>ONZT01000050.1_pt1 | contig 125566 bp, 128 predicted proteins | sample 1671571 | NCBI WGS metagenome assembly ONZT01 (sample SAMN06348170, study PRJEB24527) | human gut metagenome | biome: human gut; feature: ankylosing spondylitis patient; material: feces | host: Homo sapiens | place: China | collected 2015-10
TAGGGAGGGGGGATTCGAAACACCCCTCCCTACCTCTGGCCCGCGCGGAGCGCAAAGCCATTTGACCAAAAGAAAAAACCAGCCCCGCGCCACCAGCGCGAGAACCAGCTTAAAGAAAAAACCAGCGCTGCCTCTGGCCCGCGCGGAGCGCAAAGCCATTTGACCGAAAATAAAACGAATCAAAAAGGAGAAACTATTATGCTGACGAGCAAACAGCGCGCCATTCTGCGCGGCAAGGCAAACACCATGGACCCCGTTTTTATCGTGGGCAAGGGTGAGATCGACGAGACCATGATCCAGGGCGTGAAGGACTGCCTCGACGCCCGCGAGCTCATCAAGCTCAAGGTGCTTGAGAGCAGCATGTACAACGCCCGCGAGGCTTCTGTCAAGCTGGCCGAGGCCACCGGCGCCGACTGCGTGCAGGTCATCGGCTCCAAGTTCGTGCTCTACCTCCAGAAAAAGAAGGACAGCGCCTACGCCGACCTGCTGAAGTAATGCGTATCCTGCTTTACGGCGGCTCCTTCGACCCGCCCCACTACGGCCACCTGAACAACCTCCGCGCCGCCGCTGCCCGGGTCTGCCCGGACCGCGTGGTGGTCATGCCGGCGGGCGTCTCCCCCTTCAAGCAAGGGACATCCGCTTCCGGCCCGCTCCGGGTGGAGATGTGCGGCTGCTTTGCGGAGCTGGCCCGGGAGATGGGCTTCGGCCTCGAGGTCAGCGGCTGGGAGGTGGAGCAGGCGGAGCAGGGCCGGAAGAATTACAGCGTCCTCACGCTGGAAAAGCTGGCCCGGGAGAACCCCGGCGATGAGCTGTACCTCGCCATCGGCAGCGATATGCTGCTGAGCTTCGACGGGTGGCACCGCTGGGAGGACATCCTTTGTCTGGCCCATCTGGTGGTCACGAGCCGGAATATCGGCGACGACCCGGCTCTCCACGCCAAGGCCCGGCAGCTGGACGCTTCCGGCGCGCGCATCCTGTTCGCGCCGGTGGAGGCTCTGCCCATGGCGTCCAGCGTCCTCCGCACCCGCCTCGCCGCCGGTGAGGAATGTGAAAACGAGCTTCCGGCCTCGGTGCGCCGGGTCATCCGGCGCGAGGGGCTGTACACCAAAGGAGACGAAGTCACAAATGAATCAGAAACAGGCAAAAGAGCTTGTGCGCAGCCGGCTGAGTGACAAGCGCTACGAGCACACCCTGAACGTGAAAAAAATGGCCGTCAGGCTGGCGAAGCGCTACGGTGTCGATGAGGACAAGGCTGCACTGGCCGCCCTGCTCCACGACTCGGCCAAGGAGATCTCCAAGGATGAGATGCGGGAACTGATGCGGCAGTATCCCCAGTACGCCGAGGGCGGGGAAGAGCGGCCTGCCTCTGTCTGGCACGGCATCTGCGCGGCCATCCTCGCCCGCACCCGGTGGGGCGTGGAGGATGAGGCCATCCTTTCCGCCATCGCCTGCCACACGGCAGGCAAGGCCGGAATGTCGAAGCTGGACAAGGTGGTCTATTTGGCCGACATGACCAGCAAAGAGCGGGACTGGCCGGGCGTCGGCAAGCTGCGGAAGCTGGAAATGAAAGACCTCGACGCCGCCATGCTGGCTGCGCTGAAACAGACCAACGAATTCGTCCTCTCCCAGGGCAAGCCGCTGGACCCCCAGTCCGCTGCCGCCTATGAGGACATCCTGGCCCATCAGAAGAAAGAATGCTGATTGCGAATCGTGGGGAAGAATGGTATACTAAAGAGTACAAAACCCTGAACAGGAGTTTTTCGGCCAACAGCCGACTCCCCAAAACGCTTGGAAGGAATAAGATGGAATGAGTCAGACTCCGCGTCATATCAAGACAGACCGTTCACTCAACCGCCCGACGGAGCGGCGGGCCGAAAAGGCTCCTGCATCCCGGCCCGTGCAGCCTGCCCAGCCGGACTTCTTTGCAGAGGAAAAGCCCGCCCCCGCAGAGCCTCCCCGCCGCGCAGGCGGCAGCGGCGGCGCAAAGCCTCCCCGCCGTTCGACCCCTGCGGGCGGCCATGAGCCTCCCCGCCGCCGCAAAAAGAAGAAAAAGACCCCGCTCTGGCTCCCGCTGGCTGTGACGCTGGCGGTGCTGGCCGTCATCTCGGGCGTGGTGGTGTATGCCGTCGGTATGGTGGGCAGGGTGGAAGAAAATCTCCGTCCGGAGGAGGACGCCCCCTCCATCACCGAGGAGATACAGACCCTCGAGGAGTACAAGGGCGATGTGGTCAACATCCTCGTCTGCGGCATCGACTATGAGGAAGGCCGCAACTACTCCAACGACCCCACCTCCAACGACGGCATGACGGACATGATCCTCTACTGCCAGTTCGACATCAAGGGCGGCGCGCTGCGGATGCTCCAGATCCCCCGCAACAGCCTCGTGGCCACCAAGAGCCGCAAAGTCACCCTTTCCAACGGCAAGACCTACGCCGCCACCAACTACCAGATAAACTCCGTGGCCCTCTCCAACGGAGGCAGCGTTGCCGCTCTGGCGGAGGTCATCTACGACCAGTACAAGCTGCCCGTCGATTACTACGTGACGGTGGATATGCAGGCTCTGGTGGAGATGGTGGACAACTTCGGCGGCATCGAGGTCTATATCCCCCACGATATGTCCTTTGCAGGCAGCGCCCTCAAGCAGGGCTACCGCAATCTGGACGGCACATCGGCGGAGTTCTTCGTCCGCTGCCGCCACGGTCAGGGCTACTCCAACTCCGACATCGACCGCCTGAACATGCAGCGCTACTTCTACGCCGGTCTGTTCAAGCGGGTGCGCAGCATGGGCATCACCGATGTGCTCAACCAGCTGCCCCTCGTCTTCAACAACTATATCCACACGGATATGGACCTGACCACCATCGCAAAGATGCTGGTGTCCTTCACCCGCATCGACAGCGCCAACATCATGCTGGCACAGACCCCCGTTTTCATGGGTGTGCCGAACGTGGGCGCGACCGATACCTTTGACGGCTACTCCTGTGTGGTGCCGGACGCCGGCTCCATCGCAGAGCTGCTCAACACCTATTTCCGCAGCTATACCGGCCCGGTGAGCGCCAGCGAGCTGAACCTCGTGACCAACGACTGGCCCCACGGCACCGCCTCCACCAGCGCCAACGTCCAGTTCGTGGGCCAGCTGGATAAGGAGTCGGACGACGCCATCCTCGGCGGCAACACCGACGTGGCGGGCGCTACCACCACCGACGGTCAGCCGGCCGGACAATGATAAGGAGAAAAATCTATGGATAAGAACATCGACAGCAAGACCCTTGCCATTGAGATCGCAAAGATCCTCGACAAGAAGAAGGCTCAGGACGTGCGGGTGCTCAAGGTGGACAGCCTGACCGTCCTCACCGACTACTTCGTCATCGCCTCCGGTACTTCCACCACCCAGGTGGGTTCTCTGGCCGACGAGGTGGAGTATGAGCTTTCCCAGAGCGGCATCGAGCCCCACACCACGGAGGGTTTTGACTCCAAGAACTGGGTGCTGCTGGACTATTCCAGCGTCATCGTCCACGTCTTCGTCCCCAACACCCGCACCTACTACGACCTCGAGCACCTGTGGGCCGACGGTGAGCCCATCGACATCTCGGAGTACTTGACCCCGGATAACAGTCTGTGATTTGTAAGGAAAACGGCCTTGCCCTCTCCGTCAGCGCTGCGCGCTGCCACCTCTCCCAAAGGGAGAGGCTTCTGGCTCCCCCTTTGGGGGAGCTGGACGCGAAGCGGCCTGAGAGGGCAAGCCGCCTGAATATTTTGTAGCAAAGAAAGTCTGGAGCTGATTACAAGAATGAAGTATGATTACAAGGCCGTGGAGGCCAAGTGGCAGAAGGTGTGGGAGGACGAAAAGACCTTCCACGCTGAGATCGACCACAAGAAGCCCAAGTTCTATGCACTGGTGGAGTTCCCGTATCCCTCGGGCGCGGGCCTGCACGTCGGCCATCCCCGCAGCTACACTGCACTGGATGTCGTGAGCCGCAAGCGCCGCCAGAACGGTTATAACGTGCTCTACCCGATGGGCTGGGACGCTTTCGGCCTGCCCACCGAGAACTTCGCCATGAAGAACCACATCCATCCGGCCATCGTCACCAAGAAGAATATTGACCACTTCCGGGAGCAGCTCAAGGCACTGGGCTTCTCCTTCGACTGGGACCGTGAGATCAACACCACCGACCCCGAGTATTATAAGTGGACCCAGTGGATCTTCCTGCAGCTGTACAAGAAGGGCCTCGCCTACAAGAAGGAAATGAACGTCAACTGGTGTACCGGCTGCAAGTGCGTGCTGGCAAACGAGGAAGTCGTCAACGGCGTCTGCGAGCGCTGCGGCAGCGAGGTCGTCCACCGCGTCAAGAGCCAGTGGATGCTGAAGATCACCGCCTACGCGGACAAGCTCATCGACGGTCTGGACGGTCTGGATTACATCGAGCGCGTCGCCACCCAGCAGAAGAACTGGATCGGCCGCAGCCACGGCGCAGAGGTCAACTTCGGCACCACCGCCGGCGATACCCTGACCGTCTATACCACCCGCTGCGACACCCTGTTCGGCGCTACCTACATGGTCGTCTCTCCCGAGCACGCCATCCTCAAGGAGTGGCTGGAAAAGGGCATCATCAAGAATGCCGACGCCGTCAAGGCTTATCAGGCCGAGGCTGCCCGCAAGAGCGACTTCGAGCGCAGCGAGCTGAACAAGGAAAAGACCGGCGTTCAGCTGGAAGGCGTCATGGGCATCAACCCCGTCAACGACAAGGAGATCCCCATCTTCATCTCCGACTACGTTCTGGCTACCTACGGCACCGGTGCCATCATGGCCGTGCCTGCCCACGATACCCGCGACTGGGAGTTCGCCAAAAAGTTTGGCCTGCCCATCATCGAGGTCGTCAAGGGCAGCACTCCCTCCAACCTCGACGAGGCTGCCTTCACCGACGTGGCCACCGGTACGCTGGTCAACTCCGGCTTCCTCGACGGCCTGTCTGTCACCGACGCCAAGAAAAAGATGATCGAGTGGCTGGAAGCCAACGGCAAGGGCCGGGATAAGGTCAACTACAAGCTCCGCGACTGGGTGTTCAGCCGTCAGCGCTACTGGGGCGAGCCTATCCCCATGGTCAAGTGCGAGAAGTGCGGCTGGCAGCCCCTGCCCGAGAGCAGCCTGCCTCTGACCCTGCCCGACATCACCGACTTTGAGCCGGGTCCCGACGGTGAGTCTCCGCTGGCCCGCCACACCGACTGGGTCAAGACCACCTGCCCCTGCTGCGGCGGCCCCGCGACCCGCGAGACCGACACCATGCCTCAGTGGGCCGGTTCTTCCTGGTACTTCCTGCGCTATATGGACCCCCACTGCAAGGACGCCCTCGCTTCCAAAGAGGCGCTGGAATACTGGTCTCCGGTGGACTGGTACAACGGCGGCATGGAGCATACCACCCTGCATCTGCTCTACAGCCGTTTCTGGCATAAGTTCCTGTACGACATCGGTGTCGTGCCCACCGCAGAGCCTTATCAGAAGCGCACGGCCCACGGCATGATCCTGGGCCTGAACCCCCACAGCTTCGTCAACCTGCCCGCTGAGGAGCAGGAGAAGCTGCTGAAGGAGTACGGCAGCCAGAAGGCCGCCGAGAAGGCTCTGGAAGAGAAGTACGGTGAGATGGCCCGCCACCCCATCGTCAAGATGTCCAAGTCTCTGGGCAATGTCATCAACCCCGACGAGGTCGTGGACCAGTACGGTGCTGACACCATGCGTCTGTACGAGATGTTCATGGGCGACTTCGAGCAGGCCGCACCCTGGCAGACCTCTGCCATCGCCGGCTGCAACCGCTTCCTCGACCGCGTGTGGGCTCTGTCCGACAAGCTGGTGGAGGGCGAGGGCTATCGTCCCCAGCTGGAGACTCTGCTGCACCAGACCATCAAGAAGGTGGGCGCTGACATCGAGAGCCTGAAGATGAACACCGCCATTGCACAGCTCATGACTCTGGTCAACGCCCTGTACGACAACGGCGGCGCTACCAGGGCCGAGTTCGAGACCGTCGTCCAGCTGCTGAACCCGTTCGCTCCCCACATGACCGAGGAGCTGTGGGAGAAGCTGGGCCACAGCCACGACGAGCAGCTGGCCTACTACCCCTGGCCCAAGTACGAGGAGGCCAAGTGCGTTGAGTCTACGGTCGAGATCGCAGTACAGGTCAACGGCAAGGTCAAGGCCCGTCTGAAGGTGGCCGCAGACATCACCTCTGAGGACGCCATCGCCGCCGCAAAGGCTGACCCGGCTGTCGCCGAGGCTCTGTCCGGCAAGACCGTGGTCAAGGAGATCTACGTCAAGGGCCGTCTGGTCAATCTGGCCGTCAAGGGCTAAAGTTTTTTCAAAAAAACTTTCTGAAAAAGGTTGACGAACGCATGAAAATGCGCTATACTGTCTACTGTTAGTTACCATGTAACAACGAAATTCCTGCCTCACGGTCCAAGGGAGGGAATAAGATGTCGGAAATTCGTGTTAAAGAGGGCGAGTCGCTGGAGAGCGCACTGCGTCGCTTCAAGCGTAGCACTGCCCGCAGCGGTGTGCTCGCAGAGGTCCGTAAGCGCGAGGCTTACGAGAAGCCGTCTGTTAAGCGCAAGAAGAAGTCCGAAGCAGCCCGCAAGCGTAAGTTCAAGTAATTAACTGCTTGGAATCGCATTGTTGCTTTAGATTTCAAACGCGTTGCTAACGCCGATGTAGGGGAGCCTGTATTGCAGGCTCCCCTATTTTCATTGCAGGGAGAAATACTATGCTCATCACCCCCGAATATGTGTTCAAGGACGTCACCCACATCACCCCGGAGTTTCTGGCGGGCAAGGGCATCCGCACCCTCGTGCTGGACATCGACAACACCCTGACCGCTGACCGCAGCCAGGAGTTGCCGGACGAAGTGGCCGGGTGGCTGGCTCAGATGAAGGAAGCCGGCATCGGCCTCACCATCGTCTCCAACGGTGCGGAGAAGCGCGTCCGGCCCTTCGCCGAGAAACTGGGCCTCGCGTACCTCTACCGTTCCGCCAAGCCTCTGCCCTTCGCGCTGATGGTGGCCCGCCGCCGGATGGGCGTGAAGCGGAAGCAGATGGCCATGGTGGGCGACCAGCTCTACGCCGACCGGATGGCGGCGGCCCTCTACGGCATCCCGGGCCTGATGGTCATTCCCCGCGGCCCAGACCTCGGCGCGCAGGTGGTGCTCAAGCGCAAGTGGGAAAAGCGCCACTGGCAGGAGTATTATGACCGGGGAGGGAAGACGCTGTGAGCGAGTGGCATATCCGGTTCGGCACTGCCGGCACCAGCGACAGCTTCGAAGCAAAGGGCTACAAGTCCAGCCTCGACATCCCCGCCTACACGGCAGAGATGGGACTGGACGCTTTCGAGTACCAGTGCGGCCACGGCGTCCGCCTCGGGGTGGACAAGGCCGGGAAGATGGCCGCAGACGCCGCAGAGCGGGGCATCCTGTTCAGCGTCCACGCACCTTATTATATCAGTATGTCCAGCCTCGAGGAAGAAAAGCGGCTGGGCAGCGTTCGCTATCTGCTCCAGAGTGCCGAGGTCTGCCGCGCGCTTGGCGGAAAACGCATCATCTTCCACTCGGGCAGCTGCGGCAAACAGAGCCGGGAAGCCGCCCTCGAAAAGGCGCTGGACACCATGCGCCGTGCCGTGGAAGCGCTGGACGAAGCCGGTTACGGCGATATGACTCTCTGCCCGGAGACCATGGGCAAGATCGGCCAGCTGGGTACGCTGGACGAAGTATTGGCCCTCTGCGGGGTGGACAAGCGCATCACGCCCTGCATCGACTTCGGCCACCTGAACGCCCGGACCTTGGGCGGCATCCGGTCCAGGGCCGACTACGCCGCCATCCTTGACCGGATGGGTGAGGCGCTGGGGGACGAGCGAGCCCGGCGGTTCCACGTCCACTTCTCCCGCATCGAGTTCTCTGCAGGCGGCGAGAAGCGCCACTGGACCTTTGCCGAGACCCAGTTCGGCCCGGAGCCCCAGCCCCTGATGGAGCTGCTGGCAGAGCGCCGCCTCGAGCCGGTTATCATCTGCGAGAGCGCCGGTACGCAGGCCGAGGACGCGCAGGCGATGCAGAGGATGTACGAGGCGGCGAGGGGGTGACCTCTCAGCTATAAAGCCTCCATCCCACACTTTTTGTCATTTTCATCGTCTTTTTTACCGAAACCCCTTGCCAAATGGCGCGGGATTGGGTAAAATAAATAGAGATATGCGTAATGCATCTGAGACATTAAACTAATGGAGGAATTCCTATGATTTCTGCAGGCGAGTTTCGCAATGGCGTGACCTTTGAGCAGGACGGCCAGGTTCTTCAGGTCGTTGAGTTCCAGCACGTCAAGCCCGGCAAGGGCGCTGCCTTTGTCCGCACCAAGACCAAGAACGTCATCACCGGCTCTGTGGTCGAGACCAGCTACAACCCGACCGCTAAGTTCCCTCAGGCTTTCATCGAGCGCAAGGACGTGACCTACAGCTATGAGGATGGCGATCTGTACCACTTCATGGACAACGAGACTTACGATGACATCCCCGTCAACGCAAGCGACGTCCCCGATAACTTCAAGTTCTGCAAAGAGAACGAGCTGTGCAAGCTGCTGAGCTACAAGGGCAAGGTCTTCAGCGTCGAGATCCCCAACTTCATCGAGCTGGAAGTCACCCAGACCGAGCCGGGTGTCAAGGGCAACACCGCCACCAACACCCTGAAGCCCGCTACCGTCGAGACCGGTGCTGAGATCCGCGTCCCCCTGTTCATCAACGAGGGCGACCACATCCGCATCGATACCCGCACCGGCGAGTATATGGAGCGCGTCTGATTTTCTGACGACGATAAGACCGGGCAGCGGGCGACCGTTTGCCCGGTTTTTTCTTAAAAAGAAGAGCTGTTTTGCGATAGGAGGTATTCCCTATGAAGGAAAAAGCTGCATACCTGAAGGGCCTGATCGACGGCCTCGGCATTGATGAGAACACCAAAGAAGGCAAGGTCATCAAGGCCATGAGCGAGCTGCTGAGTGAGATGGCAGAGACCGTGGACAGCATCGACGAGGATGTCACCCACGCCTACGACCAGATCAACGACCTGAGCGAAGAGCTGGAAGACCTTGAAGCAGACCTGTACGAAGACGAAGATGCCGAGGACGAAGAGGACAACTCCGACGACGAGACCGAGGCAGACGACGATGACGACAACGCCGACGTGGCCGGTGAGCCTTATTATGAGGTGGCCTGCCCTGCCTGCGGCAAGACCGTCTACGTGAGCGAGGACGACCTGGACGCCGGCGAGGCCATCTGCCCCAGCTGCAAGGTGGCTTTCGAGGTGGCGCTGGAAGACCCCGAGGACGACGAGGCCGCTGAGAACGACGGCCCCGTGCAGTACGAAGTGACCTGCCCCGCCTGCGGCGCCACCTCTGTGGTGGACGAAGAGGCCCTGCTGGACGGCGACCCTGTCTGCCCCAGCTGCGGCAAGCCGCTGGACTTTGAGGTAACGGAGGAGTAATTCTCCGCCTCCCGAAAGCACAAGACAAAAAGCGCCCCCGGAACTCAGATCCGAGTTCCGGGGGCGCTTTGCTCTTTATAAGGTACGGAGAAGCGGCTTACATCTTCTCAGGGACGTTGATCTTGAACATGGTGAGCACGTTGAAGATGACGTTCTTGACGCCGATGCAGAGGGCCAGACGGGCCTGCTGGACGGCGGGGTCTGCGCCCTGGATGCGGCAGCTGCCGTAGAAGCGGTGGAAGGCGCTGGCCAGGTCGATGACGAAGCGGTTGATGCGGCTGGGGTCGTACTTCTCGGCGGCCATGACGATCTCCTGCGGGAAGGCGGCCAGCATCCGGATGAGGTCCATCTCGGAAGGCTCAGTCAGCAGGGTGGCATCGATGTTCTCAGCGCCTGCGAAGGCTACGCCCTCTCTCTCCATCTTCTTGAGGATGGAGCAGATGCGGGCGTGAGCGTACTGGACGTAGTAGACCGGGTTGTCGTTGTCGGTCTTGACGGCCTGGTCCAGGTCGAAGTCGATGCCGCTGCCGGCGTCATGCATATTGAACAGGAAGCGTGCGCTGTCGATGGGGACTTCTTCCAGCAGGTCGGTCAGGGTGATGGCGTTGCCGGTGCGCTTGGACATCCGGACGGGCTGACCGTCCCGCATCAGGTTGACCATCTGCATCAGCACGACGTCCAGGTCCTCGCCGTGGAGGCCGATGGCGTCCATGGCACCCTTCATACGGGCGACGTGGCCGTGGTGGTCAGCGCCCCAGACGTCGATGGCCTTAGCGAAGCCGCGGGTGGCCAGCTTGTTGTAGTGGTAGGCGATGTCGGCGGCAAAGTAGGTGGGGATGCCGTTGGCACGGACGAGGACTTCGTCCTTGGCCTCCTCCTCGGTGCCGTCGTCGGTCTTTTTCTTGTTGACGGTGCCGTACTTGGCAGCGTACTGTGCGCTGCGGTACATAATGGCACCGTCCTCGGCCTTGTAGCAGGCACCCAGCTCCAGCAGCTTGTCCACCACGGCCAGCACAGCGCCGGACTCGTGGAGGGTGCTCTCGTGGAACCAGACATCGTAGTCGATGCGGTACTTGCCCAGGTCGCGCTTGAGGGCGGCGATGTTCTTGGGCAGGGCGTAGGCAACGAGGGCGTCCTTCAGAGCTGCGAAAGCCTCGCTCTCGAAGAGGGTCTCCTCGTCCATGCCTTTGCAGGAGGCAACGTATTTGTCGCCGTTCAGCTCAGCGAACTCACCGGCCAGCACCTTGATGTCGCCGCCCTGATAGCACTCGGCGGGCAGGGGATAAGCCTCCTCGCCGCAGTACTTCTGCAGGTAGCGGACAGCGAGGCTCTTGCCGAACTTCTGGATCTGGTTGCCTGCGTCATTGATATAGAACTCACGGGTCACGTCGTAGCCGGACCAGTCGAGGACAGCGGCCAGACAGTCGCCCAGAGCGCCGCCGCGGGCATTGCCCATGTGCATGGGGCCGGTGGGGTTGGCGGAGACGAACTCCACGTTGTACTTGGCACCCTTGCCGTGGTCGGTGCGGCCATACTCCTTGTTGGAGCAGGCACCCAGCACGACGCCGGCCCAGAAGGAGGGGGCGAGGAACAGGTTGATGAAGCCGGGGCCGGCCACCTCGACCTTGGCGAAGACGCCGCCGTCCAGTGCGGGCAGGTGGGCGATGAGGGCGTCGGCGATCATCTTCGGGGCCTTGCGCCAGGTGCGCGCGCCGGCCATGGCGATGTTGGAGGCGATGTCGCCGTTCTTGACATCGGCGGGGATCTCTACGATGAAGGCGGGCAGCTCGGCCTCGGGCAGGGTGCCGTCGGCCATCGCAGCCCTGGCGGCGGCGGTCAGCAGGGCGCGGGCCTCGTCCAGCGCGGTCTGCCGGGGGTTGTAGTTCTGGTAGGTCTTTTCAAAGTCGGTCATTTCAAGTGTCCTTTCGTGTTTGAGTGCGAAGCCCGCTTGCCGCAGGAGCCGCAGGCAAAAAACAATGAGAAGTCAGTTGACGTGCTGTACCGTCATTTCCAGCGTGTTGCGGCTGACGATGCGGGCGTCGTCGGCATCCAGCAGGTAGCTGAACGCCGCGCTGCCGCCCTTCTCGGTCAGCTTGCAGTCGATGCCGTCGCCGGTGACGCCCAGAGTGAGGGAGCCCACCTCCGTCTCGTAGTGGCAGAGATTGCGGCGGTCCCGCTCGATGAGGAGCTGGCTGTTGGCCCGCCCGAACCGGAGCAGGGCCACCCGGCTGCCGTCCTCGGCGATCTTGATGGTGGTGGTGCAGCCCTCGAAGCCGATGGTCTGCGTCTCCTTATAAGAGATGTAGTAGCTTCCGTTCTTTTTGGTAAAGCTGCCCCGGGTCATCAGCTCGATGTGGTCGCGGTCCTCCTCGCGGATGACGCCCTCATTGTCGAACTGGTCGATGGAGCTCTTGATGCGGATGATGTAGTTTTCCAGTGGTTTGCTCACAGTTTTGCGTCCTTATCAGTATTTATCAATGGCGATCTGGTCGATGAGCCCGCCCTTGTACTCCCCGAGGAAGAGGTCGGCAGTCTGGGCGAAGCTGTCCGGCACGTCGCTGACGTAGAAGTGGGCCTCGCCCTTTTCGTGATTTCCCTTCAGCCCATGCTCGCTGAGCGTCCGCTCCAGATGGTGAGCGGCGGTCTGGGCCGGGTCCACGAGGGTGACGTTCCTGCCCATGTACCAGCCGATCATCTCTTTGATGAGAGGGTAGTGGGTGCAGCCGAGGATGAGGGTGTCCACCCCGGCCTCCCGCACCTCGGCCAGATACTGGGCGATGACCAGACGGGTCACCTGCTGCTTGTCGAGGGCGCTGTGGTCCACATAGCCGGCCTCCACGAGAGGCACGAAGAGGGGGCAGGGCCGGGCTGTGATCTCCACGCCGGGAACGAGCTTGCGCAGGACGGTCTCATAGCTGCGGGAGCGGATGGTGGCCGCCGTGCCGATGACGCCGATGCGGCGGTTCCGGGTGACGAAAGCGGCCTCCCGGGCCGCAGCGTCCACGACGCCCAGATAGGGGACGGGGAGCTTTGCGGCCTCGGCGGCGGGGTAGATGCTGGACACCGTGCCGCAGGCGGCCATGATGCACTTGACATCCTTCGAGAGCAGGAACGCGATGTCCTGCCGGGCATACTGCAAAATAGTCTCAGGGCTGCGGCTGCCGTAGGGGACGCGGCCGGTATCACCGAAGTAGACGATATTCTCGTTGGGGAGGCGCTTGCGCAGCTCCCGCACGCCGGTCAGACCGCCAAGGCCGCTGTCGAATACGCCGATGGGACGGTTATCCATGCTGCTTTTCCGTCCTTTCCAGAGCCAGAGCGATGAGGCGGTCCATGAGGGCAGGCACGGGGATGCCCTCATGCTCCATCAGCTTGGGGTACATACTGATGGGGGTGAAGCCGGGGAGGGTGTTGATCTCGTTGATGAGGACGCGGCCGGTGTCCTTCTCCACAAAGAAGTCGCAGCGGGCCAGACCCTCGCAGCCCAGCGCCGTGTAGGCCATGGCGGCGTAGGTCTTCACCTCGTCCAGCTTTTCCTCAGGCAGTTTGGCCGGAATGACCACCTGACTGACGCCGTTCTTGTACTTGTCGTCGTAGGTGTAGAACTCGGCACCGGCCAGGATCTCGCCCGGGCGGGTGGAGACGGCGGGGTCGGAGCCGATGACGGCGCACTCCACTTCGTGGCCGTCCACGAAGGCCTCGAACACCACCTTGCGGTCGTTGGCGAGGGCCAGCCGGATGGCGGCCTTCAGCTCATCGCGGTCATGGGCCTTGGTGATGCCCACGCTGGAACCGGCGTTGGCGGGCTTGACGAAGATGGGCCAGCCCAGCTTTGCGATGACACCGTCGCAGACGCCGTCGGGGTCAGACTCGATCTCCCAGCGGGTGGCGGAGAGCCACTTGGTGTGAGGGATGCCGGAGGCGTCGAACATGGCGTTGGCGACAGCCTTGTCCATGCAGACCGCGCTGGCCAGAACGCCGCAGCCTACGTAGGGGATGCCGGCCAGTTCCAGCAGACCCTGCACAGTGCCGTCCTCGCCCCACAGGCCGTGGAGCACGGGGATGACCACGTCCACATGGACCTTCTCCACCTGCCCGGCGGGGGTGAAGAGGATGAGGCCGTGGTCGGCACGGTCGGGGCTGAGCACGCAGGGCATATTGCCCGGCAGCTCTTCCCAGCTGCCGTCGGCCATCTGGGCCGAGTCGGCCTCGGTGTAGAGCCAGCGGCCCTCTTTGGTGATGCCGATGGTCAGCAGCTCGTACCGCTGGCGGTCGAGCTGGTCCACGAAGGTGCCGGCGGACACGCGGCTGACCTCGTGCTCGCTGGACATTCCGCCAAACAGGACGACCACACTCATTTTATGTTCAGAATCGGATAACATAATCGATCTCTCCTGATTTCAGGGCCGCTGCACGCGGCAGACGGCCCGAAGTTTTGTCTACATACATAGATATACTTATTATATAATATTTATGCCCGGGATGCAAGCGGTGCCGCGCAGTCGGGCGAAGAGAAAGAAAATACAAAAAACCTGAAAAAACGCAGATTTCCCGCTTGACGAATAGAAAAAGACGTGTTACAATGGTAACACCTCTTTTGCGGGGTTATTAAGTGCGCCTGTCGAACGGGTGCTCCCGCAAGCCGAGGGAGGTTCAAAACAACCGTTATAATGGAGGTGTCAACAAATGACCGTTAAAATCACTCTGGCCTGCACCGAGTGCAAGCAGCGCAACTACAACACCACGAAGAACAAGAAGAACAACCCCGATCGTCTCGAGATGAAGAAGTACTGCCGCTTCTGCAAGAAGCACACCGTTCATCGCGAAACCAAGTAAGAAAGGCGGACAACATCATGGCAGACAAAACCGAGAAAAAGCCGGGCTTTGTGGCCAGAATGAAGGCCGCCGTGAAGGGTTTTGCCGCAAATGCGGCAAAGTTCTTCCGCGACACGAAGAGCGAGCTGAAAAAGGTCGTGTGGCCGTCTAAGGCGGACATCAAGACCAACACCGTCGTGGTGCTCGTGACTGTGGCGATCGCCGCCGTCGTGATGATCGCACTGGACGCCATCTTCGGTGGCATCCTGGGCCTTATCATCGGCGCTTGAATCATCTTGAAACGGAGGGTCAACCAGAATGGAAGAGCAGTCCAATGAGGCGCTTTGGTATGTCGTGCATACCTATTCCGGCTACGAGAATAAAGTGGCAACGGACTTACAGACCATGGTGGAGAACCGCCGCCTGCAGGATCTGATCTGTGACATCAAGGTCCCGACCGAGATGGTCCCCGAGATCAAGGACGGCAAGGAGCGTATGGTGGAGCACAAGCTGTTCCCCGGCTACGTTCTGGTCAAGATGGTCATGAACGACGATACCTGGTATGTCGTGCGCAATACGCGCGGCTGCACAGGCTTCGTCGGCCCTGCCTCGAAGCCTGTCCCCCTGACCGCTGAGGAAGTGGAGAAGATGGGCGTCGAGAAGGCGGCTCCGCTGACCGTCGATTTCAACGTCGGCGATACCGTGCAGATCACCGCCGGCCCCCTGGAAGGCTTTATGGGCCTTGTGGAGGGCATCGATACCGAGAGCTTCAAAGTCAAGCTCAAGGTCAATATGTTTGGCCGCGAGACGCCCGCAGAAGTGGACATCGCGCAGGTCGAGCTGCCGTAACCAACCGGCATCCGTTCTACCAAGGTAAGACCGCAGTGCGGTTCTTATAGAGCGTGTACACCGCGTACGCGCTCGTGGGAGGCGCGGAGACACCGCGCCGCAACTCACCACAGATTTTTGGAGGTGCATTTACTATGGCACAGAAAGTTACTGGCTACATTAAGCTGCAGATCGAGGCCGGCAAGGCGACTCCGGCTCCCCCTGTTGGCCCTGCTCTGGGTCAGAAGGGCGTCAACATCATGGCCTTCACCAAGGAGTTCAACGAGCGTACCAAGAACCAGATGGGTTATGTCATCCCCGTCGTCATCACCGTCTACGCTGACCGCTCCTTCAGCTTCATCACCAAGACTCCTCCGGCAGCCGTTCTGATCAAGAAGGCCGCTGGCATCAACACCGCTTCCGGCAAGCCCAACAAGGAAAAGGTCGCTACTCTGACCGCCGCTCAGGTGGAAGAGATCGCTAAGACCAAGATGCCCGACCTGAACGCTGCTTCTCTGGAAGCTGCCTGCAGCATGGTCCGCGGCACCTGCCGTTCCATGGGCATCGTCGTCGAGGGCTGAGACATAAACAGTGGGAGGGCATAACACTGCCCGCATGACCACACAGGAGGATATACAATGAAACATGGCAAGCACTATGTCGACGCTGCAAAGCTGGTCGATTCTACTAAACTGTACGAAGTGAACGAGGCTCTGGAGCTGGCCTGCAAGACCGCTTCCGCCAAGTTCGACGAGACCGTCGAGCTGCACGTCCGTCTGGGCGTTGATGGCCGTCACGCTGACCAGCAGGTCCGCGGCGCTGTCGTTCTGCCCAACGGCACCGGCAAGACCGTCCGCGTCTGCGCCATCGCTAAGGGCGCTGCCGCCGCTGCTGCTGAGGCAGCCGGCGCTGACATCGTCGGTGATGACGAGCTGATCGCAAAGATCGCCGGCGGCTTCATGGACTTCGACGTTGTCGTCACCACCCCCGACATGATGGGCCGCGTTGGCCGTCTCGGTAAGGTCCTGGGCCCCCGCGGCCTGATGCCCAACCCCAAGGCCGGCACTGTCGCTCCCGATCTGGGCAAGGCAGTTTCTGAGGCCAAGGCTGGTAAGATCGAGTACCGTCTGGACAAGCAGAACATCATCCATGTCCCCGTGGGCAAGGCTTCCTTCGGTGCAGAGAAGCTGTACAGCAACCTGGATACCGTCATGAGCGCCATTGCAAAGGCAAAGCCCGCCGCTGCAAAGGGCACTTACTTCAAGAGCGCTACCATCGCTACCACCATGGGCCCTGGCATCCGTCTCAACACCCTGAAGTACGGTGTCTGATTTGAAATTTTGAGGTAAAACCTCTCCGTCATCGCTTTGCGATGCCACCTCCCCTGCTTAGGGGAGGCTGAGAGGAAAAATTATCTGAAAAATTTCAAAAAAGCACTTGACAACCCCGCACGTTTGCGGTAAAATAATCATGCTGTTTTTGAGACAGCAGGTGCTGGAGTCCAGCGTAAGGCTATGCCGCCTGCCGAGAAACGTGCGTAAAGTTGCTTTATGCCTCTTTCTCGGACTGTGTGCGGGAAAGAGGCTTTTTTCGTTGCTCACCAGCTTTCGATATAAGTTTTTGAAACGAGGTGAAACCGAATGCCCAGTGCAAAGATTCTTTCTGAGAAGCAGGCTTACGTCGCTGATCTGAAGGCAAAGTTTGAGAGTGCGGTTTCCGGCTGCGTCGTCGCTTACGGCGGCATCAACGTCGAGAACGACACCAAGCTCCGTAAGGAGCTGCGTGAGGCAGGCGTCGATTACATGGTCGTGAAGAACACCATGCTGCGTCTGGCTGTCAAGGGCACTTCTCTGGAGGCCCTGGCTGAGCAGTTCAAGGGCGATACCGCTATCGCTTTTGCTCACGAGGAAGACCCCATGTCCGCTGCCCGCATCCTGTGCAAGTACCAGGACGGCGATAAGTCCAAGAAGTTCGTCGTGAAGGCTGGCTTCATGGAAGGCAAGGTCATGGACGCTGCCGAGACCAACGCCATCGCAAAGCTGCCCAACCGCGAAGGCATGCTGTCCATGTTTGCAGGCGCCCTCACCAGCACTCTGTCTGGTCTGGCCGTTGCAATGCAGGCTTATGCCGACAAGCAGGAGGAGCCCGCTGCCTGATGGCCGCGTGACCGCTGCTTAAAAAACATCTGAAATCAACAAACAAACCATTTATATTGGAGGGTTACTACTATGGCTTCTGAGAAGATTACTGCCATCATCGACTCCGTCAAGGAGCTGTCCGTTCTGGAGCTGAAGGAGCTCATCGACGCATACTGCGAAGAGTTCGGCGTTTCTGCTGTTGCTGCTGCTGCTCCCGCTGCTGCTGGCGCTGCTGCTGCCGCTGAGGAAGAGAAGACCGAGTTCGACGTCATCCTGGTCGAGGCTGGCGCTGGCAAGATGGGCGTCATCAAGCTGGTCAAGGAGATCACCGGTCTGGGCCTGAAGGAGGCTAAGGCTATCGTTGACGGCGCTCCCAAGGCTGTCAAGGAGAAGGCTTCCAAGGCTGAGGCTGAGGACATCAAGAAGAAGCTGGAGGATGCCGGCGCTAAGGTTGAGGTTAAGTAATTTAACCCCCTTAAAGCTAGCTTCTTGAATTTCGATTCTTGAACAAAGAGGCGCTCTCGCTGCAAAGCGGGGGCGCCTTTTTTGTGCTTGACAAACCTTGTGCTGATGTGCTATTTTATAGATGTTAGAAGCTGCTTTCATAGCCAGGGTGCGCCGAATGGATGAGAATTTTTGCTGGCAGACAAGGCGCTTTTCCGCAGCGATCCTGACGGATTGCAAGGGAAAGCAACGAAGTATGCGGGCAAAAATGCCATTCAGGCGGTGTGCAATGGCTGTGAAAGTAGCTTCCAAGCTGACCCTTCTGCTGACGGATCTTGTGGAGCACCACAGTGCAGAAGGGGAGAGAAGCTTTAATGCCGACCGTCTGGGCAGCCTTGCGTCGTGGTGCGCAAAGCTGCCCTTTTTGTTTAAGGAGGATGCTGAATATGAAGTCTGACATCGAGATCGCACAGGAAGCCAAAATGAAGCCCATCGCCGACATCGCCGCCGGTCTGGGCCTTGCCGACGAGGACGTGATCCCCTATGGCCGCTATAAGGCCAAGGTAAACCACCGCCTCATCCACAAGGCATCGAAGCAGGGCAAGCTCATCCTCGTCACGGCCATCAGCCCCACCCCCGCCGGTGAGGGCAAGACGACCACCAGCGTGGGTCTGGCCGACGCCATGAACGCCATAGGCAAAAAGACCATGCTCTGCCTCCGTGAACCCTCCCTCGGCCCTGTCTTCGGCATGAAGGGCGGCGCAGCCGGCGGCGGCTACGCACAGGTGGTGCCGATGGAGGACATCAACCTCCACTTCACCGGCGACATCCACGCCATCGGTACCGCCAACAACCTGCTGGCGGCTATGATCGACAACAGCATCCAGCAGGGCAACCCCCTGAACATCGACCCCCGCCGCATCACCTGGAAGCGCTGCATGGACATGAACGACCGTCAGCTCCGCTTCATCGTGGACGGCCTGGGCGGCAAGGTCAACGGCACTCCCCGCGAGGACGGCTTCGACATCACCGTCGCCAGCGAGATCATGGCCATCTTCTGCCTCGCCACCAGCATCTCCGATTTGAAAGAGCGCCTCTCCAAGATCGTCTGCGCCTACACCTACGACGGCAAGCCCGTCACGGCTGGAGACATCGGCGCAGCCGGTGCCATGACCGCCCTGCTGAAGGACGCCCTCGACCCGAACCTGGTCCAGACCCTCGAAAACAATCCCGCCATCATCCACGGCGGCCCCTTCGCCAACATCGCCCACGGTTGCAACAGCGTCATGGCCACCAAGCTCAGCCTCTCGCTGGCCGACTACGTCATCACCGAGGCCGGCTTCGGCGCAGACTTGGGCGCAGAGAAGTTCCTGGACATCAAGTGCCGCTATGCGGGCATCGCGCCCAGCGCCTGCGTGCTGGTGGCGACCCTCCGGGCTCTCAAGAGCCACGGAGGCGTAGCCAAGGCCGACCTGAACACTCCCAACCTCGAGGCCGTCAAGAAGGGCGCAGCCAACCTCGTCCGCCACATCGACAACATGAAGAACGGCTTCGGCCTGCCCGTCGTGGTGGCCATCAACGCCTTCCCCACCGATACCGCCGAAGAGCAGGCTTACGTCGAGCAGGTCTGCGCCGAGCAGGGCGTCCCCTGCGTCCTGAGCGAGGTCTTCGCCAAGGGCGGCGAGGGCGGCAAGGCTCTGGCCGAGAAGGTGCTGGACATCATGGAGGACCGTCCCATCCAGTACACCTACCCGCTGGAAATGCCCCTCAAGGACAAGATCAACGCCATCGCCACCAAGATCTACCGCGCCGACGGCGTGAACTACAGCGCCGCCGCCAGCAAGACTCTGGCCGAGCTTACCGAGCTGGGTTACGGCGACCTGCCCGTCTGCATCGCCAAGACCCAGTACAGCTTCAGCGACAACGCCAAGCTGACCGGCGCACCCACCGGCTTCACGATGGAGGTGCGCGAGGTGCGTCTGGCCGCAGGCGCCGGCTTCGTGGTGGTCATCTGCGGCAGCATCATGACCATGCCCGGCCTGCCCAAGAAGCCCGCCGCCGTGGGCATTGATGTGGACGCCGACGGCAAGATCACCGGCCTGTTCTAAACGAAAATTCGTTCCAGTTTTGCCCCTGCTGTCCCTCGGGACGGCGGGGGCTTTTTTGTTATATGTTCCAAAAAGTTAGACGCTATTTGTGCATTCTGCCCCGAAATTGTGTACGAAGCGTGTGAAATCTGAGAAAAAAGTCTCCCTGCGGTTTACAAAAGTGTAACAAAATGGTATACTTTACAGCAGTGAATGAAAGCTGAAAGGATGAGTCAAACGTGGAATGTGCGCCGCACCGGATCTGGAAAAAACTGATGGCCCTTGTGCTGTCGCTCGTGCTGATGGCAGTGATGCTGCCGGGAGCGCTGGCGGTGGACCTCAACGTGGACGCAGGATTTTACTTCAAGCAGAGCCGGGGCGGCACCTGTACGCTGGCCTCCGCCGCCATGATGCTCCGCCGCCGCGCTTTTCTGGACGGCCTGACCGACTGGACGGACGTGACCGAAAACAGCGTCCGCGGCAGTGCGTGGGCAGGGGGCCTCTCCCACAGCTTCAACTATAACGCGATGCAGGTGGGTTACTCCACTCTGCCGTCCAACAACGAGGCGAAGAAGGCGGTGCTCATCCAGCTGCTGGCAGAGCACCCCGAGGGCATCGTCCTCTACGACCGCCGCCAGCCCCACGCCGTTCTCCTGACGGACTACACCGACGGCGTGTTCTACTGCTCCGACCCCGCCGGCAGCGTCTCCTCGGGCCGTGTGCCGATCTCGGCAGCCAGCATCTCCATCGCAGGTGCCTCCTGCTACTGGTACATATCTTCCGACCATAACAGCGCCGTCGCGACGCTGGACAGCCTTCGTCTGGAAGGAATGCGCTACCCGGTCAACATCCGCACCGGCAAGGGCATGAGCGTGAGCGGCACTGCCGCCAGCGCATCGGGCGCTGTGCTGAGCAGCGTGGAAGCGGTGATCCTCGATGCCAACGACCAGCCTGTTCAGAGCGCTGAGGCCTCGCCCAATGTGTCCAGTTGGTCTCTGAAGAACTTCGACAGCCAGCTCCGTTTCGGTGAGCTGCCCGAAGGCAGCTACACTTACATGGTCGTGCTGACCGACTCCAATGGCCAGACGCTCTGCTTCATGAGCGACTTCACCGTTTCCGGCAGCGCCAGCAGCACCGCGACCTACTGGACGGTGCAGGACCCCTCCGGCACGAAGCTGGGTCAGCTCGTTCAGGAGACCGAAGAGGCTGTGGCTGAGGCAGTCGAGAGTGAAGCTGAGGCTGTGACCGAGACGAAGAAGGGGCTGTGGAGCTGGCTTCTGGGCTGAGCTTCCCCAAAATAAAAAGACACAGGGTGGTCGGCAATGCTGACCACCCTGTTTTTGTGTCATCGGCAGAGCTGCGTCCCCGGGAAATAGTGGGTGAGGATGGCTTCGTAGGTCCAGCCCTGCTCGGCCAGCGCTTTTGCACCCCACTGGCTCAGGCCCACGCCGTGGCCGTAGCCTTTCGTCGTGATGAGGAAGCTGCCGTCCTGATACCGGATGGTGAAGCAGGCGCTCCGCAGCCCCAGAGCCCGCCGGAGAGCCGTGCCGGAGACGGTCTGGCCGCAGACGGGCAGAGAGGCCGCATAGCCCGAGGCTGTCAGGGTCGTCTCACCGAACCAGCGTTCCGGCGCGGCAGAGTCGGCGGCGATGCCCAGTCCTGAGGAAAGAAGCTGCTGCACCTGCGGGGCAGAAAGGGTGAGGGTGACTTCGTAGTTGTCGGCGGAGAGGTCGGTGCTGCTGTCCACCGGGACGAGGTAGGGGAGTGCGCTGCCCCAGACGTTCTCGCTGGCCTCGGTACGGCCATTGGAGATGGCAAAATAGCTCGTCCCTGCCGCCGCACCGTCATAGCAGAGGACATCATTGAGGACGGCGTCCGCGAGGGCCGAGAGACGGGCATAGTTGGCCTCGTAGTCGGTCCCCCAGTAGCTGTGGAGGACGGCGTCGGTCAGGTAGCCCTGCCGCCGCGCCGGGTCGGCAGAGAGCCAGCTGCCGTTGGCTGCGGAGGCGTGGTCGCGGCAGTAGAGCGCGTAGCTGTGGGCCGCGACGATCTGCGCCTTGAGGGCCTCATCCGGCCATGTGAGGGGCATTTCAGCCGCTGCGGCCCCGATGAGATAGTCCCGCTTCGGCACCTGCTGCACCTCGCCGGTGCTCAGGTCTTCGATGAGAAAGATGTCTGCGTCGCCCTCGAAAGCGGCGGGCGCGGCTTCCGATACGGCGGAGGTGCTGGACGCCGGGGCAGGGGGAACGTCCGCCCTGCGGCCCAGCACGGCCCGGGCCAGCCGGTAGCCCGCCAGCGGTAGGGCGCTGCCCAGCGCGAGGAGCAGGGCGCAGAGGAGCAGAAAGGCTTTTTTCATGGGGCATATCTCCCTCCCGGACAGACTTTTGGACTCAGTATACCGGCCGCTGTCGGCAAAAAAGCGCACAAGAAGGGAATGCCTTGCATTTCTGCCCAAAACGCGCTATCATACACTTATGAGATTTTCCCCGAAAAAGGGGATAAAGATTTGAGGATTACAGATGAACTTCTTTATCATGGTTTCGCTTTTCCTGAGCGTAGCGCTGGGCGTTTTCCGGGGCATCGACCTGGCCCTTCTCACCGACGCGGAAACAGGCCTGTGCATCGTCGGCCCGGTCTGGCTGCGGTACGGTGCGCTGGCCGTGGCCGTCGGTGCCGCCGTGGCGGCGGGCCGCTGCTGTAAGCCGCAGGCCGGCGCGCTGCGGGGACACTGCACGCCTTCTGGTGTCGTGGCACTGGCGGCAGCGGTCTGCTATGGTGAGGCCGCTGTGCTGCGCATCCTCTGGATGCACAGCAGCGTGGTGATGCTCCTGCGCGCAGTGCTGGAGGCGCTGTGCGCGTTCTGGATGATCGGTCTCGGTCTGAGCTGGCTGCGGAAGGACTGGAAGATCCCCACCCGCAGCCTCACGCCCGCCGTGCTGGGCAGCGTCATCTTTTACTGGTGCGTGCTGGCCCGCTTTATGGAGAACAGCTCCAGCTGGCACCGCGTCGCCCCCACGGCGATGGTCTGGCAGCTGCTGGCGGGGCTGGTGTTCCTCTCGGCGCTGGCCCGGGCGCTCTACCTGCCCGGCACGTCGGATGGGCGCACCCTCTGCGCCGGCGGGCTGGCGGCGTTTGCCCTCTGCCTGTGCTGGGAGCTGCCCACCGTGCTGCAGACCCTTGTACAGGAGGGCGGCGGGGCTCTGCTGTCGCCGACGCTGCTGTTCCGGCTGGGGCTGTGCTGTGTGGGCGCTTTGGGAGCCTTGAGCGCTGTGCGCTGCACAAGGACTGAACAGGATGCATAAATGCGTCAGCAGCCGCTTGGTTGAATTGCTCAAAACAGCACCCCATTCCCTGAGAAAATAGTACAAAAGCAAAAAAGTATGAAAACGACTTGTTAATTTTTTGGCAGACACTTGAAAGTTTGGCCGTTTTGGACTAAAATAAGAGTACCGTGAATTATCCGAATCAGGGTAAGAACATTTAGGAGGTACTATTAACATGGCTGTTAGAGTTGCTATCAATGGTTTTGGTCGTATTGGCCGTCTGGCTTTCCGTCAGATGTTTGATGCTGAGGGTTACGAGGTCGTCGCTATCAACGACCTGACCAGCCCCAAGATGCTGGCTCACCTGCTGAAGTACGATACCGCTCAGGGTTCCTTCTGCGGCAAGATCGGTGAGGGCAAGCACACCGTCGAGGCTACCGAGGACTCCATCATCGTCGACGGCAAGGAAATCAAGATCTACAAGTGCGCTGATGCTAAGGAAGCTCCCTGGGGCGAGCTGAACGTCGATGTCGTTCTGGAGTGCACCGGCTTCTACACCAGCAAGGAGAAGAGCATGGCTCACATCCAGGCTGGCGCCAAGAAGGTCGTCATCTCTGCTCCCGCAGGCAACGACCTGAAGACCATTGTCTACTCCGTCAACGAGAAGACCCTGACCGCTGAGGATCAGGTCATCTCCGCTGCTTCCTGCACCACCAACTGCCTGGCTCCCATGGCCGACACCCTGAACAAGACCTACCCCATCGTCTCCGGCATCATGACCACCGTTCATGCTTACACCGGCGACCAGATGATCCTGGATGGTCCTCAGCGCAAGGGCGACCTGCGCCGTGCTCGTGCTGGCGCACAGAACATCGTCCCCAACAGCACCGGTGCTGCTAAGGCCATCGGCCTGGTCATCCCCGAGCTGAACGGCAAGCTGATCGGCTCTGCTCAGCGTGTGCCTGTTCCCACCGGCTCCACCACCCTGCTGGTCGCAGTCGTCAAGGGCAAGGACGTCACCAAGGAGTCCATCAACGCTGCTATGAAGGCTGCTGCTTCTGAGTCCTTCGGCTACAACGAGGATCAGATCGTCTCCTCCGACGTCATCGGTATGCGCTACGGCTCTCTGTTCGACGCTACCCAGACCATGGTCGCTAAGATCGACGACGACACCTATCAGGTCCAGGTCGTGTCCTGGTACGACAACGAGAACTCCTACACCTCTCAGATGGTCCGTACCATCAAGTACTTCGCTGAGAACTGCTGATCACAGCTCTACGCTCAAAAGTGCTTGAGGTGCCCTGCTGAATAAGCGGGAAGCCTGATCCGTGAGTTTGACACCCTTCCTTCTGCGGTACGCCGCAGGGGAAGGGTGTTTTTGTTTGTCGATACTTGCCACCTCATCCGCTTCATGATACAATTAAAGTCAATACCGCAGTTTATTGCATTTGTGTCGCAGGACAAGGTCTACACCCGCGACCTGTTCCGTCGGGATTAAAGTGGATCGTTTCAAGCGCCGCAGGAGGGGAGACCGCCTGCGGCGTTTTGGCAGCCGGGCCGGACTACTGTCAAAATAGACACAATTCCCGAATATCACGGGAAAAGTTTGTTAATAAATTATCCATCTCCCGTCCTTGCAATACACACATATTTTGTTTATAATAGTGTCATAGGGGCTAAGACCCCGAGAGTGAGCGAATTCGATTCCGAAGAACGAATTGAGAGGAGAATAATCACTATGGGTTTAGGTAAAAAGACGATCGACGATCAGAACTACTGCGGCAAGAAGGTCCTTGTCCGCTGTGATTTCAACGTCCCCATGAAGGACGGTGTCATCACCAACGAGAACCGCATCAATGCGGCTCTGCCCACCATCCAGAAGCTGGTCAATGACGGCGCGAAGGTCATTCTGTGCAGCCATCTGGGCAAGCCGAAGAACGGCCCCGAGGCAAAGTTCAGCCTCGCTCCCGTTGCTGTGGCTCTGAGCGCAAAGCTGGGCAAGACCGTTGTCTTTGCTGACGACGACAACGTCGTGGGCGAGAACGCAAAGGCTGCTGTCGCTGCCATGAACAACGGCGACGTCGTCCTGCTGCAGAACACCCGTTTCCGCAAGGAAGAGACCAAGAACCTGCCTGAGTTCTCTCAGGACCTGGCTTCTCTGGCAGACGCATACGTTGACGATGCCTTCGGCAGCTGCCACCGCGCACACTGCTCCACCGCAGGCGTCACCGACTATATCAAGGACACTGCTGTCGGCTACCTGATGGAGAAGGAGATCAAGTACCTCGGCAATGCCGTGAACGATCCCGTCCGTCCCTTCACCGCCATTCTGGGCGGCGCAAAGGTCGCTGACAAGCTGAATGTCATCTCCAACCTGCTGGAGAAGGTCGATACCCTCATCATCGGCGGCGGCATGGCCTACACCTTCATCAAGGCTCAGGGCTATGAGGTCGGCAAGAGCCTGTGCGATGACTCCAAGCTGGACTACTGCAAGGAGATGATGGCAAAGGCTCAGGAGAAGGGCGTCAAGCTGCTCCTGCCCGTCGATACCGCCTGCGTCGAGAACTTCCCCGACCCCATCGACGCTCCTGTCGAGACCACCGTCGTCCCTGTCACCGCGATCCCGGCTGACAAGGAAGGCTGCGACATCGGCCCCGAGACCATGAAGCTCTTCGCCGACGCTGTCAAGGCTTCCAAGACCGTCGTCTGGAACGGCCCCATGGGCGTCTTTGAGAACCCGACTCTGGCTGCCGGCACTCTGGCCGTGGCCAAGGCTATGGCTGAGAGCGACGCTACCACCGTCATCGGCGGCGGCGACAGCGCAGCAGCTGTCCAGCAGATGGGCCTGGGCGACAAGATGACCCACATCTCTACCGGCGGCGGCGCTTCTCTGGAGTATCTGGAGGGCAAGGAGCTGCCCGGCATCGCAGTCATCCAGAACGCATAATCATCACAGCATCATGAACGGTGCGGCGGCTGTTTCGCCGCCGCATCTTTTATTTATAAGGTAAATAAGGTAAGGAGAACGTATCATGGATAAGGCAAAGCGCAAGGCCATTATTGCTGGCAACTGGAAGATGAACAAGACCGCCTCCGAGGCTGCTGTTCTGGTGGACGAGCTCATCCCCGCCGTCAAGGACGCATCCTGCGAGGTCGTCATCTGCACTCCCTATACCGACCTGGTCACTGCTGTGGCAAAGACCAAGGGTACCAACATCCATGTGGGTGCTGAGAACGTCCATTTCGAGAAGTCCGGCGCATTCACCGGCGAGATCAGCGCTGATATGCTGGTGGATCTGGGCGTCGAGTACGTCATCGTCGGCCACTCCGAGCGCCGTCAGTATTTCGCAGAGACCGACCAGACCGTCAACAAGCGCGCTCTGGCCGCTCTGAACGCCGGCCTGAAGGTCATCATCTGCGTGGGCGAGAGCCTGCAGCAGCGTGAGGAGGGCGTCACCGAGGAGCTGGTCCGGATGCAGACCAAGATCGCCCTGCGCGATGTCACCGCCGAGCAGATGGCAAACGTCGTCATCGCCTATGAGCCCATCTGGGCCATCGGCACCGGCAAGACCGCTACTGCCGACCAGGCTGAGGAAGTCTGCGCTCAGATCCGCAAGGTCATCGGCGAGGTCTACGGCGAAGCCGTGGCCGAGGCTACCACCGTCCAGTACGGCGGCAGCATGAACGCCAAGAACTGCGAGGAGCTGCTGAGCAAGAAGGACGTGGACGGCGGCCTCATCGGCGGTGCTTCCCTGAAGGCTCCTGACTTTGCTGTCATCGTCAACGCTGCCACCAAGGGCTAAGCCCTGAGCGGTAAAAATCGTTCTCTCTGCGCCCGGCTGCGCCGCATTTCCGGCAGGGAGCCGGGCGCTGTTTGTTGAATTTTCAAAGGAGATCCTATTTTATGTCCAAGAAACCTGTTCTGCTCTGCATCATGGACGGCTTTGGCTGGACCCCCAACGAGACCTACGGCAACGCCGTGGTTGCAGCCAAGAAGCCCTTCCTTGACTCTCTGATGGCAAAATATCCTATGACCACCATCGACGCTTCCGGTATGGCTGTGGGCCTGCCCGACGGCCAGATGGGCAACTCTGAGGTGGGTCACACCAATATGGGTGCCGGCCGCATCGTCTACCAGCAGCTGACCCTCATCACCAAGTCCATCCGCGACGGTGAGATGCTCAAGAACCCCGTCCTCGTCAAGAACATGAAGGCTGCCATCGACGCCGGCAAGGCCATCCACCTGATGGGTCTGGTGGGTACCGGCGGCGTCCACAGCCACGCTGACCACTGGTTCGGTGTGCTGGAAATGGCAAAGCAGATGGGGGCAAAGGAAGTCTACCTCCACTGCATCACCGATGGCCGCGACACCGACCCCCACTCCGGCAAGGGCTTCCTTGCCGACCTGCAGGCCAAACTGGATGAGCTGGGCATCGGCAAGATCGCCAGCGTCTCTGGCCGTTACTACGCCATGGACCGCGACAACAACTGGGACCGCGAGGAGAAGGCTTACGCTGCCTTCGTCTACGGCGAGGGCAACCACGCCGCCAACGCGCAGGAGGCCATCGAGGCATCCTATGCCGACGACAAGACCGACGAGTTCGTTCTGCCCTGCGTTACCTGCGAGGGTGGCCGTGTGCAGGACGGCGACACCGTCATCTTCATGAACTTCCGTCCCGACCGCGCCCGTCAGATGACCCGCATCTTCTGCGACGACGCCTTCACCGGCTTCGAGCGCCGCGGCGGCCGCAAGCAGGTCCACTACGTCTGCATGGCCGAGTATGACGCTACCATGCCCAACTGCGAGGTCGCTTATCCTCCTGTGGAGCTGAAGAACGTCCTGGGCCAGTACCTGTCCGAGAACGGCAAGACCCAGCTGCGCATCGCCGAGACCGAGAAGTACGCTCACGTCACCTTCTTCTTCAACGGCGGTGTTGAGGCTCCCTACGAGGGCGAGGACCGCTGTGTCATCCCCAGCCCGAAGGTGGCCACCTACGACCTCAAGCCTGAGATGAGCGCCCCCGAGGTCGCCGACGAGTGCGTCAAGCGCATCGAGAGCGGCAAGTACGACGTGGTCATCCTGAACTTCGCAAACTGCGATATGGTCGGCCACACCGGCGTCTTTGAGGCTGCTGTCAAGGCCGTTGAGGCTGTGGACGCTGCTGTCGAAAAGGTCGTCACCGCTGTGCTGAACGCTGGCGGCTGCGCTTTCCTGACCGCTGACCACGGCAACGCCGAGAAGATGAAGAACCCCGACGGCACTCCGTTCACCGCCCACACCACCAACGTCGTGCCTTTCGTGGCCATCGGCTGCGGCGATGTGAAGCTGCGCGAGGGCGGCTGCCTGGCCGACATCGCACCCACCATGCTGCCCTATATCGGCCTGCCCGTCCCGGCAGAGATGACCGGCAAGAGCATCATCGCCGAGTAAACCTTTTCTGAAACAAAGCAAGCGCCCCGCAGCTCTGTTACGAGCTGCGGGGCGCTTTTTGTGCTGTTTGGCTTTTCAGCGCTCGACCCAGATGGACATCTTCGCACTGGTAGTGATGTCGCCGAGAAGGATGGTGTCCATCTTGATGCTGCAGGTCACGGCCAGCGCTTTGCTGGAATCGCTGCCGGTGAGCACCGAGGCGGGCAGGTTCTTGAGGGTCAGCACGGCGGTGCCGTCGGACAGGTCGCCGCTCAGAGTGCCGTCATAGTTCACCTCGCCGATGGCGATGCCGGTGAGACGGCCGGTCATGTTCATGGAAGAGAGCTGCTTGACCGGAAGCTCGAGAGTGAAGGTGCCGTTGGGCTGGCGGGTAAGGGTGGCTTCGCGGGTGGTGTCCACGGCACTGTCGGCCATCGACTCCTTGTCCCCGGACTCCCGCCAGAACCGGACGCCCACCGTCATCTTGACGGCGGCGGCACTGGCACTGACCGCCAGCGTCAGGAGCAGCAGCAGCGAGACGAGGACCGCCCCGGTGCGTCTGCCCATATGCTTCAAAGATTTCGTCATATTCAAGAATCGACCTTTCCAGCCGCAGAGGCGGCTCTGTGCGTTCCAAAACGGAACGCGAAGGAATTTGTCACCGCAAAAATAACATATTCAGAAGAAAAAGTCAATCCGGCTTGTGAGGCTTTCACAAAAATGTTTCACATAAGACACATCTTATGGAAGAAAAAACACGGGCTTTGCCGAAGACACAAAAAAAGCCGCTTCCCAGCGGACGGGAAGCGGCAGAAGTCAGGAAAACTCAGACCTCAAAGTTGGGGTCGTCCTTCAGCACATGGATGCTGGTCATGAAGGGGCTCTGCTCGGGGTCCTGGAACGGAGCCTCCTTGACGTACTTGTTCAGCGCGACAGCGGTGCGGGCGGGGTCGGCGATGGTGCCGGCGCCGCCGATGCAACCGCCGGGGCAGCCCATGCCTTCCAGCAGGTAGCCGTTGTACTTGCCGGCCTTGGCCAGCATCAGCAGCTTCTTGCACTCGGCGAGGCCCTGTGCGGACGCGATCTTGACGTCCATATCGGGGTGCCACTCCTTGACCTTGTCGGCGACAGCCTTGGCGACGCCGCCGGACTGTGCGAAGCCGCGGCCTGCGCCGGAAGCGTGGACCAGATCGATCTCATCGGGGTCAACTTCGAGGTTGGCCACGTCGATGTCCTTGGCCTCGATGATGCCGGCCAGTTCCTCGAAGGTCAGCACGAAGTCCACATCAGAGCGGACGGTGCGGCGGGAAGCTTCCAGCTTCTTGGCGGCGCAGGGTCCGATGAAGCACATACGGGCCTCGGGGTCGGCCTGCTTCATCATGCGGGCGGTAAAGACCATGGGGGTCATGGTCATGGAGATGTTCTTTGCAAGATCCGGGAAGGCGGTCTTTGCCATCATGCTCCATGCCGGGCAGCAGGAAGTAGCCATGAAGTTCAGCTTGTTGGGGACCTCCTCCAGGAAGTCGTGAGCCTCATCCACGGTACACAGGTCAGCACCGATGGCGACCTCCACGACGTCGTAGAAGCCCAGAGCCTTCAGCGCAGCCTTGAGCTTGCCGGTGGAGGCCAGGCCCGGGAACTGGTTGATGAAGGCGGGAGCGACGAGGGCGTAGATGCGGTCGCCGCGGTTGAAGCCCTGAATGAGCTGGTAGATCTGGCCCTTGTCGGCGATGGCACCGAAGGGGCAGTTGACCAGACACTGGCCGCAGGACACGCACTTGCTGTAGTCGATCTCGGCGCGGCCCAGCTCATCGGAGTGGATGGCACCCATGCCGCAGGCAGCGGCGCAGGGACGCTCGGTCTTGACGATGGCGTTGTAGGGGCAGACGCCGACGCAGCGGCCGCACTTGATGCACTTTTCCTGGTCGATGGTGGAACGGCCGCTCTCCCAGGTGATGGCCTTCTTGGGGCAGACTTCCATACAGGGGTGTGCGAGGCAGCCCTGGCACAGGTCGGAGACCTTGACCAGCTTCTCGGGGCAGCGGTTGCAGGCGAACTTGATGACGTTCACCAGCGGGGGGTCATAATACTTATCGGCGATGGAAGCGTCCTCCAGACCGGAGACGACGCTGTTGTGCTCGTCCATGCGGCGGGTGGGCAGGCCCATGGCCAGACGAACGCGCTCCTCGACGATGGCGCGCTCGAGGAAGATGTCCTTGCGGAGCTTGCCTTCCTCACCGGGGATGATGGTGTAAGGGATCTTGCGCATCAGGTGGTTGGCCTGCTCGCCCTTGACGTTGGCGTAGGCCATCCGTGCCACCTCGGTAAAGACCTGGCGGCGGATCTGGATGACCGTGGTGTTGATTCCTCTGAAACTCATTCCAATCTCTCCTTGCTTTGAAACAACAGAACAAAAAACCGCTCTGACGCGGCTTTTCTCCGGGGCATTTGATACTGGGCTGCTGCAAACAGCCGGATGCCCCGAATAATCCACTTTTATTGTAGCATAAACCCTTCGGGAAGAAAAGGGAAAAGCCTAAAATTTGTTATGAAATTCACAACTGATATATCTTGCACAAATGCGAACAAATGGATTTGTACAAAACGGCAAAGAAACGGCTAAGATTACACCATCTCGGCCCGGACACGCTCGCCGTCGTAGCTGCCCAGCCGGACATGGATGATCTCGCCGCTCTTATGGCCCGGGGCCGAGACCACGACGGGAACATACAGCCGGGTGTAGCCGGTGAAGAGGGTGCCGGAGAGGGGAGTCTCCAGCAGAACGTCGTCTTCGCTGCCCTCGCAGCCGGCCAGCACCTCGCGGCGGATGTCCTCGGCGATGGCGTTCATCTCCCGGCTGCGGGCCTGCTTTTCGCGCTCATGGACCTGATCGGGGAAGTCGTAGGCGGGGGTGCCGCTGCGGCGGGAGTAGGGGAAGACGTGGACTTTCAGGAAGCCGATCTCCTTCAGGAACGCGCAGCTCTCCCGGAAATCTTCCTCCGTCTCGCCGGGGAAACCGCAGATGCAGTCGGTGGTGAAGCTGACCGGGCGGTCACCGTAGGCGGCGCGGAGCTGGCGGACCACCTCGGCGTACTGCTCGGCGGTATAGACGCGGCGCATCCGGCGCAGGGTGGCGCTGCAGCCGCTCTGCAGGCTCAGGTGGTACTGGGGGCAGAGCTTGTCCACTGCCGCCAGCCGGGTGATGTATTCGGGGGTCAGCATATCGGGGTCAAGGCTGCCCAGCCGGATACGCTCGATGCCCTCCACCCGGGCGCACTTCTCCACCAGCTCCACAAGATTGGTGCCGGTGTCGAGACCGTAGCTGGGCAGGGAGATGGCGCTGAGCACCACTTCCCGGTAGCCGGAAGCGGCCAGCTGGCGCAGCTCGGCGAGAATGCTCTCTTCCGAGCGGCTGCGCACCGGGCCGCGGGCGCGGGGGATGACGCAGTAGGCGCACTGCCGGTTGCAGCCGTCCTCTACTTTGATAAAGGCGCGGGTGTGGGTCTCGAACCGCTCCACCGGCAGTTCCTCGAACCGCTCGCCCTTCGCGTGGGGGGCGATGGCGACGATGCGCTCGTGGCCGTCCAGCAGCTTGAGCACATTATCGAGGATGGCTTTCCGGTCGCCGTTGCCGCAGACCAGGTCGGCCTCCATGAACTGGGCCGCTTCCTCGGGGAAAGCCTGCGGGTAGCAGCCGGTGAGGACGGTGACGGCGCCGGGGTTCTCGCGCTTGGCCCGGCGGAGCCACTTGCGGCTCTTCTGGTCGCCGAAGTTGGTGACGGTGCAGCTGTTCACCACAAAGACGTCGGCCTCTTCGCCCTCCGGCACGATGGTGAAACCGGCGGAGCGGAACATCTGTTCCAGCGCACCGGTCTCATTTAAGTTGACCTTGCAGCCAAGGGTATAAAAACAAACTCGCATGAGGTGTCCTTTCAAGTTGATATACATTATAAACCATCCTATTATAGCAGATTTTTCCCGGGGAGAAAAGAGCATTCCGGCCTCTTTTTTTGCATAGAATGCAATCAGACAGACATTGCGGGGAGGGACAAGGGATGGAACGAAAGAATTTTGCGGTGCTCTGCGCAGCCGTGCTCTGCTTCTGGCTGTTTGCACTGGCCCTTGGGACGGCGGAGGGCGTGGGCCTGCGGGCCGTCATGCACCCGGAAGAGCGGGCCGTCAGCGCCGACGTCGAGGAAGCGGCGAAAGGAATTTTGCTGCCGGCCGCAGCCGCCGCGCCTCAGCTCGACCTCAACTGCCGCGCTGCCATCCTCATTGAGCAGGGGAGCGGACGGGTCCTCTACGAGAAGAACGCCGACGAGCGGGTCCCCATTGCCTCCATCACCAAGGTGATGACCCTGCTGCTCGCCTTCGAGGCTGTCCACGACGGGCGGCTGACCATGGAGACGCCGGTGCCGGTGAGTGAGCACGCCTACCACATGGGCGGCAGTCAGATCTGGCTGGAGCCGGGGGAGCACTTTACATTGGACGAGATGATAAAGGCCATCTGCGTTTCCTCTGCCAACGACGCGGCAGTGGCCGTGGCCGAGCTGGTGGGCGGCAGTGAGCCGGCCTTCGTGGAGCAGATGAATGCCCGGGCCGCCTCGCTGGGGATGGAGCAGACGTCTTTCCGCAACGCCTGCGGGCTGGACGCCGAGGGCCATCTCTCCACGGCCCGGGATGTGGCCGCCATGAGCCGCACCATCCTGAACACCTGCCCCGAGGTGCTGCACTACACCGGTATCTGGACGGATACCCTCCGGGGCGGGGCGACCCAGCTGATCAATACGAATAAGCTCCTCCGCCGGTATGAGGGGATCACCGGCCTCAAGACCGGCACCACCGGCGGTGCGGGCATCTGCATCTCGGCCAGCGCCACCCGGAACGGCCTCTCCCTCATCGCGGTCATCTTGGGCGCACCGTCCAGCGCCGACCGCTTCGACGCCGCCACGACTCTGCTGGACTATGGTTTCGGGGCCTATGAGGCCGCGCCGCTGCCAGAACTCGAGGCACAGCCGCTCCAGATCACGGTCAGGGGCAGCGCGGCAGGCAGCGTCCCGCTGGATTACTCGGCCCTGCCGGAGACGGTGCTGGTGGAAAAGGGGAGCGGGGCGTCCCTCCATACCGAGCTGACCCTGCCCGAGGAACTGGAAGCCCCGGTGGAGCAGGGCCAGACGCTGGGCAAAGCCGCCGTCTATCAGGGGGAAGCGCTTCTGGAAGAGTACGAAGTGCGTGCTGCCGCCGATGCGCCGAGGATGACCGTCCGGGATGCCATCGGCCTGCTGTGGCAGAGCCTCACCGGCGCGGCATGACCGAAAACTGCGCACTACCGGTCAAAAACGGTCAGCGAGGGCGAAGAATGGCTTGGACGTTTGTATAAAAGATGTAAGAGCATACAAAACAACACTATTAAAATTGTATGAAAAGCGAGGATTTTGGCCTTGACTTTGCCCGGCGGGAACGGTACACTTATACCAAGAAAAACCCTCGCCGGGCAAAGAGCCCGTAAAATGTTTTGGAGGTTTTGATAGAATGAGTCTCGCTCTGAATACAAAGCACCTCTCCAGTTTCATCAACGAAGAGGAATACAAGGCCATCTACCCCCAGGTAGAGGCCGCGCACAAGACGCTGGAAGCCAAGAACGGCCCCGGCAGCGACTTCCTGGGCTGGATGTATCTGCCCCGTGATTATGATAAGGAAGAGTTCGAGCGCATCAAGGCAGCTGCTGCCAAGATCCGTGAGGATTCCGACGTTCTGGTGGTCGCCGGCATCGGCGGCAGCTATCTGGGCGCACGTGCCGTCATCGAGGCCGTCAAGGGGATGTACCACAACGAGCTGGACAACGGCCTGAAGATCTACTTCTGCGGCAACAGCATCAGCCCCACCTATCTGAATGACATCATCGCGCTGTGCAAGGGCAAGCGCTTCTCCATCAACGTCATCTCCAAGTCCGGCACCACCACCGAGACCTCTCTGGCCTTCCGTGTGCTGCGCAGGCTGCTGGAAGACGAGATGGGCGTGGAAGAGGCCAACAAGCGCATCTACGCCACCACCGACCGCGCCAAGGGTACCCTCAAGCAGTTGGCTGACGCCCAGGGCTGGCCTACCTTCGTCGTTCCCGACGATGTCGGCGGCCGCTACTCCGTCCTTTCCGCTGTGGGCCTGCTGCCCATCGCTGCTGCCGGTATCAGCATCGACGACGTCATGAAGGGCGCAGCCGACGCGATGGAGCGCTTCTCCGTGCTCAGCCCCGACAACGACGCCTACAAGTATGCGGCCATCCGCAACATCCTGTACCGCAAGGGCAAGAGCATCGAGATCCTCGAGTGCTATGAGCCGAACTTCACCCTCATGAACGAGTGGTACAAGCAGCTGTTCGGTGAGAGCGAGGGCAAGGACAACAAGGGTCTGTTCCCCGCAAGCTGCATCTTCTCCACCGACCTGCACTCCATGGGTCAGTTCATTCAGGAAGGCTCCCGCACCATGTTCGAGACCATCGTGGATGTCAAGAAGCCCGCACAGGACCTCTTCATCGACAAGCTGGAGGGCAACTTCGACGGCCTGAACTTCCTGGCTGACCAGAACATGAGCGTGGTCAACCGCAAGGCCATGGAAGGCACCATCCTCGCCCACACCGACGGCGGCGTGCCGGAGGTGGTCATCGAGGTGGACGACCTGTCCGCTTATAATGTGGGCTACCTCATCTACTTCTTCTGGCGTGCCTGCGCCTGCAGCGGCTACCTGCTGAGCGTCAACCCCTTCAATCAGCCGGGCGTCGAGAGCTATAAGAAGAATATGTTCGCTCTGCTGGGCAAGCCGGGTTATGAGAACCTGACCGCCGAGCTGGAAGCGAAGCTGAAGTAAGAGCAAGCGGAACAAAAAACGATCTCCCGCCGTGAGGCGTGGAAAATACAGGAGGACAGAACTATGATTAAACTGATTGTTGGCACCAAAGGCTCCGGTAAGACCAAGGCTATGATCGACATGATCAATGATTCGGTCAAGACCTCCAAGGGCAACGTCGTTGTCGTCGAGAAGGGCATGAAGCTGACCTATGAGGTCCCCAACGCCGCCCGTCTCATCGACCTGGACGAGTACAAGATCGCCGGCGGCGAGATGCTGTACGGCTTCGTGGCCGGCCTGCTGGCAAGCAATTATGACATCACTGACCTGTACATCGACGGCATCCTGAAGGTGCTGGATCACGACATCAACCGTCTGGGCGTCGTTCTGGACGAGATCGCTGCTGCCGCCGGCGACTCCATCAAGGTCACCGTCACTGTCAGCGCGGATGAGGCTGCTCTGCCCCACGATGTGAAGAAGTACCTGTAAAATAACTCTGAAATTTCTGATTTGAAGCATCCCAGACAGGCAGGAAACCGGAGAATTTGAAATTTTTTCGGTTTTCTGCCTGTTTTGGTGTTGACAAAGGGCTGTGTTGGCGCTATACTAACAAAGCAGCCTTTTATGAGGTGTACTATGCAATTTGACCTGAGAAAGTTTATCGTATCCGGCACGAAGCCTTACACCGCAGAGTTTCAGTGTGATTTGTCTGCAAAGGATTTTGCCGGTGCAAGGATCGAGCAGCCTGTGACGGCCCGCTTTGAGGCGGTGCCGGATGGCGAGGAGATCCGGATGACGCTGCGGGCAAACGCATTGGTGCACGGAGAGTGCGCCCGCTGCCTCGACCCCGTCGAACGGGAAGAGACGGTGCAAGCAGAGTGGACGGTCAGGGAGCGCGATCTGGATGACCCGGATTTCGACCTGCCCCTCAACGAAAAAGGACATCTGGATGTGGACGAATGGCTCTGTCAGGAATTCATGTTCCAGATACCGACGGTGCTGCTTTGCAGCGCTGACTGCCCGGGCTTGTGTCCCCGGTGCGGGAAGAAGATGGCCGAATGTACCTGCCCTCCGGCAGAAACTGAGGCCGAACCCGCAGACGCAAGGCTAGCGATACTCAAATCACTGCTGAACTGAGAAACCCATCAAGGAGGTGCAAAAATATGGCAGTACCTAAGAGACATCTTTCCAAGGCCCGCCGCGACAAGCGTCGCAGCAATGTTTGGAAGCTGGAGGCCCCCGCACTGGTCAAGTGCAGCAACTGCGGCTCTCTGAAGCTCCCCCACCAGGCATGTGGCAACTGCGGTTACTACAAGGGCGAGGAAGTCATCAAGAAGGGCTAATTTGCGCAGAATTGGTGGCACATTGGTGTTATGTACAGAAGGGGAGGGCGCAATGCCTTCCCCTTCTTGCTGTTTATGGAACGGATGAAACCTCTCCGTCATCCCTTCGGGATGCCACCTCCCCTAACGAGGGGAGGCTTTGGCAGCCGGGTGAAGCTTGCTGGATACGCCAGAGGCTCCCCTACTAGGGGAGCTGGCGGGCGCAAGCCCGACTGAGAGGTTGTACGAAGGCGAACCTACCGGAAAGCAGGTGAAGTGAAAGTGTCTATTAAAATCGACCGCGTGGACGCGGGCAGCGAGGCGGAAGCCCTCGGCCTCGCCGGCGGCGACGAGCTGCTGAGCGTGGACGGCAACGAGCTGAACGACACGCTGGACTATGATTTTTATACCGACAGCAAGAGCTTCCACCTCAAAGCAAAGGTGGCGGACGGCATCCGGGAGTGGGACGTCCGGCGGGAAGAGCGCGGCCCCTTCGGCTGCGACTTCTCCACCTATCTGGGCGACCAGAAGCACTCCTGCTCCAACCACTGCATGTTCTGCTTCATCGACCAGCTGCCCCCGGGAATGCGTGAGAGCCTTTATTTCAAGGACGACGACGAGCGCCTGTCCTTTTTGTTCGGCAACTATATCACCATGACCAACATGCAGGACCACGAGATCGACCGCATCATCAAGATGCACATCTCGCCCATCAACATCTCGGTCCACACCACCAATCCCCAGCTCCGCGTGCGGATGCTGGCGAATAAACGGGGCGGCGAGGTGCTGAAGTACCTGCCCCGCCTGGTGGAGGGCGGCATCGCCGTCAACTGCCAGCTGGTGCTCTGCCGGGGCATCAACGACGGCGACGAGCTCCGCCGCACCCTCACCGACCTGCTGGAGCTGACCCCGATGGTGCAGAGCGTGGCGGCAGTCCCCTGCGGCGTGACGGATTACCGCCAGAACCTCTTCAAGCAGACGCCCTACGACGCTGAGACCAGCGCCGCCGTCATCGACATCATGGAAGAGTTCGGCGACGAGTGCAAGCGCCGCCACGGCAAGCGCATCATCTACCCCAGCGATGAGTGGTACCTCAAGGCCGGCCGCCCCATCCCGGAGCCGGAGTTCTATGAGGACTACGACCAGCTGGAAAACGGCGTGGGCATGATGAGCCTCTTCCGGGAGGAATTTCTGGCCGAGCTGGAAAAGCCCCACCGCATCTATGGCACCAAAAAGATGGATGTCGTCACCGGCACCATGGCCGCGCCCCTCATCACCGAGATGATGGACGAGCTCCACCGCCAGTACCCCATGATAGAAGTAAAAGTCCATCCCATCAAAAACAACTTCTTCGGCGGTAACGTCGGCGTGGCGGGCCTCGTCACGGCGACCGACATCATCGCCCAGTGCGAGGGCCGGCTGTCCAGCGGCACCCTGGGCGTGCCTGCCGTGATGCTGCGGGAGGAGAAGGACACCTTCCTCGATGATATGACCATCGAGCAGCTGGGCCAGCGGCTCGGCGTGAAGGTGGAAGTCCTGCCCACCGGCGGCGGCGACGAGGCCAAGGCCCTGCTGCGCAGCGGCCTGCATATCGCCCGCCGGAGAAGACCGTAATTTTACCCCTTTTGTGAAAGGAGGAACCCCCTATGAGCAAACCGATCGTTGCTGTGGTGGGCCGCCCCAACGTGGGCAAGTCCACCCTGTTCAATAAGCTCTGCGGCCAGCGTCTGGCCATCGTGGAGGATACCCCGGGCATCACCCGCGACCGCATCTTCGCCAACTGCGAGTGGAGCGGTCACGAGTTCCTGCTGGTGGATACCGGCGGCATTGAGCCCAAGGCCACCGAGGGCATTCTGGCCCATATGCGCGAGCAGGCCCAGATCGCCATCGACACCGCCGACTGCATCATCATGGTGGTGGACGTGCGCAACGGCCTGACCGCCGCCGACGAGGACGTGGCCCATATGCTGCGCCGCAGCCACAAGCCCATCATCCTCGCCGTCAACAAATGCGACAACGTGGGCGAGACCCCCATGGAGCTCTACGAGTTCTATAACCTCGGCTTCGACGAAGTCATGCCCATCTCGTCCGTCCACGGCCACGGCACCGGCGACCTGCTGGACGCCGTCTGCGCCCACCTCGATTTCAGCGAGACCGTCGTGGAGGAAGACCGCATCCCCGTCGCCATCATCGGCCGCCCCAACGTGGGCAAGTCCAGCCTGACCAACCGCATCCTCGGTGAGAACCGCATGATCGTGGCCAACGAGGCCGGCACCACCCGCGACGCCATCGACACCCCCGTGGACAACGCTTACGGCAAGTTCATCTTCACCGATACCGCCGGTCTGCGCAAGCGCAGCAACATCACCGACGGCCTCGAGCGCTACATGGTCGTCCGCGCACTGGCCGCCGTCGAGCGCAGCCGCGTGGCCCTCATCCTCGTGGACGCCACCGTCGGCTTCACCGAGCAGGACAGCAAGGTGGCCGGTTACGCCCACGACCAGGGCAAAGCCTGCATCATCGTCGTCAACAAGTGGGACGCCGTGGAGGGCAAGGAGACCAACACCATGGAACTGCAGCGCCGGGGCTATGCCGAGTGCTTCAGCTTCATGGGCTATGCTCCCATCATCTTCATCTCGGCCCAGACCGGCTACAACGTCAACAAGCTGATGCAGCTCATCCGCGACGTGGACAGCCAGAACGGCGCCCGCGTACCCACCGGTGTGCTGAATGAGATGCTGGCCCGCGCCACCGCCCGGATGCAGCCGCCCAGCGACAAGGGCCGCCGCCTGAAGATCTTCTACCTGACCCAGGCTTCCACCCGGCCTCCGACGTTCGTGGCCTTCGTCAACGCAAAGCACCTGTTCCACTTCAGCTATCAGCGGTATATCATCAACCAGATCCGCGAGAACTTTGGTCTGGAGCACACCCCCATCCGCCTTGTCGTGCGTGAGCGCGGCTCCGGCGAAGTGGGCGCGAAGGACGTATAAGGAAGGGAGACTGGTTCTATGACCGCATTTCTCATTGTGCTGGCGGTCGCTGCCGAAGCCTATCTGCTGGGCAGCGTGGACACCGGCATCCTCGTCAGCAAGTATCTGTACCATGACGACGTCCGCACCCACGGCTCGGGCGCTGCCGGTATGACCAACATGCTGCGCACCTTCGGCAAGAAGGCCGCTGCCCTCACGGCGGTGGGCGATGTGCTCAAGGGCGTCGTGGCCGTCTGCCTTGGCCGGTGGCTGTTTGGCCATCTGCCCGCTGACGCTGCCGTCTCGCCCTATCTGGGCGTCTACCTCGCCGCCATCCTCGCCGTGGTGGGCCACTCCAAGCCCATCTACTTCGGCTTCAAGGGCGGCAAGGGCGTACTGGTGGCTGCCGGTGCCATTCTGGCAGTCCAGCCGGTGCTGCTGCCGGTGCTGGCACTCATCTTCCTCGTCTGCCTGGTCCCCACCGGCATGGTGTCGCTGGGCAGCATCACCATGGCCGCAGCCTACCCGGTGCTGACGCTGGTGTACAGCCTCATGCGCGGCCTGCCGACCCGGGACGTGGTGGTCTGCACCGTCGGCGCTGCCATCATGGGCGGCATGGTCATCTGGATGCACCGTTCCAACATCCAGCGCATCCGGGACGGCAAGGAGTACCGTTTCGGCCAGAAGCACAAGAGCAACTAAGCATAAAAAGATGCCCCGCAGGCAGCTCTCGACGAGCGTCCTGCGGGGCATTTTGCTGTTTGGCAGAGTTATTTCGCGTCGGTCTCCAAGAGGGTATCGGTGTTGTCCTCATACGCGGGGTCTTCGATGGCAATGGTCTCTTCCCGTTCAGCAGACTTACGGCTGAGGTGTTTGCGCAGCCGGGTGGCAAATTCATCTTCCGGGATGCCGCTCTGGCTGGGGGAAAGGTCGGGTGCGGGGTGGCCGTCGGGCAGATGAGCGCCGAAGGCCGGCACGAAGAAGAACTTCCGCACGATGAAGATGAGGGCGATGGCGCCCACGCTCAGCAGGTTCTCCAGGGCGGACTCATGGCCCACCACCATGTGGCGGGCGATGGCGTAGAGCAGCACTTCGAGGCTGGAGCCGGGGCTGTGCTTGGCCAGCATCTTGATGAACTCGATGCCGATGACGATGTCCAGCGCCCGCTGTAAGAAGATGCTCACCTCGACGTCGTTGCCGTCGAACAGCAGGCCGGGCATCCACTGCAGCAGCGGCACCATCGACAGCAGCAGTCCGATGAGGACGAGGCCGGACAACAGGATCTCGAGCAGGGTGGCTGCGCTGATGATCTTGTTGCGCAATTCGGCGCGGCTGTGGCTTTCAACACGGGAATTGGACATGGGCAGGGACCTCTCTTTCAAATTTGACCGGAAATCTTTTACAACAGTTCGATTCTATTGTAACAAAAGCGAAAAACGAAGTCAATTTCTCCGGCTGGGAAAATTGGCCGGCATGAAAAACTGGAATCGAAGACAGACAAAAGGGGCCGTCCGCACCCGGAATGGAGTGCAGACGGCCCCTCTTTGTGCCGAAAAGGCGGCTTAGGCCTCAGCGATGGCTTCGATCTCGCAGAGCACGCCCTTGGGCAGGTCTTTCACGGCCACGCAGCTGCGGGCGGGCTTGGAGGTGAAATACCTGGCGTACACCTCGTTGAAAGCGGCAAAGTCGGCGATGTCGGCCAGGAAGCAGGTGGTCTTGACCACCTTGTCAAAGCCTACGCCGGCAGCTTCGAGGATAGCGCCCACATTGCGGCAGCTCTGGTCAGCCTGTGCGGCGATGCCCTCGGCGACTGCGCCGGTGGCGGGGTCTACCGGGATCTGGCCGGAGGTGAAGACGAGACCGCCCACGGTGTAGCCCTGAGAGTAGGGGCCGATGGCGCCGGGAGCTTTTTCGGTGCGGATGATGTTCATATCGATTACCTCACATATCATAAATAGGGGAGTCTCCCGCCAAAAGGGGAGCCGATGAAAAAAGTCTACCACCAACTGTCCCCGCCGTCAACGGCCAGCAGGGAACGGTCCCGGAATTTCCGGAAAAAGGGAATGTAAAATTATTTGGAAAAATCTGCGCAAATCATCTTGACAAGAAATAAACTTTTATGATAAAAATAGAGCATGAAAGTAACATTTTTGCAGAAAAACGCAGGCGCAGCGCAGGCAGGAAAGCCAGCTTTGCGCAGGCGCGTTTCTTTTTTGCAGAAAAAGCGAATTTCTGAACCCTCGGAAGGGGCAGAAAGGATAAGATATGTCGATTTTGGTAGATGATTCAAATAAAACAGCCTGCCGTGCAGCGGAGGCTGGACTGCAGCAGAAAAACTGTGCTGCGCTGGTGCGCCCGGCGGGTACGGGCAAGGGCTGCATCGTGTGGGAGCTGCTGGACGCCCACCCCGAGATGCGCGTGCTCTGGGTGGTGTCCTGCGCTGCCCGTCTGGAGTTGCGCCGCGCCCTGACAAAGCGGCTGGGCCGGACGCTGGGCGACCGGGTGCGGCTGATGAGCTGCGAGCAGCTGGCCGTGCAGAATGCTCTGGGCTGGGTGGCGCTGGCTGAGTTCCGGCCCGGCCTGCTGGTGCTGGACGGCTGGAGGGAGATGAGCGCAAAGGACTGGACCGACTGTGTCCAGCCCCTGTTCCGCCTCTGCCCGGGGGCAAAGCTGCTGGCTCTGGGGGAGCCGGACGCCCCGGGCGACAGCTGCCGCGCCGCCGAGGAGATGCTGGCCGACGCCATCGTGGAGCCGCTGGCGCTGGGCGGGGCGATGGCCGAGGGCTTGCTGCCCATACCGGCCTCCTATACGGCTCTGCTCTGGCCGCTGGAAGATGCGATGGCCCGCCTCCGTGCTGAGGTGAAGAACCTCCATCTGCCGGGCTGCCCTGACCCCAACGCCGAGAAATATCAGGCTCTGAGCCTCGCCGTAGAGAAGCTTCCGCCGGTGGAACAGCTGCTGGCGCAGTGGCTCCCGGATGCTGCCGGGCGGTATCTTGTCCTCTGCGAGGATGATGCAGCGGCGGCGCAGACCGCAGAGCAGGCCGAGAAGCTGTTTGGTGCAGGAACACATATTTATAAGGATGCAGAAGGCTTTGCGGCCGACGAAGCGGCCACCCTCCGGCTGCTGGTCTGTGCCAACGGCCCGGCGGTGCAGGTTCCTCTGGCTGGGATCTCGGGCGTGGTGCTGGTGCGCCGCAGCGCTGGACCGGCCGCATACCGGCAGATGCTGGCCCGCGCCCTTGCGGCCTGCGGCAGTGTGCCGGTGGCAGAGCTGAGTGCGGCCTTTGAGGCGCTGACCTGTGTGCAGCAGCTGCGGAAGGAGTGCAGCGCGGCGGGGACAGAAGCCTTCCCGCTGGAAGAGCCTCTCTCTGCCTGCCGCCGGGCTTACCGGCAGCTCCGCCGCGCGCTGGACTCCGACTGGGAGCGCTATTATGCCGCCGCAAAGCAGATGACGGCAGAGGGAAAGACGCTGGACGTGCCTCGCTCCTACCGCTTTGGGGGCGTGGCCGTGGGCCGCTGGCTGGAAAACCAGCGCCTTGTCCGGGCCGGAAAGAAAAAGGGCCGTCTCACCGCCGAGCAGGCCGCCCGGCTGGACAAAATCGGCATGAACTGGAAAAAGCGGCTCGAGCTGGCGTGGGAGAACGGCTGTGCTTCGGCCCGGCGGTACCGCGGCAGCCACAGCGATCTGCTGGTGCCGGTCCATTATAAGGATAAGGACGGCTTTGCACTGGGCGAGTGGATCGTCTACAACCGCCAGCGCTATCTGAGCGGGAACCTGCCGCCGGACCGCGTCGAGCGCCTCGAGGCACTGGGCATGGTGTGGGACACCGGCAGCATCCTCTGGGAGAAGAGCTATGCCGCCGCCGTCCAGTATTATCTGGAAAATCACACGCTGGAAATTCCCGTCAAGTACGTCACACCGGACGGCATGGCGCTGGGCGTCTGGCTGGGCAGTCAGCGTGCCGCTTATAAAGAAGGTGTGCTGACCGACGCCCAGATCGAAAAGCTGGAAGCGCTGGGAGTGGACTGGACGAACCGGAACGACCGCAAGTGGCAGACCGCCTACGAGGCCGCCGTGAAGTACCACGCCGCCCACGGGAACCTCGACGTCCCCACCGAGTACACCGACGAAGACGGCATTCTGCTGGGCAAGTGGGTGTCCCGCCAGCGGTACGCATGGCAGAACCCCGAGCGCAGCAGCGCCCGGGTGACGCCGGAGCGGAAAGCCCTGCTGGATGAGCTGGGCATGAACTGGGAAAAGACCGACTCGTGGCAGCACCGCTACGAGCTGGCCGTGGAATACAAAAAGGAGCACGGCAGTCTGGCCGTTCCGGCCCAGTACCGGACGGAGGACGGCATCTGGCTGGGCAGCTGGCTGTCCCGTCAGAAGCAGATGCTGCGGGAGGGCAAAAAGCTCTCCGCCGAGCGCCGCGCGGCCCTGAAAGAGCTGTTCAAGGGCGAAAAAGGCCGACGCCTCAGCGCTCCGGTGCCGCCCGCGTACAGCGTGCGGGAGCAGAACTGGCTGGACAACTACCAGAGCGCCAGGCTCTACGCCGAGAAGAAGGGCAGCCTCCTCGTGCCTGCCGGATACGTGGACGAGAACGGCTTCCGTCTGGGCGTCTGGATCTCGAACCTCCGGGCTGCCCGCAAGGCCCGGCCCGGCTCGTTCCAGGTGACGCCGGAGCATATCGCCCTGCTGGATGCCATCGGGATGCAGTGGGACGCCCGGGAGGCCAAGTGGGCCGGGGCGTTCCGCCGTGCCGAAGAGTACTGCGCCGCCCACGGCAATCTGCTGGTGCCGGTGAACTATAAGACCGAAGACGGCTTCTGCCTCGGCGACTGGGTCCGCCGGATGCGCGAAAACTACGCCTGTGCCGAGAAAAAGCTGACGGCGGAGCGCATCGCAAAGCTCGAAGCGCTGGGCATGGTCTGGACCGTGCCGCAGGAGGGCTGAGATATTGCATTTTAGGGCGGAGTGTGGTATACTTCACCTCGTCTGAATAGAAAACAGCAGGTGCCTGCCGCCGGGGCTTCATCCCCGGCCGGGAGGGTAAAAGGGAAGCGGGTGCGAGTCCCGCGCGATCTCGTCACTGTGATAAGGGAGTCCGCTGCCTTGGCGCTCAGCGCCGGTCACTGGAGGCTTTGCCTCTGGGAAGGCGGCAGCGGGCGGTGAGCTTTCAGTCAGGAAACCTGCCCGCTGTTGGTACAGGAGCGTCCGGCTCCGGATCACGAGGAATTGGTCGTACCAAAAAGCCCGAACATTCAAAGGGTCTTTTTGCTGTGCCTTCCGCGCGGTGAAAAGGCTCTTTTTTCGTTTGAGCTGGCCCCCGTTTCGTACCCTTTCTATCGGAAACGTACATTCCACACAACAGAAAGGACTCAAACAATGCGTAAGGCAACCAACAAGAACTGGCAGCGCGTCACCGCCGCTGCCGCCGCACTGGCCCTGTGTGCCGGTGTCCTCACCGGCTGCGGTGCATCTTCTTCCACTGCCGCCGGCAGCACCGCCGCAAGCTCTGCTGCCGCCAGCGAAGTGAGCAGCGAGGAGGCTGATGAAATGGCAGCAAAGAACGTGGCAGACCTCATCGACGCCATCTATGTGCAGGAGCGCAACGAGAACACCGACGCGCAGTGTGAGGCCGCAAAGGCCGCATGGGACGCTCTGACCGACGCCCAGAAGGAGCTGGTCGAGGGCGAAGAGGCTGACCCCGATTACTTTGGCCGCGACACCGGCGATGCCTCCAAGGACGACGCCCGCAACCAGGACAACATCGGCGACAAGGAGATCCTGGTCGTCAGCTTCGGCACCTCCTTCAACGACAGCCGCGCAGCGGACATCAAGGGCATCGAGGACGCCATCCAGGCCGCATATCCCGACTGGTCTGTCCGCCGTGCCTTCACCGCACAGATCATCATCAACCATGTTCAGGCCCGTGACGGCGAGAAGATCGACAACATGGAGCAGGCTCTGGAGCGCGCTGTTGCCAACGGCGTGAAGAATCTGGTCGTCCAGCCCACCCATCTGATGCATGGCGCTGAGTACGACGAGATGATGGAGATGGTGGACAGCTACCGCAATCAGTTCGAGTCCGTCGCCATCGCCGAGCCTCTGCTGGGCGAGGTGGGCAGCGATGCCACCGTCATCAACGCCGACAAGGAAGCTGTCGCCAAGGCCATCACCGCCGAGGCCGTCAAGACCGCCGGTTTCGACAGTCTGGACGCCGCTGCTAAGGACGGCACCGCTTTTGTCTTTATGGGCCACGGAACCTCTCACACCGCAAAGGTGAGCTACACCCAGATGCAGTCTCAGATGAACGCTCTGGGCTACAAGAACGTCTTCATCGGCACCGTCGAGGGTGAGCCGGAGGAGACTGCCTGCGAGAACGTCATCGAGGCTGTCAAGGCCGTCGGCTACACCAAGGTCGTCCTGCGTCCCCTGATGGTCGTTGCAGGTGACCACGCCAACAACGATATGGCGGGCGACGACGAGGATTCCTGGAAGAGCCAGTTCGAGGCCTCCGGCGAATTCGACTCTGTCGAGTGCCAGATCGCCGGTCTGGGCGAGGTCGCTGACATCCAGCAGCTCTACGTCGCACACACCAAGGCCGCTGTCGATTCCCTGAACGGCTGATCCTGATTCTATCATTGCCCGGAAAGGAGTGCCTTTTCGGGCAATTTCTTTTTCGGCCTGCTTTGAATTCGGGCCATTGCGTGTTATAATCTTTTCTGTAAAATAGATACTTCGAGGTATATCATCATGAAACTGAACCATAAATTTGCTCTTCTGCTGGCCGGTGCTGTGCTGGCTGGTTCTCTCACCGGCTGCGGCGCATCCGGCACCCCGGCCAGCTCTGCCGCTTCCTCCGAGGCTGCGGCCTCCTCTGCCGTGAGCGAGGCAGCTTCCGAACCGGCAGCAGAGGCTGCTCTGCCCGACGGCGTCTACACCGCCGACTTTGACACCGACAGCTCCATGTTCCATGCCAACGAGGCCAACGACGGCAAGGGGACCCTGACCGTGAAGGACGGTCAGATGACCTTCCACGTCAGTCTCGTCTCCAAGAAGATCGTCAACCTCTACGTCGGTATGGCCGCTGACACCGAGGCCCACGAGGCCGACTGGCTCCAGCCCACCACCGACACCGTCACCTACTCCGACGGCACCTCGGATGAGGTCTACGGCTTCGACATCCCGGTGGAGGCTCTGGACGAGGACTTCCAGCTGGCCATCCTCGGCTCCAAGGGCAAGTGGTACGACCATACCGTCCGTGTCGCCAACGCCCAGCCTGCTGCGGCGGAAGCACCTGCCGACGGAACCTACACCTGCGACGTGACCCTCGAGGGCGGCTCCGGCCGCGCCACCGTGGACAGCCCTGCGGCCCTGACCGTGGCCGACGGCAGGATGACCGCCACCATCGTCTGGTCCAGCCCCAACTACGACTATATGCTGGTGGACGGCGAGAAGTATCTGCCCACCAACACCGAGGGCAACTCTACCTTCGAGATCCCCGTCGCGGCTCTCGACACCCCGCTGGATGTGGTGGGCGATACCGTCGCCATGAGCACCCCGCATGAGATCGAGTATACGCTGACCTTTACGCTGAATTAAACCTCTCCGTCATCGCTCCGCGATGCCACCTCTCCTATCGAGGAGAGGCCTTGGCAAAATTGAAAAGTTACCCTCTTCGCCAGAGGCTCCCCTCGGTAGGGGAGCTGTCTGCGAAGCAGACTGAGAGGTTAAAGCCCATGAAACGCCGAAGTTTTCTGAAAGCCCTGCCTGCCGCCGCCCTCACCCTTGCGAGCTGCGGGCAGCACAAGACCGCCCCGGCCAATACAGCATCCCTCGTGTTCGACCACAGCTATCCGCTGGACTATGCCACCCAGTTTTCCGCCGACTGCTATGAGGGCGGCTATGTGATGATCGACATCCCGGACGCCGGGCGGTTCCTCGTCGTCCCCGAGGGGGCCGCCGAGGTGGACGACCTGCCCGAGGACGTCGTTCTGCTGCGCCAGCCGCTGGATCATATTTATCTCGTCTCCACCTCGGTGATGGACCTCTTTGTCCATCTGGACGCCCTGGACAGCATCGCCCTCTCCGGCACGAAGGCTGAGGGCTGGTATGTGGAAGAGGCCAGACAGGCCATGCAGGAGGGCCGCATCGCCTACGCGGGCAAGTACAGCGCCCCGGACTATGAGCGCATCCTTGCCGCCGGCTGCACCCTCGCCATCGAGAACACCATGATCCTCCACGACCCCGAGGTCAAGGAGCAGCTGGAAAAGTTCGGCGTGCCGGTCCTCGTGGAGCGCTCGAGCTACGAGAGCGGCCCGCTGGCCCGGATGGAGTGGCTCAAGCTCTACGGCATCCTGCTGAATAAGACTGAGATGGCGGAAGAGGTCTTTCGCCAGAAGGTGGAGCAGGTGGCCCCCATCCTCGAGCAGGAGAACACCGGCAAGACCGCGGCCTTCTTCTCCATCACCACGAATAACCTTATCACCGTCCGCCGCACCAGCGACTATGTGGCTCAGATGGTGGAGATGGCCGGCGGCGTCTACATCTTCGACGACCTCGAGGGGGAGACGTCGGCCCAGTCCACCATCAAACTGCCGCTGGAGACGTTTTACGCCCGGGCCAGGGACGCCGACGTCCTCATCTACAACAGCACCATCGAGGGCGTGATGGAGACCCGTGACCAGCTCATCGAAAAATGCCCGATGCTGGCAGATTTCAAGGCCGTCCAGTCCGGCGACTGCTGGTGTACGGCCCAGAGCCTTTTCCAGCAGAGCATGGAGCTGGCCGACCTCATCTCGGATATGAATCTCGTCTTCACCGAGGGCTCGCCTGACCCGGCGTCCCTCCGTTTCTTACAGCGCATCGTATAAAAGGAGCTTTGTCATGACCACCACCCGCCGCCTCAGCCTCGCGTACCTCGCCCTCACGGCGGGGGTCGCGGTGCTGTTTGCACTCAACCTGTTCTGGGGCAGTGTGTCCCTGACGCCCGGCGCGGTGGCGGCGGCTCTGCTGGGCCGGGGCGAAGATGCGCTGGCCGTGGGCATCGTGCTCCAGCTCCGTCTGCCCCGGGCGGTCATGGTCGTGCTGCTGGGCGCGGCCCTCTCGGCGGCAGGCTACCTCCTGCAGACCTTCTTCGCCAACCCCATCGCCGGCCCCTTCGTCATGGGCGTTTCCAGCGGCGCAAAGCTGGCAGTGGCCCTGACGATGGTGGTGTTTTTACAGCAGGGGCTGCTCACCGGCTCGGCCACCCTCATCATCGCCGCCTTTGCAGGCTCGATGGCGGCGATGGCCTTCGTGCTGGTGGTGGCCCGGCGGGTGCCGCGGATGAGCATCCTCGTCATCTGCGGCATCATGATCGGTTATATCTGTTCGGCTGTCACCGACATCGTGGTGACCTTCGCTCAGGACTCCAACATCGTCAATCTCCACAACTGGTCGATGGGCAGCTTTTCCGGCATGACCTGGGCCAATGTGGGTGCAGCGGCCTGCGTGGTGCTGCCCGCGCTGGCGGCGGCGTTCCTGCTCTCGAAGCCCATGGCGGCCTACCAGATGGGCGAGAGCTACGCCAAAAGCGTCGGCGTGCCGGTGCGGGCCTTCTCGACGGCCCTCGTGCTGCTGTCCAGCCTGCTTTCCGCCTGCGTGACGGCCTTTGCAGGCCCCATCTCCTTTGTGGGCATCGCGGTGCCGCATCTGGTCAAGAACCTGCTGGGCAGCGCAAAGCCCCTTTATGTCCTGCCGGGCTGCTGTCTGGGCGGGGCAGCGTTCTGCCTGCTCTGCGACCTCATCGCCCGCAGCCTGTTCGCGCCCACTGAGCTGTCCATCAGCTCGGTGACGGCGGTTTTCGGTGCGCCGGTGGTCATCTGGCTGCTGGTGCGCCGCCAGACACAGGAGGGCCGGGAATGAGCGATCCGAAATTCTACTGCCGCGCCGAGGACCTTGCCATCGGCTACGGCAAAACGCCCCTGATGGAGCACATCGGCCTCGGCGTCGGGAAGGGGACCATCCTCACCCTCATCGGCCCCAACGGCGCGGGAAAATCCACCCTGCTCAAGACGCTGGCAGCGCAGCTGGCCCCCCAGGGGGGCGCTGTGCTGCTGGACGGCAAAAATCTCGCGGACTGCTCCGGCCCGGAGCGCGCCCGCAAAATGGCCTTGATGGTGCCCCACACCCGCCGCACCGAGCTGACCACCTGCTTCGAGATGGCGTCCGCCGGGCGCTACCCCTACACGGGGCGGCTGGGTGTCCTCTCGGCGGAAGATAAGCGCCAGGTCCATGCCGCGCTGGCCCTCGTGGGGGCCGAGGCGCTGGCGGGCCGGGACTTCAACCGCATCAGCGACGGCCAGCGCCAACGCGTCCTACTGGCTCGGGCCATCTGCCAGCAGCCGGAGCTGATATTATTGGACGAGCCTACGTCCTTCCTCGACATCAAGGGCAAGGCCGAATTGCTGGCCATCCTGAAAAGCCTCGCCCGGGACAAGAAGATGGCTGTCATCCTGAGCCTCCACGAGCTGGAGCTGGCGCAGAAAGTTTCCGACAAGGTCGTCTGCGTCTCGGCGGCGGGCGTCTCGGACGTCATGACACCGGAAGAGGCGTTTGCCCGGGAAAACATCTGCAAAATTTATGCTCTGACCGAGGAGCAGTACGCATTCCTCTACGGCGAAGAAAAAGCGCCGGAGGAAAAGCGCCCGCTCTTTGAGCACTACGTCCGCAGCGGCCAGAAGCTCCTGCGCTGCGGCTACACCACCGGCACCTGTGCGGCGCTGGGCGCGGCGGGCGCGGCACGGCTGCTGCTCACCGGCCGCACCCCCGAGACAGTGGCCCTCCGCACCCCGAAGGGCATCGTGGTGGAGGTAGAGCCCATCTTCAGCCGCCTGTCCGGCGAGGGGGCCGAGTGCGCCATCCGGAAGGACGGCGGCGACGATGTGGACGTGACCACCGGTCTGCCGGTCATCGCCAGTGTCGCCCTCCGGCCCGAACTAGCCGGCGAGGTGCGCATCCGCGGCGGTGAGGGCGTGGGCCGGGTAACAAAGCCCGGTCTCGACCAGCCCGTGGGCGAAGCAGCCATCAATCACGTCCCCCGGGCCATGATAAAGGAAGCGCTGGAAAAAGAGGCCGAATCTGCCGGGTACGCGGGCGGCTTTGACGTCACCATCTCCATCGAGGGCGGGGCCGAGACGGCGAAGCGCACCTTCAACCCCCACATGGGCGTGGAAGGGGGCCTCAGCGTCCTCGGCACCAGCGGCATCGTCGAGCCCATGAGCCAGCAGGCCATCCTCGACACCATCCAGCTGGAAATGGGGCAGGCGGCGCTCCGGACCGGAAGCTCCCGGCGGCTCATCCTTGCCCCGGGCAACTACGGCCTCGACTATCTCCACGAGAAGCTGCCTGCCCTGAAGAATATCCCCGTGGTCAAGACCTCGAACTTCATCGGGGATACGATGGATATGGCGGCGGCATCCCACTTCGAAGAGGTGGTGCTGGTGGGCCACATCGGCAAGCTGGTCAAACTGGCGGGCGGCGTCATGAACACCCACTCCCGCACGGCCGACTGCCGCACCGAGCTGCTCTGCGCCCACGCCGCCCTCTGCGGCGCGTCCCGGGACGTCTGCGCGGCCCTGATGAACGCGGCCACCACCGACGCCTGCATGGAGATCTTAGACAAAGCAGAGATGAGAGAGCCGGTGCTGTCCAGCCTGCTGGACGCCATCCAGCTCCACCTCGACCGCCGCGCCGCCGGGGCGTTCCGGGTGGGCGCGGTGCTCTTCTCGAATCAATACGGCCCGCTGGGCCAGACCAGGACTGCAAAGGAGCTGCTGGACGAATGGAAAAACGGATAGGCACTTTTTACGGCGTCAGCGTCGGCCCGGGCGACCCCGAGCTCATGACCCTGCAGGCTGTCCGCCGCCTCGAAAACTGCCCGGTCATCGCCGCGCCCCAGACCCCGAAGGGCGGGATGCTGGCGCTGGACATCGCAAAAGGTGCGGTGGAGCTGAGCGGCAAGACCATCCTGCCGCTGCGCTTCGCCATGAGCCTTGACCCGGCGGTGCAGAAAGCCGCCCACATCGAGGCGGCCCGGGCCGTGAAAGAATATCTCGACGCCGGGCAGGATGTCGCCATGCTCAACCTCGGCGACCTGTCCGTCTACGCCACCTTCGGCTACCTGCAGGAGATCTTGGAGGCCGAGGGCTGCAAGACCGTGATGCTCCCCGGCGTGACGAGCTTCTGCGCCGCTGCGGCCCGGCTGGGCCAGTCCCTGACGGGCGGCATGGAGCAGCCGCTGACCATCGCCCCGGGGCGATGCGCCGCTGAGGTGCTGGCCGCACCGGGCGCAAAAGTGCTGATGAAATCGGGCCGTCAGCTGCCCGAGACGCTGGCCGCGCTGGCCGACGCCGGGCTTCTGAGCCGGAGCGCGATGGTCTGTAACTGCGGCCTGCCGAACGAGGAGGTCTGGCCCGACCTGACCGATTATGACCCAGCCCGGTCGGCGGGCTATTTCGCAACGATTTTGGTGAAGGAGGGGTAAGATATGGTCCATTTTGTAGGAGCCGGGCCGGGTGCGCCCGACCTCATCACCCGGCGGGGCGCGGCCCTGCTGGCCGATGCCGACTGCATCATCTACGCGGGCAGTCTCGTCAACCCGGCCCTGCTGGGGCTGGCGAAGCCCGGCTGTGCCATCTATAACAGCGCCGAGATGACGCTGGAACAGGTGCTGGACACCATCCGTGCCGCCGAAAAGGCCGGCGGCACCACGGTCCGCCTCCACACCGGCGACCCCTGCCTCTACGGGGCCATCCGGGAGCAGATGGACGCGCTGGACGCCGACGGCATCCCTTATGACGACACCCCGGGCGTGTCCAGCTTCTGCGGCGCGGCGGCGGCGCTCTGTGCCGAGTACACCCTGCCCAACGTGAGCCAGACCGTCATCATCACCCGGATGGAGGGCCGCACTCCTGTTCCTGAGGCCGAACAGCTGGCAAAGCTGGCTGCGCATGGGGCTACCATGGTCATCTTCCTCTCCATCGGGCTGGTGGACAAAGTCCGGCAGGCCCTTCTCGAGAGCGGCGGCTACCGCCCCGATACCCCTGCCGCTGTGGTCTATAAGGCCACCTGGCCCGAGCAGAAGGTGGTGCGCTGCACCGTCTCCACACTGGCCGAGGAGACCCGCAAAAACGGCATCACCAAGACCGCCCTCATCGTCGTAGGCGACTTTCTGGGCGAAAACTACGAGCGCAGCAAGCTCTATGACCCCGCCTTTACCACCGAGTTCCGGCAGGGGACGGAGGCCGGGCAGTGAGCCGGGCATATCTGGCCTTCACCGCAAAGGGCGAGGCGCTGGCCCATCGGCTGGCGGAAGCTCTGCCCGGCAGCGTGAGCCGCTGCGGCGGAGACGTGACCCTGAAAGGCTGGACGGCGGAGCATTTTGCACAGGATGAGGCCCTGATCTTTGTGGGAGCTGTGGGTATCGCGGTGCGGGCCATCGCGCCCCACTGCAGGAGCAAGGCCGCCGACCCGGCGGTGGTGGTCATGGACGAGGGCGGGAACTTCGCCGTGCCGCTCCTGTCGGGCCATCTGGGCGGTGCCAACGCGCTGGCCCGGGCGCTGGCAAAAGCGTGCGGTGCGGTGCCGGTCATCACGACGGCCACCGACGTCAACGGCCTCTTCGCCGTGGACCTCTGGGCCAAGGCCCAGAACTGCGCTGTCCTTGAGCCGGAGCGCATCAAGCGGGTCAGCGGCGCCCTGCTGGCCGGGCAGACGGTCCGGTACTGGTCGCCGTGGCCGGTGGCGGGGGAGACCCCCGCCGGCGTGGAAAAAACTGACGCACCCGAAGCCGCCGACTTCGCCCTGACCCTCACGCCCCAGGGCGGGGCGCTCCACCTCGTCCCCCGCATCGGGGTGCTGGGGGTGGGGTGCCGCCGCGGCACGACGGCCCAGCAGCTGGAAGAAGCCTTTGCGGCGTTCTGTGCCGCGTCCGGCCTCAGCCCGGCGGCGGTCTGCGCAGCCGCCAGCATCGACCTGAAAAAAGATGAGCCGGGGCTTGCAGAGTTCTGCAAAGTCCACGGCTGGCCCATCACGTTCTATCCGGCCGACGAACTGCGGGCCGTGCCGGGACAGTTCACCCCGTCGGCCTTTGTGGCAAGTGTCACCGGCGTGGACAACGTCTGTGAGCGCTCGGCGGTAAAAGCTTCGGGAGGGACGCTCCTTCTGCCCAAAACGGCAGGCGGCGGCGTGACGCTGGCGCTGGCCGTCCGCCCCTTTGCACCCGATTGGAGGACAGAGCAATGAGTGAGAGTAAAAAGACCGTGTTCGTCGTGGGGCTTGGCCCCGGCGGCGGACAGTTTCTGACCGTGCAGGCGCAGAGCGCCTTGCAGCAGGCCGAGGTGTTGTGCGGCTATACGGTCTACATCGACCTTGTGCGCCCCCTCTACCCGGAAAAAGAGTGCTACACCACCGGCATGACCCGGGAGATCGACCGCTGCCGCTGGGCGCTGGACACCGCCCGGGCGGGCCGGGACGTGGCGCTGGTCTGCTCCGGCGACGCCGGGGTCTACGGCATGGCCAGCCCGCTGCTGGAGCTGGCCGAAGAGTACCCGGACGTCAACGTGGAGGTCGTCCCCGGCCTGACCGCCGCCCTCAGCGGCGGGGCGGTGCTGGGTGCGCCGCTGGCCCACGATTTCTGCGTCATCTCGCTGTCGGACCGCCTCACGCCGTGGGAGGTCATCGAAAAGCGGCTGGCCTGCGCCGCTCAGGGCGATTTCGCGCTGGCGCTGTACAATCCCTCCTCCAAGGGCCGCCCGGACTATCTGCGCCGGGCCGTGGACGTCCTGCTGGCGAACGGCAAAGCCCCGGACACCCTCTGCGGTTCTGTGCGGAACATCGGCCGGGAAGGGCAGGAAAAGCACATCCTGCCCCTCAGCCAGCTCCGGGATACCGAGGTGGATATGTTCACCACCGTCTTTGTGGGCAACGCCGCCACCCGCGCGCTGAGCGGGCGGATGGTCACGCCGAGGGGGTACCGCCGATGAACGTCGTCGTTTTCAGCGGCACTACCGAGGGGCGGGAGCTTTCCCGCCAGCTGGCGGCGCTGGGCATCGAAGTCACCGTCAGCGTGGCCACCCCGCTGGGGCAGGAAGAGCAGGGGAGCACCCCCGGCGTCACCGTCCGGTGCGGGCGGCTCCTGCCCGATGAGATGGCCGCGCTCTTGGGGGATGCCGCCCTCTGCATCGACGCTACCCACCCTTACGCAGTGGAGGCAACCAAAAACATCAAAGCAGCGGCAGAGAAGGCCGGGGTGGAATACCTCCGCCTGCTGCGCCCGGCCAGTCCGCTGCCGGAAAACTGTCTCGTCTTTGAGAGCGCAAAGCAGGCGGCAGAAGCGCTGGCTGCAGAAGAGGGCAACCTTCTGCTGGCCACCGGGGCCAAGGAGCTGGCGCAGTTTGCGGCCATCCCGCCCGAGCGGCTCTACCCCCGCGTCCTGCCCACGCTGGAAAGCATCGCGGCCTGCGAGGCGGCGAACATCCCCCACCGCAACATCATCGCCATGCAGGGCCCCTTTAGCTTTGCCCTCAATCAGGCCATGATGGAGCAGTTCCATATCCGCTGGCTCGTCACAAAGGACGGCGGCGCGGCCGGAGGCTTCGACGAAAAAGCCGCCGCCGCCTCTGCCGCCGGGGCGCAGCTGGTGGTCATCCGCCGCCCGCCCGAGCAGGGCGAGACGGCTTTCGAGGTGCTGAAACGCTGCAAGGAGATGATAAGATGAATGTGACACTCATCGGCATGGGCTCCGGCCAGCCGGAGAACCTGACCCTTCAGGGCCTGGCCGCACTGCGGCAGGCCGACCTCATCCTGGGCGCACGGCGTCTGCTGGCAGTTCTGCCTGCCGGCTGCACCGAGAACCGCGCCGCCGCCTACCGCCCCGACGAGGTGGCAGAGCTGCTGCAGACTTCCGGCGCGGAGAACGCCGTGCTGGTCTACAGCGGCGACACCGGCTTTTACTCCGGCGCGTCTGCCATGATGGAAAAGCTGGAGGCCCTCGGCGTCCGCGCCCGGGTGCTGCCCGGCCTTTCCAGCATCCAGCTGCTGGCGGCGGCGCTGGGCCGTCCGTGGCAGGGGTGGAACCTTGTTTCGGCCCATGGCCGCACCTGTGACCCGGTGGCCGAGTGTATGCAGGGCAGACCCACCTTCTTTCTCACCGGCGGCAGCGAAGACCCCGCCACCCTCTGCGCCCAGCTGGCGGCAGAGGGCTTCGGGGACGTGCAGGGCGTCGTGGGCCAGTGCCTCGGTACGCCGGAAGAAAAGCTCTTCCGCGGCAGCGTCAAAGAGCTGGCCGCAGGCCGCTTCAACAGCCTGGGCGTCCTTCTCGTGGAGGCGGTGGAGGGACTGCCCCGCCGCGCCCCGGGCCTGCCGGACGAAGCCTTCGAGCGGGGCGACGTTCCCATGACCAAGCAGGAAGTCCGGGCCGCTGTGCTGGCGAAGCTGGCCGTCCGCCCGGAAGACATCCTGTGGGACGTGGGGGCCGGGACGGGCAGCGTCAGCGTGGAGCTGGCATTGGCCGCGCCCCGGGGCCGGGTCTACGCAGTGGAGTGCAGGCCGGAGGGCTGTGCGCTCATCAAAGCCAACCGCGAAAAATTCAGGACCCGGAACCTCGTCCTCGTGGAGGGGCTTGCCCCCGACGCCCTTTCGGACCTGCCCGCGCCGGACGCTGTCTTCATCGGCGGCAGCAAGGGCAGCCTTGCCGCCATCGTGGACGCTGCGCTGGATAAGAACCCCGACGCCCGTATCTGCGTGTCGGCCATCGCCCTCGAGACCCTTTCGGCGGCGGTGGCCGCGCTGACGGCCAAAGGCCGAACCGTGCAGGTGAGCCAGATCGCCGTCAGCCGGGCAAAAGCCGTGGGCGGGCTGCACCTCATGATGGCCCAGAACCCCATCTACCTCATCACAGGAGAATGACATGATACAGTTTCTGCTGGCGGCGCCCCGCTCGGGCAGCGGCAAGACCACCATGACCTGCGCCCTGCTCATGGCGCTGAAGCGGCGGGGCTGTGCGCCCTGCGCCTTCAAGAGCGGGCCGGACTACATCGACCCCATGTTCCACCGGGCCGTGCTGGGGGTGGAGAGCCGCAGCCTCGACCTCTTTTTCTCTGCGCCCGAGACGGTGCGCACCCTCTACGCGAGGGGTGCCGCCGGCCACGGTGCGGCGGTGTGCGAGGGGGCTATGGGCTTTTACGACGGCCTCGGGGGCGTGAGCGACAGAGCCAGCGCGTGGCATCTGGCCGACACACTGGACCTGCCGGTGCTGCTGGTGGTGGAGCCAAAGGGGCAGAGCCTGACGCTGGCCGCAGAGCTGAACGGGCTCGTAAACTTCCGCACTCCCAGTCACATCGCAGGCATCCTGCTGAACAACTGCACGGCCCGGATGCACGCTCTGCTGGCTCCGATGCTGGAAAAAGAGACGGGCCTGCCGGTGCTGGGCTTTCTGCCGAAACTCCCGGAGGCCGTCATCGGTTCCCGCCATCTGGGCCTCTACACGGCGGCGGAAGTGGAAAATTTACAGCAGAAGCTGGCCCTTCTGGCCGACGCGGCGGAGGAGCACATCGACTGGCCCCGCCTGCTGGCCCTCTGCGAAAAGGAGCCGCCCGTCCTGACGGTGCAGCCGGAGACGCCTCCGGCCCGCGTCCGCATCGCCGTGGCGCAGGACGAGGCGTTCTGCTTTACCTACGCCGAGACGCTGGAGGCCTTCCGGGACGCCGGGGCAGAGGTGGTCTTTTTCAGCCCCCTCCGCGATACGGCTCTGCCGGAAAACATCGGCGGGCTGTATCTGCCCGGCGGCTACCCGGAACTTCACGCAAGAGAATTGAGTGGAAATACCTCGCTTCTGCGCGAGATAAAGCAAAAAATCGAGTCCGGCCTGCCCACGGCGGCCGAGTGCGGGGGCTTCCTCTATCTGGGGCAGAGCCTCACGGACGCCGAGGGGCAGAGCTGGCCGATGGCGGGCGTTCTGCCGGGCGAAGCAAAAGATGCCGGACGTCTCGTCCGCTTCGGCTACGCCGCGCTGAGCGCAGACTCGGACAGTATGCTCTTCCGGGCCGGGGAGAGCTTTCCCATCCACGAATTCCACCACTGGGATTCTACCGCCAACGGCACGGCCCTCGCGGCAAAAAAGCCGGTGGGCGGCGCGGCGTGGCGGTGCGGATTTGTAAACGAGCATTTCTATGCGGGCTTCCCGCATTTGTACTGGGCGGGTACGCCCCTGCCGCAGCGCTTTGCCGCCGCGGCTGAAAATTACAGGAGAGACCATGACTGAGACAGAACTCGCTGCCCTCTGTGCGGCCATCACGCCGCCGGACGAAGCCGCCCGGGCGGCGGCGCACGCCCACTGGGCCAGCCTTGCAAAGCCGCTGGGCGGGCTGGGCGGATTGGAAACGACCATCGAGGACGCCGCCGCCCTCACCGGCAGCGCAAAGCTGGATATTTCCCGCCGGGCGGTGCTGGTGCTCTGCGCCGATAACGGTGTGGTGGCCCAGGGCGTCAGCCAGACCGACAGCAGCGTGACCCGCGCCGTGGCTGAGAACCTCGCCGCCCGCCGCACCAGCGTCTGCCGGATGGCACAGACCGCCCGGTGCGAGGTGGTGCCGGTGGATATGGGCATCGCGGGCGAACCGGTCCCGGGCGTCCTCGACTGCCGCATCGCCCCCGGCACAGCAGACTTCACCCTCGGCCCGGCTATGAGCAGGGCTGAGGCTGTGGAGGCCATCGGCAGGGGCATCCGGCTGGTGCAGGAGCAGAAGAAAGCGGGCGTCGGCCTGCTGGCTACCGGTGAGATGGGCATTGGCAACACCACGACGTCCAGCGCCGTGGCCGCTGTGCTGCTGGGCCAGCCCGTCGAAGGGATGACGGGCCGGGGCGCGGGCCTTTCGGACGAGGGTCTTGCCCGGAAGATCGACGCCATCCATCGCGGCATCGCAAAAAATCAGCCCGACTCTGCCGATGCACTGGACGTGCTGGCAAAGCTGGGCGGTTTCGATATTGCCGGGCTCTGCGGCATCTTCCTCGGCGGTGCGCTGGAAGGTGTGCCGGTGCTGGCCGACGGTTTCATCAGCTGTGTGGCGGCGCTCTGCGCTGTCCGGCTCTGCCCGGCGGCGGCCAAGGCTGTTTTTGCAAGCCATTGCTCCACCGAGCCGGCCGCAAAGCTGGTGCTGGATGCTCTGAACAAAAAAGCCCTCATCACGGCGGGCCTGCATCTGGGCGAAGGCACCGGCGCGGTGGCCGCCATCCCGCTGTGGGACATGGCGCTGGCCGTCTACGATGGCTGTTATTCCTTTGAAGAGGGCGGCATCGAAGCCTACACGCCGCAGGGGGGTGCGGGATGCTGACGCTGGTGCTCGGCGGCGCGGCCAGCGGCAAGAGCGCCTACGCCGAGAGCCTTGTGCTCAAGACCGGCCTGCCCCGCTATTACCTCGCCACCATGCAGGTCTGGGATGCCGAGTGCGCCGCCCGGGTGGAAAAGCACCGGAAAATGCGGGCGCAAAAGCAGTTCGAAACGCTGGAATGCCCGCTCCACCTCGACCGTCTGCCCCTGCCCGGCCGGGGGATCGTCCTGCTGGAAGACCTCGGCAACCTCGTCGCCAACGAGCTTTACAGCCCCGGCGGGGCAGGAAAGCACACCGCCGAGGCCGTTTTGGCCGGGCTGGAACGCCTCGCCGCCGGGTGTGATGACCTTATCGTCGTATCGAACGAGGTGTTCAGCGGCGGTGCCGACTACGCGGGCGACACCGACCAGTATCTGCTGGCGCTGGCGCAGGTGAACAACGCCTTCGCCGCCCGGGCGGACAACGTCTGCCGGGTGGTCTGCGGCCTGCCGGTGTACTACAAAGGGGGAGAAAAGCTGTGACTGTTTTGCAGACCATCGCGGTGGCCTTTGCGATGTTTTCGGCCCTGCCGGTGCCGCAGTTCGAGTGGAACGAAAAAAATATGCGGTACGCCATGTGTGCCTTCCCCCTCATCGGGCTGGTGTGCGGCGGGCTGTGGTGCCTCTGCGGCGTCCTGCCCCTGCCGGGGCTGGCCCGGGCGGCGGCGTTCTGCCTCGTGCCGGTGGCCGTCACCGGCGGCATCCATCTCGACGGCTACGCCGACACCTCCGACGCCCTCTCGAGCTACGGCGACCGGGAAAAAAAGCTTGAGATCCTGAAAGACTCCCACTGTGGGGCCTTCGCTGTCATCCGGCTGTGCTGCTACTTTGCGGCTTACTTCGGCCTCTGCGGCAGTGTGCGGTTCACGCCCCGGGCGGGCCTGTGCTGGACGCTGGCGCTGGTGCTGGAACGGGCGCTGTCGGGCTTTGCCGTGGCGGCGTTCCCGCTGGCGAAGGACACCGGCCTCGCCCATACTTTTGCCACAGCGGCCGACAAGCAGACCGTCCGCCGCTTCCTCTGCGGCCTGTCGGCTCTGCTCATCCTGGCGCTGACGGCGCTGGGCGGCGGCGGGCTGGCGGCAGCAGCGCTTCTGGCGCTGTGGCGCTATGATTTCGTGGCAAAAAAGCAGTTTGGCGGCATCACCGGCGACCTGGCCGGGTGGTTTTTGCAGCGGGCCGAGCTGTGGATGCTGGCGGCGCTGGCCGTCAGCCAGTGGGGAGGAGTGCTGTAAATGATGTTCATCACAGGGCCGCTTTACAGCGGCAAGCGCACCTTTGCGCGGAACTTCCGGGGCAGCGTCATCGCCGATGTGCAGGACGCCGCCGCCGAGACTCAGACCCCGGAGCAGCTCGAAACGCTGGCCCGGGAGCTGGCGGAATATGATATTGTTATCGCCACCGAGGTCGGCGGCGGTGTTGTCCCGATGGATGCTGAGGAGCGCGCCGGGCGGGAGGCCGCCGGACGGCTGGCCTGCCTGCTGGCAGAGCGCGCCGACTGCGTGGTGCAGATGTTCTGCGGCATCCCGACAGTATTGAAAGGAGAATTACCCCAATGTTGATCTATCTGCTGCGTCACGGCCTGACCGAATACAACGCCCAGAAGCGCTATCAGGGCCAGCGCGACATCCCGCTCTCGGCGGAGGGCCTGAGCCAGCTGCGCCGGGCCGACATCGACCCGAAGGTGGTCTATATCACCCCGCTGCAGCGGACGGCCCAGACGGCCCGGGTGCTCTTCCCGGATGCAGAGCTCGTGGTCGTGAAGGACCTGCAGGAGATGTGCTTCGGCAGCTTCGAGGGCAAAAACTACGTCGAGATGGAGCACGACGCCGATTATCAGGCGTGGGTGCAGGCCAACTGCGAGAGCAAATGCCCCGACGGTGAGCGGAAGGACGACTTCTCGAACCGCATCTGCGGCGCCTTCTCTGCTCTGGTGGACAAGGCGCTGGCCGACGGCGAAGAGCTGCTGGTCATCCTGGCTCACGGCGGCACCCAGATGGCGGCCATGGAACGGTACGCCCTGCCCAGGCGCGATTATTATGCGTGGTGCGGCCCCAACGCAGGCGGCTATGTGCTGGATGCCGCTGACTGGGCCGAGAAGCGCCAGCTCCGCCTCGTGAAGACCGTGCAGTACACGAAAGACGCGGAGGCCGGCGCATGATGACCGCCTGGGCTGTGCTGGGAGGCTTCGTGCTGGACGCCATTTTCGGCGACCCGGCGTGGCTGCCCCACCCGGTGGTGTACATGGGCAAAGCCATCTCCCGGCTGGAAAAATTCCTCCGCGCCCGCCTGCCCAAAACGCCTCAGGGCGAGCTGCTGGGCGGTGCGGTGCTGGCGTTCTGTCTGCCGGTGGGGACGCTGCTGTTCACGGGCCTTGTCTGCTGGGGCGCGGCGATGCTTCACCCGCTGCTGGGGCTGGCCGTCCAGATGTTCTGGTGTGGGCAGGCACTGGCCGCGAAGGGGCTGGTGCAGGAGAGCACGATTGTTTACTGGGAACTGGTAAAAGACGACCTGCCCGCCGCCCGGAAGGCTGTGAGCCGCATCGTGGGCCGCGACACCGAAGCCTTGACTGCCGAGGGCGTGACCAAAGCGGCGGTGGAGACGGTGGCCGAGAATGCCAGCGACGGCGTCATTGCGCCTTTGCTTTATATGCTGCTGGGCGGTGCGCCGCTGGCCCTGACCTACAAGGCCATCAACACCATGGACAGTATGCTGGGCTACAAAAACGAAAAATATCTCTACTTTGGCCGTGCCGCCGCAAAGCTGGACGATGTGGCGAACTATATCCCGAGCCGTCTGGCGGCGCTGCTCTGGATCATGGCGGCGGCGTTCACCCGCAATGACGCCAAGGGCGCATGGCGTATCTGGCGGCGGGACCGCCGCAATCACGCCAGCCCCAACAGCGCCCAGACTGAGAGCGCCTGCGCCGGTGCGCTGGGCGTCCAGCTGGCCGGGCCGGCCTATTATTTCGGGGAATATTATCCGAAGCCCACCATCGGCGATCCGCTGCGGCCCATCGAGCCGGAGGATATTCTGCGGGCCGATCGGATGATGTATGTAGCCAGCGGGTTTGCGCTGGCGTGGGGATGTGCGATACGGGGGTTCTTGGGATGAAACAACTGGTCCACGGCGGTGACTGGATGGGCTACCGCGAACGCTTTGGCCGCGATGCGCTGGATTTTTCAGCGAACGTCAGCCCACTCGGTCTGCCCGAAGGGGTGGCGCAGGCCATCCGGGACGCTCTGCCTCTGGCCGACCGCTACCCCGACCCCCTCTGCCGCACCCTGCGGGCGGCGCTGAGCCGGGCCGAGGGTGTGCCGCAGGAGCATATCCTCTGCGGCAACGGCGCGGCGGACCTCATCTTCCGGCTGGTCTGGGCCGTAAAGCCCCATAAGGCGCTGGTGACTGCCCCGACTTTTGCCGAGTACGCCTCTGCATTGGATACGGTGGGGTGCGAAGTGAAACACTTCTTCCTCGATGAAACGAATGATTTCGCCCTGACGGACGCCCTCGTGGACGCCGTGGACGAGAGCATCGACATGGTGTTCCTCTGCCAGCCGAACAACCCGACGGGGCAGCTGGCCTCACCCGAGCTGGTGAAAAAGCTGCTGCGCCGGTGCGGGGAGTGCCACACGATTTTGGCCGTAGATGAGTGCTTTCTGGACTTTCTGCCCGACGCCGACGGGTGGACCGCGAAGCCTCTGCTGGAAAGTGGGAACCTCGTCATCCTGAAAGCATTCACCAAACTCTACGGCATGGCCGGCGTCCGGCTGGGTTACTGCCTCTGCGGCGACGAAACGCTTCTGGAAAAAATGCAGACAGCGGGCCAGCCATGGGCCGTGTCCAGTCTGGCCCAGGCGGCAGGCGTCGCGGCCCTGAAAGAAACCGCTTATGTGGACGAGGTGCGCGCCCTTATCGCCCGGCAGCGGCCCGTTCTGACGGCGGGCCTGCGGGCGCTGGGCCTGCGGGTCATCGATGGAAAGGCAAACTATCTGCTCTTCCGCGCACCCGCCGACCTGAACGAGAGGCTTCGCCCGCTGGGAACACAGGTGCGCAGCTGCGCGAATTATCCGGGCCTCGGGCCGGAGTGGTACCGCACGGCGGTGCGCACGGCCCCCGAGAACGCCCGGCTGCTGGAACTTATGAAAGAGGTGCTGGGATGAGCAGGGCAAAATGCATCATGGTGCAGGGTACGATGAGCGGTGCAGGCAAAAGTCTGCTCTGCGCGGCGCTCTGCCGCATTTTTGCGCAGGACGGTCTGCGCGCCGTGCCGTTCAAGAGCCAGAACATGGCTCTGAACAGCTTCGTCACCAAAGACGGCCTCGAGATGGGCCGGGCGCAGGTGGTGCAGGCGCAGGCCGCCGGCGTCGAGCCGGACGTGCGGATGAACCCCATCCTCCTGAAGCCCAGCAGTGACGTGGGCAGTCAGGTCATCGTCAACGGCGAGGTGCGGGGCCAGATGAAAGCGTCGGAGTATTTCCGCACGAAACGGCAGCTGGTGCCGGACATCCTGAAGGCGTATGACAGCCTCGCCGAGGAGGCTGACGTCATTGTCATCGAGGGCGCGGGCAGCCCGGCAGAGATCAACCTGAAGAGCGAGGACATCGTGAACATGGGCCTCGCCGAGATGGTGGACGCGCCGGTACTTCTGGTGGGCGACATCGACCGGGGCGGCGTGTTCGCCCAGCTATACGGCACGGTGGAGCTGCTGGAAGAAAAAGAACGCCGGCGCATCAAGGGGCTCGTCATCAATAAATTTCGTGGAGACGTAGAAATTCTGCGCCCCGGCCTCGCCATGCTGGAAGAAAAGACCCATCTGCCCGTGGTGGGCGTCGTACCGTACCTGAAGGTGGACATCGAGGACGAGGACTCCCTGAGCCAGCGCCTCGAGATGCGGGACGGCAAAAAGCCGCTGGACGCGGCGATCATCCGTCTGCCGCATCTGTCCAATTTTACGGACTTCATGCCGCTGGAACAGCACCCGCTGCTGGGCGTGCGGTATGTTTCGAACGCCCACGAACTGGGCGCACCCGACCTCATCCTGCTGCCGGGGACGAAAAACACGGTGGACGACCTGCTCTGGCTGCGGCAGTGCGGGCTGGAAACGGCTCTGCTCAAGCTGGCCGCGAAAGGCACGCCGGTGCTGGGCGTCTGCGGCGGCTACCAGATGCTGGGCCAGACCCTCGACGACCCCACCGGCAGCGAGAGCGGCCGACAGCAGACTCTGCGGGGGCTGGGTCTGCTGCCCACCCGGACCGTGTTCAGCGAGCAGAAGCGCCGCGCACAGGTCAAAGCGACCGTCGCCGCCGCCCCCTTTGCGGGTGCAGAGCTGGAAGGCTACGAGATACACACCGGCGTGACCGAGGCGGAGGGCGAACCCTTCGCCCACTACCCCGACGGAGGCCGGGAGGGCTGCGTGCAGGGCAATGTGTTCGGCACCTACCTCCACGGTCTGTTCGACACCGGCACGCTGACCGAGGCGCTGGCGGGCTGGCTCTGCCGCCGGAAGGGAATCGACCCCTCCGACGCGGCCCTCATCCCGATGGAAGAGTACCGCCGCCAGCAGTTTGACATCCTGGCCGACGGCGTGCGCGGGGCGCTGGATATGGACGCGGTGTATGCCGCGATGGGAATGGAGAAGCGCTGAATGGAACAGGGACTTTTGCATCTGTACTGGGGCGACGGAAAGGGAAAGACCACCGCCGCTATGGGTCTTGCGCTCCGTGCGCTGGGGTCCGGGAAGCGGGTGGTCATCGTCCAGTTTTTGAAGGGCGGGAACAGCGGCGAGATCCTGCTTCTGGCCCAGCTTGGCGCGGAGATCTACCGGGGCAAGGCCGGGCAGAAATTCGTCTTTCAGATGACGCCGGAGGAAAAGGCCGCGACCCGCGAACTGCAAAACCAGAACCTCGCCGCCGCCATGGCACAGCCCGCCGACCTGCTGATACTGGACGAAGCCGGGAGCGCAGAAGAGCTGGATATGGTGGACGTCGAGCTATTAAAAAAGGCCGTTCTGGAGCGGCCTGCCGGATGTGAGTGCGTCCTGACGGCCCACACGCCGCCCCAGTGGATGCTGGACGCCGCCGACTACTCCACCGAGATGAAATGCCGCCGCCACCCCTACCAGAAGGGGATAAAAGCACGAAAGGGGATAGAATATTGACGCCGCAGCATCATTTACCTGCCGACATTGAGCGGACGAGCTTCCACATCATCACCGAAGAGCTGGAAATGATGGGCATGACCCCGCCGCCCGAGCACGAAGCCGTGGTCAAGCGGGTCATCCACACCACCGCCGACTTCGACTATGCACGGAATCTTCATTTTACCCCCCGCGCGGTGGAGCAGGCCGTCAAGGCCCTCCACGCCGAGGCCGTCATCGTGACCGATACGAATATGGCGCTGGCCGGCATCACCAAACCCGGTCTGGCGAAGCTGGGCGGCACGGCCTGCTGTTATATGGCTGACCCCGAGGTGGCCGCCGCCGCAAAAGAGGCTGGCACCACCCGGGCCGTCGCAGCCATGAAAAAGGCAGCGCAGGAGCATCCCGGGGCCATCCTCGCCGTCGGCAACGCGCCCACGGCTCTGCTGACGATTGCAGAACAAATCGAAAGCGGCCTGCGGCCCGCACTGGTCATCGGTGTGCCGGTGGGCTTCGTGAACGTGGTGGAGAGCAAGGAGCGGCTCTTCGCCGTCTGCGAAAAGCACGGCGTACCCGCCATCGTGGCGATGGGCCGCAAGGGCGGCAGCAACGTCGCTGCGGCCATCTGCAATGCCCTTATCTACTCCGCCGCCGAGATGCTCGACCCCTCGGCGCGGGGGTGGAAGTGAGCGATAAGTTTTGGAGGAGCGCAATGAACCCTACAAGAAAGACCGATGAAAAATTTTATCGGCTGTTTTCGACCTTTCATGCCTTTTCAGAGCATCTGACCAAGCGGGAAGACAATGAACTGCGCGATAAATACGACCACAACGCGTTCTGCTATTACAGCCAGCCCTCAGCAGATGAAGTCCGGGCCGCGCTGGCCTACCAGAAAGAGCGGGGAGACACCTTCCTCAAGCTGGAAGGGTACGAGCCGCTGGCCGATGCATTCGGCATGGAGTGCGAAGAGACCCTGACGATGGTTCTGCCGAAGGGAACAGACATCCGCAGCTGGAAAGCGAATCCGGAGGTCTCGATCAAAACCCCGGACTTTGACCAACTAGAACAGCACGAGCTGAAATACTACGGGCCGTTGTACGGGGAAGATTTCACCGTGCGGAACAACCGGCATCTCCGGGAAAAACTGACCTACCTTGGAGCGTATCTGGACGGGAAACTGGCGGGTGACTGCTATATTTTCGCATCCGATGGGTATGTCTGCATGGACGGCCTGCTGGTGGACGAGGATTTCCGGCACCAGTACATCGCCATGACCCTGATGAAGCATATTGCCGAAAAGGCGCAGGAGCGCGGAGAGATCCTGTATCTTCACGCTGACTCCGAGGATACACCGAAGGAACTGTATGCGAAGATGGGATTTCAGGCCGTTGACAAGCTCTATGAATATCTCTGCACCGATTTCTCGAAACTGAAAATATGAACGAATGCGCGCCGGATACGGCGATGGGCCTCCCAATGCGGGAGGCCTTTCTGTTACACCGTCGCCAGCACGGCGAGGATGCTCTGCCAGCGCTTGTTCTCGACGGCGGGCGCACGGCGGACGGGCCGGGACTGTACAGGCTGAGGCCGCTGAGCCGTCTGGGGCAGGGGAGCGAAAAGCGCGGCCTGCCATGCGGCGGCAAGCTGCATGGCCTCCGGGCAGCTCTGCAGGGTGCGGCGCTCGGCCCCGGCGAGGTAGTCGCCCAGCCAGCAGAGGATGGCCGCGATGTTCAGCTGCTCTGCGGCGCGGGCGCTCCAATAGCTCCAATGGGAGGGACGGCCCACGAACCGCTCCACCGTGATGAGTGCACCCTCCCGGGCAGCAGAGGGGGAGACGGCCCCACAACCACCGGCAGTATGGGCCAGAACGTCCAGAACGCGCGCCATCCGGCCGCTGTCGAGGGCGTCGTCCCGGACAAAGGCAGAGAAATCCGTCTGGGCCAGCAGACCGTCGGCGGTGGCGGGGAAGCGCCCCGTCAGCTCGCCCGAGGCGTTGTGGCAGCTCTGCCACCCTTTGCGGACGAGCTGGAAGTTCAGCTTCTGACGTCCCATCGTGGAATAGAACACCCGGGCCTTGCCGCTGACCGGCTCCTGCCGCAGCTCGAGATAAGCGTCTGCGCCTCCGAGGTCTTGGACCTTGACGCTGAGCACAAGGCGGTACTCAGGCTTCTGGCTGGACATGGCAAGATGCATCTCTTCAAAATAACGTGCGGCATCCATAGCGGTTCTCCTTCCTGTGGGCGCGGGGTGGTGTGTAGGTGTGCGGCCCTTTGTTGGTTGTAGTATATCATAAATTGCGCCAGAATACAACTATAAGTTTGCAAATAAACCAAAAAACTTTTTGATTCTTCCACGACGCAAAACAAGATGGTTGTGAACGACAACAAAAATACGGGGCCGCTGGCAGCAGATACAACTGCACAGCGGCCCCGTACATTATTATGATTCAGTCGCCCAGCTCCCGTATCTCGTTCTGGATGAGTCGGCCTGCGGCCCGGGCCAGCTGGTCCATGCCCCGGATGCGGGCCATGTTCTTGCCGTAGATGCGGGAGGCGTCGGCGGCGCTGGCGTCTTCGCCCATAAAGACGGCGGAGACCCGCAGACCCTTCCGCTGCAGCGCCCGGACCTCGGCGGCGGCGTCCTCCACGCCCGCGCTGCCGCCGTAGTCGCGGCCCAGCGGGTCATCGGGAGAGGGTGGAATGCGGCGGCTGTCGTTGGGGGAAGCGTCCGTCAGGAGAATGAGCAGATGCTGCGCGGCGGGGCCGGGGTCGAAGTCGATGAGGTCGCCTGCTGCCCGCAGAGCCAGACCGTCCCGGTTCCAGCCCGAGGCGAAATACTGGCAGATGCCCTGTAAGCTCTTCTCCTTGAAGCCCTTGAGCACCCGCAGGACGGTGTAGCCCCGCAGGCTGGAAAAGCAGCTCACCCGCACCGGGATGCCGCAGGCCGCGAGGCTCTGGGCGAGGATAGACCCCTGCGCCGCGATGACCTCCTGACAGTGGAGGCGGGAAGCCGAAGCGTCCAGCAGCAGGTCAACGGTGAAGGACGGGTGGTTCTCTTCCTCCGCACAGCGGAACACCCGGCCGTCGTCCATGACGGTGCGCCAGACCCGCTCCGGGTCGAGGTTTCCGCTGCGGGCGACCCGGGCGTTGGGCTGCTGGTGGACGAGGATGCAGTTGCGGATCTGTTCGGTCAGCCGCAGCACGACGCTGCGGTGAAGCTCGAGATTTTTCGAATCGTACGCCCGGTTCCGCTCAGCCTGAAGCTGGGCCTGTTCGGCCAGGTGCTTTGCCTCGGGGGTAGGGGCCTGCTCCGGGCTGGGGACGCCGGACGCAAACCAGAGGTGACAGCCCAGATGCTCCCCGGTGCAAAGCTCCTGCTCGGCCTTCCGCAGCCGTTCGGGCGGGTAGAGCGACCGGCCAAAGCAGCTTTCGATGTAGGCGCGGTCTTCCTCGGCGCGCTGGCGCAGGGTGATATGGGCCAGCCGCTTGTCGGCGTGGATGCCGCTGCCGGAGGCGTCCACCGAGCCGGAATGCTCCACCGTGACCCGGTCGGTCTTTATCATCTGGGTGGGCATGGTGCGGGTCATGAGGGACGCCAGCAGGCCGTCCAGATGGAGATGCAGCCCGGCCTTCTGATGTACCGTGCCGTTGAACAGCTCGAATTTGGCGTAGACGGCCAGCAGCGCGGCTTTCAGCTCGTCCGGCTTGGGGGGCGTCTCGGGACTGAGGGCGGCGTCGAGAGCCTTTTCGTAGGGAGTCATGACCGGCGGCGTGCGCCCCTGCACAGCCCGCCAGCGCGCGGCCTGCATGGAGTAGACCAGCTGGTTCTTCGCCATCCACTCCTGCCGCGAGAGCTTGTACTGGATGCCGAAAAAGTAGTCCGCATGGGCGCGGCGGAGGGCCGAAAGCACCGGGCGGCGGGGCAGTTCCAGCGCGTAGACCGCGCTCTCGAGGTAGAGCCAGGTCAAATCGTCCAGCATGGCCTGCCGGATGTCGCCCTCCCATGCCTCAAAGAGGCTGCGCACCAGCTCGTCGCCGTAGTATTTGTGGACCAGCCCCACGACGCAGTTCATGTAAAAATCAATGGTGCCGTCGGTGTTCCGGGCGAGGAACAGCGGCTCGAAGCCGTAGGCTCCTGCCGCCGCCCACACCTGATTGGCGGCCCGCCGCTCTTCGGCGGTGTAGCTCTGCGCTTCCATAAAAACGCCCCTTTTTTTTTTTATCGCAATTTTCAAAAATAGTGCCTATCGAAACGGCATATTTGCGATATGCAGTTTGCGGATGTTGCTTGTGCATTAAAAACGCAAACTGCTATAATCGAAGAGCTTTGCGGCGGTGAGCTGGGCCGGGATGCGGGCGGCAATGGCGTCCCGGATGAGGCCCTGTTCGTAGGAGTCGAAGGCTTTGTTGGTGATGCCCATGTCCAGCGCAGCCCCGGCAGCGACGCCCCGGCGCATCAGGCGCAGGGCGTCCAGCATACCGCGCAGGTCGAGAGCTTTGGTGGAAATTTCCGCGCTGTCGCACTTTTTCTGCAAATCGAGGAAGAGCAGGGCAAACTGCCTGACGTACTTGCTGTTCAAATCGGGGAACTGGGTGCGCAGGAGCTTTTCGAGGTTCTCCTCGGTGATGGTGGGCATCTGGATGACCACGAAGCGGGAGGTGAGGGCCTCGTTCAGCTCACGGGTGCCGGCGTAGCCGTAGTTCATGGTGGCGATGAAGCGGGTCTCCTCGGCCAGCGGGATGCGCTCGTAGCCCGGCACATCGATGGCGCGGCGGAAATCCAGCACCGCGTGCAGGACGGCCAGCGCCTCGTTTTTGGCCATGTTGATCTCGTCCAGAACGCCGAAGCCACCGCTCTGGGCGCAGCGGTAGACCGGGCCGGGCCGGAACTTGACCTGTCCGCCCTCGAAGGTGTCCATGCCGATGAGGGACGCCGCGTCCATATTGACGTGGAACGAGATGTCCCACGCGGGGCGTCCGAAGGCGGCGGCGAGGTTTTCGGCCAGCACGTTCTTGCCGGTGGCCTTGCCGCCCGCCAGCAGCAGGTTTTCGCCGCAGAGCAGGGCGGCCAGCGCCTGTTCCCACACCTCTCTGCCGTAGTAGACGAAGGCAGGGGAGGGGATGCGGGGGCGCAGAGCCTCCGCCAGCGGGTGGGCGGTACGGTATTCTTCCACAGCGTGCAGCAGGTCGGGGGAGACCCCTTCCTGCCGCAGAGTATCCATCAGAGCAGATGTTTCAGACATCCATGACATCTCCTTGCGGTTGGCAGTGCCAAACCGAAATTTCACCCTTATCATAGCACAACCCGCGCGGTTTGTGTAGGGCTTTGGCGGGCAAAAAAGCGGCAAAGAAACAGAGAAAATAAAGGTGAAGCGATTTTAACAAACTTTCAGCCGGGACGTGCAGATTTCACGTTCAAAGTAAATTGACAGGCCGCTTAAAATACGATAAAATAATTTTCGTTGTGTCAAAGTGAAAAAGAAAGGCGTAAAAGTATGCTCGAAACCATCACGGCCGTCAATCAGGCGGTCAACAGCTTTATCTGGGGCATCCCGGCGATGGTCTGCATCATCGGCGTGGGCCTGCTGCTCAGTGTGCGGACAGGCTTTTTGCAGCTCCGGAAATTCCCCTATGCCATCAAAACGATCATTGGCCGCATCTTCCGCAAAAAGGATGCCTCCGACGGCGCGATGACTCCGTTCCAGGCAGTGTGTACGGCGCTGGCCGCTACCGTCGGCACCGGCAACATCGCCGGCGTGGCGGGCGCGATCGCCATCGGCGGGCCGGGTGCGGTGTTCTGGATGTGGTGCTCGGCTCTGCTGGGCATGTGTACCAAGTTCTCCGAAGTGACGCTGGCCGTGCATTTCCGCGAGCGGAACAAAAACGGCGAGCTGGTGGGCGGCCCCATGTACTATATTAAAAACGGCCTCGGCAGCCGGTGGCAGTTCCTCGCGGTGTTGTACTCGCTGTTCGGCGTGCTGACGGTCTTTGGCACCGGCAACGCCACCCAGGTCAACACCATCGTCACAGCCATCGACTCGGCCCTGCTGGCCTACGGCAGCAGCCTGAACAGCATCCTGCCCACGGTCAACCTCGTCGTGGGCGTGATGGTGGCCATGATGGTGGCCATGGTGCTGCTGGGCGGCGTCAAGCGCATCGGCAGTGTCACCGAAAAGCTGGTGCCGTTCATGGCACTGTTCTACGTCGTGCTGGCGCTGGGTGTCGTGGTCATCAACTACCGGCGCTTCCCGGCGGTGCTGGCCTCCATCGTCGGCGGTGCATTCGACCCGCAGGCCTTCACCGGCGGTGCCATCGGCAGCATCTTCCTCAGTATGCAGAAGGGCGTCTCCCGCGGCATCTTCTCCAATGAGGCCGGCCTCGGCACCGGCTCCATCGCCCACGCCTGCGCCGATACCCGCAAGCCCGTCAAGCAGGGGATGTTCGGCATCTTCGAGGTCTTCGCCGACACCATCGTCATCTGCACCCTGACCGCCATGGTCATCCTGTGCAGCGGCGTGCCGGTGGGCTACGGCAGTGCGGCAGGCGCAGAACTGACCATCTCCGGCTTCACGGCCACCTACGGCGGCTGGTCGTCCATCTTTACGGCGGTGGCGCTCTGCAGCTTTGCGTTCTCCACCATCATCGGCTGGGGTCTCTACGGCTCCCGGTGCATCGAGTTCCTGTTCCACACCGACAAGGTGGTCGGCCCCTTCCTCGTGGTCTACTCCTTCGTGTCCATTCTGGGCGCGACGGTCGATCTGGGCCTGCTGTGGAGCATCGCCGACACCTTCAACGGACTGATGAGCATCCCGAACCTCATGGCCCTGCTCCTGCTGTCCGGCACGGTGGCAAAGCTCACGAAGGAGTTCTTTGCGGGCGAGGGCGCAGGAAAGTAAAGAATCATTCAAAGCGCCCTCCGGCCCGCGCCGGAGGGCGCTTTGCTGTCAATAAACCTACAGTTTTGTCTACTTTCTCTGCAAAAAATCAAAATAGTATAAAAAATTCATGAAAATCACAAGAAAATGACATTGCATCTTTTTTAACAATGTGGTAAAGTAAAAGCAAAGAGAGTCGTACCCGCCGCCCGGCGGGGCGCAAAATCAGGAGGTTTTACCAATGGCTGATCGTATCGTTCTGAATACTATTTCTTATCATGGCCACGGCGCCATCGAGAACATCGTTCCCGAGCTGACCGCCCGCGGCTACAAGAAGGCTTTCGTCTGCTCTGACCCCGACCTTCTCAAGTTCGGCGTCACCAAGAAGGTCACCGACCTGCTGGACGCTGCAGGCTTCGCCTACACCGTCTACAGCGAGATCAAGCCCAACCCCACCATCGCCAACGTGCAGGACGGCGTGGCCGCCTTCAAGGCCGCAGAGGCTGACTGCATCGTGACCATCGGCGGCGGTTCTTCCATGGACACCGCAAAGGCCATCGGCATCATCATCAACAATCCCGAGTTTGCCGATGTGCGCTCTCTGGAAGGCGTCGCTCCCACCAAGAAGCACGCCGTCTTTACCATCGCTGTCCCCACCACCGCCGGTACTGCCGCTGAAGTCACCATCAACTACGTCATCACCGACGTGGAGAAGAAGCGCAAGTTCGTCTGCGTCGATACCAACGACATCCCCGAGATCGCTGTGGTTGACCCCGATATGATGGCCTCCATGCCCAAGGGCCTGACTGCCGCCACCGGCATGGATGCTCTGACCCACGCCATCGAGGGCTACATCACCAAGGGCCACTGCACTATCTCCGATATGTTCCATCTGGAAGCCATCAAGCTCATCAGTGAGAACCTGCGCGGCGCTGTCCAGAACACTCCGGAAGGCCGCGAGGGCATGGCTCTGGGCCAGTACATCGCCGGCATGGGCTTCTCCAATGTGGGTCTGGGCATCGTCCACTCCATGGCACACGGCCTGTCCGCTCTGTATGACACTCCCCACGGTGTGGCCTGCGCTATCCTGCTGCCGGTGGGTCTGGAGTACAACAAGACCGTCGCCGGTGAGCGCTATCGTGCCGTCGGCAAGGCCATGGGCGTGAAGGGCATCGACGAGATGAACGACGCCGAGGCCGCAGATGCCACCATCGCCGCTGTCAAGCAGCTGAGCGCTGACGTGGGCATCCCCGCAAACCTGAACGGCATCCTGAAGGAAGAGGACATCCAGTTCCTCGCCGAGTCCGCTTATGCGGACGCCTGCCGTCCCGGCAACCCCCGCGACACCAGCGTGGAGGAGATCGTGGAGCTGTACAAGAGCCAGCTGTGATCTGAATCGGAGCGCTTTACCCTTATAAAAAATACAGGCCGCTGTAAGAAACCTCTCCGTCAGCGCTGACGCGTTGCCGCAACCCGGCCTTGTCTGCGAAGCAGACTGAAAGGTCGTACAGAGAAGAAGCCTTCCCGTCATACCGCCCGTCCACCCCTCATACACTGACGGACAAGGGGGTGTGCGGATGGAGCAGGGGATGCAGATGCTCTTTGCGCTGTTCGGCGGGCTGGCGATGTTCCTCTACGGGATGGACAGGATGAGCCGCGCCTTGCAGCGGGCGGCGGGCGACGCCATGAAGCGGCTGCTGGCCCGGCTGACGGCCACGCCGCTGCTGGGAGTCCTCACCGGGCTGGCCGTGACGGCAGTGCTCCAAAGCAGCTCTGCGGCGACGGTGATGGTCATCGGCTTCGTCAGCGCCGGGCTGCTGGAACTGCCCCGGGCGGTGGCCGTCATCTACGGCATCAACATCGGCACCACCATGACGGCACAGCTCATCGCCTTCGATGTCCAGACGCTGGTGTACCCGGTGCTGTTTCTGGGCTTTCTCCTCGACTTTGCGGCCCGCAGGCCCCGCTGGCAGGCTGTGGGCGAGGCGGTGTTCTCCTTCGGGCTGCTCTTCGAGGGGATCGACATCCTGGGCCGGGCTTTGCAGCCGCTGGCCGGGCAGGCGGTCTTTCTCGACTGGATGACCCGGGTGAAGGAGTCGCCGCTTCTGGGCATCCTGCTGGGCCTCTCCATGACCATGGTGGTGCAAAGCAGTTCGGCCACCATCGCGCTGCTGCAGAACGTGGCCCGGCAGGCCGAGCCGGACGGCATCCACAGCGTGCTGGGCCTTGCCGGGGCGGTGCCGGTCCTGTTAGGGGACAACATCGGCACGACGGTCACGGCCCTGCTGGCCTGCATCGGGCAGGGAAAGAACGCCGTCCGTGCCGCACTGGCCCACAGCTGCTTCAACCTCAGCGGGAGCCTGCTGGCGGCGGTGCTGCTGCCCTGGTTCGTCCGGCTGGTGGAGCTCATCTCCCCCAAAGGCCCGGAGTTGGAAGTCATTTCCCGGCAGATCGCCAATGCCCACACCGCCTTCAACGTCTGCTGCGCCCTGCTCTGGCTGCCGTTTTTGCCCTGGATGGTGCGGCTGGTGTGTGCGCTGGTGCCGGAAAAAGAGAAAAAATAAGAAAAAGCTCCTCATGCCCGTGAGGGTATGGGGAGCTTTCTGCGTTTCAGGGAAGGAGTGCCTTCATCCAACCTCTCAGTCTGCTTCGCAGACAAGGCCGGGTTGCGGCACCCAGCATCCGCAGCGCTTCGCTTGCGCCTTACTGGCCGCTGCCCCAACAGCGACTCCCTGTTTCCGCCACTGGCGGCGGTCGTCGTTGTTGCCCCTAGTAGGGGAGCCTCTGGCGAAGAGGTGAAGCTTTCCGAAATGCCAAGGCCTCCCCTCGATAGGGGAGGTGGCACGGCGTCAGCCGTGACGGAGAGGTTAATTTCTCGTTACGCTCTTCCGATACACCGCAAAGGCGATGACAGCCGACAGCACTTCCGTGACCCAGAAGGCGTGCCAGACGCCGGTGGGGCCGAGCTGGCGGCAGAGCAGCCACGCCAGCGGCATGATGAAGATGACGTACCGGCAGAGGGAGATGACCAGCGAGGCCGCACCCTTGCCCAGACCTTCCAGCGCGCCGGAAGAGGTGGTGGACACCGCCGACACCACAAAGCCGAGGCAGATGATGCGCAGGGCGGTCTGGCCGATGGCGATGGTCTCGGGGTTGGAGGAGAACAGGCCGATGAGGGGCGCGGAAGCGGCCATACAGATGACGGTGCCTGCCGCCATGATGACGGCGCTCATGCCGAGGGTGAGCTGGTAGAGCTTTGCCACGCGGGCGTGCTCTTTTGCACCGTAGTTGTAGCCGATGAGGGGGCGCATTCCCTGCACGATGCCGTTGGCGGGCAGATAGAGGAACGTCTGGAGCTTATAGTAGATGCCCAGCACCACCACATAGCTCTCGGAGAAGGCCGCCAGCAGGCCGTTGAGGAAGGTGACCAGCAGGGAGGGCAGGGCCAGATTCAGGATGGCAGGCACACCGATGGCGTAGAGACGGCCCTCGAGAGAGAGGTCAGGCCGCAGGGCCTTCCGGCGCAGATGGACGGGCGACTCGGTGGTGCTGTAGACCACGAGGTAGATGACGAGAGTGGCGGCCTGTCCGATGCCGGTAGCCAGCGCCGCGCCTGCAATGCCCATGGCAGGCACCGGGCCGAGGCCGAAGATGAGGACGGGGTCCAGCAGGATGTTGCAGACACAGCCCGAGATGAGGGCGGTCATGGTGAGCTTCATCCGGCCCACGGCCTGGAAGAGCTTCTCAAAGGCGAGGCTGGCCATGTTCACGGTAGCGAACAGGAAGACGATGGTGGAGTAGGTCACGCCCATAGAGACGATGGTGCCGTCGGTGGTGAACCGGGCCAGGAAGCCGGGCATGATGGCGGTAGCTGCCAGTGTGCAGAGGATGCCGTGGAGCACCGAGAGGGCCATGCCGTGGGTGGCGGCGGCGTCCGCTCTGTCGTAGTCGCCTGCGCCCCGGTAGAGGGCGACAAGGGCGTTGATGCCTATGCCGAAGCCGATGGCAACGGCGTTCACGAAGTTCTGGATGGGGAACACGAGGGAGAGGGCCGTCATGGCCTGCTCGTTGATCTGGGCCACGAAGAGGCTGTCCACGATGTTGTACAGCGAGTTCACCAGCATGGAGATGACGTTGGGCAGAGCCATCGACACCAGCAGCGGGAACACCGGCTTCGTCTTCATAAAAGTATCATTCATGGGGGCAAAAGCTTCCTTTCCTGAAATTTCCGCACAAGAAAAGCCACACAACGGCGGCTTGGAGCGGGCCATTGTGTGGCGAAAAGTAGCAAACATCTATGCTGTAAAAATCCACACGGGTTTTATTGAAGTGCCGAGAAATACAGTGCATCGCAAAAGCGGCGTTACGGGACGCCGCCGGACGGCACCGGGATGCGGGCCGGAAAGGGCAGTACGGGAAGAGCCTTTCTGACCGGCCTGCGATAGGATACCACGAAACGGGTGGATTGTCAAGGGAAAAGTATGACTTTTCACAAAAGGCTTTTCAAGCGGCCATTTCGTGATACAATAAAGCCAGACAGAAACGGAGGAAAAGCGCCATGAAATGGATGATCGCGTCCGACCTGCACGGGTCGGCTTATTACTGCAAGAAGATGGTGGAGGCCTTTGAGCGGGAGGGGGCTGACCGGCTGCTGATGCTGGGCGACCTGCTTTACCACGGCCCCCGGAACGACCTGCCCCGGGACTACGCGCCGAAAGAGGTCATCCCGATGCTGAACGGCCTGAAAAACAAACTCTGCTGCGTCCGGGGCAACTGCGAGGCCGAGGTGGACCAGATGGTGCTGGATCTCCCGGTGATGGCGGATTACTGCATCCTCCCGGCGGGCGAAAAGCTCATTTATGCCACCCACGGGCATATCTATAATGGAAAGAACCCGCCGCCGCTGGCCGAAGGAGACATCCTGCTCCACGGCCACACCCACGTCCCGGCGTGGACGGAGTTCGGGCAGAGGAACGTCTGCCTCAACCCCGGCTCCCTGAGCATCCCGAAGGAAAACAGTCCCCACAGCTATATGATTCTGGAAAACGGCGTCTTCTACTGGAAAGACGTAGAGACGGGAGAAATATACCACACCCGTGTACTGTGAGGAACCGGCACTTGCAATTACCATACCGGTGTGGTATGATGAAGACGGAAACAGAAAAAACAGGGTCTTTTGCCTCGGGCGCGGAGGGGTGCGTGGGGCCGACGGCCTTTTGTTTCCCATAAAAAGTTAGGCAAAACTAACAAAATGACGAAAAACACCCGGGCGGCTTGTGCAGTCTGCCCAATGGATAACGATCCTTAGGAGGTACTGACCAATGGTTCAGACGACGCTGAAAGTAGACGGTATGATGTGCGGCATGTGCGAGAGCCACGTCAACGAGGTGGTGCGCAAGACTGCGCAGGTGGAGAAGGTGACTTCCTCCCACACGAAGGGAGAGACGGTCATCGTCTCGGCCCAGCCGCTGGACATCGAGGCCCTGAAGGCTGCCATCGCCGACACGGGCTATACTGTGACCGGCGCGGAGGAAAAGCCGTATGAGAAGAAGGGCTTCTTCTCGTTTTTGAAGCACTGATGACTTCCGGCCCCGGAGAGGGGCCTGTATAAGGAGGCAGGCAGAGATGAGGATACTGGTCTATGGTGCAGGTGTGCAGGGCTGCGAGCTGGCCCACCGTCTGCTGCAGAACAAAAAGAATGTCGTCACCATGCTGGCGCGGGGCGAGTGGAAGGAGAGGCTCGACCAAAGGGGCCTCGTCATCCGCCACTGGGCGCAGTGCCGCACCACGGTGGACCGGGTGGCCACCATCGACACGCTGGCCCCGGACGACTGCTACGACCTCGTTTTCGTGACGATGCAGGCCGGGCAGCTGCCCGACGTGCTGCCCATCCTCAAGCAGAACAGGAGCGAATACTTCGTCTTCGTGGGCAACGACCCCCACGCTGTGGAGGTCATGCAGGCCATGCAGCGCCCGGCGGATAAGATCGCCTTCGGTTTCCAGAGCAGCGGCGGCCACCGGGATGTGGATAAGGTCGTCAGCGCCCACGTCGGCGTGGGTATGACCATCGGCGGGGCTACCGCGCCCCTTTCGGGCGTCTTCCGCTACCGGGTCAAGACGGCTTTCGAGGGCGCAAAGTACAAGCTGACCTTCGTCAGCGACATGGACGGATGGCTCAAGTGCCACCTCGCCCTCATCCTCCCGGCCTGCTATCTCTGCTACGCCTGCAGCGGCGACCTGTCCAAGGCGACAAAGGAGCAGCGTGACCTGGTCCTCGACGCCGCGTGGGAGGCCTGCGAGATGCTGAAAGCCGCCCACATCCCCGTGGACGACAGGGAGAACACCGACTGCTACCGTGCCGGTACGCCCGGCCGCCGGAAGATGGACGCCATGGTCCTGGCGCTCTGTAAGACCCCGCTGGGCCGTCTCTGCGTCTCCGACCACGCGATGCATGCTGTGGCTGAGATGCAGTACCTCGATGAGGCTTTCGAGGGTCTGCGCGCCCGGACGAGCGTCCGGATGACGGCGTGGGATACCCTGCGCAGCCAGATGCCCTCGTGGGACATCATGCGGAAAAAGACGGCGAAAGCAAAGCGATAAGTGCATGGAAAAAGAGGCAGATGCGAGTCTGCCTCTTTTTCCATATAAAGGGCTCTCCCTTTGGGGGCAACGGCGACGACCGCCGCCAGCGGCGGAAACAGGGAGGAGCTGTTGGGGCCGCGGCCAGCAGGATGCAAGCGGCAGCGCAGCAGACGCTGGGAGCCGCAACCCGGCATGGGCGCGGAGCGCCTGAGAGGGCAAGGATGCTGACGGAGAGGTTATTTCCCCCAAAATTCCGCTAATTTTTTCTTCAACTCTTCCGTATCCCTCAGATACTCCAGATGCCTCCAATGCTTCGGGAAGAGCCGGGCGTACTCGCTCTGGGCAAAGCGGTCGTCGAGGAGCAGCACCACGCCCTTATCTTCCTGCGTCCGGATGACCCGCCCGGCAGCCTGCAGGACTTTGTTCATCCCGGGCCAGCGGTAGGCGTAGTCGAAGCCCGCTCCGTTCTGGGCGTCGTAGTAGCGGCGCAGCATCTCCTGACGGGGACTCACCTGCGGCAGGCCCACGCCCACGATGGCGCAGCCGATGAGCCGGTCGCCCGCCAGGTCCACGCCCTCGCCGAAGATGCCGCCCATGACCCCGAAGCCGAGAAGCGTCTTCTCCGGGCAGGGCGAAAACCGCTCGAGGAACGCCGCCCGCCCGGCGTCGTCCAGACCGCTCTCCTGTACCAGTGTGCCGATGTTCGGGTAGCGGGCGGTGAAGTCCTCCCACACCTGCCGCAGATAGGCATAGCTGGGGAAGAAGGCCAGATAGTTGCCCACCCGGCTGGACGCCAGCGCCGCGAGGGCGTCCGAGATGGGCCGGATGCTGGCGTCCCGCTGGCGGTAGCGGGTGGAGATGGAGGGCAGACAGTAGAGCCCGAGGTTTTCTGCCGGGAAGGGGCTTTCCAGCGCCACGGCCCGGGCCTCGGGACAGCCGAGGACGGTGCGGTAGTAGCCCGGCGGCGTCAGCGTCGCGCTGAACAGCGCCGCCGCCCGCCCTGCCGAAAGGCTTGCGTCCACGAAGGGGGACGGGTCGAGGCAGAGCAGCTGCAATTCAAGGTCACTGCCCCGGGCGGTGAGCTGGGCGGCAAAATGCTCGTCGTACCGTTCCGACGCCCGCAGGATGTCCTGCACCTCAAAGTAGAGATCCAGCAGGACCGCGTGGGCTTCGGCGTCGGGATCGTCTTCCAGCCAGTCCTGCAAGGGAGCCGTCAGCGCCCGCAGCGGGGCCAGCAGGGCCGAGGGAAGCTCCTTGCAGAACACCGTGCCGTCCTGAGCGTAGTCGGCGGCGGGCAGCTCGATGGCGGGCGTCTCCCTAGATCCCAGCAGTGAGGTCTGGCCGCTGTCGTCCTCTTCGGCGGCAGTGCTGCCCCGGCGGGGCGCGAGGGCCGAGACCGCTTTTCGTCCCTCTAAAAAGGCTTTGTCGGCCTTGCTCAGAGCGGTCTTGAGGGTGCTTTTGCCCCGCCCGAGTGCGCGTTTTGCCTCGGTGAGGCTGCTCTTGCAGAAGCGCGCCGAGTACATGGCCCGCGCCCGCTCGGGCAGATTGTGGGCCTCATCCACGAGGAAGAGCCAGTCGCCTGCGCTGTCGAAGAACCGCCGCAGATGCACTACGGGGTCGAAGAGGTAGTTGTAGTCGCCGATGATGACGTCGCACCACTCGCTCAGATCCAGCCCCAGCTCGAAGGGGCAGACCGTGAACTGCTTTGCGGCGTCGGCCAGCGCGGCCCGGTCGAAGCGGCCGGTGCCGTCGTCCAGAAGGGCTTTCAGGGCCGTGTTCACCCGGTCGTAGTAGCCGTTTGCGTAGGGGCAGAGCTCCGGCAGGCAGGCGGGATGGCCCTCGGCATCCGGGTGGAGGCAGACCTTCTCCTTGGCTGTCAGGGTCACGCTGCGCAGAGCCAGCTTGGAATCAGACGCCCGCAGCCGCGCAATGGCATCCTCGGCGGCGGACTGAGTCGTGTTGCGGGCCGTCAGGTAGAACAGCTTCTCGCCGCAGCCGGTGCCGATGGCCCGCAGAGCAGGGAAGAGAACGCTCATGGTCTTGCCGATGCCGGTGGGGGCCTGACAGAAGAGCCGGACGCCGCTTTTAGACGGCGCGGCAGTGCAGGCGCGGTAGACTTCGCCTGCCAGCGCCCTCTGCCCGGGCCGGTAGACCGGGAAGGGGAAATCCAGCGCCGAAAGGCTCACGCCCCGCTGCTCCTTCCACGCCAGCTGACGCTGCGCCCAGGGGGCGTACTGCTCGAGCAGATCCTGCAAAAACGCTTCCAGCTCTTCAAGGGTGAAATGCCGCACGAAGCGGAGGATGTCGTCGGTGTCGATCTGGTAGTAGGTGAGCCGGACGTCCAGCTTTTCCAGCCCCTGCTGACGGCCATACAGCGCCCCGTAGACCATTCCCTGCGCCCAGTGGCAGGGGTTCATGTCCTCGGCGATGTCGTCGGCGGGGACGGCTGTGGTCTTTATCTCGTCGATGACCGTCACGCCCGCCTCGTCGGTGAAGATGCCGTCGGCCCGGCCTTCGATGGTGAAGGGGATGCCCGCCGCCTCCCGTTCGCCGGAGAGGAAGACTTCGGCGGCGTAGCCTTCGCCTGCGGCCTTTTGGAGCTTGCGGTGGATGCGTGCGCCCTCGTTGGCGCGGTCGAAGCCGGTAAAGCGGCTGTCGATGCTGCCGGTGCGGAGCAAAAATTCCACCAGCTGGCGGACAGGCAGGCGAAAAGCAGGCATAGCGGGTCACTTCCTTTTTTGACTTTTTATATTTATAATTGGCAGGCCCGTCTTTGTACAACCTCTCAGTCTGCTTCGCAGCCAGCTCCCCTAGTAGGGGAGCCCTTGGCAGGCCGGGCAGCTCTGAGCTGGACGCTTGAGGCGCAATATGGCGCAAAAGGGCGGGCCTTGCTACAGAGGGCAGCAGCTTCTGGACAATGCAACTTTGTCAAGCTGCCGCTGACCGCCGCAACCCGGGCAGTGGCACGAAGTGCCTGAGAGGTTGACTCTTACGCCAGCCCCAGCATCCCGGCGCACTGGGCGGCAGCTTCGTCCACCTTGCCGAAGTCCACGGCGGCGCGGTAGTACGTCTCAAGCTCGTCGTGGCAGGCTTTGGCCTGTGCCATCAGGTCGGCGGCCTGTTCCAAAAGCTCTGCTGCCGCCCGCTCGTTGAAGCGGAGACGGGCGCGGTAGCCCGCCAGATTTTCCCGGTCCACGAAACGGGTACACCGGACGGCCTGCACGCCGGGCAGCTGCACCGGGTGCCACCGGTTGTCGGTGAGGAAAGCCAGCCGGAGGGCCGGGATGAAGAGATGGTCGATCTTGTCGTCGGGGTGCATGGCGCAGGGGCAGGTGATGATGTGGTAGCCCCGGGCCAGCGCCTCGGCCCGGATGAGCTCGAGAAGCAGACGGGAGACGGCACCGTAGTCGTCATGGAAGACCACATACCGGTCGGCCAGCGCCTGTACGGTGCCGCGGTAGAAGACCGGCCCTTTCGGCGTGATGGCCGACAGCAGCCGCAGCTCTTCGCTGGCCGAGGCCCCCTCGGGCAGGCGGGGGAGAGTCCGGGCGCAGAGCCGCTTGACGTAGCGGCGGACTTTCTCGAAGTTGGCACTGCACGCCTCAGCCCGGCGGCTGTCCAGCAGCAGGCTCCCGGCGGACGCGATATACCGCGCGGCCCGGCTGCGCAGGGCAGTGTTCCGGGCGAAGAGCCGCTTCACCTCGTCGGCGTGGGCGTGGAGGGCGTCGGCGTCCAGGGTGTGGTACAGGCTCACCACCTGCTCCTCTGCGCCCGGGGCGTCCGGCTCCATGACATGGGGTGCGGTGGCGTCCACGATGGCGGCGCGCTTGTCGAGAAAGATGACGCCGTCCAGACTGTCGGGGTCGCTGGCGCAGTGGATGCGCTGGATAGGCTCGCCCTTCTGCTCGGCCTTGACGGCCAGCCGCTTCATCAGCGTCGATTTGCCGCAGCCCGGCCCGCTTTTGATGAGATACATCTGCATCCCCGGCTCCCGCCGAAGCGGCTCAAAATAGCCCTTGAACCCGGCGGGGGTGGTGGTGCCCAGAAAGAAATCAACAGAGTCGCTGCGTACAGCATTCATACTCAAACACCTCACTTTTGCTATAGGGTATGCAAAAATGAGGTGAAAGGTGTACTCCTCCAGTCTGCTTCGCAAACAGCCCCCTCAATGAGGGAGCCCTTGACAAGACGGGAAAGTTTCCCGTCGAAGACAAAATCTTGCGGAATGCCAAAGCCTCCCTCTTAGAGGGAGGTGTCGCCGGAGGCGACGGAAGGAGTGTAGGTATGCTCGCACACCTCGTGTATTTTATCCCGCAGGGCCACAAAGTCGCCGAAAGCCTCCGGCTTGTTCTGGGGCTGACGGAGCAGGGCGGCGGGGTGGAACGTCCCCATGAAGAGGATGCCGTTCTTCTCAATAAAGGTGCCGTGCTCCTTCGTCACCGAAAAGTCGGCGCGTATCATCCGCTGGGCGGCGATGCGGCCCAGGCAGACGACGATTTTAGGCCGCAGCAGACGGAACTGCTCTCGCAGCCAGGGCATACAGGCCTCGCTCTCGGCGGGCAGGGGGTCGCGGTTCTGGGGCGGGCGGCACTTGACGATGTTGGCGATATAGCAGTTGGAGGCACGGTCGAGGTCGATGGCGAAGAGGTATTTGTCCAGCAGCTGGCCGCTGCGTCCCACGAAGGGAAGGCCCTGCTCGTCCTCGCTCTGGCCGGGGCCTTCGCCCACGAAGAGCACCTCTGCGCTCTCCACGCCCTGCCCGAACACCACGTTGTGCCGGGTGGTGTGCAGCGGACAGCGCTGACAGGCAAGACAGTCGTTTTTCAGTGTTTCCCAATCCATAAGCTTGGTATCTCCTCACAAACTAAATGACATTTTCTTAACAAATTATCGCACGATTCCTTCCTTAAAATATACCACAAAATTCAAGATTTGTCTTGAAGTTTTCTGACTCTGTGCTAGAATAAAAAAGAAGGGCATATCTGTGATGCCCGGCAATAATTGCAAAGTAATTTCGGAGGTAATCAACAATGGCTGATATGTTTGCACCCCTGGTAGCCCAGCTGAAGGCAAACCCCAAGACGATCGTTTTTACCGAGGGCAATGACCCCCGCATCCTGGAGGCCGCAAGCAAGCTGCTGGCTGAGGGCGTGTTGAAAGTCGTTATGGTCGGCAACGAGGCAGAGTGCAAGGCTGCTGCCGCTGCTGGCAATTTTGATATTTCCGCTGCTGAGATCATCGACCCTGAGAACTACGCCGGCTTCGATGAGATGGTCAACACCATGGTCGAGCTGCGCAAGGGCAAGCAGACCGCAGAGGAGTGCACTGCTCTGCTGAAGAAGTCCAACTACTTCGGCACCATGCTGGTCAAGATGGGCAAGGCTGACTGCCTGCTGGGCGGCGCTACCTACTCCACTGCCGACACCATCCGTCCCGCTCTGCAGCTGGTCAAGACCAAGAAGGGCGCTCATCTGGTGAGCTCCTGCTTCATTCTGGACCGTGACTGCGGCGAAGAGGGCCTGAAGCGCATCGCGATGGGCGACTGCGCCGTCAACATCGACTACACCGATACCGTCGATAAGGCTACCGGCGAGGTCAAGGTGGCTGCTTCTGCCAAGCTGGCTGAGGTGGCTGTCGAGACCGCTAAGACCGCTAAGCTGTTCGGCATCGACCCGAAGGTCGCTGTCCTGAGCTTCTCCACCAAGGGCTCCGGCAAGGGCGGCACCGTCGCTCTGAGCCACGACGCTGTCATCAAGGCTCAGGAGATGGCCCCCGAGCTGGCTATTGACGGCGAGCTGCAGTTCGACGCAGCCGTTGCTCCCGAGGTCGCACAGGTCAAGTGCAAGGGCAGCAAGGTCGCCGGTCAGGCCAACACCTTCATCTTCCCCTGCATCGAGGCCGGCAACATCGGCTACAAGATCGCACAGCGTCTGGGCGGCTACGCTGCCTACGGCCCCATCCTGCAGGGCCTGAACGCTCCTATCAACGACCTGTCTCGTGGCTGCAACGCCGACGAGGTCTACAAGATGAGCCTCATCACCGCCTGCCAGTCCTGAGCTGACACCCGGCTGAACTGAAAAGCTGAAAAGAGCCGCTGCCGCATTTTGCGGGCAGCGGCTCTTTTGGCTGTAGTGCGGAGATTCTCGATCCTGGGATGAACCGCTCATAAAAAGGAGGTTTTATCATGCGAAGAAAATTTATTGCGGCGGTCACATCGGGCGTTCTGGCCCTGACGGTCATGGCAGCTCTGCCCACCCATGCGGAGGCGGTGAGCATCTGGCTTGACCTTACCCCGGGGACGGAGAGCGTCGAGACGTTCCAGTACAAGGACTATGCAGACCGCTATTCGGACGCCTACGAGCTCTATGGTTACGACGCTGAGGCGCTGTTCAACCACTATGAGACGGTCGGCAAGGCCGAGAACCGGGTGGGACGCTTCAAGAAGACGCCGGAAGAAGATGACCGGCATCCCTATGTGTGGGACGCCGATGAGCCGCTGGACCCGCTGCCGCCTTTGGACTTTCACGCGCAGCCGGACTGATTCGATGCCCGTACCCTCCCGGAGAACCTGTCCAACGTCCGTATCATAAAAGAATATGAGCAGCTGGAAGCCTTTATAGAGAAAGACGAGTGGATCGGAGACCCCGTTCTGGTGCGGAAGGAAGAGCTCCTGACGGAGATGAACAGCCGCGTCCGGAACTATGACGGCCGGCGCGGCGGAGCTGACTATCTCCGCGCCATCAGTCAGGACATCGACGTGCTGCTTGATTTCATGGGATAAGGATGCTGTAAGATGAAAAGGGAAGAGCCTCACTGCAAAGCGGTGAGGCTCTTCCCCTTGGTGGAGCACAGAGGGTTCGTCTGGCTCACGTGTGGTGGAGGCGATGGGAGTCGAACCCATGTCCGAAAAGAGTTCAGCGTAGGTGTCTCCGGGTGCAGGCGATCTACAACATTCCCTCCGCGTCACGCCGGTCGTCAGGCTAACGCTTCAGTAGCTTCATGAGTTCCTGCCGGTCCGCAAAGCTTAGGTCCGTTCAGGTGCTGTGTCTAAAGGACGCCCCGGCCCCACACGACACAAGAGTGGGCGGAACGCGCAGCACTCAGGCTGCGAGCAACTGATAATTATTGTTGTCAGTTAATTTTTTGGAGGAGTTTAGAGCAGTTCCCCCACTGCTACCCGCTGCCCAGGCCTCGCTCCCCCCGTCGAAACCTTTACGCCCCCATAAAAGCGCATGCTGCCATGCGCAGAAAGCTTGGTGTTCTCAGGGCAGGAATGCTGCCTGAAAGAGATTTAGTAGAATTTGCCGTTGGACTTCACAGCCCGGTCGATGGAGCGCTTGGCGTCGCGCTTGGCGGCGTCGGCACGCTTGTCGTAGAGCTTTTTGCCCTTGCACAGGCCGACTTCCATCTTGACGCGGCCATGCTTGAAGTAGAGAGAAAGGGGAACGAGAGTATAGCCCTGCAGCTTGCACTGCTGGTGCAGACGCCGGATCTCGGTCTTGTGGGCCAGCAGACGCCGCACCCGCAGAGGGTCCTGATTGAAGATGTTGCCGTGGTCGTAGGGAGTGATGTGCATTCCCTTGACCAGCAGCTCGCCGTCCTCAATATCGACCCAGCTGTCTTTCAGGTTGACGCCGCCGGCACGCAGGCTCTTGACCTCGGTGCCTTTCAGCTCGACGCCCGTTTCCAGCGCTTCGAGCACGAAATACTCGTGACGCGCCTCGCGGTTTGTGGCGATGGTCTTTGTCGCCGGACGTTCCTTGGCGGGTGCCATGAAGCGCGCCTCCTTTTCTTTCTTTTACTGTCTTGTCATTATATCACATTTTGCTGGATTTTCAAGAGCGATTTTTGAAAGAATCGTTAAGGTTCTATAAAATCTGCTCTTTACAGCTCGTCGCGGCCGGAGAGCGCGCGGTAAAGCGTCGTCTCATCGGTGTACTCGAGGCTGCCGCCCACGGGCAGGCCGTAGGCCAGACGGGTGGTCTTGATGCCCAGGGGCTTGATGAGCTTTGCCAGATACATGGCCGTGGCCTCGCCCTCGACGGTGGGGTTCATGGCCATGATGACCTCTTTCACCTCGCCGCTGCCCAGCCGGGCCAACAGCTCCTTCACCGAGAGCTGTTCGGCACCGATGCCATCCATGGGGCTGATGAGGCCGTGGAGGACATGATACAGGCCGTGGTACTCCCGGGTGCGCTCAAAGGCCTGCACATCGCGGGGCGTCTCGACCACGCAGATGGTGGAGCGGTCCCGCTTGGCGCTGGAACAGATGGGGCAGAGCTCGGCCTCGGTGTAGTTCTGGCAGACGCGGCAGCGGTGGAGCCGGGTGTGGGCGTTCTGGATGGCCTCGGCCAGTGCCGCGGCGTCCGCGTCCGACATACTCAGCACCTGATAGGCCATCCGGGTCGCGCCCTTGCGGCCGATGCCCGGGAACTGGCTGAACTGCTCAATAAGCTTTTCCAGCGGCGCTGCGGTGTAACCCATGCGTATCCCTCCCGCTTAGAGGCCGGGGATGTTCAGACCGCCGGTCAGCTTGCCCATCTCGGCCTCGGCAGTTTCGTCCACCTGCTTGACGGTGGCGTTGACGGCGGCGGCCACCAGGTCTTCCAGCATCTCGATGTCGTCGGGGTCAACGGCCTCGGGCTTGATGGTGATGCCAAGGATCTCGTGCTTGCCGTTCATGCGGACAGTGACCATCTCGCCGGAGGCGCTGCCGGTGTACTCGGCGGCTTCCAGCTCGGCCTGCTTGGCCTTCATGTCATCCTGCATCTTCTGAGCCTGACGCATCAGGGCGTTCATATCGGGGCGGCCAAAGCCTGCGGGCATTCTTGCTTTCATAATTGGTTCTCCTTAAAAGTTATTGTTTATATTTTTTCTTCGCGCTGTCCTCAATGCTCACGTCCAGACCCAGCTTTTCCAGCGCATGGAGCGACTGTTCGGCATTGGAGGTGTGCTTTGCGGCGGTGCGGGGCTCGTAGGGGCCGATCGGCACCGCGACGCCTGACACCTGCGCGATGAGCTTTTTGATGAGACGCTGGCTGTCCTTGTTGACACGGATGAAGTCCCGGAAGGTCTTGCCGCCGTCGATGAGCACCCGTGTGCCATCGAAGTACGCCTTCGATTTGCGCAGATAGCTGTGAAGCATCGGGTCCTTCTCCTGTAAGAGCTTGACGACCTCGCTCCACTGCTCGAAGGGATTGATACCCTCTGCGGCCACCTTGCGGGGTCGGCTGAGAGCCGGGTCGGCGGTGTACTCCGGGGCAGGTGCTGCCGGGGCGGTAGACTCCACCGGTCTCTCTTCCGGTACGGGCGGGACTGGCGCAGTCGGCTCATCCCAAGGCAGGGGGGCCGACTCCGCCACCGGCGGCTCGTCGGGCGGTGGTGGAAGCTCTTCGTCTGCGGGCGCGGGGGACTCTGGAATATCCGGGACAGCGGCCTTCGGCTCTGCAGCGGGCGCGGGAGCAGGCTCCTTTTCCACTGCCGGTGCGGCCATAGGTTCCACGGGTGCAGCAGGTGTACTCATGAAAGGCTGCGGCGCAGGCTGGACCGGTGCCGCAACAAAGGGCCGGACGACCGGTGCGGCAGGAGCGACAGTCTGCACAGGCATTGCCGCCACGGGGACAGCTGCGGCCTGCGGCGGCTCCGAGAGGGTGAAGAGGGCCAGTTCCAGCTCGATGCGCTGGTCACTGCCCCGGGTCATGTGCTCAAGGGCGTTGCCCAGCGCACGGATAGCCCGGATGGCCTCCCGCTGGCCCAGCTGAGGGCCTTTTTCGAGGTACTGCTGTTCCTCTTCGGGGGAAACACCGGACAGCAGGCTCTGCCCGCCGGGCAGAGCCGCCAGCATCAGGGCGCGGTAGTGGGCGATGAGCTCTTCCGTCAGACGCTTCACATCCACCGACTGCTGCCGCAGTGCGGCCAGCTGAGCCAGCGCCGCTGCGCCGTCCTGCGCTTCGAGAGCATCCGAAATATGGAACAGGTAGCTCCGGTCGGTGACGCCCGCCATCCGGCGGACAACATCGGCATCGATCTTTGCGGTCACGCCGGCGCAGGTGTCGAGGATCGAGAGGGCGTCACGCATGGCACCGTCGGCCAGGCGGGAGATCAGCTCTGCACCACCGGTCGTCAACTCTAAGCCCTCTTGGCCGGCGATATACTCGACCCGCTGGGCGATGTCTTCCGGCCCGATGCGGGTGAAATCGTACCGCTGGCAGCGGGAGAGGATGGTGGCCGGGACTTTCTGGATCTCCGTCGTGGCGAGGATGAAGATGACGTGGGCGGGCGGCTCTTCCAGCGTTTTCAGCAGGGCGTTGAAGGCCGCTGTGGACAGCATGTGTACCTCGTCGATGATGTATACCTTATAATGACAGGCACTGGGGGTGTAGGCTGTCTCATCCCGCAGGTCGCGGATGTCGTCCACACCGTTGTTGGACGCGGCGTCCATCTCCACCACGTCGAGGATGCTGCCGTTGTCGATGCCCCTGCAGATCTCGCACTCGCCGCAGGGGTCGCCGTTATGGGGGTGAAGGCAGTTGACCGCCTTGGCGAAGATCTTCGCGCAGGTGGTCTTGCCTGTGCCGCGCACGCCGGTAAACAGGTAGGCGTGGCCTACGCGGCCCGACGCTACCTGATTGCGCAGCGCCGTGACGATGCCGCGCTGTGCGACGACATCCTCAAACCGCTGGGGTCTCCATTTGCGGTATAATGCGCGATACATCGGTGCTTCCCTCCCGTCAGTAATAAAAAATCGGACAGCGCTGACGGGGTTTGACCCCCGCCTTGCGTAACTCGGCATACGGATGCAGGCTGACTGAAACGCACGGGGCGCGCCGCTTAAGGCTGCTTGGTTCCCCACCTGACCTGGTTCACTGTGGCTCCATCGTACAGGACCCGCATCCGTATGCCGAACCACGCAGCAGGCGCTGTCCGACAAGGCACACGATTCGTGTGCCTTAGTATTGTACCACAGTTCGGTGAGGAATGCAAGAGGAAGCTAAGACTGCTCCCATCCGGCCCGCAAAAGCTCCAGTGCGTGTGTTTCAAGCCGGGAAACGTAACTCCGGCTTATTTGGAGCAGCTTTGCCGTTTCCAGCTGGGTCAGCGGCGGCTGGCCCGCCAGACCGTACCTTAATAATATAAGTTTTCGCTCCCGGGCGGGCAGCCCCTCGATGAGGCGACGCAGGCGCCGGGCGTCGTCCTGCTTTTCACAGCTGTCCTCCATGCAGAAGCCGTCCTGCAGCACATCGGCGAGGGTGAGGGCAGAGTCTTCCTTTCCGGCATCAAGAGTCTCCTGAAGCGAGAGGGTAGGGGCGTTCTTCCGCTCCCGCCGGAAGTGCATCCGGAGCTCGTTTTCGATGCACCGGCTGGCATAAGTGGAGAAGCGCGCCCGGCGGGTGGAGTCGAAGGTGTCCACGGCTTTCATCAGGCCAATGGTGCCGATGGAGATCAAATCGTCCTGCTCAGAGGGGAGAGCATAGTATTTCTTTGCGATGTGCGCCACTAAGCGCAGATTGTGGCGGATGAGCTTTTCCCGGGCGGATGGATCACCGGCCCGCAGATCGGCGAAGGTCCGGATCTCCTCCTGTGGGCTGAGCGGGCGGGGGAAACTGCCCGCTTCCAGATGGAGCGCCAGCACGAGGAATTTGGATGCAAAAAATTGCAGCAGGGTCAACAGCATACGGAACACCTCCAAAACCGTTCTCCTATACGATATGAACGGGGAAAGAGGGTTCAGAATCGTTTTCTGCTTGTAGAAAAAGGTAGTCTGTGGCAGGATGAGTATATGACAGGGGAGTAGTGCCACCCAAAGGCTCTCCGGGGGCTTTTTGCGTTTCGGCATCTTTTCGGCAGGGAAAAGCCCTCGTCCTCAAAGACAACGGCATGTTCCGCAGCGGCATCTCCGTAGTGAGTGCGGATATATTCGCGGCAGAGGTCGATCTGATTTCCGATACTTTCGCCCTTGCCGGTGTAGCGGGATTTGCGGGAATAGATGGCAATGGTGTCGGCAGTTTTGGCCATGAGATACTCCTTTCCTGTTGTCCGGTGACCGTAGATGCGGCTATTGTAGCATGGCAGGCCATCTTTATAAAGAAAAATAACGATAGTCATACATATTTCATCATACTACGAACGGAGGTGTCAAGGATGTGACAAGGCAGAACAAGCGAGGAAGTCAGGATGTTTGACTATTTCTATGGGCAGTCGGGCGAGATGCAGACCATATCCGCTTTGTGCTGAAGTGTCTTGCGGAAAGTACCGCACCGGTACGGAACATGAAGCAGTATCTGCTGGCTGCACTCTACAATGCACCCACGACCATGCAATTTAACCATGATGAGCTGATGCTGATGATGCTCTACAATACCAGCACCCGGCAGGGGCTGGTGCGGGAGTTGTGGCTGATGCAGTGCTACCTGATGCCGGATGAAACTGCTTTGCGGGAACTGTCAGAGCAGGTCATTGAAAAGCTGAAACGGCTGACGGATGCCGAGTTTGCAGGACTGGAATTTCCAATGAACTGATTTTTGCCGCCTGCGGGCGGCGTACATAAGAGCTTTCGCATCCTGCAAAGGTATGATATACTGAAACTGACAGCTTTCAGGTCGCAGATAAAAGATAAGAGGTGCTTTTTATGGCAGGTTTGAAGGGAAAGACCGGTATCGTGACCGGCGGCAGCAGCGGAATCGGTTTCCAGATCGCAAATGTGCTGGCTCAGGCCGGCGCGACAGTTTATGTCATCAGCCGCACCGGCAAGCCCAAAGAGGGTGTAGGCGAAAGTGCACCGGGCGTTGTCCATCTGCGGGGTGACATCGGCAATGCAGAAGCTATGAAAACACTGGTGGCGGAGCTGGCCGCAAAGCATAACGACTGCCTGAATTTTCTGGTAAACAACGCAGGCGTCAGCTATAAATGCCGGGCCGAGGACTTTCCCATGGAGCAGTTTGACAATATCATGAATGTGAATGTCAAATATCTGTTCCAGATGAGTGTGATTTGCTACCCCTATCTGAAGAAAAGTGCGGACAAGGGCCGCATCATCAACATCACCAGCATGAGCGCCCATCTTGGCTTCAGCGAGGTGGTGCCGTACTGTGCCAGCAAGGGCGCTGTGCTGGCGATGACCCGCGCTCTGGCCGTGGAGTGGGCGCAGGACAACATCACCGTCAACAGCATTGCGCCGGGGTGGTTCCGCAGCAAAATGAACGAGCAGGTAGTGGACGCAGCCCGGGAGCAGAAAATTCTGAACCGGATGCCGCTGCACGCCTACGGTGACACCCGCGACTTGGGTAAGATGACCGAGTTCCTGGTGGGCGATGGTGCCGCTTACATCACCGGACAGGATTTTGCCGTGGATGGCGGCGCACTGGCTTTCGGTTATTGAGAGGAGCTTCTCTGCAATTTTTCGGCAGCTTCGCTCGTATTCCAGATAAAGGAACCGAATTTCGTTGGTATAACGGAGGAACCATTATGGCAATCTTTGAAAAGACCATCCGAAACAAGAATTTTGACAAGTTGCTTCGGAAGCTGGAACAAGAAATCCCGGACAGCAGTTGGTCGGCAGATTTAGAGGCAGGCAGTGATTTCAAAGAGGGCGATGCCCGGTGCAGTGTCCGTGTGTTTGAACGGTACAGCATGATGGGCGGCAACCGCCTGAGCCTGACGTTGACCATGTTCCAGAATGGGGACAGTCCGATCCGGCTGTCTGCGATTACGGCAGGAGGCAGTCAAGCGGTGTTCTTCAAGGTGAACACCCTCGGAGAAGAATCTTTTCTGGACGATGTAAAAGACCTGCTGGAAGAAATTTTGGAGGAATAAGATGTTTTACGCTGGATTTGATATGCTGTTCAGCATTCTGTTTCCCATCCTGTTCCTTGTGGTTTTGGGTATGATCCTATACACCATCATCGGAAATATCAGCACATGGAATAAAAACAACCATTCGCCGCGGCTGACTGTTCCGGCAACGGTTGTGGCAAAGCGAACGGAAGTTTCTCGCCACCATACAGACGATACGATGGCGCATACGTTCACGACCTATTATGTGACCTTTCAGGTAGAGAGCGGCGACCGCATGGAGCTTACCGTAAGTGGTTCGGACTACGGAATGCTTGTGGAGGGCGACATCGGTAAGCTGAGTTTTCAGGGTACCCGTTATCTTGGGTTTGAGCGGAGCTGAACATCCCTGTTCAATTTGATAAATCGGAAGTTGTAGGAGTGTTAAATATGAAATTCCCATTTTATGACGCACCAAATACAGCTACAATAACCTGTTGCCACATATTAGAGAATGGAGAACCTATTTTGTATGTATCGCATGATGAAGATGATGGAATGTGGCAATTTCTATGTGGAAAAGCACATGAAACAGACGAAGCAAAGTTAGTATCCTTAAAATCAGTATTCGACTTAGATAATTCTGTTGGTATTCTAAAGGATATGCCTTGCGGTTACTATGCTGAAAGAAAAGCTCAAGATGATGAATGGAGTGTTAGAAAACGGTAACCATCAGCTCGGTCAATTCCAGTTTATCAAATAAGTAAATCATTCCATACCTCTGCGGGCAGCGATGAAACGGCTGCCCGCTCTTTTTGTACCCTGAAACCGAAAGGAGGCTTCAAATGCCAAACAAAACCGAAGAATATCTTGCACTTGCCTGCAAAACGGCAGACAGCTTTTCGCGACAGTGGGAGCATTGGGCAGAATTTCTGATCACAGCGAAAGTTTTGGCCAGCAGCTGGCGGATGTGGCCGGAAAACTGGTGCAGTCCTACTGGGACAACAACAGCAGTGACATCCTCGGCATCGTTGACGGCTCGTATTTTCTGCCGAACCTGACCTTGAACCAGCCCCGGAAGCCGCTGGGCAAGTACGGCAGGCTGCGCCGGACGTACCTGATGAACCATCGCCCGGTGCTGTACAACACGATGCTCCTGAACGGGAGCCTGTACCGCAAGTCGGGGTACAGCAAAGCCTTTCTGGAAGCCCACCGGGAGGAAATTACCCTGCACAAGGCGGCGAAGGCTGCCTTTGACGAGGCAGGATTGCAAAAGCTGCCGAAGGTCAAGGAGTTGGATGCGGAGTTTGCAGAACTGCTGACCAAGAAGAAAGCAGCCTATCCAGACTATCGCAAAGCACGGGACGAGATGCAACAATTGATGAAAGCACAGAAAAATGTGGAGTTGTTTTTTGCGGAGAACAAGAGCAATCTCCGACCGCAGCATACCCGATAAACGAATACCGCCGAGGAGCTTTCCCAGTTGGGAGGCATCCTCGGCGGATTTTTGTTTATGCAGCAGGTTTAAGATGTTGGATTTATTCTGTTAAAACGCAGTCCTACTCTCTGGCGGTCACGGCATCCAAGCCAACGCCCTGTTTTTGCTGCCCGGTATTTTCCGGCGGAGAGCGGCAAAGTTTTTTACTTGAAACGGTGCGCGGATACGATATAATAAGGATGGATAGAAAAATAACATTCGAGCAGCTCTAAGGTTCTGCTGCCCGGAAAGGAGCTTACTGTTATGCGCTATACCATCAGTGAGATGGCATCTCTGCTTGGTGTTACAACCCATACTTTGCGCTACTACGAAAAAATGGGCCTGATCCACCCCGAGGTCAACGAGGATACCGGCTACCGTTACTATACAGTCACTGATACCCGGCGGTTCAACCTGTGCAGGGAACTGCGGGCGGCAGAGCTCTCGCTGGAAGAATGCCGGGAGCTGATCGGCGCACCCACGGTGGAGCAGAGCGACGCCATGTTCAACCATCAGATCGCCCAGCTGCGGCGCAGGCAGGTGCTGGACGAACTGGCCATCCGTTTTTTGGAACACAAGCGGGAGCAGTACCGCACACTGGAACAGAATGCCGGGCGCATCTGGGTGCAGAATTTCCCGGAAATGTGGCGACTGACCTTCTCGCAGGAAGAAGCAGCAGACCGGGATAAAGAATTGCAGCAGGAAAAGGCTGAATGGCTGGAATGTATGCCTGCGACCCGCTGGGTGAGCCGCCTGCCCCGGCGGGTGATGGAGCAGTTTCGGGTGGGACGCAACGAGTACGACTACGGCCTTATGATTGAGGCCGATGCCGCCCGCAGGCTGGGGCTGAAGCGCACAAAGCATGTGGAGGTGGTGTGCGGCGGAGACTATCTGACTACCATTTGGAAAAAGGATTATCGCGGGTCCTTTGGGTGGGACTCGCTGGACGACCTGCATGCGGAGATCGTGCAGCGCGGGTTCCGTGCGGTGGGCGAGACCTTCAGCAGCATCGCTGCTAGCCGGGAGCAGCCCGATGGGAGCATCGTGAACTACCATCTGACGCGGACAAAAATATATACATAAAATTGCAATATCACGAGAATTTGTTATATCAGACAAATTCTTGTGATATTTTTGTCAAAATGGCCCTTGACCTTCGCGCTGCTCTAACGTGTAAACTTTGTTTAGCAAGTAACAAAGTCGGACTTCCGGCTTTGCTGCTCTGACAGAGTACACGATTGAGAAGAAAGAGGAGAACACACTATGAGCGAAAAGATCTCTCGCCGCAACTTCCTGCGCACCGCTACGCTGGGCGCAGCAGCTGCCGGTCTGCTGGCAGGCTGCGGCAGCGCTTCCAGCAGCACCGCCGCAGGCACCTACACTGCAGGCACCTACAGCGCCACCGCTACCGGCATCAACACCGCCACCCCCGTCACCGTGACCATGACATTCAGCGCTGACGCCATCACCGATGTGCAGATCGACGTTGCAAACGAGACCAAGGGCTACGGTGCCGACATCGCCGATGAGATGGTGAAGAAGATCTTGGATGCACAGTCCAGCGAGGTGGATGGCCACTCCGGCGCTACCATCACCTCCGACGCCATCAAAAAGGCTGCCGAGAGCTGCATCAATCAGGCCAAGGGCGTGGCCGTTGCCCCCACCGAGGCCAACAAAGCTGAGACCGTTGTGCCCGAAGGACTGACCACCGAGGAAGTGGAGTCCTCTGTGTGCGAGCTGGGCGACATCACCCCCGACGAGACCAAGGACTTTGACGTGGTCGTCGTGGGTGCCGGTGCTGCCGGTGTGCCCGCCGCAGGCTGGGCTGCCGAGCTGGGCGGCCATGTGGCTCTGCTGCAGAAGCAGAGCATCGTGGTCAGCCAGGGCAACTGCGGTTCCGCCATCATCAAGTCCAAGTCCACCGACGCGGGCAAGAAGATGTGGGTGCACATGACCAACGGCCTGTGCGACTGGCGCGCTGATACCAGCCTGCTGAATGCCTACGTCGAGAACTCCGAAGAGGCCCTGATGTGGTACCTGAACCGCGCCGGCCTGACCGACCAGACCGAGTACGGCGACGGCAGCCTCGTGGACAGCAACAAGAACCCCTCCGACCTGCTGCACAACGACGAGAAGGAGATCTTCGCCTACATGTGCACCAGTCAAGACCTGACCGGCGTGTGGAAGGACCGCATGGACACCTACGACTTCGGCGATGAGCACTGCTACTTCTTTGCTCCGTGGATCGGCCCCAAGCCCAAGAACGTGGGCGACGTGCTGGCCACTGTGCTGGAGAACGTGCAGGCCAAGAACTCCAATCTGGAGGCCTTCTTCAACACCCCCGCCGTCAAGCTGGTGCATGAGAACGGCAAGGTGACCGGCGTCATCGCAAAGGACGAAAACGGCAAGTACATCCAGTTCAACGCTTCCAAGGGCGTCATTCTGGCCACCGGCGACTACATGAACAACGAGGCCATGGTCAAGCGCTGGTGCCCCGATGTGGACGGCTTCGACAAGAAGCAGTACCAGAAGACCGGCGACGGCCACATCATGGCCATTGATGCAGGTGCAAAGATGGAAAATCTGGGCCACACCAAGATGATGCACGACTTCGACTCCGGCCTGATGTACGAGGAACCGTTCCTGTACGTCAACATGGAGGGCAAGCGCTTCTGCAACGAGGACACCGGCTTTGTCTACATGGGCAACATCACCAAGTATCTGCCCAAGTTCAACGGCAACAACGTGGATGCAAGCCATCCGGACGGTTCTCTGGGCTGGTACTGCCAGATCTACGATAACGACTACATGAGCTACGCCAACGGCCCCATCCCCGAGCAGGTGATGACCAAGTACATCCCCGGTGCCGTGGAGAACCCGCAGGGCGTGTTCACCAACCTCATCGATACCTACAAGGCTGACACCATTGAAGAGCTGGCCGGTCTGCTGGGTATCCCCGCCGATGAGCTGCAAAAGACCATCGACCGCTACAACGAGCTGTGCGACAAGGGCACTGACGTGGACTTCGGTAAGAAGAGCGCTTACATGCACAAGATCGTCACCGCTCCCTTCTGGGGCATCCGCAAGCACATCCGCGTGTCCTCCATCGACAGCGGCGTGAACACCAACGCTAACGGTCAGGCTCTGGATGCTGACGGCAACGTCATCGACGGCCTGTACTGCGTCGGCAACGTGGGCGGCGTGTTCTACGGCGGTGCAGACTATCCGTTCCACCAGACCGGTCTGTCTCTGGGTCGTTGCTACACCTTTGGTATGCTGGCTGCAAAGCATGCTATGGGCCAGCTGTAATTAAGAAAAAGCTGATTTTGGGGCTGTTGCAAAATAGCATCCCTTTATCGCAAAGCCGATCAATCTGAATATTTTTGTACCGCCCCTCCGAAAATATCGTTGATGCGGATAGAAAGCTGTACAGAAGGACGTTCTCAGACTGCAGCACACCCGATAAACGAATACCGTCGAGGACTCTTCCCATTGTGGAGGTGTCCTCGGCGGCTTTTTTGTATATAGGGCAGCAATTCTTGACCGTCTTTTGTAAAGGTGATGAGTTGCGAGATGGAGCACAGCTTTCTCCGCAATGATCTCGATTGAAAACAACTGCACATATAAAGCAAAAAAGAATATCCCTACTTGTCAATCTGCTGTAGAAAATCACCTGAGTTTGGGCAAAATTGATAAAGTGAAAAAGAAACCCGTTCCCATCTTGACATTCCGCAAAGAATATGGTATTGTAAACAAGCATAGAATAAATTTCCATTTGAGTGCTTAATTTGTTTGTGCCTTACAAAAAGAAAAATGTACGTGAGCAGCGTCGTTGGATTGTTACCGTTTGGCGGGCTAGACCAACTCTGCATAGCACAAGCCGAAAGCGTGTTTCAGCCTTCGGTATGTTTGCTGTGTCGAGGATGGTCTTTTTTTATTGCCTTTTTCAACTTGAGGAGGAGAAACAATGCAATATACCGTCAAAAAGCCGATCAACAACAACATTCTGCGCGTGGTGGATCCCACGGGCTGTGAGCTGATCGTCACCGGACGCGGTCTGGGCTTTGGCGTTAAGCCGGGCTATAAAATCGAGGCCGAAACCGTGGAGCGCAGCTACCGCATGACCAGCCCTGCCGTGCAGCAGAAGTTGGTGGAACTTCTGGAACAGATCCCGTATGAGCATCTGCTGCTCACCGATGAGCTGGTGGCAATGATCCGCAGCCGGGTGAACTACCCGCTGAACGAAAGCCTGCTCATCACGCTGGCCGACCACATCAGCTTTGCCATCCAGCGCAGCGAGCAGGGGATTCGCTTTTCCAACCCGCTGATGGCTCCCATTCGGGAATTCTACCCGGAAGAGTATCGCCTTGGTATGGAGTGCCTTGCCACCATCCGCCAGCGCTGCCATGCAGACCTTTCGGACGACGAGGGCGGCTTCATTGCGCTGCACATCGTCAACGCAGAGCTCAACACCACCATGAGCGTGGTGAACGATGTCACCCGCTTTGTGGATGGCTGCGTGCAGGTGGTGGAATACTTTTACAACTGCCATTTTGACCGGGATGCACTGGATTTCAGCCGCTTTACAGTGCATTTGCGTTTTTTTGCGCAACGCGTATTTCAAGGAAAACAGGAGCAGGAAAACGATACCCACGACGAAGTGTTCCGCGCCCTGATCGCCCGCAATTGCAGCGAACACTACAAATGCGCCTGCTGCATTGCGGAGTATGTCCGCAACACTTGGCACAAGGAGCTTTCGGACGAGGAACTGGTGTTCCTTACGATCCATCTGAAACGGATTCGGATGGGGAAGTAAGCTTTCTTGCTCCACCTTTGATTCTCCACAGGTCTTTCCTGTGTGGATATATATGCTGGATACGAACTTGAGAAAAGGAGAACTGAAGATGAAAGACAAGATCTTTGGCGTGCTGCAGCGCGTGGGACGCAGCTTTATGCTGCCCATTGCACTGCTGCCTGTAGCGGGCCTGCTGCTGGGTATCGGCAGCTCGTTCACCAACGAAACCATGCTGGCGGCCTATGGCCTGAACAGCGTCATCCACCCCGGTACCCTGATCTACACCATTCTGGACGTGATGAGCCAGACCGGCAGCGCCGTGTTCAACAATCTGGCGCTGCTGTTCGCCATGGGCGTGGCCATCGGCATGGCCCGCAAGGAAAAAGAGGTGGCGGCACTGTCCGGCGCAGTGGCCTATATCATTATGAATACAGCCATTCAGGCCATGATCAATGCGGCAGGCGGCGTAGAAGCGATGCCTGCCAACTCCACCACCACCATGCTGGGCATCACGACCCTGCAAATGGGTGTGTTCGGCGGCATCGTGGTCGGTCTGGGCGTGGCGGCGCTGCACAACAAGTTCTATAAGATCGAGCTGCCGCAGGTGCTGGCCTTCTTCGGCGGCACCCGCTTCGTGCCCATCGTCAGCTCCATCGTGTATCTGGTGGTCGGCATTGCCATGTTCTATATCTGGCCGGTGGTGCAGAGCGGTATTGCCGCGCTGGGGGCACTGGTGCTGGCTTCCGGCTACGCAGGTACCTTTATTTACGGTCTGCTGGAGCGTGCGCTGATCCCCTTTGGACTGCATCATGTGTTCTATATGCCGTTCTGGCAGACCGCTGTGGGCGGCACCGCCATCATCGATGGCGTTACCGTGACCGGCGCACAGAACATCTTCTTTGCCGAGCTGGCTTCCAAGTCCACCACGGTGTTCTCGGTCAGCGCTACCCGTTTCATGGCCGGTAAGTTCCCCTTTATGATGTTCGGTCTGCCCGGCGCGGCGCTGGCGATGTACCAGTGCGCCAAGCCGGAAAAGAAAAAGGTGGCAGGCGGCCTTCTGCTGTCTGCTGCGTTGACGGCTTTCCTCACCGGCATCACCGAGCCGCTGGAATTTACCTTTATCTTTGTGGCACTGCCCATGTACGCCGTGCACTGCGTGCTGGCAGGTCTGTCCTTCATGCTGATGCACATCCTGAATGTGGGCGTGGGCATGACCTTCTCCGGCGGTCTCATCGACCTGGTGCTGTTCGGTGTGATGCAGGGCAACGCCAAGACCCACTGGATGTGGGTGGTCGTGGTCGGTGCGGTGTACTTTGTACTGTACTACATCATTTTCCGCTTTATGATCTCCAAGTTTGACTACAAGACCCCGGGTCGCGATGATGCCGAGGAAGTCAAGCTGTACACCCGTGCGGACGTGAACGCCCGCAGCGCCGCTTCCGGCAGCACCGCCCCCGCAGGGGATGATCCGGTCAGCGCCCTGATCGTAGAAGGTCTGGGAGGTGCCGACAACCTGTCCGACGTGGACTGCTGCGCCACCCGCCTGCGCTGCACCGTCAAGGATGTTGCGCTGGTCAAACAGGATGTGCTCAAGGCCTCCGGTGCCTCCGGCGTGATCTGCAAGGGCGACGGTGTGCAGGTGGTGTACGGCCCCAAGGTGGCCGTCATCAAGGCAAAGCTGGAAGATTATCTGGAAAATGCACCTAAGACCCCGGTGGCGACCGCAACACCCGCCCCGGCAACGGTTCCCGCAGCCCCGGCAGCAGCCGCAAAGGATACCGTGCTGTCTGCCTGCCTGAACGGCACTGTAGTGCCGCTGGCCGATGTGAAGGATGAAGCCTTTGCCAGCGGTGCACTGGGGGACGGCATTGCCATTGAGCCCACCGATGGTGAACTGGTGGCACCTGCTGACGGTGAGATCTCCTCCACCTTTGAGACCCACCATGCCGTGGGCATGACCACGGCTGACGGTGCCGAACTGCTGATGCACATCGGCATCGATACGGTCAAGCTGGGTGGCAAGCACTTTACCTACCTCGTTAACGAGGGTGACAAGGTGAAGAAAGGTCAGCCGTTGATCCGCTTTGAACTGGAAGCCATTAAGGCCGAAGGCTATCCCGTGACCACGCCGCTCATTGTCTGCAATACGGATGACTATGCCGCTGTCGCGGCTAAAGCCAGTGGTGCCGTAAAGCAGGGCGATGCGCTGCTGGAACTGAAGCACTAAGCGTTTCTCCCAAACTGTAAGGCAGGGTTGTTATAAAGGGGGGGCTGTTGCAAAATAGCCCCAACGAAAAAATGAGATAGACTTCCCCGAAAGGGGATGCCTATCTCATTTTTTGTTGTAAGCTGAAACTGCAATGAACCAACTACAACATGAACAGTATCGCAAAGTTAATCAATCGGAATATCCTTGTTCCGACCATCCGAAAATATCTTTGATGCGGACAGAAAGCTGTGCGGAAGGACGCTCGCAGACAGCAGAACACCCGCTAAACGAATACCTCCGAGGACTCTTCCCATTTGGGAGTTGTCCTCGGAGGCTTTTTTAGTTTATATAGCAGCGGTCCTGTTTTATAAGCCAATCTTCACACAGCCGCTGGGCTTCGTCCTTTGTGCAACAGGTGCAGTTGAAAAGCCTGCCACGGATGGAACAGTAAGTGTAGTGTACCTTCGGGACTCCATTGGCATCTCGAAAATCAACGCAGCGTTCCTCACCGGGCAGCAGGTAGATTGAATCCACATTCGGCAGCTCCTTTTAAAATGCTTTGAAAGAGATGCTTGTTGGACATCACTTTCGATAAAATGAACCTCAGAAGGGAAAAAATATATTTCTGAGGAAGACAAAACAATGTCAAACGGTGATTATGGCTACTTCGGCAAGGGCGATACGGGCTATGCCCAGTACATGACGGCGTTCAACCGCAACTTCGGCGGCTCGTCTGGCGGCGGCGGTGGTGGTGGCGGAAACCACAACAACAATGGCGGTGGCGGCGGTGGCGGCGGGGACGGCAGCGGATGCGGCTGCCTGATCGCCATTGCAGTGGTCGTGGTGCTGATCCTGATCGTCTTGGGTGGCTGAATCAATCCCTGCAGGTGAAACACAGGTTTTCCCTGTGGGGATTTTTTGAATCCGCTTGTAGAAAGCAACGGTCTATGGTAGAATGAAGCCAAAGAAAAACAGGAGGGCTTACACATGGTTTTACTGGTTGTGGATACACAGAAAGGTATCGTGGATGAACGCCTGTATGCGTTTGAAAAGTTTGTCAGCAACATCAGGGAATTGATCCGGACTGCCCGCGAACAGGGAATCGAGGTCGTCTATGTCCAGCATGACGATGGGCCCGGTACAGGCTTTTCCATCGGAGACGATGAATTTGAAGTCTATTCCGGGTTTGCGCCGCTGCTGACTGAAAAACGGTTCGTCAAGACTGTATGCAGCGCGTTCAAAAAAGAAAGCGGTCTGCTGGAATATCTGACGGAAAAGGGCGAAAAAGATGTGATGGTCTGCGGCATCATGACCGACTTCTGCATCAATGCAACGGTGGAGGCGGGCTTTGAGCATGGCCTGCACATGATCGTTCCTGCCTATGCAAATTCCACGAAGGACAACGAGTATATGACAGGGGAGCAGAGCTACCACTATTACAATGAATTCCTCTGGCCAGATTGTTATGCCGATTGCGTGCCTATGGAGAAAGCGTTGGAACTGCTCAAAAAGTGAGGAGTTTACAATGATTTCTGAAAAAGTAAAAAATCAGATTCAAGTGGTGCAGGGTGATATTACCAAACTGGACTGTGACTGCATCGTGAATGCGGCCAATCGGAGTCTGCTGGGTGGCGGCGGTGTGGATGGTGCCATCCACCGGGCAGCAGGGCCGGAACTGTTGGCGGAGTGCCGCACGCTGCACGGCTGCCGCACCAGCGAAGCAAAAATCACCAAGGGCTACCGGTTGAGAGCAAAGTATATCATTCATACGGTAGGCCCGATTTATTCCGGCACAGCAGAGGATGCCGCGCAGCTGGCGGACTGCTACCGCAATTCGCTGAACCTTGCCAAAGAGCATGATGTCCATAGCATTGCGTTCCCGGCAATTTCGACCGGCGTGTATGGCTACCCGCTGGAAGATGCCACGGAGATTGCAGTCAAAACAGTGGCACAGTGGCTGGAAGATCACGCGGATTACGCCATGCAGGTGATTTTCTGCTGCTTCGATGCCCGGACGGAGCGGGTGTATCAGGCAAGGCTGTAACCGGAAGAGGTGTGAGAGATGGGCTTTTTCAAAAAGCTGTTTACAGGGATCGGTTTTGCGGCAGGATTTCTGTTCTTCGGATGCTTGTCAGTGATTGTGTATGCGTCCCGTGGACGGCATAAACCCTGCCATCGGCGCAGCAGCTTTTGGAATACGCTGGAACGCTATCTGATTTTTTCGTGGATCTGTGAAGGTGTGCGCAGCAGCCGGAAACGGGCAGAAAAGTCCTATTATCGGCGCACCGGAGGCGATTTCTGGCAGACTCAGAAACAAGCCCGGCCGGAAAGCGTTAAAAATACTGCTCCTGCGGAGAAAAAGTCAAAGCCGGAAGCGAAAAACACGGGCACAGGTGCAACGCGGTCGGTAAAACCAAAGAGAACGGAGCGTCCTTCTGCGGCACAGAAAGCATCGGCAGCACAAAGCGGTGCCAAAAGCGTGTTGGTGCCGACAGCGGCAGGGCATAGTGCATCAGAGGCCGACGCAGGAAAGCACAGCGAACGGTCAGAGTCTAAGCCAGAGCCCAAGCAGGAGCATGCTGCGCAACAGTCAGAAGCCAAAGAAGTACATCAAAAGTCCGCACACCAATTGGAAGCAGAACGGCAGCAGAAACTGGAAACTCTGCGCACTGCGATGCAGAAACAAATTTGCGCCATCCATGCAGATGTAGAACTCCCGGCCAACGGTCAGAATGACAGTGAAGCGGCGGAGCAGAAACTGCATATCCTGCTGTATAAATCCACACTGCCGGAGAACGTCCTGAATCGGGCACTGGACGAGCTTCGGACGGAGCGCAGACGGCAAAAGGCAGAGTATCAGGGGGCACCGTTTGCGGATGTGTTTCTGGTGAACCTGATTTTGTCCGATGAGGACAGTGAGCGGGCCTGCATCGTGGATGTGGGGGATACGGGCATGAGCTATGTCATTCCATGGAGCAGCATCCCGAAGGAATTGCAGGAACCGCTGCACCGCTATGTATCGGAAGCGGAAGGAAAGCTCTGCGGCTACTGCAAGGAAGAACTCTGCAACAGTGAAAGTGGCAGGATAGTCGTGGAACTGTATCTTGGTAAACAGAATGGGCATGGCTCCCGAATCCTGTACTGAAAATGGAGTAAAGATTGAAATACAGAGAAATCGCAGACGGCATTTTTGTTGACCGTCCCAACCGCTTTATTGCCCATGTAGAAGTGAATGGAGCAGTGGAAACCGTCCATGTCAAGAACACCGGGCGGTGCAGAGAACTGCTGCTGCCCGGTACTGCGGTGCGGCTGGAAGTGTCAGACAACCCGAAACGCAAAACGAAATACGACCTTGTGGCGGTACACAAGCAAGGTCTTGGCTGGATCAATATGGACAGTCAGGCACCCAATAAGGTGGTAGGGGAGTGGCTTGCAAAACAGGGCTACGACTATATCAAGCCGGAATTCACCTATGGCAAGTCCCGCATCGACTTTTATATGGAAAAGGGCGAGCAAAAGTATCTGATGGAAGTCAAGGGCTGCACACTGGAAGTGGACGGTATTGGCTACTTCCCGGATGCACCTACCGAGCGCGGCGTGAAGCACCTGCACGAGCTGGCGCAGGCACAGCAGGCAGGGTATCGGTGCGCAGTGGCTTTCGTGATTCAGATGGAAGGCATCACCGAGGTGCGGCCAAATGTCAGCACACAGCCGGAGTTTGGTACGGCACTGGCCGAAGCAAAGGCTGCAGGTGTGCAAGTGCTGTTTTTGCTCTGCCATGTAGGGCGGGACAGCTTGGAAATCATGGAGCAGAGGGAAGGGTGAAGACGGCAGAAAAACGCTTTGCGTGATTCAGTCACAGAAATCATAAATAGGAAATGTTATCATATAGATACAAGAAACACACCGATAACATTCCGATGGAGGATTTCGATATGAAGGCAAAGTTTTACATCTGCAATCACTGCGGCAACCTCGTCACTACCATCCATAACGCAGGCGTTCCGCTGGTTTGCTGCGGGGAGAAAATGAAAGAGCTGGTTCCTAATACGGTGGAAGCCAGCGGCGAGAAGCATCTGCCGGTGGCAGAGCTTTCCGGCAGTCGTCTCACGGTCACAGTGGGCGCGGTGGAGCACCCCATGGCGGATGTTCACTATATTCAGTGGATTTTTGTGGAGACTGAGAACGGCGGGCAGATCCGCTATCTGAATCCGGGGCAGGCTCCCAACGCGGTGTTTGAACTGGGAAGTGAAAAGCCGGTGGCCGTTTACGCATACTGCAATCTGCATGGCCTTTGGATGACGAAACTCTGATACAATCAATGCAAACGGGGAGTGATTTGATGTCACTCCCTGTTTTTTGATGAGAACTTTATGCGGTTCTTTTGGTTCGGAACTGTGTGCAAATAGGGTGGATTTTCAAGCTGAAAACAGGCCGGGACTCGGAAAAGGAGTCTCGGCCTGTTTGTGTTTCCGGCGCAAAGGAAAGGATTGAACAATGCGATTTGATGCAAAAGAATTCGGCGGACGTATCCGCGATTTGCGGAAAAAGCAAAATCCTTTTTTTCAATGCCCAAAAGCGTGGTAGAATAGGTAAAAGATTCAGTATCTGAAAAACGGAGCGCGCAACAATGAAGATTCTGGTCAGCGCCTGCCTGCTGGGCGAAAACTGCAAATACAGCGGCGGAAACAATTACAATCAGGCGGTCTGTGATTTTGCGCGGGGGCATCAGGTGGTTCCGGTCTGCCCGGAGGTGCTGGGCGGCCTGCCCACACCGCGGTGCCCGGCGGAAATCGTGCAGGGCGTTGTCACGAACAAAGAGGGCATCAATGTGGACCGGGAGTTCCGAGCGGGCGCAGCCAAGGCCCTTGCCATTGCAAAAGAAAATGGGGTGGAGCTTGCCATCCTGCAATCCCGCAGTCCCAGTTGCGGCGTGAAGGAAATCTACGACGGAACGTTTTCCGGGACAAAGATTCCCGGACAGGGTGTTTTTGCCAAGATGCTGATGGACGAAGGCATCCGTGTCCTGGATGCCGGGGAATTGCCTAAAATTATCTTGAAAAATGAGGACGGAAAATGTCAATCAGACTGATTTGCAGCGATATTGACGGTACGCTGCTGCAATACGGCAGGAAAGAGCTGGAAGGCGAGATCTTTGAACAGATACGGGAGCTGCATCGGCGCGGTATTTTGTTCTGCCCGGCATCCGGCCGGCAGTATACCAGCCTGCGCAAGCTCTTTGCACCGGTGGCAGACTGCTGTGTGTTTCTTTGTGAGAACGGCGGCGTGATCTATAAAGACGAACAGTGCATCGCCAAGAACCCGATGCCCCGTGCACTGGCCGAAGAAATTGCCAACGACCTGTGGACCCGCAGCGACGGGCAGGGCGAAGTGATGCTCTCCGGTCAGAATACCGCATACCTGATGGAGCGGGGTCTGGGAATGCTCCAGCGCATCCAGTTCATCGGGAACAATTATCAAATCATCCATGACCCTTCCGAGGTGCCGGAGGAGATCACAAAAGTATCGGTGTATCTGCACGAAGGCGTAGAATCTTACACGGAACAGTTTGTCCCACGATGGAAAGAGGCGAACTGCGCTGTGGCAGGGCCGTACTGGATCGACACCACCTTTGCCAACAAGGGCATCGGTGTGCGCAGCATCTGCAAAACTCTGGACATCGCCCTTGCCGATGTGATGGCTTTTGGCGACAATTATAACGATGTGTCGATGCTGGACATTGTGGGTGTGCCCTACATTATGGATGGTGCCGCCGCACCGCTGCGGGAAAAGTACCCGAACCATACACCCCGCCCAGAGGACGTGTTGCGGGAGTTTTTGAAGGAGAACTGGATTTTGAACGCGCGTGTTCAAAATTTGAAATAATACGATATAAGGAAATATTCTGATATGACAAAAGTGCTTTTCATCTGCCACGGCAACATTTGCCGCAGCCCAATGGCCGAATTTGTAATGAAAGACTTGGTGGCCAAAGCCGGGCTTTCTGATAAATTTGAAATCGCATCCGCCGCCACCAGCACCGAGGAGATCGGCAACCCGGTCTATCCGCCCGCCCGGCGGAAGCTGGCCGAGCACGGCATCTCCTGCGAGGGCAAGACGGCCCGGCAGATGACCCGGCGGGATTACGAAACCTACGATTATCTGATCGCCATGGATCACAACAACCTGCGCAATATGGCGCGCTTTGTGGGCGGCGACCCGGAGCATAAAGTGTCTCTGCTGATGGACCATACCCGCCGCCCCGGCGATGTGGCCGACCCGTGGTATACCGGGGATTTTGAGGCTACCTGGCAGGATGTGCTGGAAGGCTGCACGGCTCTGCTGGAAGAACTGCGCTGACAGGAGAATTTTATGACAGAGCGTTATTGTGAAGGTGAACGGTTTGCTGACCTGTCGTTCACCGAGGAGACTTTTGAGGATTGCGACTTTACCGATTGCGTATTTGTGGATTGCACCTTTGCCAAGTGCGAGCTGGATCATACCACGCTGAATGAGTGCAAATTTGTGCGGTGTGAGATCACAGGTCTGCGCAGTACCCATTCCTCGGTGCAGTCGCTGGATTTTGAGGACTGCCGCCTGAATGAAATCGAGTGGGCACCGCTGATGTCCAATGGTGTCTTCCCAGACCCCATTCACACGCTGAAAGAGTGCAGTCTGAAATATAACACCTTCACCGAAATGAACTTCAACCGCTTCAACTTTTCAGACGGAAACGAGATCGTTGGCTCTATGTTTGCCAAATGCGAGATGCAGTTGGCGAATTTCAAGGGCGTGGAACTTCACGAAACGGAATTCTACCAGTGTGACCTGCGCAAGGCGGATTTCCGGGATGCCGCCGGTTATAAGGTGGACATTCTGGGCAGCCGCCTGAAGGATGCGAAATTTTCGCTGCCGGAAGCGGTGAATCTGTTGGCAGATTTGAAGATCAAGCTGTCGTAAGAAGGAGAGAAAATGCGTCAACTCATCATTGCCCGAAAAGATCTGCAGATGTCTCCCGGTAAGCTGGCGGCGCAGTGCTGCCATGCTTCGCTGGCGTTCCTCACCGACCCCATCGGCATGGGACAGGGCGTGGAACCCATCGAGAAAGACGGAGAAATTACCGGCTATCGGGCAGAAATCATGTTGGAGAAAGCAACCTATGAAGAATGGTTCGATGGTTCGTTTACCAAGACCGTATGTGGGGCAAAGAACCGCAATCAACTGCTGAAAGCAAAGACCATTGCCGAGGAATTGGGACTGGTGGAAAACAAAGACTTCTTCCTTATCCGGGATGCCTGCCACACCGAGCTGGAGCCGGAAGAATTTGATGAAAACGGAGAAGGCATGACACTGACCTGCATCGGTTTCCGCCCGCTGCCGGATGAAATTGCACACCAGATCAGCCGTAAATTTCATTTGTATTGATTCCTGGAACTCCTTTATTTTATAAGCATTTTCCGCAATCGCTGCAGCCGTTGCAGATCAGTTTGCTGCCACAGGTCTCGCAGTTTGTACGGAAATGCGGCACATAGAGATCTTCCTGCGGGATAGGGTAGCCCCAGTCGTCCACGAGGTCAAAACGGATGGGCCTTCCCTGAAAGTTCATACCGGATTTATAAGCCATCCGGCTTTGCAGCTGCTTGCTGGGCAGGTGGTAGCGCCTGCCGTCCTTGATGAACACGGTGCCGGTCTCGATAAAGCAGAAGGTCACGTTGGCATCCACGCATTCCTGCCGGAGAGACTTGACCCAATCAAAATTGCAGGGGCGGGCACCATCATAGTTTTCGCCGCCGCAGATGACCTGCTCGATCTGCCCGGCGGAAAGGTACTGCCGGATGCTTACTGGCCCGATGAAGGGCGCGCACATGATGCCCTTGTGCTTGAAGGGCAGGTCAAACAGGATGGGAATGCGCTCATCGGCGCGGCGCTGATTTTCACAGGTGACGTTGAAAAAGATGTTGTCCCAACCGCTGCCCCAGTCCGGCGGCAGGCACTCCCGTACCCGCTGCGGCCGTTTGGTGAGCAGAAAAAACACCACATCGCTGCGCTGGCGCATGATGTCCCACGCCTCAGCCCGCCACGGGTCGGCTTCTTCCAAGAAGAAATCCGAGGTCATGCAGACCCGGATCTGCTCACCACTCTGGATTTTGTAGTGTCCGGTGCGGTCTTTCTGGAGCGGATAGGAAAAGCCGCTTTTCGTTTTGTAGATCTCGGCTCCGTTCTGGTCCCGCATCCGGTCGAGAAAATACATGTAGCAGTTCTGGCAGCCCTCGCTGCACTTGACGCAGCCGTGCCATGGATTCCAGATGTCGTGCAGGAAGCTCACCCTCTTTCTGTACCTATTATAATAGCTGCGCGGACAGGAAACAAGAGCACCCCTTGCACCGCCCCATCGGATGTGATAGGATGAAGAAAACCATGTGAGGGAGGAACCACCATGCCGTTTCTGATGATCCGCAACGACATCACCAAAGTGGCGGCGGATGCCATACGCTATTGTTTGAATACGATCAGGAACAGCTGGGTGCGTGATTTGTCGCCTGCCCGTTGACCTTTTGCCCTCCGGTTTGTGGTATCCTTTTGCCAACGAAAGCGATACACCACAAAACGGAGGGCATTGTTGTGAAGAAAAATCTTACCGAGCTTGTTTTCATTCTGGACCGCAGCGGTTCCATGGGCGGGCTGGAGCAGGATACCACCGACGGCTTGGAAAACGCCAGCAAGCGGTTTGGCTATGAGAAGATCCGCCGGATGATCGAGCGGGAAAAAGAGCAATACGGCTGGGAGTTCCTGTTCCTCGGTGCCAACATGGACGCTGTGAAGGAAGCTGCCCGCTTCGGCATCTCGTCCGACCGGGCTGTGCGGTTCGAGAATGACGCACAGGGCGTGGCGGTCAACTACCACGTTGTCAGCGAGACGGTTTCCCGGATGCGGGAGGCACCCTGCTGCGCGTCTATCGGCGCAGAGTGGAAAGAACAAATCGAAGCTGATTTCCAGAAGCGGCATCATAGATAAGGGAGGAAACAGCCATGTTAGGAGCAATCTTGGGTGACATCGTGGGCAGTCCCTATGAATTTGACCACAACAATTACAAGCACAAGGATTTTCCGCTGCTGAGCGAGAAATCGCACTTCACCGATGATACCGTCATGACCGCTGCGGTGGCAGTTGGTCTGATTGACGGAAAGGGTCTGCCGGAGAGAACATTTTGTGCAGTGCAGCATGAAATGCGGTTCTGGGGCCGTGAATATCCCCATGCCGGTTACGGCGGGATGTTCCGCCGGTGGCTGCACACTCGTGATGTGAAGTATCTGCTCCTTGGTTTTTAATAAGACTCGATGAAGGGCGTCTTGCATCGGCCTGAAAAATCCGATATACTGAACCCAGAGAGTATATCGAATTTTTTGGAAAAAGGAGAGAACGGTATGGAACATCTTTATGAAAAGGCACTGGAAAGTGCGGAATATATCAAGACGCACACGAAAAAGCGCCCGAAGATCGCGGTGGTGCTGGGCTCCGGCCTTGGCAAGCTGACCGCGGACTTTACGGACACGGAAGAACTGTCCTACAAGGATATCCCCAACTTCCCGGTATCCACGGTGGCAGGACACAAAGGCGCATTGTTGGCTGGCAAGCTGGGGGACACGGAAGTCTACGCCATGGAAGGCCGCTTCCATTTCTATGAGGGCTACTCCATGAAGGAAGTCTGCTACCCGTTCTATGTGTTCAAGCTGTTGGGCGTGGAAAAGGTGGTGTTGACCAACGCCTGCGGCGGCATCAACCGGGAGTTTGCGCCGGGCACCCTGATGCTCATTACCGACTTCATCAACATGATGGGCACGAACCCCCTCATTGGCCCCAACGATGAGCGCTTCGGCCCCCGCTTCCCGGACATGACCGAACCTTACAGTCTGGAACTGCGGAACCTTGCCAAGCAGACCGCCGATGAACTGGGCATTGCCTACAAGGAGGGCGTTTACATGGGCTTTATGGGCCCTTGCTATGAAACGGCGGCTGAAATTCGCGCCTTTGCGGGGATGGGAGCCGATGCCGTGGGCATGAGCACCGTGCCGGAAACCATGGTCTGCAACTACATGGGCATGAAGGTGCTGGCCGTCAGCTGCATCACCAACATGGCCACCGGCATCCAGACGGTCAAGCATAGCCACGCCCGCGTGCTGGAGATCGCAAATCAGGCAGGCGATACCCTGTGCCGATGGCTGGGTGCGGTGATTCAGAGAATGGAGTAAAAAAGATGTACTCTGTGTCAACGAGGTGGAAGCCTGCGCCCTTGCCGGAACCGAGACCTTTGAAGCGGACGCTGTTTTGACCCTGCTGCACGAAAAATACCCGCAGCCCCATCCGGACTCCCGCCTGACCCCGGAGCACCCGGATGCGCAGATCATAGATGGCGTTTTGCCGGCGTATGATGTGCCGGAAAGCACACTTTCCGACTATCTGCGGCCAGACTGGAGCGATGCGTGCATCAATGTCCGCACCGAGGAAGCCTACGAAACGGCCCATGAGGTGCTGCGGGCGGAAGGACTGTTTCTGGGCACATCGGCAGCAGCGGCTTTGCACGCAGCGGTGCAGGTGGGCCGCAGACCGGAGAATCAGGGAAAGAACATCGTGGTCATCGTCCCGGACAACGGCATGAAATATCTGTCTACGCCGATGTACCGGCAGAAATGATAAAAACACGATGATACGACTGAATTTTGAAAAGATTGCATAGGATTTTATAAAAGTATTATTCTTTTATGAATTTTAGCACTCTTCTATTGACACTGCTAATTAACAGTGCTATAACAGTGGCGTGCTCAGGAGGAAGGGCAAAAGGAGAGTCGCTAGGCTCCCCGGAAAGCCCTTCTGAATGGACGCTTCAGATTTTTTGCCCCGACCCGAACGCCGGGATTGGAGGAATGATTTATGCTTATGCCGACTGTTTTCCATGAAAACCTGTTCGATGATTTCTTCGATCCGTTCTGGAATGACGCTGCACTGGAACGTGCTATGAACCGTGAGGCTCGTGGTGCCTTTGGTAAGCGTGGTGCAAACATGATGAAGACCGATGTCAAGCAGACGGACAACGGCTACGAAGTGGACGTTGATCTGCCGGGCTGCAAGAAGGAAGACGTTCAGATGGATCTGAACGACGGCTACCTGACCATTCAGGCAGTGCGCAGCCACAGCAGCGACGAAAAGGATAAGAAGGGCCGCTATCTGCGGCGCGAATCCTTCTCCGGCACCTGCGCACGCAGTTTCTACGTGGGCGATGTGAAGAAGGAAGACATCCACGCAAAGTTCGAGGATGGCGTCCTGCACGTCGAGCTGCCTGCTCCTCAGCAGACGAAGGCTTTGCCTGAGAACCCGAACCTGATCGAGATCGAGTAAAACGCCGGTCGTGTGCGCCAAAGCACAACGCACATAAGGTGGCCCCGGAGAGCTGTAACAAGCCCTCCGGGGCCATTTTTGTTTTCCGACATCTTTTCCGCAGCGGCAAGGCGTGGTAGAATAAGGGCAGAACCAATCCACAGGTGAGAAAATCGAACTTCAGAGAGAGGAGATGTTTCTATGCAGTCTGATGAGCTGAAACGCCGGATCTCGGCAGGCAGAGGAGATGCTCTGGCCGATCTGGTTTTGAGAAATGCCAGAATCGTCAATGTGTTTACCGATGAGATCGACACCGCTGATATTGCCATCAGCGGAAATTCGATCGTGGGTGTGGGCACGTATCATGGCCGGAAAGAAGTTGATCTGCACGGCAAATATGTCTGCCCGGGCCTGATCGATGGGCATATCCACATCGAAAGCTCCATGCTCTGTGGCCCGGCCTTCGAGCAGGCAGTGCTGCCCCACGGTACCACTGCGGTGGTCACAGACCCACACGAGATCTCGAACGTTGCGGGGCTGGAAGGCTTGGATTTTATGCTGGAAACGACAAAAAATCTGACCCTTTCGGTTTATTTCATGCTGCCCTCCTGTGTTCCGGCCACGGATCTGGATGAATCCGGTGCGGTGCTGAACGCAGAACAGCTCCGGCCTTACTACGGCAGTCCCCGCGTGCTGGGGCTTGCGGAGCTGATGAATGCCTACGGGACGGTGCGCTGTGACCCGAAGATCCTGCAGAAGATCCGCGACTGCACCGAAGCGGGAAAGATCGTGGATGGCCATGCACCGCTCTTGAGCGATAAGGACCTGAATGCTTATATTGCGGCAGGCGTTCAGTCCGATCACGAGTGCTCCAACATCGAGGAAGCCATGGAAAAACTTCGGCGCGGACAATACATCATGATCCGAGAAGGAACGGCTGCCAAAAATATAGAGGCCCTGATGCCGCTGTTCCGGGAGCCCTATTGCAGCCGCTGTATGCTGGTGACGGATGATAAGCACCCCGGTGACCTGCTGGACAGCGGCCACATCGATTCCAACATCCGTAAAGCGATCCGGCTGGGGGCAGATCCAGCAGTGGCCGTCAAAATGGCGACGCTGGTCCCGGCACAGTATTTTGGATTCAAGCAGCACGGTGCCGTGGCACCGGGGTACCGGGCAGATCTGGTTGTGGTTTCTGATTTGGAATCCTTTACGGTCGAACAGGTTTACAAGAACGGCACGCTGGTGGCCGAGCACGGAAAAACGCTGAAACCCGCACCGCTTGACATCGACCGTGTGAGATTTTCCCACGTTATGGATTCCTTTGATCTGGATGAGATCACACTGCAGGACCTGGAACTTCGAGAAAGCGGGGAGCAGGAGCGTGTCATCTGCCTGAACCGGGGCGAGCTGCTTACGGAGGAAAAAATCATCCCGTTCCAACGGCATCCGGGCAAAGCTCCCGGTGTGGACCCGGAACACAACATCGTAAAACTGGCCGTTTTTGAGCGGCATCATCACTCCGGCCATGTGGGCATTGGCTTTTTAGGAAACTTCAGCCTGAAATGCGGAGCCGTTGCATCGAGCATCGCACATGATTCCCATAACCTGATCGTGGCAGGGGACAACGATACCGATATGATGTTGGCCGGCAACACCGTGCGGAAAAACAAAGGCGGACTTGCGTTTGTGGCAGATGGACAGGTCGTGGCAGAACTTGCGCTTCCGGTGGCCGGATTGATGAGCACCGAAAGCGCAGAGAGCGTTGCGGCGAAAATGCAGGCGCTGAACGATGCCCTCAAGGCACATGGTGTGGCGGAAGACATCGGCATCTTTATGACCCTCGCCTTCGTCAGCCTTCCGGTCATTCCAAAACTCAGACTGAATACATACGGCATCATCGATGTAGCGCAGCAGAAAGTCGTTCCGGCTGTTTTTTAATAGGCGATAACAAAAATACTGCCGGAGACCGACCCGAATGGTCCGTCTCCGGCAACAGAACAGTTCGTTCCTACTCTTAGAAGCGAGCCGCATCAAGAGAAAAATTGACGGAAATTCTTATTTGATAAATCGGAATTTTGAAAGGGGGTACTGCTATGCTGAGAAAGTTGAATTGTTTTTTAAACATCGTTATTGGTTCATTCATAGGAGTTTTCATTGGGTTCGGAATTTATAAGTTCTGGCACTTTAAAACCTATCCAAATTTATATGCCATGCAGTCTGCACCGTGGTACACAGAGTTACTGTTGGATGGTGCCATGGTGGCTGTTGTTGTGGTCGTATGTATTGTCCTAAAGTTGGTTATTTGGAGAAAATTAAAGCCATAACATCCAGTTTGACGGAGTGATGGATATGAAAATCAGAGAAGTGGATAAGAATAAAAAGCAGTTTATATCATTATTGTTATTAGCTGATGAGCAGGAGAATATGATTGACCGTTATATTGAAAAAGGTACTATGTATGTACTTGAAGATGGTAATGTAAAAGCTGAATGTGTTGTCACTGATGAAGATAATGGAATACTTGAAATTAAAAATATTGCAGTCGATCCTCAGAATCAAGGAAAGGGCTATGGGAAAGCACTAATTGATTTTCTTGCCAGTAAATATGCAGATGAATATTCTGTTTTGCAGGTTGGAACAGGTGATAGTCCATTGACGATACCATTTTATGAAAAATGTGGATTTGTTCGATCTCACAAGATTCCGAATTTCTTTACCGACAATTATGACCACCCAATTTATGAGGGCGGTGTACAACTAATAGATATGGTATATTTGCAAAGACATATATAACTTCCCGTTTATTGGGAAGTCGCAAAGAACGAAAAATCGGAAGTTTACAGCGAGGTGAAAGATGTTGAATTACGTAGAATATGGAAAAGAAAACAAATATGATGATGATATATTTTTTCAAAAATACAGTCAAATGAGTCGCTCACAGCAGGGACTAGCCGGTGCAGGAGAATGGGAAACATTGAGAAAGCTGCTGCCGGATTTTAAAGATAAGCGTGTGCTTGATTTAGGATGCGGCTATGGATGGCACTGTATTTATGCGATGGAACACGGAGCGTCTTCTGTTGTAGGTGTTGATATTTCTCATAAAATGCTCGAGGTAGCCAAAGAAAAAACACATTTTCCACAGGTTGAATATAAATGCTGTGCTATAGAAGATGTGGAATTCCCAGAGGAGAGTTTTGATGTAATATTAAGTTCACTTGCGTTTCACTATGTAGCAGATTATGAGATTTTAGTAAAAAAGATATATAGAATACTGAAGTCTGGTGGTAAGCTAGTTTTTACGGTTGAACATCCTGTTTTTACTGCCTATGGAACACAAGACTGGCATTATAACGAAAAAGGAGAAATACTGCATTTTCCGGTGGATAATTATTATTATGAGGGCAAACGAACAGCTGTGTTTTTGGGAGAAAAGGTTACAAAATTTCATAGAACACTGACCACATATCTAAATACACTGCTTTGCAACGGTGTACAAAGGGAACATAATAAAAAACTTAATAATGGACTGCCAATCTTACACAAAGTACCGCCCAAACGAGACTACGGGCGGTATTTTTGTATCATGGCGGAGAAAGGAGGAACTTCCCACGGGGGCTTGACTGAAAAGTTGAGCCCCTTTTTTCATGCCAAAAAACAGGAGGTAAATGCTTATGGCAGATGATAAAACCACAAAAACGCCGGAACAGCCGGTAACGGATACCGGACCGGGCAAAGAAGCACCGCCTACTCCCCCAAAAGAGCCGGAGAAGGTTTCCGTTTCCCCGGAGCCGGAAAAAAAGACGGAACCGGAGGTAAAGAACCCACAGGTTTCTGTCTATAACTTCGCTGAAATTATGAAGGAAAAGAAAGCCGAGGAACGGGCGGCAGCTCCCGGCGGGGAAAAGCCTGACCCGGCAAAAGCGGAGAAACCGGAAAAGCAGCCGGAGGCTCCGAAGAAAGCGGAGGAAAAACCCAAAGAGCCGGAACAGCCGAAGCGCCGGGGCCGTCCCCCGAAAGAAGATAAGGACAAGGCCGCAGCCCCGAAGCCCAAAGCTCCTGCACAGAAACCGGAAAAGGCGGTCAAAAAGGAACCGGAGAAAAAAACGGCTCCAACGGTACAGGCCGCTCCCGCTCCGAAGGAATCCGAAAAGCCGAAGGATGCACCACGCCGGGGCAAGGAGCAGATCGTCTATATCAAGCTGAACGAACTCCACGCCTTTAAGAACCATCCCTTTGAGGTCCGGGATGATGAAGAAATGCGAGCTATGGTGTCCAGCGTCAAGGACAAGGGCGTGACCCAGCCCGCTATCGTCCGTCCCCGTGAGGATGGCGGCTATGAGATCGTGTCCGGCCACCGCCGCCAGAAGGCCAGCGAGCTTGCCGGATATGCGGATATGCCCTGTATTGTCCGCAACCTGACGGACGATGAAGCCATCACGCAGATGGTGGAGGACAATCTGAACCAGCGCGAAGAAATCCTCCCCAGCGAGCGGGCCAAAGCTCTGAAAATGCAGCTTGAGGCCATCAAGCACCAGGGCTCCCGCACTTCGGGCCAGATTGACCCGAAGGACGCCGGCAAACGCTCCAACGAGATCGTGGCCGAGCGCAATAAGATGGCGGTCAAGCAGGTGCAGCGGTATATCCGTCTCAATGAGCTGGTCCCCGACCTGATGAAGCTGATGGACGAGAAAAAGCTGGGCTTCACTACGGCGGTGGAGCTTTCCTACATCGGCAAGAAGAACCAGAACTATATCGCCGTCGCCATTGACAGCCAGCAGTCCTCGCCTTCACAGGCGCAGGCAAAGCGTATGCGTGAGTTGGACGAAAAGAAGCTACTCAACGGGGATGTGATCGACGGCATTATGATGGAGGACAAAAAGGAGGTAGACAAAGTGATTTTGACAGGTGCGGAACTGAGCAAGTATTTCGGCAAGGAAACTACGCCGAGGGAAATGAAGGACCAGATCATCAAGCTGCTGGACGACTGGAAGGGTCAGCAGAAGGAACACGAAAAGCCGGAGAAGAAAACCGAACAGGAAAAGTAAGCTAAAACTTCGGGTCAGCATGGCCCGAGGATTGCGGGGCTCTGCCCCGCGCCCCGAAGCTCTGGAGATATAAATGATTCCCCGTCGCCAGTTATTCCGTAGCATAGCCGGGAAAATCAGTCAAGGGCAGCGCCGCCGCAGGCGGTGCCGGAGGCACCCTTGACGGATTTCTCCCGGTTATGCTTTTTCCCGGTCAAGCGACGGGGATATAAATTCTCCAGAGCTGTTCCCCTTCCCGGGGGAAGGGGCGGAGGGGTTGGGCGAACTCTTGCTTTTCCCTAAACCAAAACAGAAATGGAGGCTCAACCAATGAAACGACCTTTAGCATACCTGACCGCCGCATGGAGCGGCGAGCCGGATGTTGATATGGAACTGGCGGCCCACTACTGCCGCCTTGCTTATGAGGCGGGCTTTTCCCCAATCTGCCCGCTCTTGTACCTGCCGCTGTTTTTGAATGACAGCGTTCCCGAGGAACATAAAGCCGGGATCGATATGCGCCGGGATATGCTGCGGCGTTCCCATACCCTGATCGTCTGCGGCAGCGCTGTGGACGAGGATGTGAAAAACGATATTGCGGTTGCCGGACGGCTGGGCATTGCGGCGACAACGCTGGAAGGGGTGCTTGCCGTGAAGGGACACGGCACCCCGGGCCATGCCGGACATTAAGCTGGGGAGCCTTTTCGACGGGATCGGCGTGTTCCCTCTGGCTGCTTCCCGGTGCGGTATCCGTCCGGTCTGGGCCAGCGAGATTGAAAAAGCGCCCATCTCCATAACCAAAAGGCACTTTCCCGACATGGTGCATTTGGGGGATATTACGAAGGTGGACGGCGGGAAAATCCCGCCGGTCCATGTGATAACCTTCGGCTCTCCCTGTCAGAACCTTTCTCTGATCGGCAACCGCTCCGGCCTTGCCGGGGCAAAATCAAGCCTGTTCTATCAGGCGTTTCGTATCATACAGGAAATGAGGGATGCTACTGATAACCTATATCCAGCTATCGCTGTTTGGGAAAACGTCATGGGAGCGTTTTCTACAAATGACCGGATGGACTTTAGAGCCGTCTTATCCGCCTTCTCGGACACCGAAGTTCCAATGCCTCCTTCGGGAAGATGGGGAAACGCCGGAATGGTGCGAGGGGGAACGCCTGATGTGTGCTGGCGACTCATGGACGCCCAGTATTGGGCAGGCTCCCGAAGGCTGGCACGAAGGCAGCGGATTTTCGTCGTGGCGGATTTTGGAGGCAGACGTGCCGCAGACATACTATTTAAGCCCCGTCCAATGCTCCCACTTCCTCCGCCTTGCGGAGAGGGCGGGTGGGCCGCCGCCGAAGGAGATCGAACAGCTTCTTTTGAAACAGGGCGGCAGATACCAGTCATCCACCCCTTTCAGTGCTTCCGTATGCGGGGAGCGGCAAAAAGGCAGGAAGAAACGGCCTTCCGAAACAGCTTCGGATTACCAACTGACCCTTTTCCCACTCTTTTAGCCAGTGATGTAACGCCCTTTGCCTTCTGGTATGAGGGCGACCCGAAGGGCGGCTGTATCCGTTTTCTGACGGAAACGGAAAGCGAACGGCTGATGGGGCTGCCAGAGGGCTGGACAAAGTACGGGGCGGACGGCGTGGAGATCCGGCCTCTGCAACGCTACAAGGCACTGGGAAACGCGATTGCCCTCCCTTGCGCCGATTACATTATGGCCGGGATTTATGAGGTGCTGGCTGACCGGTCCGGAAAGGAGGAATGAGCCCATGTTTGAAGCCTATATAACCAATACAGCCCTATACCCCTTAATGGGGATCGAGGTAGGGACAACGGTACATTTCCCCATGACGACACAGGAGTTGCAGGCCGTCCTTGCCAAAATCGGGATAGACGGGAAACGGTACAGCGAAGTGTTCTTTACCAGCTTTGACAGTGATGTGCTGGGGCTCTACGATTATCTCTACGAATGTGAGAACATCGACGAGCTGAACGAGCTGGGCCACGCCCTGCTGGAAGTACGGGATAAGGGCGGACTGGAAACCTTTGAAGCCGCTCTTGTCTTGGGAAACCACACAAGGAGCGTGAAGGATTTGATAAACCTGACGCAGAACCTTGACCTTTACCGCTTTTACCCGGATATTTCCGATGATGAAGGGCTGGGCCGTCTTTACGCCGACGAGCTTGGGACTATCGACATACCGGAGCACATTCAGAACTACTTCGATTATGAGGCATACGGGCGGGATGTGCGTATCAACGAGGGCGGCGTATTCGCTCCCGGTGGGTATGTGTCGGCAGTCCCGGAGGGCTTCAAGGAGTATTACCACGGGCCGCAGGACATTCCGCCGGAACACCGGATATTTGCCTATCCTGAAAAGGCCGAGCCTGTCCACTCCATTCTCGCTACACTCAAACGGTTTCAAGAAGCCCCACCCGCTCCGAAAAAGGACAAGGCGGGGCCTTCCCATGAAGAACGGTAGGACTTCGGGCCAGCATGGCCCGAAGCATAAAGGAGGTGCATACCATCAACTATTACCCTATCAATGAAGGAGCCGCCCGCCGGGCAAAAGAAATGAACAGCTTTTCCGACTACAAGGAAGGGAGCGCAACGGCGGAATACCGGGCAATGGTGGACAAGGCCGCCGCCATAGCGGAAAAGCAGAAATCCCGGGTGGACCCCATGTACCATGAGAAGATCGACCATCTGTTAGACACCTACGCCCGCAAGCTGGCCGAAAACATGAACCAGGGCTTTGCCATTGACGCGAGGGTTCCCTCTGTGCTGATCGCCGGGCCTTCCAATTTCCCGGTGGGAAAGAAGGAAAAACAGAACCGGGCCCGGGACAGCAACATGGAGGAATGGCGGCATATTCAAGGGCTGCTGGATAAGATACGCAGCACCGGCATGGGCGGGATCAGCGCCGATGACCCAGCAGCGATTGAAAAGCTCCAGAATAAGCTGGACGGGCTGGAACGCTCCCAGCTCATTATGAAGGAGGTCAACGCCTATTACCGCAAGCATGGCAAGCTGGACGGCTGTGCGCTGCTGTCGCCGGACCAGATCGAAAAGCTGAAAGCAAGCATGGCGTCAAGTTGGCGAAGCGACCCGAGGCCCTTTGAAAGTTACCAGCTAACCAACAACAATGCGGAGATCCGCCGGGTAAAGGCCCGTATCGAACAGCTCTCCAAACAGGCACAGCAGGAATTTTCCGGCTGGGAGTTCGATGGGGGTCGTGTGGAAATGAACCGGGAGGACAACCGCTTGCAGGTGTTCTTTGACGGAAAGCCTGACGCGGACACCCGGGCCGAGCTGAAAAGCAGCGGCTTTCGTTGGGCTCCCAGCGTGGGCGCATGGCAGAGGCAGCTCACGGACAACGCCATCCGGGCGGCTGACCGTCTGGAATGTATCAAGCCGCTGTCCGGCGAAAAGCCCTCCCAACTTCAAAAGAAGCCCTCTATCTTGCAGACCATGCGGGAACAGGACGAAAAAGTCCAGACGGAGCCGGAAAAGAAAGCTCCGTCCGGCAGAGATGCCGAGCGGTAAGCCTCGGGCCACATTGGCCCGAGGTTTTCTGTTCCCCGAGATTGTACGGGGGCCTCCCGGATAGCGGGAACCCCGACGGAAAGGAGGTTTTATGCAGGAAGAAGTAAACCAAAAAACGGTTGCCCTTTCGATCAGGACAACGAAGCTCACAGGAAAAGTGCTGGCTGCCGCTCTTGGCAAGGTGGTTCGGGCGCTGCAAAAGCACCACCAGAAGGCGCTGACCCCGCAGGGACGCCAGAGCGTGAAAAAGCTGATGAACCACTATGGCGGCAAAAGTGCCATGCCCTATGTGGGAGCTCCAAAGGATTTTGACCGGATCGCGAAGGAGTTCCATGTGGACTACGCTTTCCATAAAGTGAGCCCCGGTCATTACCTGCTGTTTTTCAAAGCCAATCAGGCGGACGCTATCACGGCGGCCTTCCAGAAGTACAGCGCAAAGGTGCTGAACAAAGAGCAGGACAAGGCTTCCATCCTCGGTCAGCTTCGGAATTTCACGGAGCAGATCAGGACGCAGGCAAAGGAAAAGCAGCGGACCAGAGAGGCGGTGAAGGACGGACGTTGAGTGACAAAATCAGAAAATATGTGCCCCCAACCCTGCCGTACCTCTTTGTGTTCTGGTTCTTCTCCAAAATCGGGACGGCCTACCGGATCGTCCCCGGCACAGACTTCGGGACAAAGCTCATGGGGATGCTTGATACCTTCCCCAAAGCCTTTGAAACCTACTGGCCGGGGCTGGGAGGTATTGACCTGCTGGTGGGCCTTGCCGGTGCGACTGGGATGTATCTGCTGATACAGTCAAAGATCAGGCAGGCGAAAAAATTCCGGCGGGATGCGGAGTACGGCACCGCCCGCTTTGGAACAAAGGAAGATATAAAGCCATTTGTTGACCCTAAATTTCAGAACAATGTCATTCTGACCGGGACGGAGTTCCTTACCATGAACCCCCGTCCGAAGATCCCCGCCAATGCCCGGAACCTAAACGCCTGTGTCATCGGATCGTCCGGCTCGGGAAAGACAAGGTTCTGGTTGACCCCGCAGCTCCTTCAAGCCCATTCCTCGTATGTGGTGGTAGACCCGAAGGGCGGCACTCTCGACCAGTGCGGGCGGTTTCTGCAACGGGAGAAATACAGGGTGCGGGTGTTCAACAGTATCGACTTTTCAAAATCCATGCACTACAATCCGCTGGCCTATATCAAGACAGAAAGCGATGTTTTGAAATTTGTTACCGCCCTGATTGCCAACACCAAAGGCGACGGCAAGGAGGGCGACGAGTTCTGGACAAAAGCAGAAACCCTCTTGTACTGCGCCCTTGTGTCCTACATCGTCTTTGAGGGGCCGGAGGAAGAACGCAACATGAATACGCTGGTGGAAATGATAAACAGCATGGAAGTCCGGGAGGATGACGAAACCTTCAAAAACGCGGTGGACTATATGTTTGACGGGCTGGAACGCCGCAGCCCCCAGCACTTCGCCGTGAGACAGTATAAGAAATACAAGCTCGCCAGCGGAGATGTATGCTCTAAGTGACTTCTTAATCATGGTTTTTGTCATGGTTAGTGAAGCAGTCACTTAGAGCATTTTTGTTTCAGGAGGTACAGCCATGAGAAATGAAAAAATTACCCCACTGTACGAGCGCCTGAGCCGGGACGATGAGTTACAGGGCGAGAGCAACTCCATATCCAACCAAAAACAGATGTTAGAGGATTTTGCCCGCCGGAATGGGCTGCCCAACCCTACGCACTTTACCGATGATGGTATCTCAGGCACCCGGTTTGACCGCCCCGGATTTTTGGCGATGATGGAGGAAGTGGAGGCAGGGCGTGTAGAGGCAATCGTCATCAAGGACATGAGCCGGTTGGGGCGCGACTATCTGAAGGTCGGTCAGGTCATGGAGGTTTTGCGGCAGCGTGGAGTTCGGCTGATCGCCATCAACGACGGTGTGGACAGTCTGAAAGGCGATGACGATTTTACCCCGTTCCGCAACATCATGAATGAATTTTACGCCCGTGATACCAGTCGAAAAATCCGCTCTGTGTTTAAGTCAAAAGGCATGAGCGGCAAGCACCTGACCGGTACTGTGATTTACGGCTACTTGTGGGATGAAAAGCGGGAGCATTGGTTGGTAGATGAGGAAGCTTCCGAAGTGGTACGCCGTATCTTCTCCCTCACGCTGGAGGGATATGGGCCTTATCAGATCGCCTGCAAATTATCCACAGACCGGATTGAAATTCCTGTCGTACGCCTTGCCCGCTTCAACGAGGGTGTGAACCGTTCAAAGCCGGTCAAAGACCCCTATGGATGGGGATCATCTACCATCGTGAACATTTTGAAAAAACGAGAGTATTTAGGGCATACCATCAATTTCAAGACCCGCAAGCACTTTAAGGACAAGAAAAGCCACTATGTTTCTGAGGACGAATGGACGATCTTTGAGAATACCCATGAAGCCATTATCGACCAGCAGACCTTTGATTTGGCGCAGAAAATCCGCAGCAATGTACGGCGTTATCCAAACGGCTGGGGCGAAGCAGCTCCCCTCACAGGCTTGCTCTATTGTGCCGATTGTGGCGGCAAGATGTATGTCCACCGCACCAACAATGGCAAGCGGGTTTCTCAATATACCTGTTCCAATTATACCAAAGTTCCGTGTGGGACACTATGCCCTACACAACACCGTATCAATGAGAGTGCCGTTCTGACATTGGTTTCCGACACGCTCCGGGCTATTGCTGAATATTCCAAAAATGATCGGACGGAATTTATTCACACTGTTCAGGAGACGCAGGTTGCCCAACAGAGTGCCGATATAGCGAAAAAGTGCAGGCGTCTGGCCGCTGCTCAAAAGAGATCCGGAGAACTGGAAAAACTGATTTGCAAAATCTATGAGGACAACACCCTCGGCAAGCTGCCGGATGCACGATATAGGGCACTTGATGCACAGTATGCCAAAGAGCAGGACGCACTTGAGATTGAAATTACAGAGCTGGAAAAGGCTGTTACCGGCTACGAGCAAAGCCAGAAATCAGCGGAGAAATTTATAGCCCTGATTGATAAGTACGAGAATTTTGACACGCTGACAAACACCATGCTCAACGAGTTTGTAGAGAAAATCCTTGTCCACGAACGCGCCCGAAAAGGCAGTCAGGACACCACGCAGGAAATTGAAATCTACTTCAATTTTTTAGGACGCTATATCCCACCATCCTTACAGCCGGTTCCTTTAACACCGGAGGAACAGGAAGAATTGCGAAAAAAAGAAGAACGCAAGGACAGGCTCCATCAGAACTATTTGAAACGAAAAGCCAGCGGCGCACAGAAACGGTATGAGAACAAAATCAAGGCGAAGAAAAAAGCGGAAATGGACGCTAAGAAAGCCCTGATTCGGGCTGAGGATATGAAAAAAGGTGTTTTTTCTACTGTCGGGCAGCTACCAAAAGAAGAACCGCGCAAAGGCGGCATAGCAGCCAGCGCAGCAGTCTAATCATCACGGAGCAAAGGAGAATGAATATGAGTAAGTTGACTTACATTCGTTGTGGAGATTATGATATACCCAACCTAAAACTTTCTGAACAGCCGGAAACTTCTATTGGCAAGTACGGCAGGATGCGAAAATCCTACCTGAAGGAACATCGTCCCATTCTCTACAACCAACTGCTGATGAGCGAGAAACTGTATCCGCACCTGTTAGAGATTGATTGGACAGCGCAGGAGCGCGTGGACACCATGTTGCCTCACATGATGGAGGCTGCGGGTGTCACTGAGGAACTGAAAGCCTGTGATCCTATGCGTTGGGTGGGGCTGATGAACACATTAACGGCACAGATTGAGGAAATTTTAATCAGGGAACTGATTTGCAGATGAATGGGAGGTGCGGGAAATGCTGACCTTTGAAAAGGTTTTGAAAGTGTTTCAGGCATATCTGGATGATGACCCTCTGTATGAGGTGGTTCAGACCAGTCATGGTTATACATTGATGGCATGGGAACCCCACCGGAATGACTGGTACAGCGCAGAAATACAGAAAACCCCGGAGGATTTACGGAACGCTTTGTTGGGTACATACGCCAACTTTCTGGAAGATAAGATTACTGGAAATGACCGTGACCTGACTGTGACAGAAACCGGAGAAATCCAGCAGAGGTGCCGGGAACTTTTGGAAAAGTGCAGGGAAACATGATACAGAAACGCCAGAAGGAGGCCGCGATTATGCGTCCTCCTTCTGCTTCGCAGTCTGTTCCATTTTGAGCGCCCCGTCTATGGCACCTTCGATAATCGGCAGGTATTCTTCAGGGCAAAGCTTCAGCTTGTGGCTGACTCGTTGCCGCTGTTCGCTTTCTTCCCGCATGATCTCCGGGTTAAAATACCGTTCCACGGGAAGTCCGCAGACCTTAATCAACTGGATCATCACAGGCAGGCTCGGAATCGCACCTTGATTCTCAATGTTGGCAAGATACCGCCATTCAATCCCAACCATTTCTGCCAATGTTTTTCGTGCCAGACGCTTTGCCTCTCGTGCGGCTTTGACATCTGCGCCGAAGGTTTCAAAACCGGGACAATCTTCAACTTTCGCCATATAACATCACCTAGTTACATTGTATAATTCATACTTTGCCTGTGGAATGTTGCTATATGCAGGTTGGTTGAAGTTTATAATTCACATTCCGTTTCTTGCATTGTTCGAGAAAGAGAACTATAATGTACTCTGTGGAGGTGCGAAATGGACTATATGACATTGAAAGAGGCCGCCGA
>ONZT01000067.1_pt1 | contig 110496 bp, 102 predicted proteins | sample 1671571 | NCBI WGS metagenome assembly ONZT01 (sample SAMN06348170, study PRJEB24527) | human gut metagenome | biome: human gut; feature: ankylosing spondylitis patient; material: feces | host: Homo sapiens | place: China | collected 2015-10
CCCTGCACTTGCGGCTGGTGGCTCGTTGATGGCTTACAAGTGCCTGTCGTTATGCGGTCTTTTCAGCTTCTTCAAGGGTTTCGGCGAGAATCTGTTCCATGCAGGCTTCCAGTTCATTCAGATAGAGGGCCGGTCGCTGCATGGCAAAACGGAGAACCTTCTGCTTTTCCGGGTCGGAGAGATAGCTCTGATTGTTCTTAAGCACCCGCTTCCATGTGTTCTTCATCATTTCAGTGGCTGTGCTCAAGGTTTTGTAGACCCGCATGAACTCGTCCGGGACTTGATAAGTCTTGAACTGTTCCGGGTAGGCTGTGGGCATCGGAACCGGAGTGTCGGCGTTGGGTTCTGCGTCAGCAGCTTCCATCGCTTTCGTGATCTCCGGGTGCATGATCTCGGCAAATACATCCTGTCGTTTGTCGGGACTGCTCTGCACGAGTTTGGACATTTCATCGTTGGTAAATTTCACTTCACCGGAAAAGACCTTTTTCTTGATGCCGGGAGAAAGAGTATCAGCAATATCAATGCCCTTGGTGTAGTGCCGTGCGCGAAGAACCGATGCACGGCTGACACCGTTTTCCTCTGCGATACGGTCGCAGGTTTTCTTGCCGGAGTGGTGGGTATCATCGTGAGACCCACCACTTTTCTTTGCTAAAGTGTACTGGTTGCCGTGAAAGATTTTCTCAGCTTTCTTTTCGGATTCGTACTGCTTACCCAGCAGGTAACGTTTCTGTTCGGGGGAAAGATTGCGCCGCCCCAGCTGATTCTTGCAGATCCAAGCAAGGGCTTCTTCACGATTTGCAAAGCGGAGCGGCATGGTAGAAAAGCAGATTTCGGGGTGTTTCTGAAGAATCGCATAACGGTTGTGACCATCAACAAGGGTGTTGTTCCAAACAATCAAAGGAGAGAGCAGCTTGCCCTCTTTGAGGATATTTTCTTCAAGCTGATGGAATTCATCATCGGTCAGAGGAGGAATCTGGGACTGAAACTCCGGGTCGATTTTCAGATTGATCATACGCACACTCCTTTATCTCTCCTGCTGCGCCGGTTCTTCCTCCCGGAAAAAGGACGCAACATTCTGCTTTGCGGTTTTCAGTTTGAGCAGTTCTTCTTTGGCTTCCTTGTACTGCTCGTAGAACTTTGCCTTTTCGGATGCCAGTTGCTCATACTCGGCTTCCAGTTTTTTCGGGCTGGGCAGCTTGGTGATGTCGTTTGCCTTGAAATAGGCTGCTGCCACCCGGTATGCTGTCAGCTCTGCACGGTGCTGCTCCTCAAAGGCTGCGGGTCGCTTGGCGGTCTTTAACTGCTGTGTGATGTTCTTGGTGCTGGTGTAGGCTGCGACCTGATAGCGCAGCTCTTTGTTGGCCTTCATGCGACCTTCGAGGTCTTTCACCACTGCCAGCGAATCGTGATACTTGGTTTCCAGTTCGGCGATGCGCTGGTTCAAGGCATCCTCGTCGGTCAAGCCCTTTTCCTGCAGAAGCTTCACGGTCTGCGCCATAACTTTGAGATTGTGTTTCGTGAGCCAACGCTTATAGCCGATGCCTTTGCCCTCGGTCATCCTCGACTGGATGTCGATCAGTTTCCAGATGGTATCCTGCTTGAACTGCACCTTAGGTTTGCGTTCGGCGTTTGCCTGCAACGTGGCAAGCACTGCCGCCTTATCGAACTTGTCACCGAGATGTTTCGCCCGGATAAACTTGGTTCTGCCAGAGGGCAGATAGCTGAGTTGTCCACGGCTTTCCTTGACCGCGATGCCATACTGCTGCATGAGCTTGTCAGAGAAATCTTCAAAGCTGGTGGCACGGTACAGCACCGAAGAAATCTGTTTCCGCAGGGTATCTTTTACGGTTTCAAACTTCTTCTGTCGGGGCGGTTGTCCGGCTGCGGTGAGGGCTGCGTTCTCGCGGTCAAGTTTCATCTGGCCGCGCCGCCTTGACCAATACTCGGCTTCACTTACGCGCTCTTTCGAGCCGTTGAGCAAATCAATCTGGTACAGTCCGGCACTCTCGCACAACTCCATGACCTCGACACGCAAGTGCCGCATGGTCTGGGCGGTGCTGGAGTGCTTCATGCCCTCTAGCCAGTCACGGGGCTTTTGCATAAAGGGCTTGCGCTCCACTTCTCGTGTTCGGACGCTGCCGATCACGATGTGGACGTGGATGTTTCCCGAATTATTGTGCCCATCCGGGTGGGTGCAGACGATGGCGGGATGACCGGGGAAGTTTTCTTCGCAGAATTTTAGACCAAGTGCCTGTGCCTTTTCCATGGTCAAGCCGTTGTCGGCTGCATCTCTTGGGTCAAAGCTGATGATATACTGGTGACTTTTGATATCACCATGCTGGGTGTTCTTGCCATACTTGCGGTTTGCCAGCAGACAGGCTGTTGCAAACGAGAAATCGCCGCACTCAAGGGTGTCGAGCAGGTACGAATCCCGCAGCTTCGGCTTGCCCTGTTCATCCAGAAGTTGCTTCCCGGTGAACGCATCGTGCTGGTAAACGAGGTACGCTTCGATGGCGGTATAGTCCGAGTTTTTAGAGGCGATATGCTTGAGCGTTGCCATACAGTTCACCCAGAACTTTCTCGGCGTGCAGCCGAAATGCAGTCAGGTCTGCAAGTTCGTCAAGGAGTTTCGCTCGTATCTGCTCGGTGTCCGCACCACCAGAATTGAAGTGCCTTGCAAGCTGGTTGAGATTGCTGCCCACCTTGCTGCACTGAGCAAGCAAAGTGGAAACAGCGGTCAGGGTTTCTTCTCCGCCGCCGGCAACGATGACTGTTTTCTCGATCTTGACGTTGTGGATGGCACGGCGGATGAAAGTGGAGAGGGAGAGATTCAGGAGTTTGCAAGTGAGTTCCAGTGACGTTTTTTCCTCCGCTGTCACACGGAACTTGATGACGTGCGTTTTGTTGTTCGGCGTGTCGTGGCGCTGGGAATTGCTCGGGGTCAGTTGAACATTCGTTTTGGTCATTGTACCTCCTGTCTGTTCGATAACTCCTCGGTGAAGTTATGTAAGCACGACACGCCGTTGCTGTTCGCACTGTCAGGTGCGAACCATGAGCAGGGTTTGGGGCAGGCACGCCCCAACAAGATCACTTGGAAAACTCGCAAGAGTTTGAGAAGTGAAGTCCCGGATGGACAGGAAATTTTCAAGAATTGAAAATTTGTGGCCACGGGACGGTTCTTGCCCTCTACCGCTGCGCTCAAAATCAACTTTCGGCAAATGTTTCCGAATTGTTAAGACGCAAAAACAAGTAAAGGTGGTGCTGCTCATGTAAGGGGGTCACCGTTTACCCCGAACGAAGTTCCTGCCCCTGTTTTGCAGCGGCGTTGTCCGGCTCACCCACAGAAAGTGTGAGGTCATGGCACGATATCACGTTCAGACGGCTTATGAAGGATTCAAGGTTCGGTATGAAGAAAGCCGGGCGCAGTGCGGACACTACGTCTTGCTTCTTTCAAACGCAATAATAACACTTTGAAGTTGTGCAGTCAACAACCCAAAATGATTTTCGGAGATTTGTACAACTACATAAGATTTTATTTGTAAAAAAGAAAAATACCGCCCATGCAGTACAGGCGAAGGATTTTGTCGGGGTGAAACGGCGGCAAAATGATCGGGTGTGTTGCGGGGCGGTACGTTCTTTCTGGGCAATCATCTGCTGAAAGTGGTGGTTATCACGGTGAGCACCACCACTTTTCGGCAGGATTTGGAATAAAGGGTATCATGGAAGCGTGGGTGCGTCAAGATAGTTTTGGGGAATTCATTACGGTAAAGCGGTAGAAGTAAGACTTATGATGCCATGGAGAACCGTTTGTCTGGTATTAACAATTGAATCAAGAGCTCAAAGAACGCCATAAACGATCTTCCCTGAGGCCATCCCAATAATTGTGTAAACCTCCGGAGAGGTGTAAAATAGAAGCATCCGGATGGAGGAAAAAGATATGTCGCGAAAGAATCGAAGCCCGGAAGAAAAAGCCCGTAGAGCAAAGATCCGTGAACTGCTGCAGATGGCGAACATCGACAGCATGGACGACATCCAGGACTTGTTCAAGGGAACCATTGCCGAATTTATGGAGAATGGTTTGGAGGCCGAACTGGATGAGGATCTTGGTTACAGCAAATACGACTATAAGAACAAAGCTACGGACAACAGCCGGAACGGCCACAGCAGCAAAAATCTGCGAACCAGTTTTGGCGATGTCGAGGTTTCTGTTCCCCGTGACCGGAAAAGATGTTCTGGGCATGTGGGTCGGCGAGAATGAGAGCGCAAAGTTCTGGGCGACCGTACTGAATGGTCTGAGGAATCGGGGCGTAGAGGATATTTTTATCGCATGTACAGACAATTTGACTGGTTTCGATACAGCCATCCATGCAGTGTTCCCGGAAACGGAGATTCAGAACTGCATGATTCACCAGCTGCGGAATTCCAGCAAATACGTTTCTTACAAAGACCTGAAGGCTCTCATGTCCGATCTGAAAGCCGTGTATGCAGCAGTGGACGAACAGGCTGCTCTGGAAGCTTTGGAAACTTTTGCGCAGAATTGGGACAATAAATATCCCAAGATCGCAAAGTCGTGGCGGGAAAACTGGGCCAACCTCAGCACCTACTTCAAATATCCTCAGGAAGTCCGCCGTCTGATCTATACCACGAACACGATCGAAGGCTTTAATCGGCAGCTGCGGAAGGTCACAAAGTCCAAGAGCGTTTTCCCGACAGACGACAGTCTGCTGAAAATGCTGTATCTGGCGATGATGGATATTACGAAAAAGTGGACGGGTCGGCGGCAGGACTGGAGCCGCATCCATGCGCAGTTGTCCATCTATTTCGCTGAGCGTATGCCGGATTAACACCTGCTGCGGAGGAATGTCAAGGGTATATGAACGGCTTCGCCGCCCTTGACAATTCCCCTTGCCTGCGTTATGTTGTTGTTAAGGCGACAGCCGGATTCGCCGTCTGCCGCCTCGTATTAAATTTGCTCTTGTTTTATAGCTGTCTGGACTTTACACAAAATTGGGGAGAGACTAGAAATAAAAGTTTTATTTCTATTGGGGGAATTAAATATGGACGTGTCAACTATTGTTAATATTATTTTATGTGTTCTTTCGTTTATATTAGCGGCCATCTCTGTTGTCACAGTTGTAATCACTTTACGACAGAATAATAAGATGATTGAAGAGTCAACACGACCGTTTATTTCGGTTTACACTGATGAAATTAACGCAGGTAATCCCTTCTTTTATTTAGTTATCAAGAACTTTGGAAAATCCACAGCTTACATAACAAAATTTGAGTATGACTTTGACTTCAATGGATGCTATAAAATCCGAAATGATAGAGATTATTTGCAGCAACTTAATAATGCCGTCTTGGCACCGGGTCAATCGCGAATCTGCACACTTGATTATCAGAGAATAGATAGAGCAGTAACATTTACTCTTGAATACCATTCTGGAGCTAAAAAGACATATTCAGATGAATTTACAATTGACTTAAAAGCGGGTGTAAGTATGCCCTATGGTAAAGTTGCGACAGAGGGTAAAGAACTCCGTACAATTTCCTATGCTTTGCAAGAAATGTTACAGAAAAACCTGTAAAGACCATGTGGCCGTTAAGTAATAGTATGAGAGGCTACCTATGAGCGATGTAATGACCCCGGAGCAGCGGAGCCGGGCAATGAGCCATATCAAAGGGAAAGATACCAGCATAGAGGTATTATTGCGGAAAGCCCTTTGGCACAAGGGCATCCGATACCGGAAGAACTATAAAAAGCTACCTGGCACCCCGGATATAGCGATAACCAAATACAAGATTGCTATCTTTTGCGACAGCGAGTTCTTCCACGGCTATAATTGGGAGATCAAAAAACAAAAGCTGGGGCACAACAGGGAATATTGAATCAGAAAAATTGAGCGCAATATGGCCCGTGACCGTGAAAATGATTTTAAGCTGATTGCAATGGATTGGGTGCCTATGCACTTTTGGGGACAAGAGATACAAAAACGGACAGAAGAATGTGTGGGAGCTGCCGAAGATTTGATTTTCGAGTTGCAGATGATGCAGTTTGATGGTATGATAGATGATATGAGGGACTGTGTTGAAGATATAAGATAATATTTGTATATCTTCAATGAAAAAATTGATGTTTTACAAGGAGTACCCTTATGACCATATCAGAACAGATTAAAGTGCTGTGTGTACGCTCCAATATCAGCGTTGCGGAACTCGCAAGGCGGATGGGGACTACACCACAAAATTTCAATTCAAAAATGAAACGGGAAAGTTTCACAGTCTCTGACTTAGAATATCTGGCGGAAACGGTGGGGTGTTCTTTTGAGCGCCATTTTGTCCTTCCAGATGGCGAAAAGATTTAATTAGGAGGACATACATGGATTTTCTGCATTACAAAAATAACGCCTCAAACCGGGATGTGATTTCCCTTTTTTCCGGAGCGATGGGATTGGATATCGGCCTTGCAAAGGCGGGGCTGAACATCGTGATTGGACAAGACTTTGACCCTGCCTGCGTAGCTACAATGCGGGCAAATGGCCACAAGGTATTGGGCGGAGATATCAGAGAAATTGATGCTGCAGATTTGCTCGAACAAGTTGGGCTTGCACAAGGAGAACCTTTCCTCATTTGTGGCGGACCACCCTGCCAGCCGTTTTCCACTGCCGGAAAGAGGCTAGGAATCAATGATCCTCGGGGAAGCTTGTTCATGGATTTTATCCGAATGATTGATTATATCCGTCCCCGGTTTTTCATCATGGAAAATGTAAAAGGGATTATATCTGCCCCGTTAAAGCACACTCCTCTTGCAGAGCGTGACAAAAATGATCCTGAACAACACTTGGGCACGGTTCTGGATGTTATCCTCTCTGAATTCAACAAGCTCGGCTATAAAACTGTGTATGGGGTTCTGGATGCTGTAAATTATGGCGTTCCTCAATTCCGTGAACGGTTTGTTTTGATTGGAAGCAGAGATAACGAAGATATTTTTCTGCCATTCCCGACCCATTTTCAAATGCACCAAGATCCTGCTTATCGCTGGCGTACGCTCCAGGATACCATTAAAGATTTAGAGCATGACTGCGGAGAATGTGCTGCGTTCAGCAAAGACCGTCTTGCATATCTCCGCCTTGTCCCGGAGGGCGGGAATTGGCGTGACCTTCCGGAAGCTGTAAGAATGGAGGCAATGGGCGGTGCTTATGGATCAGGAGGTGGAAAAGTAGGCTTTTATCGGCGGCTGTCCTATAGCCAGCCATCGCCTACATTAGTAACATCTCCTGTTCAGAAGGCAACAATGATGTGCCATCCAACCCAAGATCGCCCTCTTAGCATACAAGAGTATGCCCGTATCCAGCAGTTCCCCGATGATTGGAAATTCATGGGGACAAGTGTTGCGAAATACCGACAAATTGGTAATGCCGTTCCGGTAGGGTTGGCGTCAGCACTCGGGAAAGCGGTGCTTTCTGTTGCGGATCAGTCTGCCGAAATCCGGACAAAGCGGTTTAGAGGAACTGACATCCATCAAAAGTTGAAACAAGCTATCGAATTAGGAGGAAGCTGCTATGCCAATAAATAATAGTTACGATGAAGCTGCCATCGTGGAAGCGATTGCTACTGCGTTGGATAACTTCTATACGAACTTGATTAAAAAAGTAGACAGCCTAAATGTAAAAACTGTTATGAAACGCAAAAATCCGTATCTGTTCCGAGCCAAGGCTATGAATGGGGCGGCTCAGATTATTGATGCAATTCTTGCTGCTTTTGTGTCCTCGTCGGAAGAAACAATCTTCGGCAATGTATTCTTTGAGCCGATAGCCACCGCTGCCGCCCAGGGTCAGAAAGCATTGGCCGAAGGCGTGGACATTATGGTGGAACGGGATAACACTATCTATGCCATCGCAGTAAAATCTGGTACAAGCGTTTTCAATGCTGATAGCCGTAAGAAGCAGGAACAGAACTTTATGGCAGCCAGCAAGTTGGCACAGCAGGCGAAGAAACGCTTTGTCCCGATTGTTGGTTATGGTTATGGGAAGAAAAAAGTGTCCAATCGTGGACTGCCAAAATTCTATATGGAACTGGCGGGCAAAGATTTCTGGACAGAACTGACCGGCGATGAAGAGTTCTACATAAAGCTGATCCGCTTCATGGACAAGCTGCCTGAGAAGTATGTGGAAGAATTCGACGCATCTTACCAGAAGGCCGCAAACCGGCTCGTCCGAGAGTTTACCCAGGAGTTCTGCTTTGAAGATGGCAGCATTGATTGGGAGAAACTTGTTAAATTCAATTCTGGCAATTAACATCGGAGGGATAGGGCATGAGAGAAGCACTAAAGAATGCTGTACATAATGCAATTTTATTAGAATGCAAATTGCCGCATCAAGAAAGTGGCTTAGATAAATCATGCCTTTCTTCCCAAAATGATATTTGTTTCAGTAATTCTAATCCCCAAGAAATTTCCAAGATTATCTATAATGGTATTGTGGAATTTGCAATCAACGAATATGAAATTGATTACAATGCTTTAGAACGTGAACAGCGAAAAGCCATTCTTAGCCGTATTCGTTATAACCCAGAAGCATCTGAGGATACTAAGCTGAAGTATGGTTTTTATGGTGAAGTACTCTTGGATTTAATCTTGCGTGTGTTTTTAAATACGAGTGTTCTTGCCGCACGAGGATATTTTTATTCTCCTATTGAAAATAGCGAGGCCAAAGGTTTTGATGCTTTTCATTTAATGGAAAGAGAGGGAAATATTGACTTGTGGTTTGGAGAAGCAAAATTCTATGTGCAATATAAAAGTGCAATAACTCCCGTGATGGAAAAATTGAGTACTTCACTTTCAGATGGATATGTAAATCGTAACTTACTTGCAATCATTGATGAGCGCACCCATATCTCCACACATAATGCACAACTGGAAAATCTATTGAATTCATGGGAAGAAAACCCTGATATTAATTTATCTGAAGAAATAAAAAATAGAGGGATTCGATTAATATACCCTATATTTATTGCCTATCAAAAGAATATTACTGATCAATATCATCAGAGCATAAAAAAGTGTATCGATCATATTGCTTCAGAATATATGCGGCTTAATATTGTTATACCTGCTTCGTTTGACTATCGATTATTCTTTATTTTTTTACCATTATCGGAAGTTAAACAAATCAAGGAGAATGTGATAAAATGGATAGACTCACGCGAACCGCTAATATAATTAAAGCGTATTATTCATATAAAAAGAATTCGGATTCCGCAACTTTTGTAAAGGAAGTATGTGGCTTTTTTGACTTTATAAAAGGTGAGCCTATCTCGGAAGCAGATATGAATTTTCTTTTGTTTTTGGCTAACGAAGCAGGAGTTCCACAATATTTTGACTTGCTGAAAGATAAATTTACGGATTGCCGCATATCTGATGAAAACATCAATGCACTTACCTTAAGTGCGTTGTTTCATGATGCCAGCCTTATTAGAGGGAATAATAAATTACATAGGGATCAAAAGAATGTTCTCGATAGCTTCACAGCAAGACAGCAAAATCGTTTTGTTTTGACTGCACCTACTTCTTTTGGAAAGACCTTTTTGGTATATGAGGTTATACAAAAGATGCAGTACCAGAATATCCTTTTGATTTTTCCGGCAATTAGCCTTTTGTCTGAAAATTATGCCCGTTTATGTAGTTCGGATACTTTTCAAGAGTATAAAATCCATTCTCTCAGTGAAGAGGAATTTAATCTCTCTGAGAAAAACATCTTTATTTTTACACCTGAACGTTTCTTGTCGTTTATGGACTCACATCAACACCTTCACTTTGATTTTGCCTTTATTGATGAAGTTTATAAAATAGATAATAGCTTTATCATTGACCAGGAGACTATTGGCGAAAACGAACGTGATACCGCATATCGTTTGGCATTGGAATTTATTTGTAATTTAACAAGCGATATGCTATTAGCTGGTCCATATATGGCACTTCCTCAACCTAATACACAACAACATAAATCGTTTAACAATTTTGCGGAAGATAATGGATTTACTTTTTTGCGCTACAATCAATTTGAAATTGTTTCAAAAGAGTACACAACAGTAAAGAGTAAACAGCGCTATAATATAGATCAAATCCCAGTAGAAATAGGCTCCATAAGCAAAGGGCAAAAAATTGCCAATATAATTAAATCGTTAAGCACGCCTAAAGAAAATACGATTATTTATTGTGGCAGAAGAACCGATACAGAAATGTATGCCAGAACTTTATTAAGGGATCAAATGCTGATTTCTTCTTTTCAAGAAACTTGTTCAGGGATAGAAAGTTCTACTTATGAAATATTTTTAAATCATTTGGAACACACATTTGGCAATGATTGGATTGTATTAAAAGCATTGAAAGGCCGGATAGGCATCCATCACAGCCTTATCCCCAAATACATCCAAAAAGAAATTATAAATTTATTTAATGAGGGGACATTACTATGCCTCTTTTCGACTACGACTATTACTGAAGGCGTAAACACTTCAGCAAAAAACATAATTATTACATCAAACAAAAAAGGCATAAAACCTCTACGGCAATTTGATGCTAAAAATATAGCTGGTCGTGCGGGTAGGTTTTACCAACACTATTCTGGAAGAGTTATAGATTTAAATAATAATTTTGAGGAAATTGTGAATGGACAACCTGAAATACTGGAACATAAAAACTATGATATAACTTTTCCGAAAACGGATGTTGATTACCAGATAACAAAAGATAAATATTTATCTGAAGTTGAACGCCAAGATAAAGAAGATATCCAAGCTCAGATTATTGCATCTGAAATCCCATCAGAAGTATTTGATTGTTTCCGGGTTGTTGGGCCAAAAGATAAATTAACACTATACGGTTATATTTCAAGTGTGCCATGGTGGACTATTGAAGATATTAAACGTGTTTCAATAACATTGGCAGGCAGCAATGCACACCGACTATATTGGCCTGGATTTCAAGCCATTATGGATATTATCTTGCCCGTTGTACGCGAAGAAAAACTTAAACAACTTATTGTAATGCGAGTGGGACAGAACCAGTACTCGTTGATTACAGTTTTATTGAATTCATATCTTTCAGGTGGTTTTCTTTCGATGGTACAATATTATGTTGAACGGAAAGATAATCCCAAAACAAAGGATGAAGCAATGCGGCAAGTAGCTGACTTTGTTTACAATGTTTTTAAGTACCATTTAGTGAAATATCTCGGCCTTTTTGATGTATTCTTCCGATATCAAGTTTCAAAGTCTGAGAATATCAATATGGAAGAGGTAGCTGGATTAGGATTGCTACTTCAGAAACTTGAATACAATGCACTTTCACCCAATGCACGCAAAGTAAGTGATTATGGCGTACCATTTAAACTGATAGATTGTTATGATAGTAAATCGCCATATGACAAGGGCCAATTTGATGCTTATGAACAGCATATCGATCAAGAGATAAGCAGGTTGTTTACATAATAAGTGAGACCATCCCAATAATTGTGTAAACCTCCGGAGAGGTGTAAAATAGAAGCATCAGGATGGAGGAAAAAGATATGTCGCGAAAGAATCGAAGCCCGGAAGAAAAAGCCCGTAGAGCAAAGATCCGTGAACTGCTGCAGATGGCGAACATCGACAGCATGGACGACATCCAGGACTTGTTCAAGGAAACCATTGCCGAATTTATGGAGAATCAGAAAATTTTATAATAAAACGAGAAATAACTCTTGAAAGCGGCAGTAAAATATGATATATACATTATACGAAACATTGATTCGATGAACGTATCACCGTTCAATGATGTGTAAAAGTGAGGTGCTTGCCATGACCGCCGTGATCTATGCTCGTTATTCAACTGACAGCCAGCGCGAGGAATCCATTGAAGGTCAGATTCGGGAATGCACCGCCTATGCGGAAAAGAATGGCTTCACAGTGGTGAAGCATTACATTGACCGTGCCGTCTCCGCAAAAACAGACAACCGCCCGCAGTTCCAACAGATGATCAAGGACAGCGAGCGCGGCATCTTTGATGTCATCATTGTCTGGAAGCTGGATCGTTTTGCCCGGAACCGCTACGACAGTGCCCGGTACAAGACCCAACTGAAGCGGAACGGCGTGAAACTGGTATCGGCAACGGAAGTCATTTCGGCTGGCCCGGAGGGCATTATTCTGGAATCGGTGCTGGAAGGCTACGCCGAATACTACTCGGCTGACCTGTCTGAAAAGGTCGTGCGCGGCATGACTGAGAACGCTCTCAAGGGCATTTATAATGGCGGCACGATTCCGTTCGGCTACATGATCGATGAGACCCGGCATTACCAGCCCGACCCGTTGTTGGCTCCGTATGTGGAGCAGACGTTCCAGAAGTATGCGGACGGTGCGACCATGACTGACCTGCGGGATTGGTTAAAGGCGCACAACATCAAAAATTCAATGGGCGGGGAGATGTCCTATAACACCATTCAGCGGATGCTGAGTAATCGCCGGTACATCGGCGAATTGCGTTTGCGGGATGTGGTACAGCCCAATGCAATCCCGGCACTGGTGTCGGAGGACTTGTTCAACAAGGTGCAGGAAAAGCTGACGAAAAATAAAAAGGCCCCTGCCCGTCATAAGGCAGAAGATACCTATCTGCTGACCACCAAGCTGTACTGCGGTAAGTGCGGTGCGCTGATGTTTGGCGAAAGCGGTGTCAGCCACACCGGGAAAATGTATACCTACTATAAATGTGCTGCTGCCAAGAAGAAAAAGACCTGCGATAAAAAGGCCGTGCGGAAACAGTGGCTGGAAGATCTGGTGGTCAGCGAGACCATGAAGCTGGTGGAAGATGACGCTTCCATGAATGCCATCATCGCCAAGGTCATGGAGCTGCAAAATCAGGAAAGCACAGACCTGCCCATCTACGAAAAGCAGTTGAAGGAAACGGAAGTCGGCATCACCAATATGCTGAACGCTATCCAGATGGGCATTCTGACCAGCTCTACCAAGGAACGGCTGGAAGCTCTGGAAGATCAGCGAAAAGAACTGCAAGCCCGCATTGCAGAGGAACGGCTGGCCAAGCCGAAGATGAAAGAGGAGTTCGTCCGGTTTTGGCTGCTTCGCTTCCGCAAGCTGGATATGACCCAGCCGGAGCAGCGGCAGGCACTGGTGGATACCTTCATCAATGCCATCTATCTCTACGATGATAAGGTACTTATTACCTTTAACTATAAGGAAGGTACAGAAACGGTCGCTTTCGGGGAAGCCGTGAAAGCAGAGAAAAGTTCGGATATGAGTGCGCGAGGTGCACCAGATATTGAACGTCAAATCGTAAGATTTGGCGTTCTTTCTTTATGTAGGAAAGCGGCTGCACACTTTCTGCACACCGTTTGCACATTTGCCCGAATCAGGGGCTTTTCTGCGCAAGGTTTGCACAGCCTGCTTTCCTTTGCATAAAAAGAAGAGAAGTTAGGCAAACAAGGCTCTCGTCAACTCTCTGCGTTCGTCTGCGTCCATCAGCCGGATGGCTTCAAGAATCTCCTTACCGGAGATTTTTGTTGCCGCCGGCTTTTCGTTTTGCCGGGGCTGAGGTGCTGCCGGGGTCAGGTCTTGGGAATAGAAGTTCGCCTCGATCTTCTCGGTCAGCTCCAACCGGGGCTTGTCCTGCGTGTGGGCGTAGGTGTCCATGAGGATAGATGCGGTGGCGTGACCCGTATTGCCCTGCACCGACTTGAAGTCGCCATCCGACTGCAAGAGCTGGTAAGTCGCGCTGGAATGTCGCAGACCGTGGAATACGATCTGCTCAAACTCCGGGTGCTCGGCTCTCCACAGACGATACCACTTTGTCAGCAGCTCCGGCGCAATGGGCAGACCATCCGGGAGCCGGAACAGCTGCCCGCAGTTGCTGTACTTCTCTGGGGCGTTCTGCTCGTCCTGTTTGAGCTTTTCCAGCCATGCAAGAAGCTCCTCTTTCAAGGGCTTGGTCATATACAGGATGCGGTTGGACTTCTTGGTCTTTGGCTTTTTCAGGATGAGAGAGGATTTGCTGCCCTCCCGCCTGTCCGGGAAGGTGTAGTAGACCTGCTTAGGGCCGAGCTTTTCCAGAGCGTCCTTGTTGGCTCGCTGCATGGTCTTGCTGACCGAGATGGTGCCGCGCCCATCGGCGGCATCAAAATCCAGATCACTCGGCTGCAAGCCGAGAATTTCGCCCTCACGGAGCGAAAGGATCATGCTCATGTGCACCGCCAGATGCAGGGCAGGGTTCTCGATGGTCTGCAAGGCTGCCAGCATGGTTTTCTCGTCCCAGATGGTGCGCTCCTCGATATTGACCTTGGGGGCATCACGGGGCAGGGGAATCTTGTGGATCAAGTCCCATTCCACCGCATAGGAGAATGCGGTCTTGAGCAGCGTGTGGACTTCGTGGATAGAGGTGCTGGACAGCAGCCGCTTCTTCTGCTTCTCGGAAAGTTTCTGTTTGATACCCTTCACATACTGCCCGCAGGGGGTCTTGGCAAGGGTGGCATAGAACTTCTCGATGTCATAGGTGCGCAGCTCCTGCACCTTCCGCTTCCCGATATACGGCACGATAAGGTTCTGCACCATCGCCACGGACTGGGTGTAGGTCTTGGGGGACCATTTGTGCTTGGTGGACTGGATCGGAATCCACTTGTACAGCATTTCCTCCACCGTCATGGTGTCGGGGACGAGGAACGTGCCGTCCAGCAGTTCTTTCTCGACCGTGATCTTTCGCTCCTGCGCCTCCTTTTTGGTCTTGAAACTTTCCCATCCCTCGCAGGGCTTGCCGGAATGGTCTTTGTACTTGTAACGGACGGAGTAGGAATCTCCGCGCTTCATGATAGATGCCATAGATTACCTCCTTCAGACCGCTGCAAACCAGTTGTCGAAGCTCTGCTTGTTCACCCGGATGCTGGTGCCGATGCGCAGCACCCGGAAATCCTTCGTGGTGTTGCACAGGTTGTACGCCGCACGGGGAGAAATCGCCAAAAGCTGGGCGATTTCCTCCACCCGGTAAACAAGAGGTTCGTGCTTGGCTGCTTTGGTCTGGTCAGAAGATTCAATGGCAGGGGGTTTGGACGCTTTCATTGTAACCGGGTTCGAGTCCTTTTGCAAGGACTTATTCGTATAATCTTTAGATTTCACATCTTCGGTCATGTCAGGCCGATTCATATTCATAGGCAGACCTCCAATTCCTTGTAACCGAACGCCTGTAACCGGGCAGGAAAACTCTCTTTTTCTGTACGCAGGGCATCCGGTGGGTTTTATACTTTTTCTTATCTTTTTAAGGTTACATGGTTACAGAAAGCGAAAAACGCAGCAGTCGTGCGGCTTTTTCACCGTAACTGCGGCGTAACCAAACCTGTAACCAGACGTGTAACCGCTGCTCGTCAGAAGGAAAAGCCCAGCTGCTCGGCTTCCGCATCCGTTATTTCGGAGAAATTTTCAGCCCCGGTTTCGGGGCTGGTTACGCGCTCCCAGCCTTTCTGAACGCCGTACTTCGGGTAACGCTTGGCTGTCTTGTGCGCCTGCCAGCCTTGGATATCGCCGCGCGAAATTCCCGTGTTCATGATCTCACAGATAGCGCGGGTCTCCCACTCTGCCGGGATGTTCGTGTTGCCCAGCGCTTCCGCATAAAGCTGCTTGGAACACACCCGGTCACCCGTGTAGTCCTCCAGAAAGGCATAGATCATGCCAGCCTGCGCATCCTCCTGCATGAAGTCCTGCTGGTGGGCTTGCAGCGTTTCCTGCATGGCAGGGCTGAACGCCAGCTTATAGTTGCCGCTGTTGTAGATGGTCATGGCTTCCGCCCAAAGCTGGTCGATATAGGTGCGGGATTCGGTTTCATCGTCCAGAATGTGCACTTCGGCCAGTTCCGCATCAACCGGAATGGGAATGAATCGACGGTTGCCCGTGCGGTCACGGGGCAAAAAATCCTGCCGATTGGTCGTACCAGCAAAGACGCACTGGCGCAGACGGTCGGCAGGATGGGTCTCGTAGGGGATTTTATAGGTTTCCTTCTGCTTGCTGAGAAAGCTCTTGATTTCCTCGATGCTCTTGGCATTGGCGGTGGCGATCATCTCCGACATTTCGATGATCCAGTGACCTTGCAATTTGCGGTACACATTGTCGTCGTCCAACCGCCGCAAATCGTCTGAGAACCATTCATCCTTGACCGCCAGCAGCCGAAAAAAGCTGGACTTTCCCGCACCTTGCCCGCCAACCAGACAGAGCATGGTCTCAAATTTGCATCCCGGTTGGAACACCCGCTTGATGGCTCCCAGCAGAAAGATTTTCATGGCTTCGCAAGTGTACTCGTCCTCCGCAGCACCGAGGAAGTGGTGCAGGACATGGGCTATCCGCCCCGTCCCATCCCATTTCAGGCCTTTCAGGTAGTCCCGGATGGGATGATAGCGGTTCTCGTTGGCAACGATGCGGATGGCCGATTCAATTTTCTTCTCGCTGGAAATGCCGTATTTCTCCATCCGACGCAGGATATACTTCATGTCGGTGTCGCTCAGCGTCTTGCCGGAGCGGGGCCAACCTACAGGCTTTACAATGTCGATGCGCTCGCTCAACAGGTTCAGCCGGATGGCATCGGCCAGCACATGGTCGTTCTGCAAAATCGTGATGCAGTTTTGGATCGTCCGCTGGATCTCTCCATTGGAGTGCTTGGTCAGCATCTCTTTCACATCTTCAACGGTTCGGGGAGCACGTTCTTCTTGATTGACTTCTTTGCTCAATAAACATCACCTCGTGTTTCTGACTTTTCGGCGGTAGGCGGGACAGATGGCTTCCGCTGTGCCTGTTCTGCCTGCAAGCGATTCAGCAGTTGCAGAACGGAATCCCGTGCTTTCTCCTTGACCTGTTCTTTGCCTTTCTGCCGAACTTCCGGCTTCAGCAGCTTCTCTTGCAGACGTGTAGCGGTGGTCTGCATGGTCTTGAGGAACTTGTCCAGCACGGTATCCAACCGATGGGCGGCGTACTCTCTCGTGGCCTTGGGAGCCTTGCGCTCCGGGGACAGCACCCACTTTTTCGTGTCCTCGATCATCCGCATATCTTCCTTCCGGGTCTCGGTGCGCACTACGTCCGTCACGGCCTCCACCGCCTTATCGTAGGCCGTAGCCGAAACTTCATCGATCAGCGTTTCCATGTCGCTGACCTTGAGGGTCAGTTCGTCCAGCTTGCTCTGCTGGGCGGCAAGCTGCTCCTTCTGCTTGGCAAGGATAAAGTCCTGCTTTTCCAGATACTTGCGGCTGCCGTACTCCGCTTCTTCCTCCAATTCCAGCCCATGCCGTTTGGCAATGTCAAACAGCATCTTCCGGCAGGCGGCATCGAAAGTGATCTTGCGGTTGTTGCGGCGGCTGAGGGGTTTGCCCGGGTCGGGCAGGTCGAAGCCCAACGCTTCCAGTGCCTTTTCCTGCTGAGGAGCGATCTCGCCGTACTTGTTTTCGCAGTCGAACACATGACGCTCGTGGATGTGGGGTGTGCTTTCGTCCAGATGCAGTGCCCAGTCCAGCACATGAACATGGTCGCCATACTTGGCTTTGAACGCCTCAATGAACTCTGTGACGAGATTGAGCAAATCCTCTGCGGAGGCGTGTTCATCCAGCGTTCCCAGCTGATAGATGGTTTCTTCTGGGCAGGTTTTGCGGCTGGACAACAGGTCAGGAATGGAGCGGTTGCGTTCCGTGTGCCGGATCTTGGCGTTGCGCTCGTTCTGGCTTTCCACAAAGTTGGAATAGCGGCTCTCATAGAACTGCCGTTCCACATCCGAGAAGGTCGCTGCCAGATTGTCCGGGTCTTGTGGGTCGAGAGCCGAACGGAAACCGTGGAAGCAGTCCCAGTAGATGTTGCCCTTGACTCGTTCCGGGTCGATGTGCTCACTGTTGGCAAGGTTGAAACTCCGGTCATTGTGTTTGGGGTTATAGGTGCCATGGGTCCCGGCTCGTCCGTTGTGTCGTGTTAATTTCAGATAGACATCCCTCCGTTTCAACAGCTTGGCGTGGGAGAACGCAGCAGCGGAGCTGCTGGATCTGCCGCCTGCGGTGCGCCAGATAATACCCAGTAGGATATGACGCAGGGCATCATATCACTGGGGCAAAGGACTGCATCCTCTGCACTCTTGCACCGGGCAAGCTGTCCCGATGGACAGCTCGTCCGGCTTTTTCAGTGGGCCATTTTGACCCACTGATTCTGTTACGGGTAGAATCAAGTGGTCATTTTGACCACCTGATTTTCAACAGGCCTTGGGACGTTACGGTAAAATCAAGTGCCAGGTAGCGGCACCTGATTTTTACGGAGGGGGGTGACGTGTTACAGATAAAACCGAAGTTCTCAAAATGATAACTCCGGTGGTTTTGTTACGGATGAAATCAGGCTGTCATTTTGATACGGCTAAAATCAAGTTCCCAAAGTGGGAACCTGATTTGGCAGGAGGTGCAAACCAAGTTACGGAAAGCGTAACTTGATTTTGAGTGATAGCCCAAATTCCCATTTTGGGGATTTGGGTGTGAGTGATTAGGCGTTACGGTAAAGTGGCATTCGCTTTGCGCTGGCGGTAGCCTTTCTGCCGACAGGCATTGCTGCAATATCTGGCATCTGCCCGGATCGGTAAGAACTGCTCCCCGCAGCAAGCGCAGGTATACGTTCCACGTTCGGCACGCTTTTTAAGGCTTTTCCGCAGATTCAGCATCTTGTGACCGCAGGTCTGGAAGCTGCAATATTTGCGGTTTCGGGTCTGGGTGTAGAGGACCTTGCGGCAGTATTCACACTGGATTCTGCGCACGCTGGGGTCACCATCAATGAAATATTCCATCAGAATATCCTGATTTTCACGTTCCCATTGTTCTGTTGTCATAGGCATCCTCCTTTGGTTGTTACGGATATGTGCTGGTTACCAAAATGGAAACCACCACTTTTACACAATAAAGCGTTACGATTGTCTGGTTGGTGATCAAAATGATCACCAACTAAACCTTCTCTGTTATGGCTGAGTGGTAAGTTACGGTTTTCGTAACCCACCACTTTTCACCGTGGCTTGACAAAATGTCAAGTTGAGGTTAAGTGTAATACGAACAGAATCAATGTAGACATTTTGTCCACATTGATTTCTCCTGCCCCAACGAGTAGATAAACGTCCGTTTCGCCTCATGTGCTCATTTTGAACACATGAGGTGAGTGGATGGCAGTTGCCGTTCTCCCCGCATGGTTTTCCTGCCTCCTTCCGGCGGCGTTTTCCGGCTCTCCCTTGCGGGGTCATCGCCGGGTATCCCATGCAGACGGTCTTTCGGTTTTCAAGGTGCGGTGCTGGATTTGGCAATAAAAAATCGCCACACAACAACCTGAACCTGACCATCCCTTCCGGGATAGCCTTGGTTCGGGTTTGCTATGTAGCGATCAGAAAGTTAAAAACTTGCTCCGGCTCCTTTGGGAGCCGAGCTGGAACTCTAAGTAAAATATGTTATATTAAATTGTTGGAATAGATTACCACAAAAATCGAGCCGTGTCAACAAAAAGTTTTGAAAACACGCTACTTTCGGCAGATTGCGAGAAAATGCTCTGAAAACTTTGGCAAAAAGAGAGAGCCAGGTGGGCTCGTTTTACTTATTTGTTTTTTACCAGCAGCGCCTGATAGGGTTCCAGTTCCACATCCGCCAGCCAGACGGAAGCGCCCTCCGGGGTGTGATACTCGCCGCCCAGAGCGTCCAGACTTGCTCCTGCCGGGTACTCGGTAAAGTTGAACAGTCCCACCAGCGTTTCCTCGCTGCGCTTGCGCACCAGCGCCAGCACGCCGGGGTTGTGGCTGTCCCATGTGGTCACCCACGCATCCGGGGCAAAGCAGGGGTCTGCCCGCATTTGGCGCAGCTGCTCTATGCCCTGCCACAGCTGGTTTTGCAGCGTGCCCTTTTGGGTGCGCTGCTTGGCATCTTCCCAGTTGAATTTTGTGCGGTGCAGATTGCGGCTGTCCTCCACACGGTCGGGGGCGTTTTTGTAGTCCCAGCCGTTGAGTTGTGCAATCTCATCGCCGCAGTTCAGCATGGGGAAGCCCTGCAAAAACGCCATGGCAGTATGCAGCAGCAGGTCGCGCTTCACGGCATAATCCAGTGCGGTCTTGTCGTCTTTTTCCAGTGCCTGCTCCACGCCGCACAGGCTGGCGGTGGTTCCGCAGCTGCGGGCATCGCCGGTGGCGGGGTCGTAGTTGTACAGCTCGCCCTTTGCCCAGCTGCCGGGGAAATTGCCTTCGTAGAAGTGGTACAGGTATTCTTTGTGTTTCTGCGGGTCAATGCCGAGTCGCTTCTCCACGGCTTCGTCCAGACCCCAGCCGATGTCATCGTGGCAGCGCAGATAGTTCACGAACCAGCAGTTGTCCGGCAGGGCGTGCAGGGCATCCAGCTGCGCCTTCAGCAGCCGGGTATCCCGGCTGGCAAGGGCACCCCACAGGTTGACCATGGTGGATACGTTGTAGAGCATATGGCATTCCGGTTTTTCCGGGGTGCCGAAATAGGCGGCAAGCTCCTTGGGAGCCATGACCACCTCGCCCTTGAGAATGACCGCCGGGCAGACGCATTCCAGTACCATGCGGAGCATCCGCACGATGGTGTGCACCTGCGGCAGATTGCGGCAGGTGGTGCCCAGCTGCTTCCAAATGTAGGGCACCGCGTCAATGCGGAACACCTCTACGCCGAGGTTGGCGAGGTGCAGGATGCTCTTGGTCATGTCCACGAACACCGCCGGGTTTGCGTAGTTCAGGTCCCACTGGTAGTCGTGGAAGGTGGTCAGCACCCACTTGTGCATCTCCTCGCACCATGTAAAGTTGCCGGGGGCAGTGTTGGGGAACACCTGCGGAACGGTCTGCTCGTACTGGTCGGGGATGGTGCGGTCGTCATAGAGGTGGTAATAGGCCTGAAACCGCGGGTCGCCTGCCTTTGCTGCCATGGCCCAGCGGTGGGTGCTGGCGGTGTGGTTCATCACGAAATCCAGACACAGGCTGATGCCTGCTTTCCGCAGCTCCCGGGTCAGGTTTTCCAGGTCTTTGTTGGTGCCAAGGGCAGGGTCTACGGTATCGAAATCCTCCACCGCATAGCCGCCGTCGTTGTGGGGGTGGGGCATCTGCAGCAGGGGCATCAGGTGCAGATAGGTCAGCTTCTGCTCTTTGAGGTAGGGCAGTTTCTTTGCCAGTTCTTTCAAATTTCCGGCAAAGAGGTCGGTGTACATGGTCATGCCGAACATATTGCCACGCTTGTACCACTCCGGGTCGGCAGAGCGTGCCTTGTCCAGCGCTTTCAGCTCGGCGCTGCGGGCGTTGTAGGCTTCTGCCATCTCCCGCTCCAGAACCTCCAGCCCTTCCCGGTTGTGGTACAGTTCCATGAACAGCCATTCCAGCTCGTCCTTGTGCTTGGCAAACCGGGACTCAAATTCCTGTTTTACTGCCATGGTTCAGCCCTCCACTTCTGCAAGGGTGGGCATGGCGGGGATGGCGCCGTGGCGGCTGGTGGTGATGCTGGCCGCTTTGTTGGCAAAGGTCAGAATGCCTTCCAGCTTGTCCACGGTCAGGGTGTCCAGCTCCTCCTTGCAGAGCTTGGACAGAGCCGCTCCAAAGAAGGTATCGCCTGCGCCGTTGGTGTCGCCCACCTTGCAGGGAACACCTGCCACATGGCCGGTCTTGTCCCCAAAGCGGTAGAATACGCCGTTTGCACCCAAGGTGACAAAAATCAGCCGGATGCCGTTCTGTGCCAGTTGTGCCGTGCCGCTTTCGCAGTCGGTGGTGCCGGTGAGCAGGGGCAGCTCTTCATCGGACACTTTCAGAATATCCACCAGCGGCAGGGGAGCCTTCATCTGGGCAATGGCATCCTCTTTGTTCTTCCAGAGGTTGGCACGGTAGTTGGGGTCATAAGTAATGACAGCACCCAGCTTTTTGGCACGGGCAGCAGCGTCCAGCGTGGCGGTACGGGAGGGGTCGGCGGTCAGGCTGACAGAACCGAAGTGGACGATTTTGGCAGCTTTCAGAGCCTCGTCCGAAATATCCTCTTTGCTCAGCATCACGTCAGCGTTGGCGCTGCGGTAGAAGCTGAAATCCCGCTCACCGGTGGCATCCACCGAGACCACCGCCATGGTGGTGGGGTGGTCTGCATCCACCGCCATGCCGGAAACATCCACCTTGTTTTCTGCCAGAACCTCTTTCAGGTAGCGGCCAAAGGCATCCGCACCCACCTTGCCGATAAAGGCGGTCTGTGCGCCCAGTCTGGAAGCAGCCACAGCCAGATTTGCCGGGGCACCGCCGGGGTTTGCGGCAAACTGAGGAATGCCGCGCGCATCCTTGCCGGTCTGGGTCAGGTCGATCAAAACTTCACCAATCGTTAAAATGTCCATGGTTGCTCTCCTTATCATTCATCATAGCGGGGTGTCTGCTCCGGGAACTGCTGGCTGATCTTTTCTTCAATGCCATAGGCGGCATTGAAATCGTTGTACAGCAAAAAGAAGCAGACGAACCAGATAAACCACACACCGAGGAAGGGCACAAGAAAACCCGTCCACGGCAAAAACAACACAAACAGCAGCCACCATGCCAGTTGTAGTGCGGCTGCACCCAGAACGTGCTTGCCGTATTTCAGGCAGAACAGCACCGCGTTTTGCAGGCGGTGGAGGTTGCTTTCTTCAAACAATACCACCTGTGGCCAGAACGCAGTAAACAGCATGAGCAGGATCAGCAGCCCGGCCAGAAAAACAGCCATGGTTCCGATACCGGGCAGACGCTCCCCGGAGAACAGCACCATGCCGAAAAACAGCTCGATGCCAAGTGCCAGACTGAACACCACACCGGGCAGAAGGGATGCTTTCCAGTTCTGTTTCATGCCCTTGCAGTAGTTCTCCCACCAGCCCCGGGGCGCATCCCGGTAGCTGCGGAACAGCGCGTCCATCATGCAGGAGATTGCCGGGCCCACCAGCAGTCCACCCACCACGCAGACGGGAATCAGCACCAGCAGACTGGAAGAAAGCAGGGCGTACCCCACCCCCAGCCCGTAGGGGATGCACAGACCCAAGGTGACAAAATCCGCAAAGAGAAAGCTTTTCCAGTCTCGTTCCAGCAGCTCCTGATACCGGGGCAGACCAGTGGCGCGTTGACCATGGATGACCGGGTCACTCGGAAAGAATAAGCCCATCTTCAAACCCTCCTCAGTAGGTGCAGCCGTTCAGAAATTCGGTCAGTACAGCCAGTGCATCGCCGGTGGAGCTCTCCTGACAGGAAAGCTCCCACTCTATGGCACTGGTGCCCTTCTGTCCAAAGGCGGCAACACCAAAGGCATAGGGGTTGCTTTCGTCCTGATAGGTAAACTGAATGACAGTGTACTCCTGCCCGCCGGCAGTCAGGGTCTGTGTGTCGGAAATATCGTAGTTCTGCTGCGCCAGCTCCTGCCAGCCGGAAACAGCGGAAGCTGCCTTTTCTTCTGTCTTGTTTTCCTGTACCACCAGCGTCAGCTGGGCATCGTAGAGATTGACCGTCTTGCCCTCGCTGTTTTCATAGGGCTGGGGTTCTCCGTTGACCCAAGAAGCATAGTACAGACCGTTGGCGGCAAGGATATCCTTGTTGTCCAGCAGGGTGAAGCCCTCCGGCGGAGCAGGGGCAACCAGCGTCTTGCCCACGGGAGCAGTCCCATCCGCATTTACCAGCGGGTCACTTTTCAAATCCTCATCCTTGACACCACAGCCGGTGCAGAGCACCGCCGCCAGCGCCAGAGCCACTATGCACAACAAGTTCCGTTTCATGGAGTTGCTCCTTCCGTCAGAATCTCCCACAGCCGCTGTGCTCCTTCCCGGGCAAGGGCGGCTTTTTCGTTCTTGGGCTCTTCATAAAAGGCCCTGCGGCCTAAAAATAATCCGTTTACCAGTTCTGTGCTGCTGCCAGTAACGGTGGTTCCCAACACGGTGGTCTGATACGTTCCAAGGTCGTATCCGGCCAGCACCGGGCAGTCTACCCAAGACACGGTCTTTCCGGCGGCGGTATAGTCGTTGTCGCCCGGCGGGGTGCCGTCCCAGTTGGCAAGTGCCTGATAGTCCAGCTGAAAATGCGCCGGGTCGTCCAGCAGCAGAAAATAACTTTCCTCCGCGTTCATATCGGAAAGAAACTGCATCTGCGCCGCAAGCGCATAGGTGGAAGCGTTTTCCACGTCCTCTGTATCGCTGACGTACTGGCGCAGCCGGACGCAGACAGTGCCATCGCCGTTCAGGTCTTCGCCATACTGCGCAAAAGCGGCTTCGATGGCGTGGGCGGTATCCTCCGGCAGAGCACTTTTGCCCACATAGGCGATCTGATAGTCCGGCAGGGTCTCGCCCCAGTGCAGGGCGTTGGCCAGCCAGCTGATGCCCACCCAGAGCACCACGGCTGCGATGACGAGATAGACCCAGTGGTAATGCAGCCAGTTCCTGACCCAGTACCACCGGCCTTTTTCCGGGGCGGTCATGCCTTGGTGGTGCCGCCGTAAGCATAGCTGACCGGCAGGCACAGCAGGGAGGGGGTATTGGCGCGGTTCTCGTTCAGCACGACTTCCACGCAGGTCTCTGCGATGGCGTCCACGGGCTGAACGATGGTGGAACAGTAATAATCCATGTCGCCGAAGATGCGCAGCCCGTCAAAGCCGATGACCTGCACGTCCTCGGGCACCCGAAGCCCCATGAGACGCAGCAGCTGAACAATCTGGTAGGCCAGACGGTCGGTCACGCAGAAGATGCCGTCAAACTCCAACACGCCGTCCTGCAGATGATCGTCCAGGAACACCGCGAACTCGGCCATGGGGTCAAAGACGGTGCCGTCCCGCGCATCTTCCAGATTCTTTATTTCATAAGGAATGCCTGCGGCTTCACAGGCGGCCACAAAGCCGTCCTTGCGTTTGTTGGTCTCGCCCACGATGCTGGAACCGACGCGCAGGAAGGCGAGCCTCCTGCAGCCGTTTTCCATCAGCTTTTCGGCGGCCAGCCGCCCGCCTGCGTAGTTATCTGATGCCACGCAGGGGATGTTGGCGCCGAGATACCGGTCGATGGAGACGGAGTTGATCTCCGAGGGTGCTTCCAGCTTCGGGTCATAGGTCAGGGCAATGATGCCGTCCACCTTGTTCTGCTCGGCCATGCGGATCATTTCCTGCTCTTTTTCATTGTCATAGTCGGTATCGCAGAGCAGCATCCGGTAGCCGCGCTTTTGCAGCGAGCTGTTGATGCAATGAGCGATCAGGCCGAAATAGGGATGTGCGATGGTGGGCAGGATGACGGCGATGGTATTGGTGCGGTTGCTTTTCAGGCCGCGCGCATAGGCGTTCAGGTGGTAGTCCAGTTCCTTGATGGCCTGCTCCACCTTTTTGCGGTATTCCTCGCCCACCGGGATGCCGTTGATGACCTTGGATACAGTGCCCAGAGAGACCCCTGCCTCCTTGGCCACATCCTTCATCGTAGGGGCGGTGTTCTGTTTTGCCATGCGGTCCACTCCTTTGCTTGTGAAACGTTTCTATATCAAGCGGATATATCACAAGCGGATATATCAAAGGGAATCTTGCTGCATTCCCTGTTGTTCTGAGGTCCCTGTGGTTTCAGTATAGCATGGTTCTGCCAGAATGTAAAGGCTTTTTCGTGAAATTTCATGAATCGTTTCACGGCTGCGCAATGCTGCAATTTGCACAAAAACATCTATCGAAGAGTGTACAAAACGTTGAAAACAGGTATACAAGACGATTTTTACATAAAATCCTGTTGACATGAAAACTCTGGCGTGTTATCTTTGTGTCACAGGCCGTGTAACGTTTCACGAGAAACAGCAAAACCGATTCCCCGAACGGCAGGGGACCCCGCCCACAGGCCCGTGGGCAGCGTAAAAACAAGAAGGAGGAGTTTTTATGACGCAGACCTCGCCAGCTGCTGCATGTCAGCTGGACGCTATCCCGGTCCACCGCAAAAGCCTCGGCCAACGGCTGCGGGAAAACTGGCAGCTCTATGTGATGCTGCTGATCCCGGTGGTGCTGACCATCGTTTATAAGTACTGGCCCATGTACGGCATCCAGATCGCCTTCCGCGATTTCAAGGCAAGCCGGGGCATCACCGGCAGCGAGTGGGTCGGTCTGTACTGGTTTGAGCGGTTCTTCACCGCACCCAACTGTGTGCGCATGATTAAGAACACCGTGCTGCTGAGCCTGTACAGCCTGCTGTGGAGTTTCCCCATCCCCATCATCCTGTCCCTGTGCATCAACCAGCTGCGCTTTGCAAAGTTCAAGCGGGTGGTGCAGACGGTGCTGTATGCGCCCCACTTCATCTCCACCATGGTCATCTGTGGTATGATCAAAATTTTCCTCAGCCCGTCCGGCGGTCTGCTGAACCTGATTTTGGGCACCAGCGTGGACTTCCTCTCGGAGAGCACTGCCTTCCGCACCATCTATGTGGCCTCCGGCATCTGGCAGGAGGCTGGCTGGGGCACGATCATTTATATGGCTTGTCTGGCTGCTGTGGACACCAGCCTGTACGAAGCCGCTAAGATCGATGGCGCGTCCATGTTCCAGCGCATCCTGCACATCGACATCCCGGAACTGGTACCCATGATCGTTTTGCAGCTCATTATGAGCGTAGGTAACCTGATGAACGTGGGCTTTGAAAAGGTGCTGCTGCTGCAGACCGAACTGAACAAGGCAACCAGCGATATCATTGCCGTGTATGTCTACGAACAGGGCATTATCAACGCCAAGTACAGTTATTCCACCGCTGTGGGTCTGTTCAATACGGTGGTCAACATCATCCTGCTCATCATCGTCAACCGCATCGCTAAAAAGGCGGCGGACGTCAGCTTTGTGTAAAGGGGGCGAGCCGTTATGGCAAAAAACATTGCAGCATCCCGTCAAAAACAGCCCGGCGGTCTGTCCGATAAGGTCAGCGACATCGTTCTGGTGGTCATCTGCGCCGCCGTCATGCTCATCGTGGCTTACCCGCTGTACTACGTTCTGGTGGCATCCTTCTCGGATCCCTACGATGTGTACGCCGGCAAGACCTTCCTGCTGCCCAGCCAGTTCACCCTGAAGGGCTATCAGGCGGTGTTTGCAGACAGTGCGCTGTTCTCCGGTTTTATGAACAGCATCAAGTACACCGTCATCGGCACCATCTACTCGGTGGTCATAATCTATCTTGTGGCTTACCCGCTGAGCGTGAAGGATCTGCCCGGGCGCAAGTACATCAGCCTGTTCTTCGTCATCACCATGTATTTCGGCGGCGGTCTGGTGCCTACCTACCTCATCGTCAAGCAGACCGGTCTGCTGGGCAGTATGTGGGCGCTGTTCCTGCCCGGTGTGGTAGCTGTGGGCAATGTGATCATCGTCCGCAACTTCTTTGAGAACAATATTCCCCGGGAGCTGCTGGAGGCCGCCGAGATCGACGGTGCCTCCAAGTGGACCGTCTTTGTAAAGATGGTCATCCCCCTGAGCCGTTCCATTATGGCCGTTATGGTGGTGTACAGCATGGTGGCCTACTGGAACGACTGGTTCACCGCTCTGATCTACCTGAGAGCCGATCAGGCTCCGCTGCCGCTGGTGCTGCGCAACATCCTGATCAAGAGCTCCACCAGTGCCAGCCAGTCCTCTATGGTAGCCGGCGGCTTTGCAGAGTTGAATAAGCTGACCGAAATGATCAAGTTTGCTTCCATCATCGTGGCCGCCGCCCCCATGCTGATCGTTTACCCCTTTGTACAGAAGTATTTTGAAAAAGGCTTCATGGCCGGTGCGGTCAAAGGCTAAAATTGCGACCGCCGCCTGCGGCCGAAACAGGGAGCAATTTTTGGCGCAGCGGTCTGCAAGACGCGAGTGCCGCCCAAGGCACGAAGCGGATGCAGGGCACCGCAAGAGGTTTTAAACGACCGCTGCCCATCCCAGAAAACGAAAAGAACCTGACACAACATTATAGATAAGGAGAAACAACCATGAAAAAGATGATCTCTCGCCGCAATTTCCTGAAGGTTTGTGCCGTTGCCGGTTCTGCCGTGGCGCTGTCTGCCTGCGGCGGCAGCAAAAAGCCTGCTGCACCGGACCCCTCCAACACCGACCAGACCAGCTTTGATATCGTGGGCGGTCAGTCTGCCCTGAGCCCCGGCTACAACGACAACGAGGTGCTGAAGAAGCTGGCAGATAACGTGGGCGTTAAACTCAACTACGAGACCATGAGCGACTCCCTCAGCGAGCAGGTGAACATTCGCATTGCAGGCGACCAGCTGCCGGACGCCTTTATGGGTGTGGGCTTCTCCAACTACGATATCGCCAACTATGGTGCAGACGGCACCTTCCTGGACCTGACCCCCTATATCAACGCCGAGATCATGCCCAACCTGACCAAGATCCTGGACGAGCACCCCAACATCCGTGCAGCTATCACCATGAGCGACGGCTGCATCTACGGTCTGCCCGCTGCCGAGCAGATGGGCACTGCCGGCATCGGTGACGACGAAGATTACAGCATCTTCACCATTCCGCAGTTCTCCATGATCAACAAGCGCTGGCTGGACGAGCTGGGGCTGGCAGTGCCCACCACGCTGGACGAGCTGCACACCGCCCTGAAGGCCTTCAAGGACAACGATATGTCTGCCAAGGTCTACGGTAATGCACCCGGCAGCACCATCCCCATGTCCACCGGCTTTGACGAGTGGTGCTGGGGTCAGAACATCTTCTACGCAGGCTTCGGCTTCACCAACTGGCCTAACGATGTGTGCAACGATCTGGTTCTGCAGAAGGACGGCAAGTGCCGCTTTGTCTGCGCCGAGGACAACTACCGCAAGGCGGTCACCTACTTCCACGACTGGTACGCCGAGGGTCTGATGGACGTGGAGATGTTCAGTCAGGATGCCAACCAGCTGCTGGCTAAGGGCGCACAGGGCTATCTGGGCGTTTCCACCTGGTGGTACATCGAGGAACTGATGGGCGATTACGCCAAGGACTATGTGTTCCTGCCCGTGCTGGACGGCCCGGACGGCACCCACAACGTCACCGTACGTACCGGCGGCGGTACCAACAGTGGCAACCTGAATGTGACCAACAAGTGCCAGAGCCCTGCCAACCTGCTGAAGTTCTTTGACCAGTGGTATGACGGCGAGACCGTGATGCAGCTGCAGTACGGCCCCATTGGCGTGTTCTTCACCGAGCAGGACGCCAACGGCAAGTGGAAGTCCATCACCGAGGAGGAGGCCAAGGCAAAGTACAACAAGGGTGCCGGTGAGTTGAAGTCTACCTACGAGGTCTGGGGTCCCAAGCTGATCCTCAGCGAGTACTACGATGAGTATTTCTACATGGAGGACCGCGCCATCGAGCGTCTTACCGACCTTGAGAACTATTGGATGCCCTTTGTGGATGACGCCACTACCTACCCCATCGACTGCGTGTTCACCAGCGAGGAACTGGACACCATCGACCGCTACCGTGCTGATTTTGAGAACGCAGTCTCTGAGCAGGAAGGTCTGTGGCTGAAGGACGGCGGCCCCTCCGACAGCGAGTGGGCAGCTTATCTGGACACCCTGACCAATAGCTGCGGCATGGATAAGCTGCTGGCAGCTTACCAGGGCGCATACGACCGCTACAAGGCTAACGCCTGATTCTAAGACGCAAGGAGGCATCCGCGATGCCAAGTGAAATTTTGAACAAAGCTCGTGCCTACGAAGCCGAGCACGGCGCAGCCATTTCCCCGGCGGAACGCCCTGCCTACCACATGACCCCCTATGTGGGCTGGCTCAACGACCCCAACGGCTTCTCTTATTATAAAGGGAAGTATCACCAGTTCTATCAGTATAATCCCTACGATGTGCGGTGGGCGCCCATGCACTGGGGGCACGCGGTCAGCACCGACCTGCTGCACTGGGAGTATCTGCCCTGCGCACTTGCCCCGGATTCCCCCGCAGACAACGGCCCCGGCTGCTTCTCCGGTTCTGCCACCGAGATGGATGACGGCAAGCAGCTGCTGATGTACACCAGCGTGATCGCAGAAAAGCAGCCCAATGGGGAGATGCGGGACATCCAGACCCAGAGCATTGCCATCGGTGACGGTCTCGACTACGAAAAGCCTGCCTGCAACCCGGTGCTGACCCAGAAGGATCTGCCGGAGGGCTTCAGCAAGTTCGACTTCCGGGACCCCAAGATCTGGCGTGAGGCCGACGGCACCTACTCTGCTGTCACCGTCTGCCTTGCCGAGGATGGCAGCGGCGCAGCGGTACTGTTCCAGAGCAAGGACGGCTTCGACTGGCACTTTGTCACGGTGTTGGAACGCTGCAACAATCAGTACGGCAAAATGTGGGAGTGCCCGGACTTCTTCCCGCTGGATGGCAAGCAGGTCTTGATGCTCGGCCCCATGGAGATGCTGCCCAAGGGCGAGTTCCACAATGGTCACAACGTCATTGCCTTCATCGGCAGCTATGACGAAGCCACCCACACCTTCACCAAGGAAAACGTGCAGCTGATGGACGGCGGCATCGACTTCTACGCCACCCAGACCACCCTTGCCCCGGATGGCCGCCGCATCATGACCGCATGGCTGCAGACCTGGTCGGACACCGAGGATAAGCCCAAGGGCTGCAAGTGGTTCGGGCAGACCATCTGCCCGCGCGAGCTGCATATCAAGGACGGACGCATTGTTCAGGCTCCGGTGCGGGAGCTGGACGCCGTCCACGGTAAGCGCACCTTCCATGAAAATGTGACGGTGCAAAGCGAAACAACGCTGGAGGGCATCAAGGGCCGTGTGGCCGACCTGACCGTCACGGTGCAGCCCGGCGAATACCGTTCCTTCACCCTGAAGCTGGCTGCTGACGCAGACCATCACACCAGCCTGACCTACGATCCCTACACCTCCGAGCTGACGCTGGATCGCAGCTATGCCGGTTCCCGTGCCGACATCGTTCACCGCCGCAGCTGCAAGGTGCGCAGCCAGAACGGTGCACTCAAGCTCCGCATCCTGCTGGACAAAAACAGCATCGAAGTTTTCGCCAACGATGGCGAGCAGACCATGACCGCATGGATTTACACTCCCCAGTCTGCCGATGGCATCACCTTTGCTGCCGATGGCAAAGCAACAATCACGGCAGAACAGTTTGAACTGAATCTGTAACCTGATATTCCCTTCATTTCTCCTTCATTGAATACAGCCCCGCTTTGGCTTCTCCTTCGCCAAAGCGGGGCTGTTGTTGCTTCTATGTAAGGTTAGTCCTCTAATCTGCCGTGTTCGCAGCCAAGGGAGAGGTAGCGTTCCATCTCGCCACTCAGCACCATCTGTGCATACTCCAAGGGCTTGTTGTAGAGCAGCCAGTCCAGTTCTGCCCGCTGTGCCGGGGTGTTGCCGTACTCGTCCTCAATGGCGGTGCAGTCGATGGCAACGGCAGAGCCGTCCGTAAACCGGGCTTCCACCCGGTTGGTATCCATGTTATAGTGGCAGGAAAGCAGTTTGTTCATAGGAAACCTCTTTCTATATTAAGGTGATGTCTGTTCGATTGTCCAAATCCCTGCCATGAATCATAGTTGTGAATGTACATTTGATGCTTGGTCTAAACAGGCAAGATTTCAGCTGCTGTTTTGGGTTCGAACCCGGCCATTTTCCCGGCTTTGCATAAAAATCCGATCCCTGCTTTAAGGGGCTGATTTTGGCTCTGCACATTTTTGCACACTTTTTGCACACCGGAACGGCTGGATAACGGATGCGAGAGGGGACAACAGGTGCAAAGAATGCAGCAGATGCAAAATGTTAATTTACGACAAAATGCTAAAAAGAACGAAACTGCGTAATTCTGGAAATTGATGATTGTTGCACATCGGTTTCTCTTAATCAGTGGGCCCAGGGTTCGAGTCCCTGGAGGTGCACCAATAAAAGAGCGTTGAATCGTAGGATTTGACGCTCTTTTTCATTATGTAACCCCGAAAATTCGGGGCTTGCACGGTCAATGCACGGTTTTTGCACGGTCGGCGTTTTCGTGGGAATCCTCTGCATGGGCTGGAATTGCCTTGAAATGCGTGGTAAATTTTGCATCAGGTCAGAAGAGCCAGACGGAGCTGCGCCTTTACTTCGGGGTCTGCGTTCTTCAGAAGTTCCAGCAGAGCAGTCATAGAGATGGTCGGTTCGCCTGCGGCGGGTACAGCCTGTGGGCTGGGGCTTTCGGACTTAGCATAGAACCTTTCCTCGAACTTCTTCCCCAGTTCAACACGAGAGGACTGCTGGATATGGGCGTAGGTGTTCACCAGCATATCTGCCGTAGCGTGTCCAGTGGTTCCCTGAACGGCCTTCACATCGCCGCCGGAGATCATCAGCTGATAAGTCGCACTGGAATGCCGCAGACCGTGGAACACAATACGAGGGAACTCCGGGTGTGCATCCTGCCATTTGAGGAACTTCTTGCGAATCAACACAGGCTCTACCGCCAGACCGTTGGGCAAACGGAACAGCATTCCACTGTCATGGTAACGTGTTGGGTCTTTCCTCTCGTCTGCCGCCAATTGATTCAGCCACTTCTTCAATTCCTCTTTCAGTGCGGAGGTCATGAAGATGGTGCGGCAGGAGGACGCCGTTTTGGTGCTTTTCAGGATGAGGGAAGTGGTGCTGCGCTCCAGCTTGTCCGGGAATATCTTGGAATATCTTGATGATGCAGCCATCGTCTACTTGATTCAGGGCTTCTTTCCGCACCCGCTGCATGGACTTGTTGATACGGAACGTTCCGATGCCATCCGCAGCATCAAAATCGAGATCTTCCGGGGTCAGCCCTACGATCTCGCCCTCTCGCAGTGCGCCCACCAGCGTGAGGTGGACTGCCAGATGCAGGATAGGGTCCTCCATGCTGTCCAGAGCCGCCCGCATTTCCTCCACCGTCCAGATGGTGCGCTCCTGCGTGGACTTCTTGGGGCTGTCCACGGGAACAGGACTTTTAATCAGGATGCCCCACTCTACGGCATACTGGAACGCTGTACCCAGCAGCCGATGAACCTCGTGGATAGTCGTGCCGGAAAGGAACCGCTGCTTCTGCTTTTTGGTCAGTTCCTGCTTTTTTCCCTCGATATACGAACCGCAGGGCGTTTTGCTCAAGGTCGTATAGAGGTTTTCCATGTGGTAGGGCTTGAGTTTCTGCATCTCCATGCTGCCAATATAGGGGATGATGAGGTTTTGGATGGTGGAGAGGTTGGATTCGTAGGTTTTGGGTGCCCACTTGTGCTTGCTGCACTGCTTGGGCAGCCAATCCATGAGGAACTCTGCCACCGTCACCGAGGACGGAATCAGGAACGTGCCGGCGGCCAGTTCATGCTCGATCTGCTTTTTTCGGTTCGTTGCCTCCTCTTTTGTGGGAAAACTTTCCCATTTGTCGCAGCTTTTGCCGTGTTCATCTTCGTAGGTGTATCGGACGCTGTAAGAGTTGCCGCGCTTCGTAATATATGCCATACTGTTTGCCTCCTTATCAAGCTGCCCGGTAGAGCCACGCATCGAAACTGTCTTTCGGTACACGGATGCTTCCGCCTACCCGCAGAACACGGAATTCGGTGGTGCTGTTGCACAGGTTGTAAGCAGAGCGCAGACTGATGGCCAGCATTCGTGCAATATCGTTCACCGTGTACACCAGCTTCGTGGTTTCCGGGCTGTCAGTCGGAGACTTGACGGCATTGGTTTGAGTGACCACCTCCATTGTAGTGAGATTCGAGTCCTTTTGCAAGAACTTTTTCGTATAATCGGAAGATTGCACAGGGACGTTCATAGAATTACGGTCAAAATCCATAAGCATTTCTCCTTGTATTGTCATATTATCTAAAAATTCAGTTTAAAGTTCTACATCCTGCCCACGCTTGCGGTTTCGCTGCGGCACATTCATGGTGCGCTCCTGCTTGGGGGCAAGAATCTTTTCCAGAAAGCCGCGCACCAGTTCGGGCGCACGGTGGAGCGCGTCCAGATAGGGCTTCACTTCATACCAGAGTTCATGATACTTTTGACCCCAATGAGCAGCTTCCTTCTTGGCGGTGGAAAGTTCTTCTTTCAAGCGGCGGTTCTCCACGTCCATCATATAGCCGTGGTCAGCCTGTTTTTTTAGTTTGGAAAATTCTTCTTCGGTCAGCGAGTAGTTACCGAGAAAGGTGCGCTTGCCGATATAATCCAGATCACGCGCATGAATGAGGGCTTCTTTTGTGAGCGTGGCCTTTTTCTGCACAGCGGCAAGTTCCTTTTCCTTTTTGGAGAGGGTCTGACTGGTTTTAGCAAGCGACTGTGCTTGTTCGTCGGCTTGTGCAGTCAGGCTGTCCAGACGCTCCTGCTCCCGCTGGACTTTGAATTGGGTGACGGTCAGATGTTCTTCGGTGCTGCCACGCTCACCGCGTTCCACATCGGTATACCCGGCGCTGCGCATATAGTTGAAGAAATCGTCTTGCAGGACGCTGTACGACTTCTTCAGGACTGGCTTGCCGTTCTTTTGCAGCACAGGCTTTCCGGCATCGTCCAGCAGGGGCTTAGATGCCCACTTCTTGCTCCGGCTGACCTGCATGACGGTCTCCTTGACTGTGCCCACCAGTGCCTTGTCCTTGCAGCGTTTCGACCACAGGATTTGCTTTTCCACGACAGGTACATAGACCACATGAAGATGGTAGTGGTAGACCTCCCGACCTAATGCTTCGGTCATGGCGCGGTTGATCTCATCGGCGTGCATGACTGCCGAGAGGATATACTGCTCACCACCCACGATTTGAACGGCTGCTTTGTAGGCATCCTCATAGAACTGCTTGGCGAACTCGTAGCCGCCGTGGTTGTCGAAGTAGGCTGAGTTGACATCAAAGACAAGTTCACAGTAGTGGGTAGCATCCGGCTTCAGGCCGTGCGTGGAGATGGTTCCGGCGGCTTCCAGTTGGGAGAACAGGTCGGTGTAGCTGGCGGTTGGCTTTTTGAAGTGGACGTTCCATGCAGCGCGCTGGGGGATAATATCGGGGTTCCGATAGCTGTCCTTTTCACGCTCATTGTGCTGCTGGGTGTTGCCAACGGCCTTATCCGAAACGGCGAGGTTTCGGACACTGGTGCGGTCAACGCCATCGTTTCTTGCCAAAGGGCATCCCTCCTTTCGGGGTTCAGAGGAAGGTGACGGGGACGGAGATGCACTTCTTTGGAAGTGTAATAACCCACTATGACACTTTCATCCCTGCGGTCTGCAAAGTGTAGTGGGCTCTCCGAGGGGGAACGTCTCCTGCGGGAGAGCTACAATCAAGTTCGCACAATGCGAACTTGATTGCTCCGTACGCATCTGAAAAAATTGCGTACGGACTTCAAATAACCTGTACGGTTCGTACGGTGTACAGAAATTCGAAATATAAACGATACCACGTCTTAATTTGCTTCAATTCGCCGTACGGGTGCGTACAAGTACAGACCGTACAGGTTGTACGAACTTCTTCCGTAAAAAAATGCACTTTTTACGGACAGGGGTGGACAAGCGGCTCGATGCCTACAAAACCCCGCACCCTGCGGCCACCGGGCAGATAGATGTTGTTGGTGGCTTCAAGGTTATAGCGGCGGTCATTCTGGCGCAGCTCTGCGCTGAAACGGATCGCCGATACGCTGTGGCAGGCGTTGTCCTCGCACCACTGCTTGTAAATGTCGTAGAACTCCTTGGAGCTGATGGAGTAGTCCGCCTTGAAGCGGAAGTAGCCCTCGGACTCCATAAAGTCGATGACGTTATTGCTGCTGCGCTTAATGGTGTCCACGTTGGCGGCGGCTCGTTCGCTGACCGTGAAGCGGAAATCGTTCTGCACCAGCCGGTGCAGCCCTTCCAGACACCAGAGCAGGATGCCTTCCAACTCGGCGCACATCTTCTCCACAAGGAAGGGGTCATCCGTGCGGTCGGCAGGCTTGTCCTTGGTGGTCAGGATGAGCTGGCGGCGAAAGAAACCGTCCGAATGGTCATACAGCGAGGTCAGCGCGCCGTTGCCGAAGCAGAGGAACCGGGCGTAGATGTCCCGCTGGTAGCTCTGGACACCCTTGCGCTCCAAGTCCAGCTTGGCTTCGGCGGTCACGATGGTCTTAATATAATTCGTCTTGGGCAGGGCGTTCATGTCCATGTCATCGTCGATCATGAGCAGGCGGCGTTCCAGATCGGCACGGGCAAAGCGGTTGTTCTCCACTTTCTGGACGCTGCCGTTGCTGGCGGCATCTCCCATGAGCCGCTTGAGCACCAGCCCGATGCGGGACTTGCCCTCGCCGCCCTTGCCGACAATGAGCATCATCTTCTGTCCCTTGGTGCTGGGGATCAGGCAGTAGCCCAGATACTCCTGCAAGGTGGGGATGTCGGCATCGTCCAGCAGCTCGTGCAGAAAGGTCAGCCAGCGTTCCGGGTTGGCGGCTTTCGGGTCATATCTCACAGGTAAGCGGTTCTGGCAGAACAGGCGGCTCTCCTGAAAAGAGCCGTCCGGCAGATGGTACACGCCGTTCTGGAGATGGATGCAGTCCTGCTCGATGGGGAACGGGTCGGAAAAGGCCAGCAGCTTGATGGTCTCCAGAATGTTGGTGACCTTTTTGGACAGGCCGGAGGTGACATATTCCTCGATGTTCTCCAAGATGCGCTGCTTGATCTCGCTCTCGTCCTCCACCGGGCCGTCCAGCGTGTACAGTGTTCCGTTGACGCATTTCAGCGGCCACTGTTCCAGAAAGGCACGGCCAAACTGGACTTCGTCAATTTTCTTGCCGTTGTACCAGTCCGGCCATAAGGGGTTGCGGGAAATGTTTTTCTTCATGTGGTAGTTCTCCTTTAAAAAAGTAAAGTGGTGATTATCATAATGATAAGCACCACTTTAGGTGAATGAATCGTCAGGCGCACTTTGCCAGAGCAAGGCGGTCGGTGCGCTCCTCCAGCATCAGCAGGTACGACCCGGACGGCAGCTGTGCGGCGGCAGCGGCCTTCTGCTGGGGCGTCCCAAATGCAACGCAGTCCGTCAGGTGCTCGATGGTCTCGGTCATGTGGAGGGCTTCCACGAACCGCTCGTCCAGCGATTCTTCCGGGCTGGCGGGCTTGTAACGCTCTCGCCAGTCGTGCATCAGGTCGAGATAATCGGTCAGCACCCGCAGGCAGTAGGCGATGTCTGCCCACTGCTCGTCCGTCAGGCCACGCTTGGGCGGCGGCAGGGCGATGGCATTGGCGGGCGGCTTATCCGGGTCAAGCCCGAAGTCGTGTATCAGCTTCTCGGCGGCTTGCCGGGGGTTCAGGTCGAACAGCTTGGCGGTGAGGTCGATGGCATCGCCGTTGGCTCCGCAGCCAAAGCAGTAATAATAGGTGTCGTTCAGCTTCATGCTGGGGTCGCTGTCGGAATGGAACGGACAGCACACCATGTCATGGCGGTCGGGCTCCATGCCGTACATCTCTCCCATCTGCCGAACGGTGATGGCGGACTTGACAGTTTGATACAGGCTCAAGGGCATTCCTCCTTTGTTTCGTGCGTTGCACCAGAGTCCCTAGCGTGGGAACTCTGGTGTTTTTTGCTTTCTGCCTGAATATACGGAAAATTTTGCAGGAAAGGCGAAAAAGCGGCAGAACTGCAACGGAAAAAGAAAAAAGCCCTTACCGGTTGCAGGATTGCAACAGCAAGGGCGGAGAGGAAACCGTATATTGAACAAAACGGCAGAGCGTATTATAATGAGGAAAAAGCTCAAAAAGGAGGGCCGACCACATGGCACAGGAATATCTGCCCGCACCATCCAACGTCCGTCTTGCGGACTTGATGAAAGAGCACAACATCAGCCAACCGGAGCTTGCCAAGGAAATCGGCTGCTCCAAGAGCACCATCAGCCGCTTTATCAGCGGTGCAAAGGGAACCCTGACTCATGAGCAGGTGCTGAAAATTGCAAGGCTGTTCAACGTGTCCACGGATTTTCTGCTGGGAGAAACCAACATCCCCGACCGCAAGAACTACGACATTGCCGAACTTGGCCTGTCCGTAGAAGCCGCAAAGAACCTCTACACGGGGCGTGTCAATACAGAGGTGGTCAATCTGCTGCTGGAAAACGCCCGCTTTGCAGAGCTTACTTACCGCATAGCGCAGTATTTTGATGATACCTTTGCTTCCGGCATCGCAGCACAGAATGCCATGCTCACGACATTGAGCACCCTGCTGCGCACAAAGGTCAAGACCCCGGAAGCAGCCAAAGCCGCAAAGGACATCAGCCTTCGGAGAAAGCCGGTATACCAAGGTGATCTTGATGATATCGAGATGTACTTCATGGCGGCGGTCAAGGAAATCAAAAAGGGTATCGGGAGCCATTACGCCGAACAGGAAGCCATGAGCAAGAAAGTGGCAGAGAAGATGTTCACCGAATTGACCAAAGGGCAGGATGTGCAGCACCCAACGATCACGGCAGAGCAGTTGACGGATGCAATGTTGGACAGCGTTTCGGGCATGAAAGGAACTACGCCGGAAGCACTGGAACAGCTGCGGAGCGGTCTGTTGGGAATCTTGCAGTCTGCCGCAGAGCAGGAAAACGCCCATGAAGCAGACGAATGAACGGCTTTGTGCGCTGGCACAGAAAGGCGATGCAACTGCGCTGGACAGCCTGATCGACAACAACAAGTCCTTTATTGGCAAGGTGGCAAATGACCTTTTCCGTAGCATGAATCTGGCACAGTCCGGCCTGAACCTTGACACGGACGATTTGAAACAGGCGGGCAATCTGGGCTTATGGAAAGCTGTGCCGAAGTTCGATGCAGCGCGCGGCATGAAGTTCCTGACCTATGCGGCTCCTGCCATCCGCAACGCCATGATGGACATGGTGCGGGATGCCTTTACTGCTTTTGAGCAGCGGATGGTGACGGAGGATAAGGACGGTATCTGTTACCAGCGTGTTTCGCTGGACGATGTTCTGCCGGGAGAGGAACAACTACGGCGCATTGAAGCCATAGCCGACCCCTACGCCATGCAGCCGCAGAGCATTATGGAGGAGCAGGAATCGCGCTGGGAACTGTACGATGGCCTGAAACGGCTGACCCAACGGGAGCAGACCTATCTGCTGTACCGCTATGGCTTCACCGATGGCGAGGAGCATCCGCTGATCGGCACGGCGATATACTTTCACCTGACAAAAGGCCGCGCCAAAAAGACGGAGGAACAAGCTATGGATAACCTGTGGTTGGAATTGCCGTGGTGGTTTATCTGAATTGGCAGAGAGAAATTGTGTCAAATTGACATAATTCCTCCCGATAAGAGGGATGTGAGCGAAAATGCTGGCAATGTATCTGGCAGTTCTGGATGACCAGAGCAGTGAAGAACAATTTATAGATGTATATAATACCTACAAACGGCTGGTCTACCATACCGCTTACAAAATTATGGGCGATTCGTATCTGGCAGAAGATGTGCTGCAAGAGGTGTTTTTGTACGTTGCCAAAAATTTTTCTAAAATTCATCGAGAAAACTGTCACGAACTCGCTGCTTATCTCGTTAGTTGTAGTAGAAGCCGTGCATACGATATGCTTCATCTTTCTTCCTGGATGACCACACTGCCCATGATGCTCATCGGCATGACCGGTATCCTGCTGGTCATCGGCTTTCTCGTGCTGGTTGTGATGGCGCTGAACTGCCTCGCCCACCGCAAGTAAAAGAAAAAAATAGGATAAGCAAGCCGCCCGGGAGGATCTGCGGATCTTCCCGGGCGGTTTTTTCACAGGCGCAGACGGCGCCGCTTTTGCCGGATTCATCCCCGGGCGTCCTGCCGGGTGGTGTGGAAGTACTCCTTGGGGGTCATGCCATATTCCTTTTTAAAGGCGCGGAAAAAGTGGTTGTAACCGCCAAAGCCGCTGGTCTTGTACACCTCGGTGATGGGCAGCCCCTGCTCGATGAGGGTGCAGCAGCGGTCTAACCGCGCCTTTACGATATAGCGGTGCACCGTCTGCCCGGTCTGGCGTTTGAATTCCCGGGCAATATGTTCCCGGGAGACGAAAAACTCCTTTTCCAGCCGCTCCAGCGTCAGTTCCTCGGTAAGGTGCGCCTGAATAAACAAAAACACCTCGTCCAGCATCAGGTGGTGGCGGCTGACCGATGCGGTGTGGAACTCCGCATGGATGCAGGCACGCAGCGCCAGTACCACAAGCATTTGCAAAATACCGTGCTCGAACACCGCTGCACCGAACTGAGTGCGCTCCTGCGGGAGCATCAGCAGCTTCCGGGCAAGGTTTTTCAGCAGCATATAGATCTGGCTGTCCGGGCGCACAGCCACCTGCCGGAAGGGCACCACGTTGAAGCTTTTTTCAAGGTCGGTATCTGCGTCCGAAAGCTGCGCCAGCGTCTGGGGGGACAGCTGCACCCGAATAAGTTCCAGCGGGCCGTAAGCACCGGCGTATTCCAGTCTGCCGCCCTGACCGGGCTTGAAGATGATGAGATTCTGCTGCTGTGCAGGCAGCACCACCTCGCTGCACCGGAACACACCGCTGCCCCGCATGACCAGAAACAAATCATAATACGCGCCGGAATAAAATTCCCGGACGGCACTCTGCTCAAAAAGATAACGCTTGGCTGTATAATTCACCAAAAAGTCCTCCATGAAACTGTCATGTGTAACAGATTGTTGTACACAACAGAAAAGTACAACTGTTATAATTGCATAATACATCAATTTGCGATAGTTTTCAATCATTTTTTGGATATGTATTGATGAAAAATTAACGTATAATGCAAACGTAGAAAAGAGACTTGTGCGAAATGTCTCGTGGTTTCACTGTTTTAAGGAGGATAAAACACAATGGACCAGAAAAAGACCATCCGACCCTTCTCCATGAAGGACAAGATCGGTTATACGCTGGGCGATCTGGGCTGCTGCTTCACCGAGCAGTACCGCGCCATGTATCTGTCGATCTTCTATACCCTGATCCTGCAGGTCAACCCCTTCCACGTGGGTATCCTGATGCTGATCACCAAGATCTGGGACGCCGTGAATGACCCCATCATCGGTGCCATTGTGGACTCCCGCAAGGCCACCAAGGGCGGCAAGTTCATCCCGTGGATCCGCGCCTTCTCCTTCCCCATGGCAGTGCTGTGCATACTTGGCTTTGTCAATGTAGGCAATATCAACTACGGCCTGCGTCTGGCCTACATGTTCGTCACCTACGTTCTGTACGAGGCGCTGTACACCTGCGTCAACGTGCCTTTCGGTACTCTGTCCAGCGTGATGACCGATGATGTCAGCCAGCGCACCGCACTGTCCCGCTACCGCAGCCTTGGCGGCACCATCTTCATGACCGTTATGGTCATGGTCGGCCCCCTGTTCCTGTATGTGGACAACCAGCCCGTGGCTGGCCGCTTCCTGATGCTGGCCTGCATCTGCGCTATGCTGGGCCTGCTGTGCCTGCAGATCACCTGCGTGTGGTGCAAGGAGCGCGTGGAAGTGCCTGAGCGTCCGCAGGGCGAAAAGCTGAACTACCTGCACGTGCTCAAGGAGATCTCTCACAATAAGGCTCTGCTGGGCGTTATGTTCTTCAGCCTGACCGGCATGATCGGTGCTTCCGTGGTCAACGGTCTGAACACCTACCTGTATAAGGACTTCTTCGGCAACGTTAAAATTCAGGCTGTCTCCGGTATGCTGAGCGTGCTGTACGCGGTGCTGTCCTTTGCCATCACCCAGCCTCTTGCCAACAAGTTCGGCAAGAAGGAGTGGTGCTGCATGGGCGCCGGCTTTGCCGCCATCGTGTTCGGCATCCTGTTCTTCTTCCCCGTCCACAACCCCGTGGCCTTCATCGTCATCAACGGTATCTGCTATCTGGGCGCTTCCGGCATGCAGGTGCTGATCTGGGCCATGGTCAACGACGCCATCGACTACCATGAGCTGCAGACCGGCGAGCGCAACGAGGGCATCGTTTACTCCACCTACTCCTTCTTCCGCAAGCTTGCAAGCGCCATTTCCGGCAGCCTGTCCAGCTTTGTGCTGGGTGCCATCGGCTACAACGTTACCGCTGGCGCTGTGCAGACCGCAGGCGTTGTAAACGCCATCTGGAAGAGCTACACCGGCGTCTACTTTCTGGGCTACGGCATTGCAGTTGCCATCCTGTTCTTCGTCTACCCCCTGACCAAGCAGAAGACTGCTGAGATGCTGACCGAGCTGAAGGCTCGCCGCGCCGCAAAGGAGAGCAAGTAAACCATGAAGATCTTACAGGTTCAGTTTAAAAACCGCAATGGCCACACCCTGCGCGGCATCGTGACCCTGCCCGACACCGAGGGCAAGGTACCCTTTGTGGTGCATCTGCACGGCTTTGCCGGCAGCTGCAGCGGCTACAAGTCCATGTACACCCATCTGTCCCGCGCTCTGGCAGCGCAGGGCATCGGCAGCGCTCGGTTCGATTTCTACGGCAACGGCGAGAGCGACGGCGAGTTCGAGGATATGAGCTTTGACGGCCTGCACACCGATGCACAGGATATCTTTGCATGGGCCGCTGAGCAGCCCTATGTGGACAGCGAAAAGCTGTTCCTCTCCGGCCAGAGCATGGGCGGCTACATTGCCGCCTCCTGCGCACCGGTCATCCAGCCCCACGGCCTGATTTTGCTGTGCCCGGGCGCCGGGATGTGGTTTGGCTGCGCACAGCGCGCCGACGGCGTTGTGCAGACCGGCAAGGACTACACCGACATGGAGGGTCTGTGCTACAAGATGGCCTTTAACTACGAGATGGCCAAGCACCCCGACCCCTTTACCGAGGCCAAGGGCTACAACGGCCCGGTGCTGCTGCTGCGCGCCGATGATGACCGTCTGGTGGACGAGGGCACCTGCAACCGTTACGCACAGGTGTACACCGCACCCGATGTGGACACCATTGCAGGCGGCGGCCACAACTTTGCCACGCTGGCAGCCCGTGCCGCCGTGGAGGAAAAGACCGCAGCATTCATCAAAGCAAATCTGTAAAGCAAAGCATATCTGCAAGGAGGCTTTTATATGCAAAACGTAATTCTGCAGCCCATTGAGGTGGGCGGACAGACCTTTAAAAACCGCATCATGTTCCCCCCGCTGACCACCGGCTACGAGAAAAACGGCATGATCAGTGAGCAGGACATGGGCTTCTACACCCGTCTGGCAAAGGGCGGCGTGGGCTACATCGTTATGGGCGATGTGGCACCCATCAACAGCTTTTCTCCCACCCCCAAGCTGTTTGACGACAGCCAGATCCCTGCCTTCAAGGCACTGGCCGACAGCGTACACGCCTACGGCACCAAGCTGGGCGTCCAGCTCTTCCACCCGGAGTACGATGTGGACGCCATCAACAGCCTGTTCATGCAGAAGAAGTTTGACGAAATGCGTCAGCGCCTGCATCACGACATGATGTTCTTCACCGATGAGGTCAGCGAGGAGATGCTCATGGCCATCATCGATAAGATGTGCGCCTGCGCAGTGCGTGCCCAGAAGGCCGGTGTGGACGTGATCCAGATCCACGGCGACCGCCTGAACGGTTGCCTGTGCTCCACCCGCATGAACCACCGCACCGATAAGTTCGGCGGCAGTCTGGAGAACCGCGTCCGTTTTGCCCGCATGCTGACCCGCGCCATCCGCAAGGCTGTGCCGGATATGGTCATCGACTACAAGCTGTCCATCGTCACCCCGCAGCGCGGCAAGGGCGGCATTGACGAAGCCGACGCCGTGCAGTTTGCCCAGTGGCTGGTAGAGGACGGCGTGAATATGCTCCACGTTGCGCAGGCCAACCACACCGGCAACATGGCCGACACCATTCCTCCCATGGGCGTACAGCCCTACGGCTTCTTCGTCAAAATCGCCGGGGACATCAAAAAGGCCGTCAATGTGCCGGTCAGCGCCGTGGGTCGTATCGTGGATGCCGAAATGGCTGCGCGTGTCATCGAGAGCGGCATGGCCGACATGGTTGCCATGGGTCGCCCGCTGCTGGCAGACCCCGACTGGGGCACCAAGATCGCTGCCGGGAAGGCCTGCGATATTCGCCGCTGCATCAGCTGCAACAAGGGCTGCACCGATGCCATCCAGAACCGTCAGTTCCTCTCCTGCGTGCTGAACGCGGAGAACGGCTACGAGAACACCCGCAGCATCCAGCCCGCAGCGCAGAAAAAGAAGATCGCCGTCCTCGGCGGCGGCCCTGCCGGCTTGGAAGCTGCCCGTGTGGCAGCTTTGCGCGGCCACGACGTGACCCTGTTTGAAAAGACCACCTCTCTGGGCGGTCAGCTGAACATTGCCTGCGTGCCTCCCCGCAAGGAGGAGATGCGCCGTGCCGCACAGGACCTGATCCACGCTGTCTGCAACGCCGGTGTGCACCTGTGCATGGGTCAGACCCGCACCGCAGAGCAGCTGAAGGATGCCGGTTTTGAGGCAGTCATCAACGCTGTGGGCGCACACAGCGCCGCACCCCGCATCCCCGGCATCGACAGCGTGAATGTGGCCGATGCATGGAAGGTGCTGGCCGGTGAGCAGCAGGTGTATGGCACGGTGGCCGTCATTGGCGGCGGCATGGTAGGCTGCGAGACCGCAGAGTATCTGGCTGCCCGCGGCTGCAAGGTGTCCGTCATTGAGATGATGGACAAGATCGCCGCAGGCGAGAGCACCACCATTCTGCCCACCCTGCTGGAAAACTACAAGACCTACGGCGTGGAGCAGTACCCCAGCCACAAGGTCAAGGAGTTCCGCATGGACGCCGTCGTCTGCGAGAACAAGGACGGCGCAGAGGTGACCATCCCCTGCGATCACATCGTACTGGCCATGGGCGCACGCTCCAACGAATTTGACGCTGCTGCGCTGGAAGCTGCCAGCATCCCGGTGTATTCCATTGGCGATGCCGCCGGCAAGGCTGCGGATATCTCCAACGCCATCCGCACCGGCTACGATACCGCCTGCCAGCTGTAAAACAAAAATATCGTTCTATTTGTGGGTCAGAAACGCCTGTGGGCGCTTCTGACCCACTTTTTTACCCTCTCAGGCGCTCCCGCGCCAGCTCTCCCAAGGGGAGAGCGGACACGCCCGGAAACTTTACGGGTCAGCCGGGAACTGTACCGCCACCGCTTAAGCCTTCACCCACCGGGGGAAGGTGGCGCGTAGCGCCGGATGAGGGGCAGCACCAGCTCCCCCGAAGGGGTAGCCAAGGTTTAAAGCCCATTGCTAAAGTATTAGGCATCATGAGGAGACTTTCGGCAGTGCTCTTGGCTCTCCCTTTGAGGAAAGACTTCCACCCGCTCCGGGGGAAGATGTCGCGGAGCGCATTCAAAATCATCCCACATAAAAAGGCTGCTGCACAAAACCCTGTGCAGCAGCCTTAAATATTTTACGTTTACAACAGATCAGATGCTGAACTGCACGGCGCAGAAGGCGGCATAGATGCACAGCAGAGCGATGCCCTGCGGGCGGCTGAGCCTGCCTTTGATGAGGGCCGGCACCGTCAGCAGCAGCATCACGGCAAACATCACCGGGAACTCCAGCACCAGCGATGCGTTGTGTCCGAACAGCATGGAGTTCTGCGGGATGGTAAAGGGTGCCACCACTGCGGAAACACCGCTCACCAGCACCAGATTGAACACGTTTGCGCCGATGACATTGCCCAGAGACAGCGCACCGTGGCCCTTGGCCAGCGAGGTGATGGCCGTGACCAGCTCCGGCAGCGAGGTGCCCAGCGCCACAAAGGTGAGCGCGATCACCGACTCCGGCACGCCCAGTGCCTGCGCGATCAGTGTGCCGTTATCCACCAGCAGGTTCGCGCCCACGGCAATGAGCACCGCGCCCACGGCCAGCAGACCCAGCTCCTTGGCAAGGGATCCATTTTCATCGGTCTCCTCCGCTTCTTCCGGGGCGGGGGCATTTTTCATAGCCAGCACGTTGCACACGATGTAAGCCACGAACATGGCCAGCAGGATCAGGCCCACCGGGCGGGTGAAGGAGCCGGTGGTGTAGGCCACACCGGCATAGAAAGCGGCAGCCACAAAGAAGAAGGCCACCGGGGTGCGTAGGCTCTTGGGGTCAACCTTGCCCGGGCGCACCGCAATGGTGATGGCGGCGATCAGTGCAGCGTTGCAGATGACCGAGCCGATGGCGTTGCCGTAGGCGATCTCGCCGTGACCGGTGAGGGCAGAGGTGGTGGACACCATGACCTCCGGCAGGGTGGTACCGATGGACACCACCGTGGCACCGATGAGCAGCTCCGGCACATGGAAGCGGCGGGCGATGCCGGTGGCACCGTCCACAAACCAGTCGCCGCCCTTGATCAGGCACAGCAGACCCACGATAAATAACAGAACAGGGATCAGCATAATATCTCTCCTTTTTAATAATAACGGCAGAGGCACAAAAAAAGACCTTTATCACATTCAGCCCAAAACGGGAAAATGTGATAAAAGTCTCAAGCATCCGGTACTGCATCGGGTATTTCTACCGGGGGTGTCGCTGCAGCACAGCGCACCCGTTTTTCAACTAAAGTACGCCCCTTACTCCCTTTTATCCAGAGAATATTATACCTGTTTTCCAGCAAAAGCGCAAGGGAAAATAGCAGTCCATGGACTGTACTGTGGTGTAGACATCATACTTTGAGAACATAATCAGCCTTTCTTCGCGTACTTTGCACGCAGTTCATTCACGACCTGCTGATAGCTGGCCTGACCGCTGCCAATGCGGTCAAGGTTGCTGCGTGTATCTTTGCTGATAGTCATGCCCTCAATGGCAAAGGTGCCATACACATTGCGGAGGTTGCTCTTGTGCTGGGCAGGGGTAGTGTACTTGACACTCATGGTTTGGCCTGCCCTCCTTCTGATTTACATGATACTATATAAAGTTTATCGTGTATGTGTCCTATTGTCAATCTATAACTTGATGCCAAATGTAAAAAGCGCAGCTTTCATTCTTTCCGAGTAGAAGTTGCGCTTTTACGTTACATCGTATTTTATTGTAAATTAGGATGCGATACATCTGAACCCCATGTGAGTTGCATCTCAAGGGCCTGTAGCTCACTTGTCCGCCAACCATATTACGCCCCAAACTGCATCATCTTGAAAATCAGCGGCTTGGAAAGCATACTTGCGAGAGAGAAAGGTCGTTGGGATGGCAGAATATTTTATATAGACGAATATGCGTTGATTTTCCTTTTCTCACGGTGTGCAAGGTGTGCACAAAAGCGAGACTGTTGGGAGCACGAGCTGTGCATACTCCAAGGGCTTATTATACAGCAGCCAGTCCAGCTCTGCCCGCTGTGCAGGGGCGTTGCCGTATTCGTTCTCAATGGCTATGCAGTCGATGGCAAGAGTGATTTCATCCTCGAACCAGGCTTCCACCCGGTTGGTGTCCATGTTGTAGCGGCAGGAAAGCAGTTGCATCATAGTAAGATCCTCCTAGACTTGATTTTTTGGTGTGCGGCCACTCAAACCAATGCCGTCAAGCCGGTGAGGATAGGGCGATTTTATTTGTCGGAGAGTAAGTGCACGGTTTCTGCACGGATTTTGCACGGTTTCAAAACGTGCAAAAGGTGCTTTTCGCTGCAAAATCTGACAAAGGATGCAGAAATTACTGGGTGAAAAATCACGTTGTTTTGATTAAAAATGACGGTGAATCGAAACTTCCATAAATTGAGACGAACCGGCGGCTTGCTCTCTTAATCAGTGGGCCCAGGGTTCGAGTCCCTGGAGGTGCACCACAACAACAAAATCCGAACTTTTTTCCGATAGGAGAAGGGTTCGGATTTTTTGTATTCTTCGGAAAACAGAACGAATCCCTTGCTTCCATCGAAAAACGTCCTAGACCTTATCATAAGAAAGCACGACAGACCACTGTAAGAGTGCCGTAAGGCAGAAAGGACACAAACATGAAGTACGATGCAAGAGTTTGCAAATTCAACATGGACACCGGCTGCGTGGAGCTGCTGCTCCGGGATGGGAGAGAAATCTCCATCGACTGCACCGGGGTCGAGGATGCGCTGGATGTGACCATGGCGCAGCAGACGGAACTGGACTACCTTATCTACAATGACCCACTGGGCTATGCGGATTTGATTCTGAACGGCGACCCGAAGGAATATTTGAAAAATGTGTCCGGTAGTCGTACACTAGAAGATTAAAAAGTAATTGTCTGTCGAACAAAAATATTCGGCAGACAATTTTTTTCATAGATTTAGAAGTACTATCAGTTCCAACCATACAAAAACGTTGGGTTCAACAGGTGAATCTTTGCACCGGAAAAATCAAGGATCCTCTCATCGCGCATCCGGCACAGCTCACGGGAAAGAGCACTGCGGTCCACACAGAGGAAATCCGCCAGTTCTGTCCGGGTGTAGGGCAGACTGTAACAGCCTTTTTCATCGGGTGTCAAGGTTTGAAGATAAATCTTCAGACGATCTCGAAGCCGTTTTTGTGCTAAAATACGCACTTTGGTGTTAAAAAAGAGAAGCTGCTGCGCCATATCCTGCATAAGATTTGCTGTGACTTGCATCCGGCAGGGACAGGACAGCGTTTTCTGTGACATCAATGCGCTGAAATCCAGCAGCATTACGGTACAGTCCGAACTGGCACGCAGACAGACCGGACTTGTCGTCCAGCCAGTACAGGCCAGTTCTGCACCAAATACTTCTCCGGGACAAAAACGGCAGATGCTGATTTGATTGCCATTTTCATCATACAAAAATTCTTCCATCGTGCCATCCAGCAGAACACCCGTATTGTGGCTCTGCTCACCCAGCTCGACGATGTGCGCACCACGAGGATATTCACGGACAGTCGCATTCAAGCAACGAAGGACTTCCCTATATTTTCGCGGCTGGATGCCGTTGAACATGCCGCATTGCTGTAAAATTGAATAATATTGCTCCATCTTAAAATTTACTTTGCCGTTGCCATAACAACGGACACTCCGAGGTAGTTGTGTTAAACTCTTGGTTAGAGATGTCTAATTAAGAGGTATCATTATTATACGGTATAAAGTTTGAAATGTCAAACCCTATAACGTTCAGGGTTGATATCGAAGGAGTGACACAATGCTTTCGTTGGGAATGGATATCGGTACATCAACGGTCAAGTTGGTGCTGTTGAAAAATCAAGAAATTGAAAAGCAGTGGATGGCGGTGCATCACGGCAACCCTTTTGTCTGCCTGGAAAAGGGTCTTTCCACGTTGGAACTGGCGATGGATACTCCGTTTTCACTCTGTGTGACCGGAAGCAACACGGAGGCTCTGCTGGAGCAAGATTCAGCCATTCCCTCTTTAGGCGATATCCCAGCTATCGTCGAGGGTGTGCGCTGGATCATTCCGCAGGCCGGTTCGATTATTGAAATCGGCAGTCAGGGTGCGCGGTTCATCACGGAAGTCCAGAGCCGGACCCCGCAGTTTGCGGCCAACGAGCATTGTGCAGGCGGTACCGGTTCCTTTTTTGAGGATCAGATGTCCCGTGTGGGCTGCAAGCTGGAGGATTATTCTGCGCTGGTTGAGCAGGCGCAGAGCGTCCCGCGGCTTTCCGGACGCTGCGCCGTGTTTGCCAAAACGGATATCATTCACCGCCAGCAGGAAGGCGTTTCCACACCGGACATTCTGCTGGGATTGTGCTATGCAATGATCCGCAACTACAAGGCGACCATTGTACGGCGGCTGCCGGTCTGCAAACCGGTGGTATTCTGCGGCGGCGTGACCTGCAACTCCGGTGTGATACGGGCTATCCGGGATGTGTTCGGCCTGACCGAAGAGGAACTGATCGTCCCGGAGTTTGCCCGATATGAAGCGGCTCTTGGTGCTGCACTCAAAGCATCCGGCTCGTTCACGTTACGTCAACTGAATGATTCTCTGGACCGTACACGAACAACACACCACACGGTCGGAACATTGCCCAAACTGGAACTGCGCCCCGGCACGAGCCTTGCGGAGCCAAACGCTACCAAGATCATTCCAGAAAGTGGCTGCGCATTGGGCATCGACATCGGTTCTACCAGTACCGATCTTGTTCTGGTCGGTGCTGACGGTGAACTGGTAGACTTTCAATATCTGCGCACCGCAGGTGACCCGGAAGGAGCTGTCCGCAAAGGCCTTGCAAGTATTCGCCAGCGGTTTGGTGATATCCGGTTCACCGCAGTCGGTGTGACCGGTTCAGGACGAGAGCGCATCGGCAAACGTATCGGAGCAGATGCTGTCCGGGATGAGATCACTGCGCAAGCCAAGGGAGCTGCTCATTGGGTGCCGGAAGTCGATACCGTGTTTGAGATCGGCGGACAGGATAGCAAATACATCAGCATCCAGAACGGTGAAGTTGTGGATTTTCAGATGAACAAGATCTGCGCTGCCGGTACCGGTTCTTTTGTGGAAGAACAAGCTGCCCGTATGGGCATCCCACTGGCGGAATTTGGCCCATTAGCCTTATCCTCTGAACATCCGGCATCCTTGGGAGAACGGTGCACGGTGTTTATCGAAACGGCCATTGCGTCCGCTTCCGCTGAAGGTATTTCACGGGCGGATATTGCCGCAGGCCTTTGTCACTCCATCGTCCAGAACTATCTGCACAAGGTAGTCGGCTCCAAGCCGGTGGGCCAGCACATTGTCTTACAGGGCGGCGTAGATTATAATCCCGGCATTGTGGCGGCATTCCAATCCGCATACGGCGACCGCATACAGGTCAGCCCGATCTTTTCCATCAGTGGTGCGTATGGCGTGGCTCTTCTGGCACAGGAAGCGGTGGGCGATGCACCCAGCCGATTTGTAGGATTTGACAGCCCGGCAAAGGATGCAGAGGACAGCCGCAGTGCGGAGATCCAGAAGAACATTGACTTCTACAAGCAGGCGGACAAACTGCTTTTGGAGGGTTACACCGGTAAACGCGACCCACGTAAAAAGACCGTAGGTGTGCCTTTTGCGTTGATGATCCACAAATTCTTCCCGATGGCAAATGCCTTCTTTACCTCGTTGGGCTTCAATGTCGTCCTGACTGACCCCACCAGTGAGGAAACGATCCGGCTGGCTCAGCAGACCGCACAAGGGGAGACCTGCTACCCGGTCAAGCTGATCTACGGCCACATACAGCAGCTCATCGACCAGAAGGTGGATTATATCTTTCTGCCCAGCATCCACACCATGAAGCACGAAAAGAGCCGGGTGAAGCACAACTACGGCTGCGTCTATATGCAGACGGCGGCGGTGTCCATCGCAAAGGCACTGGACATCGAAAGCAAGGGCATCACCCTGCTCAGCCCGGTATTTGATCTGGACTTCGGGCAGGAAGCCATGGCCACCGCCATGCTGGGGCTGGGCAAAGTACTAGGTATCCCGAAGCCGCTTTGCGCAAAAGCACTGCTCAGCGGTGCCATGGCGGTGCGCCGCCATACTGCCGCAGTGGAAAAGCAGGGCAAAGCACTGCTGGCGACCCTGAGACCGGAGGACAAAATTCTGGTGCTCATCACCCGAAACTACGGCGTTTCCGACCCCATCCTGAACATGGGCATCCCGGAACTGCTGTTGGAACGCGGCTATAAAGTCATCACGCTGAGCCACCTGCCCGGTCATGCGCTGGACATCTCCGATGAATACGATAATCTTTATTATCCGTTCGGGCAGCATATCCTGTCCGGAGCAAAGCTGATCGCTCACTACCCGAACCTCTACGCTGTCTATCTGACCAACCACGGCTGCGGCCCGGACACCATGCTCTCACACCTGTTCAAGCAGGAGATGGGGGATAAGCCCTACTTGCAGATCGAAGTGGACGAGCACTTTTCCAATGTGGGTGTCATCACCCGCATTGAAGCGTTCCTGAACAGCTTGCAACACCGCCCGGCGGTGGCTCTGCCGACAGATTTCAACATCGAGCAGGTCGATATTCACCCCTGTCGTCTGGCACAGACACCATCCCCCAATGTGCCACTCTATCTTCCGGCGATGGGTGCTTATACGCCCTATCTGGCCGCATATTTCAAACAGCAAGGGGCAGACCCCTACGAGCTGCCACACCTGACGGACGATATTCTGAGCCTTGGCCGAGCGGAGACGAGTGCAAAAGAATACCTGCCTTTCCCGGCACTGCTGGGCAGTATCCTTGCTGAGCGTAAAAACGACCACGCACATGCGCAGTTCCTAATTCCGCAGACGCAGGGTGCGGAGGCAGACGGTCAGTACGCCCGTGTCATCCGTGCTGTGTTGGACCGCAGAAAAGAGCAGAATGCTCAACTTATCAGCCCAATGCTGGAAACACTGCCCGAAATGGCGCAGAACTGTGACGCACTCTTCCGCGCACTGTTGGCGGGAGATATCCTCTATGCTGCTCCGGCAGATAAACGTGCAGACATTTCGGCACAGTGGGATGCTCTGCCTGGCTGGGAGCAGCTGCACACCGCAGCGAGAGAGATCGGAGCACTTCTCACCAAAGGCCGCCGCATTGCCGCTGTTGGTACGCCGCTCTGCCTGACAGAACTGGACAGCGGCGTACTTGCCGCGCTGGAAGCCGAAGGCGAACAGGTGCTTCGCGCCCCGCTCAGCGAGGCACTCTGGTTTCTGTGGAAAGACAATTTGGATGAAAACAAACCATCGGCTGGTTGGCTTGACCAGATGCAGAGGCAGATGCAGACCCTTGGTAATGAACTTGGAGCGCACAGTGCCTTTGCGGAAGACGCTGAAACACTGTTCCTCATTGCGGACTCTGCCTTGCCGAATTTTTCAGGCGGGAACGGTCGATATCGGTACGCCAAGGCCGTGGAGCTTTCTAACCGTACCAATGCAGTGCTGACCCTTGCACCCCGGTATGAAAATACAGCGATGATTCTGGATATGCGCGGCCTGCACGATGCCTGTCGGGCTCCGGTGTTCCAGCTTTCCCTTGATAATGACTGGGATGAGACTGCATGGAGCCGCCTGCGTTCCTTCCTGTATTACTGCTGAAGAAACTGAATGACAAAGAACCCGTCCGGAATGCTCCGGACGGGTTCTTTGCGTCAGTTGTGAATGCGAAAAGCGCTTACTCGATCACCAGCAGAAGGCTCATTTTGAACTTGCCCTGTGCAGTGACGCTGTGCAGGCCGTTCTTATCGAAGCGGAAGCTCTCGCCTGCGTTCAGCTCGTAATCCTTGCCCTCATAGCCAATAATGGCCTTGCCTTCGAGGGCGGTCAGGATGGCGTTGCCGGGTGCACGGTGCGGGGTTAGGCCGGTGCCCTCGTCAAAGGCCATCAGCACGAATTTCATGTTGTCGGCGTGGACGAGGTCGAGGTTTGCAATGCTGCCGTCCTCGTAAGAAATGAGATCTTTCAGTTCGGTGGGCTGGCCTGCTTTGAGAATGTTGTTCATGGTAAAGTTCTCCTTTTTCAGAATGATTTCAGTATAGATCATGCCGCTGTCGGTTAGACAGCCGCAGAGCATTTTAGGCGGAACATACAGCACTTCTCCGGGTTTGACAGACACTTCCTGCCCATCGACTCCCAGAAGAAACTTGCCGTTTCCCTCACCACCCAGATAAAGAGTGGTGCAGTCATAGTATTCCGGGGTAATAGAAGTGCCTGCGCCCAAGGAAAACCATGTTACCGGCACTCCATAGCCCAGTCCGGAAGGTCGGGAAACGGTCATAGCGTCCCGAATCGGGCGAACCTGGGAAAGTGTAAAAGGGACATTGTTCATACAGCAGTTTCCTCCCGCAGAGCAACTGGCACAATGCTGCGCACGGCGCGTCCCTGATAATTCAACTCGTCCACGATGACCTGAACATCAAAGGAATAGGAAATGTTCTGTTCGTTCAGGATGGCAGCGGCCGGACCGTAGAAAAATTCACCCTTGCGGTTGAGCATCAGTGCTTCGTCTGCCACGCTCATGGCGTTGGTAGGATAATGGGTGTTCATAATGGCGCTGATGCCTTCCTCATGCGCCAGCCGCTCCACCATGTTCAGGACAAGGATCTGGTTGTGGAAGTCCAGACCGGTCTCCGGCTCGTCCAGAATAATGAGCTTGGGGTCGTTGATAAGGGCACGGGCAATGAGCACCATTTGCAGTTCGCCGCCGCTCATCCGGTTGCAGTCCTTGTTGGCAAGACGGGTGATCCCAACTCGTTCCATCATGGCTTCCGCCATTTCGATTTCCTCTTTGCCGGGTTGCTGAAAGGTTCCGAGATGCGCACTGCGCCCCAGCAGAACCATCTCCAGCCCAGTATAGGAGAAGGCAAACCCGTGGGACTGCGGGATGTAGGAAATGGTGCTCCACACTTCCTTCGGCTTCAGGGTGTGGATATCCTTATCATAGAGCAGGGTCTTGCCGCTGTGCCACGGCAGCAGACCGATCATACATTTGAGCAAAGTGGTCTTGCCGATGCCGTTTGGGCCGAGGATGGCAAGAATGTGTCCCTCTTCCAGTGTCAGGTCGATATTTTCCAGTATGGCAGGCTGTCCGGGGTAGCCGAAACAGCCTTTCTGTACTTGCAAGATCATCGCAGGTTGCTCCTTGTCTTATTCAGCAGAGAGATGAACACCGGCGCACCGATGATGGCGGTCAGGATGGAAAGCGGCAGCTCAATGATGCTGATGGTGCGCGACAGCGTGTCGATCAGGATCATGAAGCTGGCACCAAGGCTCAGGCTCACCGGCACGACATAGCGGTTGTTGCTGCCCACCAGCATCCGGGCGCAGTGTGGGATCAGCAGACCAATCCAGCCCACCTGTCCGCACATAGATACCGCCGAGGCGGTGATGAGGGTGGAAGCCAGAATGAACAGCATCCGGGTCTGTTTGATGTTGATGCCGCTGGCGCGGGCTTCGTCATCGCTCAGGGAGAGGATGTTCAGCCGCCAGCGCAGCAGGTAAATGAAAGCGATACCTGCAAGGATGAGCGGGCAGCCGATGAGGATCTTCTGGTAGCTGGCACTGGTAAAACTGCCCATCAGCCAGTAGGTGATCTCCGGCAGCTTATCCTGCGGGTCGGCCGTATACTTGAGCAGCGATCCAACCGCATTGAAAAGAGAAGAGGCAATGGTTCCGGCCAGAACCAGATAGACCATGGAACGGCCATCGTTCTTGCCTGCAATTTTCAGGGTAAAGCAGACGGACGCAAGGCCGAACACCAGCGCAATGAGCTGTGTTTCCAGAATGCTGCACGACAGAATGATGGCCAGAATTGCACCCACACAGGTGCCGCTGGTCACGCCCAAAATGTCCGGCGTGGCAAGCGGATTAGAAAACAGGGACTGAAAGGTGTTGCCCGCACAGGTCAGTCCTGCACCTACGATGATGGCCATGAGGATGCGCGGCAGACGCAGGTTGATGACGATGGAGTAGTTCTGCACATTGGCCGCGCTGCCGCCGGTCAGAGCTGTGCGCAGGGCGGTCAGCACTTCCCCGACCGGGACATTCATGCGTCCGAAGCACAGGCAGATGAGTGCGGTCACAAGGGGCAAAGCAAACATCAATACCACGGCCAGAGGTGTGAACCGGCCTTTTTTGATCCAGATGGTGTCCTTCATCAGTACAGCAGCATTTCCTCCAGCTCGTCATCGGTCACATCATAGCCATACCAGGTCTTGTAATATTCCTTGATGGTGTCGCCCAACGGGTAATCTGCGAAAGCGTCCGGGTAGGTGTTGCAGGCCAGCCACGCCAGCACCAGCGGAGCATCCGGATTCGGGGTGAACCAGTTCCACATGCCAAGGGTGGTGTTGTACACACGGCTGTTCTGCACAGCAGTCAGCGTGGAGAAGTCAGCGCCATCCACGTTGCCGGAAAGCACATCCTCCGTGCGCAGGGGCTGCAGGCCGGGGCCATCGAGGAAGAGGATGTCCGGATCCCAGCTGTAGACCTGTTCCATGCTGGTCTGGGCAAAACCGGTGGCTTCCAGCGCTTTGTCGGTCACGCCCAGATGCTTCATCCAGTAGGTACCGAACGTGCCATTTCCGGAGACCTGCGGCACACCGTCCGAGTACTTCCACAGGATCAGGGCGCTGGGGCGGTCGCTCTCAGGAATATCCGCAATGCGGGCTTCCACATCGGCCACGATCTCGTCACCGGCAGCCACAAAGGCCTCGGTCTTGCCCGGTTCGCCAAAGATATCCTCCAGCAGTTTCAGCCACTCCTCATAGCGCTCCAGCGGGTCAGCCTCGGTGGAAGCACCCACGGTGGCAAAGCCGATCGAGGGAATACCGCTGGCCTTCAGGATCTCTGCATGGGAGGAATTGCCTGCATTGTACAGGATGACATCCGGGTTCAGCTTCATGATCTCCTCAATATTGAGGTCGCTCTGCGCATAGACCGTGTCGCTGGATTCCATCAGCTCCGGGGCGATGTTCTTGAGCACGGTGTCGGAAATGACCGACTTGAAGGAGCCGCAGTAACCCACGATATAGGGTGCGCTGCCCTCAAAATAGGCCATGTAGGTGGACAGGATGGGGATCTGGTCGATGACCACACGAGTGACCTTGTTGGGGACTTCGACCTCATTGCCGCCGTGGTCGATGACGGTGTGGGTGCCGGTCTCATCGGCAGAAGCCGCAGAAGAGACTGCTTCGCTGGAAACAGAGGCAGATTCAGAAGCGGCAGCGGAAGAAGCTGCATTGCCGGAACCACCACAGGCGGTCAGGACACCGGCAGCGCTGACAGCAGCCATAGCAGCGAGAAAAGAACGACGTGTAATCTTTTTCATGGGAAACTCCTTAAAATGATGAAAATTTCTGGTAGTTAGTTATACATAACCAACCGCAGAGCATTTTAGCAGATTCCCACAGGATTGTCGGTTGCTATGGCAACCACTCTCCAAAATCGGAAGAAGTCTTAAAGTTTTCCAAGAAAAAAACAGGGCGCGTCCACCTGCTGGGTATTCGTAAAACAGTTTTCGAGAAATGACACGGCAACTGCCTGTCAGGATTGGTTACGAGTACCTGGCTAGGCCGAGGAAGCATCAAGTCCCATGTCCGCACCGTCAAGGTGTTGGGTATGGGGCTTTTTGCATTTCAAGAACGTGTACACCTCTGGAAAGGTGTAACACACTAGACTTTGTACCAAAGTTGTGTGCCAAGGGTGCTGCGCCCCTTTGGAATCCCTGCTCACATCGCCTGTGGGCGATGTGAATTCGCTGCATAGAAAGCTCTCGCAAAGGCAAACCCGGCTGTTTGCGGCGAGGGAAAGGCACTTCTGCGGAAGTGTAATAACCCACTATGACACTTTCATCCCTGCGGCCTGCAAAGTGCCGTGGGCTCTCCGAGGGGGAACGGTTGTATAAGGTGCGTTTCGGGCGAATCGCTGCGTACGTGCGTACGGAAGGTTGGTACGCACGTACGCAGTAAAACAGCCAAATTCTCGTATATATGGGTGGTCATTTGACCACGAGTGTGGTATACTTCACTTGGAAAACCAATTAAGGTAGATATAATGCACAGGGATGTGCTTTATATAATAAAAGCAGGATAAAAACGCAACGCATTTCTTTCTGAGAGATGCCAGAGCTGGTAGGTAGCCCAGCCGTCTACACCGCACGGTGTAGGTAAGTAACCTTCCCCTCCGGGTTGTCCGTTCCTGTAAGGATTTATTTCAGGAGGGTTTCGTTATGGACATTGATTCTACAAAGCTGACTGTATTTTTTGAGGCTCCATTCTGGATCGGAGTATTTGAACGCATTGAGAGAAGAAAGCTTTCAGTGTGTAAAGTCGTGTTTGGTGCAGAACCAAAGGACTATGAAGTCTGGGAGTATCTGCTCAAGAATTATAGTCGGCTGCGCTTCAGTCCATCTGTTGAGACAGTTGTAAAGAAAGAGTCTGTGAACCCAAAGCGATTGCAACGGCAAATCCGAAACGAAACAGTTGCCACAGGAATCGGTACAAAGTCACAGCAGGCGTTGCAAATGCAGCGAGAAGAAAACAAGCTGGTGCGAAAAGCACTTAGCCGTAAACAACGCGAAGCAGAAAAGCAGCGTCAGTTTGAACTGAAACAGCAGAAGCGAAAGGAAAAGCATCGGGGCAGATAGTGCCCCTTTGCTTTTATCTGGCAGGGTTTGGGGCAGGCACGCCCCAAAAAGAAGCAGTCCCAAAGGGGCAGGAAATTTTCAAGAATTGAAAATTTGTGGCCACGGGACGATTCTTGCTCTCACGAAAAACCACACTTTTTGAAAATCCGCTTTTCACAGCCAAAGGAGGATGCACCATGAAAAAAGAAATCGAAGCCTTTGTCAATGCAGCCAGTGAGCAGGAGTTGGATGCTGCATGGAACAACCTCTCGGCAGAGGAACAGCGAGTTTTCGAGCAGCTCATGGAGGAAGACTCACCCGAAGATGCACTGGCATTTTTTGCCCAGCTGTATGACGATGCCCCGAAAGAGCAGACCAGCGAAACCGTGAGCATCTCTGAAAACGAAATTTATTTCAAGCGGAAGCCCTTGACCGAAGAGCAGAAGAAACACGGATCTTATGTGGACGAGAACGGCAACCTCCATGTCAAGAACCTGTCCGCTTTCTGGATTCCGGAACTGACCACCACGGAGAAAGTCGGTCACACCACCTACACCGTGACCGGCAGCTATGAGGGCAAGGAATCCTTTTTGAAGAAGCTGGAGCGCATTGTTGCCAAGAACGCCCAGCAAAAATTTGAAGATGAGGGTGCAGACGAATGACAACTGCGCCCAATTCTGCTATACTTGACCCGGTAACCAATCCTGTACTGACAGTTGCTCCACAGAGTAAGGAGGACACAACAATGTCTGGAGCAACGAATAAGATCACCGCACTTTACTGCCGGCTGTCGCAAGAGGACGCACGGCTCGGCGAAAGCCTGTCCATTGAGAACCAGAAGGCCATCCTTCTGGAATACGCCAAAAAGAACTACTTCCCGAACCCGGTGTTCTTTGTGGATGATGGCTACTCTGGCACGAACTATGACCGTCCCGGCTTCCAGAGTATGCTGACCGAGATCGAAGCGGGACATATAGGAATCGTCATCACGAAGGATTTGTCCCGACTGGGGCGCAATTCCGCCTTGACTGGTCTGTACACCAACTTTACCTTTCCCCAGTATGGCGTTCGCTACATTGCCATTAACGACAACTATGACACCATTGACCCGAACAGCGTAAACAACGATTTTGCAGGCATTAAGAACTGGTTCAACGAGTTTTACGCCCGCGATACCAGCCGCAAGATTCGGGCCGTTCAGAAGGCCAAGGGAGAGCGTGGAGTACCGCTGACGGTCAATGTGCCGTACGGCTATGTGAAAGACCCGGAGAACCCGAAACATTGGCTTGTTGATTCAGAAGCGGCTGCAATCGTGAAGCGCATCTTCTCCATGTGCATGGAAGGCCGTGGCCCGACCCAAATTGCAAACCAACTGTGGGTGGACAAAGTTCTGACTCCTACCGCCTACAAGTTGAGCCATGGCCGGAGTACAAACGCACCTGCCCCGGAAGACCCTTATCGCTGGGATAAAAGAGCAGTAAGTTTGATTCTGGAACGCCGGGAGTACACTGGCTGCACAGTCAACTTTAAGACCTATACTAACTCTATCTGGGATAAAAAGAGACATCTGAATCCCGTGGAAAATCAGGCCATCTTCCCGGATACACATGAGCGCATTATTGACGATGATGTGTTTGAAAAGGTTCGGGAGATTCGTAGCCAGCGTCACCGCATGACCCGGACAGGCAAGAGCAGCATTTTCTCCGGTATGGTCTACTGCGCTGACTGCGGTTCCAAGATGCAATATGGTTCGTCCAATCACAGGGACTTCAGTCAAGACTTCTTTGATTGCTCTCTGCACAAGAAGAACGGGAGCAAGTGCAAGGGACACTTCATCCGGGTAAAGGTTTTGGAGGGCCGTGTGCTAAGCCATGTTCAGCGGGTGACGGACTACATCCTCTGTCATGAGGACTACTTCCGCAAGGTCATGGAGGAGCAGCTTCGGGTGGAAAGCACCGAAAAGCTGACTGTCCTGAAGAAGCAGCTTGCCCGGAATGAGAAGCGGATCGCAGACCTCAAACGGCTGTTCATGAAGATTTACGAGGACAATGTTAACGGAAAGCTTAGCGATGACCGCTTCGACATGATGAGTCAGAGCTACGATGCCGAACAGAAGCAGTTGGAAGAGGAAGTTCTCTCCATCCAGCAGGAAATTGAAGTACAGGAACAGCAAATCGAGAATATTGAAAAGTTCGTCCAGAAAGCGCACAAGTACGTTCATATTGAAGAACTCACCCCTTATGCTCTCCGTGAACTGGTGTCGGCCATCTATGTAGATGCCCCGGATAAGTCCAGCGGAAAGCGGGTGCAGCACATCCATATCAAGTACGACGGGCTGGGGTACATCCCTCTGGATGAACTGGAAGCAAAAGAAAAGGCGTGACCGAAGTCACGCCAAATCTTCCCCATTTAGGGAACTTTTGCAAATACTGTTTTATGGGAACTCTGCTCCCGGACGCACCCTGCAAAAATCCACACACGATAGCGATATGTACAACAGGGCGTTCCCCATCGGGAACGCTCTGTTTCTCATTGCTGGGGGCATGATGAGCCTGCTCTGCCTGCCATAGGCAAGTTCGCGTTAGTGTTTGTGCATTAAAGACGCAAGCTGCTATAAAACGGCAAGGTTTCCCGCAATCAAGAAACCTTGCCGTTTTGTACTGTATTTTGCTAAATCAGGCAGTTGCCCGCGACTTTACAACGCTACGCTGACCGGCAGAACATACACGCCATCGGCGGTGTAGTAGGTGATCTGGGTGACGGTCTTGCCGATGATGGACGCAAGGTAGGGCTCGTCCGTATTGAAGCCCAGCTCGGTGCCGCGCCAGATATTGGTCACATGATGCAGGCCATACTCGCTGCTATCGGCGGTGGTCAGCTCCACAGTAACACCCTCCACGGTAGTCTCGGTGGCGTGGACTTTGCCAAACTCCCACTTGCCGCTCAACAGTTTGTACCATGCGGTAATGTAGTAGGCAGGAGTCTCGCCGAGCTTATAGTACCGCAAAGCCATTGACCTTTTTGCCGGAGCCATGCTGTATGTGGTGGTGGAGAAACTGATCCCGGAAATGTCGCAGGGGCAGCACTCCAACGTTGGAACGGTGTTTTTTGCGGTGAGCTTCAGCGTGATGATGGTGCTGGATGTGGCACTGGGGTGACGGTTGGGGGTTCCCGAAAGCGAAATCTTTTTCAAAATCTCCGAAAATGCCTAAACTCCTTGACAGGGGCAACAGTAGGGCGTATTATTTTGGCAGAAGGACCGCTGAGAAGCGGCTTTTTATAGAATGAAAAGTTAGCATTGTCTAACTCACAACTCTGCCCTATACGAAGAAATAGATCTCTTCTATTTACAGGTGGAAAATAAGTAGAGAAGGAGCGTATCAGGATGAAGATCTACCATTTTGGTGCAGAGGATGCCCCGGTGCTGTTGCTGCTGCCGGGCACCTGTTGCCATTGAAAAAGCAATTTCGGTGCGGTGATCCCGCTTCTGGCTGACAGCTTCCGGGTGCTGTGCGTCAGCTACGATGGTTTTGATGAGACCGAACAGACCGAATTCCCCACCATGCTGGAGGAGACCGAAAAGATCGAGGCCTACCTCAAGACCCACTGCGGCGGTCACATCCGGGCGGCCTACGGCTGCTCTCTGGGCGGCTCGTTTGTGGGGCTGCTGGCGGCACGGCAGAACATCCACATGGACTACGGCATTCTGGGCAGCTCCGATCTGGATCAGGCGTCGCCGCTGACGGCAAGATTGCAGACTGATTTTCTGCTGCCATTGATCTACCCTGTGGTGCGGGACGGAAAGTTCAAGGCAAAATTTCTCCAAAAGCGTCTGGATAAGCGTGCCAGAGAGTCGGGGGATTATGTCAAAGCCTTTCTGAAAATGTTCGGTGAGGCCCGCCCTTATGTGACCATGCAGAGCTGTAAAAATCAGTTCTACTCCGATCTTGTCACTCCGCTGCCGGATAAGATCCATGTGCCCGGTACCGAGATCCATATTTTTTACGCCCTGAAAATGGGCGCAAAATATCGTGCCCGGTATCAGCAGCATTTTGCACATCCTGTTCTCCATGAGCAGAACTTGCAGCACGAGGAATTGCTGGCCTGTCACCCGGAGCAGTGGGCGCATCTGGTAAAAAGCATTGCATTGTGAACGGTAAAACGTATCTGGAGCAAGCAGGATTTTGTAAGATCCAGAACCACAAAAATAAAAAGGGCTGGCTGTGCATCACAGCACAGAAATGAGGTGCGATCATGTCGAAAAAAGCAACGGAATTTCAAAGAAAAGCAATGAGCTGGATGTACCGGGGCAAGGAGATCTTCAAGCCTTTGAACACCGGCTGGATCGACGAGAATGTTGCCTGCGTGCGCGAATGGGTGGCGAACATCTTCTTCTACCGCAAAGGCGATACGACTGTTATGGTCGATGCGGGATATAACTACGACCGCCTTGCCGAAAAAATGAGCTGGCTTGGGATTGATCCGAGGTCGATACACCATATCCTTATCACCCATCAGGACACCGACCATGTGGGTGCGGTGGAGGCCGACGGTCCGGGATTGTTCCGAAACGCAAAGCTGTACATAGGCGAGGTTGAGAACCGGTATCTCACCGGCGAGGTGCGGCGAAAAGTCATCTATCATCTCTATAAATTGCCGCAGGTGACGATCAACAATGAAAAAGTGCTGCTGCACGATGGTGAGGTCATCGACATCGACGGGATCAGGATTGAGTGCTTTCTCGTTCCCGGTCATACATGGGGGCACATGGTATACCTTGTGGACGGGAAATATCTCTTTACCGGCGATACCATCTGGTTCGGCGCGGACGGTGGATACAGCTTTATTTCCGCATTGGCAGAGGACAACAAGCTGGCGGTGAAGTCCTTGGCATTGCTGGAGAAAAAGCTGAAAAAACGTGGGCTGCATCCATATTTCATCACCGGTCATACGGGATGGACGGACAATTTTGCCTTTGCGTTTGCCCACAAAGACAAGAGCTGTTCACCATTCAAAAAACGAGTACACGACCCATCGGCGCCCTATGATGCCTACGACGAATCGGACGACACCGAAGAAAATGCAAAGAGCGGTTTTCTGAAAGGCGTGGGAAGATGAAGGACAGCGAATTACAAATTGACCGTAGCTGCCATGTGCTGTATTCCACGCCCTGCAAAAAAGAAATTTTGGCGAAAATCGCTCTGCACTATCCGGGGGCGGAGCGCGAAGTGATATGGGAGCAGGTGCAGCTGAAATACGCAGAGCTTCTTTCCGACTGGCGCACCGACCTCGGCGGTAAAAAGAATTTTCACAACGGCGTAGGCGGCACCTATGACTGCATCGCCATCATGTGCTTTTACGATGTGTGCCGGGATGTGGTCACATTCCGCGAAATGGAAGAGATCGAAGAAAATCTGATCCTGCCGTCCTTCCGGAAGCTGCGCTTCGTTGACATCAACAAGCCATTCTGGAAAAAGCTGATGTATCGGGCGTTCAGCACCGCCCAAAAGCACTGTGACACATGGCATGATTACGAGATGGATGTTGCGCCTTACGAAAACGGCAAGCCCATCTATTATGAATTTACGGCGTGTCCGGCGGCGGAATTTGCCAAGCGGTTCGGATTTACGGACATTATGCCTGCCCTGTGCAATGTGGACTATGCATCCATGGAACTGCTCCATGCCAAGCTCGTGCGGACGACCACCTGCGTGGACGGCTGCCGATGCGACTATACCATCTGCGGCGATAAGGATCCATACGTAAAGGAACATCCCGAATACCGGGATGAAAACGGATACAGGAGGAATAAGTAATGCTTTTACAGGTGATTCTGGAAGGTCTTGGGCTGGGGGCACTGCTGGTTCTGGTCTGCGCTGCGGGCATCCGCAAAGGGGCTGTTGGGATGGTGCATCTTTACCCCATGGGACAGCCGCCTGCAGGTGTCCAGCCGGGGCTATATGCTGGGGTACAACGACCTGAAAGACCCTTCCGTCAGCGGCTTTTTCCGGTTTCTTGCAAGGGTCGGGGACAACGGGATGAAAATGCAGATCGTGAAGATCGGATTTGGAGGGAGTGCATGAAACACCTGCACTTTGATGTGGAACTCAATGGCTTTTACGGTGCGTATTGGGCGTGTGCCGGCGGTTCAGACTGTGCGGTCATCACGATGATCGGGGATGATCCAGAGGATCGGCTTGCGCGCTCGGCAGTGAAATGGCTTTGCGGGTGCGGTGTAAATGTGCTCACAATGTCGCCCGCGAAAAAAGATTACGGACATCATAATTACCCGCTTGAGCGTGTGGAGACGGCAATTTCATGGCTGAAAGCTAACGGTAACAGAAAAATCGGCATTGCCGGTGCATCGACCACCGGAACGCTTGCGCTGACAGCGGCTGCCATGTTCCCGGATATCACCCTGACCATTGCCATGACACCCAGCGACTTTGTGTGGCAGGGCTTTCTGCAGGGCAAAAGGGACGGCTGCAAGGAGTGGCCGGTCGAGGGTGAATCGCTGTTCTCCTACCGGGGCAAGCCGCTGCCCTATATGCCGTTTTGCTATCAGCATCCCGACTATTGGCATTGCATCGCCGCCGAGAGCAAACGCGCCGGCGATATGGTAAACTCCCGCAAGCTGTTTGACGATTCCGAGACAGCTCATCCGATCGAGCCGGAAGAATACATTCCCGTTGAAAACATCCGGGGAAAGCTGCTGCTGATCGGCGCGGAGGACGATGCGCTGTGGGACACCGCAAAGTATATCCGCCGGATGGAAAAGCGCCTTGCCGAAAAACCGCATGAATGCGAGATCGAGACGATGGTTTATGCCCACGGCACCCACTTCGTTTTCCCGGAGGGGATGCTGAAAATCATGCTGCCGGTTGGCTCCGGTCTATTTGTGAAGTTCGCGTTTCAGGCAGCAAAAAAATATCCGAAGGAATGCCGACAGACCCGGATAGACATCGAGAAACGGATGTGCCGGGTGTTAGCGGAATGGAAAGGAGCAAAGTGAGATGCGTTGGACGGGAATGCCCATGGCCATGTGGGCGGTGTTTGCCAGATCGTTTCAGACGCAGCTGACCGCTGTGCTGGGCTATGATGCAGCCACCGCAAGAGCTATCACGAAAAAGGCAAAGCCGCAATACCGGCAGATCATCCGCAGGCTGCCAGAGTTTGAAAAAGCGGACCGCTTCAAGATGAACATTGTCAACTGCGCAATGCTCGGCGCGTTCATCCTCTCCATGCCGCAGCGCCCGGAGGTGGACAGGATGACGGATTACTATGCAAGATCCATGATGACAAAGCCCATGCAGTGGTTCTGCCGCAAAAGCGGAAAAAGCAAGTTTACCGCAAAGGACATTGCCGCTATGAAATCCACTGCCGCCCTGAAAGCCGCCGACCGCAACCCCTACTCGTGGAACATGGAATTTTACGAATACCCGGATGGCAGCGGCTACGAGGGACGCTTTACAAAATGCGGCATCTGTGTGCTGATGAAGGAGCTGGGTCTGTACGACCTGACCCCCGCCCTGTGCCGTCTGGACTACACCATGAGCGAAGCAGGCGGTGTGACAAATTTTGTGCGGCAGTATACCCTTGCTTCCGGCGGACCCTACTGCGACTGCGGGTACAAAAAGAAAGGGTAACGGACGATGAAGAGGAAAGAAACGTATCTTTCCCGTGATTTCCGGGATACTGCGGCACAGCGCTTTCCTGCGCAGGCGAAGCAGCTGAACGCCGCTTTTGATATGCGCCTGAGTGCGCTGCTGGCTGAAAATGCGGGTGCAAGCAAGGAAAAGCAATACCACCTCAAGCGGCAGATCTTGCCGGGCATTTCGGCCTACGAGACCTTGCAGCGGGTTATGCCGAAAGAGGAGGCACTGCAAACCGTTCACGGCTATGTGGAGCACTTGGCGAGAACGAGCCACAAACAGCTTGCCGCCCTGCTGCACATACCGGGGCTTTACCGCCTTGTTCCCGGCGTTTTCGTCAAATCCACCCGGAGCATTTTCGGCCCGGCGGCGGGCTTTGCCCCAAAAGAACTGCAGACCGGTAACGGCGTCTGGCGTGTGGATATGATGAAGTGTCCCTATCACGACACCTGCACAGAATACGGCTGCCCGGAGCTGTGCCGCTGCTTTTGCGACAGTGATGACATCAGCTATACCGGGCTGCATCCGAAGCTGATCTGGGAGAGAAGCATGACGCTGGGGCGTGGAAATGACCGCTGCGATTTCTGCATGAAGGTCAAAAAATAGCGGGGAGGCATATTGGCATGGAGATCAAATGATTCGGTACATGGTATTTCTGGCATACTTTCTTGTTTTGTATGAACCACGATGGAAGACGAAGGAAATGGGAGCATATGCCCGATTCGCACGCAGACTGAGAGGAGAAAAACAATGATCGTACTGCAACTGCTGCTTTATTGTCTGCTGTTTACCGCAATGGTAAAAATCGCTGTGATCGGCGGTGCTGTCAATGGACTGTACTTTTATCCCAAGGAGGTGCAGGATCGCGCCATCGAACTGGGACTGATCGACCGCAATACGATGAACCGGAAACGAAAATGCTTTATGATACCGTTCTTTATCGTGATGCTTGCTGCTCTTGTGCTGATCATCGGTTTGTGGAACGGGGCTTCCTCCTTTGGTGAGGCCTATTGGCAGGCGCTGCTGTTTCTTGAGGTCATGAATGTCTATGACGGCGTTGTAATCGACAAGCTATGGGTCGGGCACAGCCAGTTTTGGGTGCTGCCAGGGCTTGAAGATGCGCCGTTCGTGCAGACCTGGAGGCAGGTGCTGAAAAAGCGAAGCATACTGGCGCTGATCTGGGTTGCGGGAGCGGCAATTGTCGGCGGTATTGTCCATTTGATTTTCTAAGAAGTTGGAAATTGCCCAAATGAAAAGCAGAATCATGAACTGCAATCGGAGGCAAAAAAGATGAAGACGGAGAAACCGAAAAAGCTGATTCGATGGTACATTCTCGGTGCGATCGGGGCAGTACGGACGATCCTGGCGGCAGGCATCGTGGTGCCCGCCTTGCCCTATCTGCTCAGCTTTGCCGCCGGAGCCATGCTGTATGTGGTGGTGGAGGCGCTGATCCCGGAAATGTCGCAGGGGCGGCACTCTAACGTCGGCACGGTGTTTTTTTGCGGTAGGCTTCAGCGTGATGATGGTACTGGATGTGGCACTGGGATAGCGCATGGTTGAGAAAATTGCGATGCAAGGGGCGAAGAAAGGAAAAACATGAAAGACAGGGATCTGCCAGTTGACCACAGCTGCCATTCCAAGCCCTGCAAAAGACGGATTGTGGAGATCGGATTGAATAAACAGTATGATTGATATCATTTTTCATGACAAAACGGGGGTCACTCCCTATAATCCCGGACAAACAGGCGGCTTTGAAAATGCGGCCGGAAGTGGAGAAATTCACTATTACCGGCTGTTTGATGGCGTGGGGATCATGCTGCTGCGGCTGGAGATGGAGACCTATACGGAAATCCGCACGCAGATCGGTATGATAGAGATCAATTTCTGCATCAATGGCCGTTTTGAAACCAGCTTTTCCATGCGTGATAGCGTTCTGCTAAAGCCGGGGGATATGGCCGTCAGCTGCTACGACGGACGGCATGGAACACGTTCAGAGTCACGGTTCCCGCTGGGCTGTTACGAAGGGCTGTGTCTGGAAGTTGATCCAGCAGCCGCTCAGAACTGGCTTGAGAAGAACGCACCGGGCTTTTCGGTGGATTTTGCGGTACTGAAGCAGAATCTTCTGGGAAACCGATGGTTCATGTTCGGTACGGCAGGACCCCGCTGTGAGCACGTTTTCCGGGAATTGTACGAAAATGCGCCCTACATGGATCTCCGGTTCCTGCGGCTCAAGGTGGTGGAGCTGTTGATGCTGCTGAGCCGCATTCCGCAGGAGGAAGGAACGGACTTGTACTGTTCTACCGAACAGACCGAACTGGCACACCATCTCCGGGATCACCTTCTGACAAACCGGGAGGGGTATGTCTCCCTTGCGCAGCTGGCAGAAGAACACGGGATCTCGGTTTCGCACCTGCAAAAAATGTTCAAACAGGTCTACGGTGTGCCAGTATACCACTATATCAAGGAATACCGTCTGGAACAGGCTGCCGTAGAGCTTGTCCGGAGCGCAAAGCCCATTACGCAGATCGCACAGAATGCAGGATATGACAACGCCAGCAAGTTTTCGGAGGCTTTCCGGAAACGATATGGAACGACCCCGTCGCAGTACCGCACCCACGCAAATGGACTCGCAAAACGGAGCAGGGAAATCAGAATGGAGTAGTCCACGGCCGAAAAATATGCTAAAGTACAGAGCGGTTAGAACAAACTTACTTTAAAACCGGAGGTACTTTCATATGATGATGAAAAAGAAATTTGTTGCAGTGGCCTTGTCTGCGGTCTGCCTGCTGTCTGCTGTCGGCTGCGGCCAGCAGAGCGCAAGCACAGCGTCTTCGGCATCCAGCGTTTCCTCCTCGGTGGCTTCTTCGGCTTCCGCAAGTCAGGTAATGGATGCGGAGGATTATCTGTCTGGTATCAGCGGGACTTATGTGGAACTGTTCCCGGAGATGGCAAAGAGTGAATACCGGAATTTGTGGATCGACGCTGCGACTCCGCTGGTAGGCGAGGACAATGCGGAATCGGCTACGGATATGCTGCTGGGAATGTGCATGGCAGAGCCGTATGGCGAGGAGGCTGTTGAAAAATATGCAGCAGATCCGGACAGCACGGCGTTCAACTGCTATTTTCTGGGCGGCGTGGAAAAATTCGTGATGAATGGCGACACCATCACCGGTCTGGATGCGCAAGGACAGGAAGTGTTTGCACACACCTACCAGAAACTGGATGTGGACAATGAAAACAGCTTCCTCTTCTACCAGAGCGAGGATGCGGATTCCGGGGAGTTTACCTACTTTGCCTTTGCGCCCGATACGATGGAAACGACGTATCATCTGGAATTCCGCTATGCAGAGGATCTCGACGACCTGCAGAGCTGGTATGAAGGAAATTATGCTTATTGGAATGCTGCCGCCATCGCAGAGGACTATGATCAGGCAACTATGGAAAATGTCATTGAACTTTTCGTCACGGAAAATTTGTCTGAGGCAGAATAAGCGGCACATGTGCACCCGATCATGTCAGGCAGTTGCGCATGGCAATATTACGGTAAGGATGTGATTTGATTGAAAAAACGATCGGACTTTTCCCGGCTGATGGGCTACGCCGGGAACTACCGATATTTTACCTACGCTTCGTGGGTGCTGTCTGCGGTCAGCGCGCTGGTGGCGCTGGTGCCTTTTGTGTACATCTGGAAGATCCTGCGGGATGTGCTGAACGCAGCGCCAAACTATGCGCAGGCGGTGAACATCCCTCATTACGGCTGGATGGCAGTGTTGTTTGCAGTGCTGTCTTACCTTATTTACATTGCAGCGCTGATGTGCTCCCACCTGTCGGCGTTCCGGGTGGCGACCAATCTGCGGCTGGCGGTGTCGGAGCATTTGGCGGTGCTGCCGCTGGGCTTTGCCGAGACTTTCGGCAGCGGCAAGCTGCGCAAGATCATCCACGAGAGCACCGGAGCCGCCGAGACCTATCTGGCCCACCAGCTGCCCGACCAGTACAACGCCGTCGCCACCCCGGTGGGGCTGCTGGTTTTGCTGCTGGCGTTCGACTGGCGGCTGGGGCTGCTGAGCCTTGCGCCGGTGGTGCTGGCTTTTCTCATTATGGCGACCATGACCGGCAAGCGGATGGCTGAAAAAATGCGGCAGTACGGCAACGCCTTGGAGGCCATGTCCAATGAGGCCGTGGAATACGTCCGGGGCATCCCGGTGGTCAAGACCTTCGGGCAATCGGTATTTTCCTTCAAAAAGTTCAAGACCACCATTGATGAGTATGAAAAGTGGGTCATCTCCTACACCAAAGACCTGCGTCTGCCCATGATGTTCTATACCGCTGCCGTCAACGGCGTGTTCGCCTTTTTGATCGCGGGCGGGCTGCTGTTCACGACCCACGGCGTCACCCCGGAGTTTCTGCTGAACCTGCTGTTCTATATCATCATCACGCCGGTGATCTCCCTGACTTTGACCCGTATAATGTACATGAGTGAGAACAAGATGGTGGTGGCGGATGCGCTGGCACGCATCGACTCGGTGCTGGAGGCGGCGCCCATGCAGGTGCAGGCTGTTCCGCAGCACCCGAAGAATTCCTCTGTCACGCTGCAGGATGTGCATTTCAGCTACGACGGAAAAACCGAGGTCATCAAGGGCGTTTCGCTGGACATTCAGCCGGGACAGACCGTGGCTTTTGTAGGCCCCTCCGGCGGCGGCAAATCCACGCTGGCAAACCTTGTCTGCCGGTTCTTTGATGTGCAGAGCGGCAGCGTCCGGGTGGGCGGAGCGGATGTGCGGGCTATCCCCAAGGAAGAACGGATGGATACCATCTCCTTTGTGTTCCAGAACAGCCGCCTGCTCAAGGGCAGCATTCTGGATAACGTCCGTCTGGGCAGACCGCAGGCCACCGAAGCAGAGGTGCTGGCGGCGCTAAAAGCTGCACAGTGCATGGATATTGTGGAGAAATTTCCGGCGGGTATCCATACCGTCATTGGCACCAAGGGCGTGTATCTTTCCGGCGGCGAGCAGCAGCGCATCGCCATTGCCCGCGCCATGCTGAAAAATGCCCCCATCCTGATTCTGGACGAGGCCACCGCCTTTGCCGACCCGGATAACGAAGCAAAGGTGCAGGCAGCCTTTGCCCAGCTTGCCAAGGGCAAAACGGTGCTGATGATCGCACACCGCCTGTCCACCGTCGCCAACGCCGACTGCATCTATGTGGTGCAGGATGGGCAGATTGTGGAATCCGGCACAAAGGACGCACTGTGCGCGCAGAACGGTCTGTTTGCCCGGATGTGGCAGGAGTATCAGGCGTCGGTGCAGTGGAAGGTCGCAAAGGAGGGGTAAGGAATGATCGAAAAAATTCAACACGCCACAGCCAGCTCCCCGGAGGGCGCAAAGGGGCTTGTAAAGGGCGTTCTGGCCTGTGCGTTCCAAAACATGGCGTTCATGCTGCCCACCGGGCTGCTGTATCTCCTGGTAAAAGATCTGCTGGCAGGCTCCACGAGCGGGAAAACCGCCTTTTATCTGCTGGGGTGTGCGGCCTGCTTTGCGCTGATTTTGCTGACCACATGGTTCCAGTACAACGGCACCTATTTTACCACCTATAAAGAGAGCGGCACCCGTCGCCTGACCCTTGCGGAGCGGCTGCGCAAGCTGCCCCTGTCCTTTTTCGGCAAGCGCGACCTTGCCGACCTGACCAGCACCATCATGGCGGACTGCGAGGTACTGGAAAAGGACCGCTCCCACTTCATCCCCGGTCTGTTCGGAGCCCTCATTTCCACGGTGCTCATTGCCCTGAGCCTGTTTGCCTTTGAGTGGCGGATGGCACTGGCGGCGCTGTGGGTCATCCCGGTATCTGCTGCCATCGTGGTGGGCAGCTACCGGGTGCAGGACAAGGTGCAGGCCAGGACCATGGTGGCGAAAATGGCCTGTGCGGACGGCATTCAGGAGTACATCGAGACCCTCCGGGACCTGAAAGCCAGCAATGCGGAGCAGCGGTATCTGTCCGGCCTTTCCGACAAAATCCGGGCAGTGGAAAAGCAGTCTATTGTGGCAGAGCTGGAAACAGCGCTGTTTGTGTGCTCCGCCGGCATGGTGCTCAAGCTGGGCATTGCGTCGGTGGCGCTCACCGGTTCGGTGCTGCTGGTGCAGGGCGGCATCGACGTGCTGACCCTGTTTCTGTTCCTGATGGCGGCATCCCGGATGTACGACCCCATGCAGGGTGCCTTGCAGAATCTGGCGGCGGTCATTGCCATGCGCACCAATGTAGGACGCATGAATGAGATCTTGGACGCTCCCTTGCAGACCGGCAGCGAGCAGCTGACCAATCAGGGCTGCGATATCGTGTTCGACCATGTGGGCTTTGCCTATAACTCCGGCGAGACGGTGCTGCGGGATGTCTCCTTTACCGCAAAGCAGGGGGAAGTTACGGCACTGGTGGGCCCCTCCGGCGGCGGCAAGACTACCGTTTCCCGGCTGGCGGCACGGTTCTGGGACTACCAGAAGGGCAGCATCACCGTGGGCGGCATGGAGGTTTCCCGAATCGACCCGGAAAAGCTCATGAGCCTGTATTCCATCGTCTTTCAGGATGTGACCCTGTTTGACAACACGATCCTCGAAAACATCCGTCTGGGGCGCAAGGGTGCCACCGACGAGGAGGTCCTTGCGGCGGCAAAGCTGGCAAACTGCGAGGAATTTGCCGAAAAGCTGCCGGACAAGTGGAACACCAACATCGGCGAGAATGGCTGCGCTCTTTCCGGCGGCGAGCGTCAGCGCATTTCCATCGCCCGTGCTTTTCTGAAGGATGCGCCTATCATTCTGCTGGACGAGGCCACCGCCAGCTTGGATGTGGAAAACGAAACTGCCATTCAGGGGGCACTGTCCCGGCTCATTAAAAACAAAACCGTCCTCATCATCGCCCACCGGATGCGCACCGTAGCTGGTGCGGATCAGGTGGTGGTGCTGTCGGGCGGCATCGTGGCCGAGCAGGGCAGCCCGGCAGAGCTGTACGCCCGGAAGGGACTGTACAGCCACATGGTGGATCTGCAGTCGGCAAGCCGGAATTGGACGATCTGAGAAAGCGTGCAGATTTATTTGGAAAAAGCCTTGTAATCTGCCCCAAAATGTGGCATATCCATTATACGAAACATTGTTTAAGATGAACGTTCCACCGTTCAATGATGTATAAATGGAGGTGCTCACCATGACTGCCGTGATCTACGCCCGCTATTCTAGTGACAATCAGCGCGAAGAATCCATCGAGGGTCAGATCCGAGAATGCACCGCCTATGCGGAGAAGAACGGCTTTACGGTGGTCAAACACTACATTGACCGTGCTGTCTCTGCAAAAACGGACAACCGCCCGCAGTTCCAGCAGATGATCAAAGACAGCGAACGCGGCATCTTTGATGTTATCATTGTCTGGAAGCTGGACCGCTTTGCTCGGAACCGCTACGACAGCGCACGGTACAAGACCCAGCTGAAACGCAATGGTGTGAAGCTGGTATCGGCTACGGAAGTCATTTCGGCTGGCCCGGAGGGTATCATTCTGGAGTCGGTGCTGGAGGGCTATGCCGAATATTACTCGGCTGACTTGTCTGAAAAGGTCGTGCGTGGCATGACCGAAAACGCTCTCAAGGGTATTTATAATGGCGGCACGATTCCGTTCGGCTACATGATCGATGAGACCCGGCATTACCAGCCCGATCCGTTGTTGGCTCCGTATGTGGAGCAGACGTTCCAGAAGTATGCAGACGGCGCGACTATGACTGACCTGCGGGATTGGTTAAAGGCGCACAACATTAAAAATTCGATGGGCGGGGAGATGTCCTACAACACGATTCAGCGGATGCTGAGTAATCGCCGGTACATCGGCGAATTGCGCTTGCGGGATGTGGTACAGCCCAATGCGATTCCGGCACTGGTGTCAGGTGAACTTGTCGGGGCAAGGCCCCTCCATCTTGCTACGCAAGACCGTTCTGTCGCTTAAAAGCCCCACTGGGGCTTTCATTGCTCCGCTTCGCTGCGCAAACGCGAACCTGTTCAACAAGGTACAGGAAAAGCTGGCAAAAAATAAAAAGGCCCCTGCCCGTCATAAGGCAGAGGAAAGCTATCTGCTCACCACCAAACTGTACTGCGGCAAGTGCGGCGCACTGATGTTCGGAGAAAGCGGTGTCAGCCACACCGGGAAAATGTATACCTACTACAAGTGTGCTGCTGCCAAGAAGAAAAAGACCTGTGATAAAAAGGCTGTGCGGAAACAGTGGCTGGAAGATTTGGTGGTCAACGAAACTATGAAACTGGTGGAAGATGATGCTTCCATGAATGCCATCATCGCTAAGGTCATGGAATTGCAAAATCAGGAAAGCACGGATTTACCCATCTATGAAAAGCAGTTGAAAGAAACAGAAGTCGGCATCACCAATATGCTGAATGCCATCCAGATGGGCATTCTGACCAGCTCTACCAAGGAACGGCTGGAAGCTCTGGAAGAATAGCGAAAAGAACTGCAAGCCCGCATTGCAGAGGAACGGCTTGCCAAGCCGAAGATGAAAGAAGAGTCGTCCGGTTCAATCGCAAGGGCAGATTTGGCATACTGTTCTGACCGACATATTTTGCGATATGCAATCCAACGATGTTGCAAACGATTAAAAAGTTGGATTGCGATGGTTGCTCCGTTTCCGCAAGCTGGATATGACCCAGCCGGAGCAGCGGCAGGCACTGATGGACACCTTCATCAATGCCATCTATCTCTACGATGATAAGGTACTTATTACCTTTAACTATAAGGAAGGTACAGAAACGGTCGCTTTCGGGGAAGCCGTGAAAGCAGAGAAAAGTTCGGATATGAGTGCGCGAGGTGCACCAGATATTGAACGTCAAATCGTAAGATTTGGCGTTCTTTTTTTTTTTTTATGCAGGAAAGCGGCTACACACTTTCTGCACACCGTTTGCACATTTGCCCGAATCGAGGGTGTTTCTGCGCATGGCTTGCACAGCCTGCTTTCCTTATCACTCGGCTGTAAGCCGAGAATTTCGCCCTCACGGAGCGACAGGATGCTCCGGACACCTCCATTGTAGCGGGATTCGAGTCCATTTGCAAGGATTTATTCGTATAATCTTCGGATTTCACAGAGATGGTATTGCTGGGGATAGGGAAAGTGCGGTCATTCATCATAGGCAAGTCTCCTTTTTTACATCCAGATAACATTAAAGTTCGGCGCTCTTCTGGTGGCTAGCTTTGGACGGTGCATCTGCTATCCGTTCCGGCTTCTGTGCCAGAAGATTCTCAAAAAAATTGCGCACACGCTCCGGGGCGTGGCGCATAGCGTCCAGATAAGGCTGAACCTTGTTCTGCAGGTTACGGTAGCGGGTTTGCCAGTTGATAGAATTTTGTTGTGCAGCGGACAACTGCTGTTTGAGCTGACGGTTTTCCACATCCACCATATAGCCATGGTCTGCCTGTTTTTTCAGCTTGGAGAATTCTTCTTCGGTCAGCGAATAGTTGCCAAGCAGGGTCTTTTTGCCCAGATTGGCAACATCCTGTGCATGGATAAGAGCGTTCTTGGTAAGAGTGGACTTTTTCTGAACAGCAGCAAGCTCCTGTTCTTTTTTGGAAAGAACGGCGTTGGTTTGGGCAAGCGACTGCTTCTGCTGGTCGGCTTGGGCGGTCAGGGTATCTAGTCGCTCCTGCTCCCGCTGAACTTTGATAATGTCGGGGTTCTGATAGCAGTCCTTTTCGCGCTCGTTGTGCTGCTGGGTGTTGCCAACGGCCTTGTCCGAAACGGCATCTCTGTGATATGTAATTCAACGATGTTGCTGTTGCATTAAAAAGTTGAATTGCTATAGATCGTTGGGATAGATTGCCACAAAAATCGAGTGGTGTCAACAAAAAGTTTTGAAAACACGCTATTTTCGGCAGGGCGTAAGAAAAAGCGAGGGAAACTTTTGCAAAAAGAGAGAGGGCTGGACGGTGCCAGCCCTCTTGACAGAGCTTAATATCAAAGCCCCAGAGCTATTTTTGAAAAAATTGAAATTCCGAATCGTTTTTACGGTTCAATGACATTGAAGGTTTTTTCAAACTTGGACGCATATGCCAGCAGGCGTTTCAGGACAGTGGGATCTCCGCTGATCTGTACCTGCCCGGCCTGCTGACCTGTCATCAATGCAAAGAGCTGCAGACGCTTGCAGGTGACGGAAGCCTGCGCATCCGGATGGTTCTCGCCGGGGTAAGACAGCAGGACGCCATTCTTACGGGTTACATAGAACTGTTCATTCTCATCCGTTACGGTCAGATTCAAGGTCAGGTCATCATTCTGTGCAGCGTTGGCATCCGTCAGGATGGCGATATAATCCAACAGCATGGAAACCGTCATTGCTCGCATACTGTTGGTGAGACCATTCGCCGTGCGGGTCCGCCCAGACAGATTGCCGTTCCGCAGTTCCGCCGCACCCATCAGGTAGGCGTTGCGCCACGCACCGGATTCCGCCTGATAACCCAACTGCTCCAGCGCATCGGCACACAGGTTGCGTGCCTTCTGGTTGGACGGGTCTGCAAAGACCAGCTCCTTGGTGATCTGTGCCACCCACTGATATTCGCCCTTTGCATAGTCCTTTTTTGCCTTGCAGAGCACCAGCTCCGTGCTGCCCAGATATTCTACAAGCTTCTTAGCGGCATCGCTGGACGGGAGCGGGTCCAGGTTGACCGGGTTCGCATCGTACCAGCCCAGATACTTCTGGTAGATGGCTTTGGCGTTATGCGGCAGCGTGCCGTAATACTGGCGGGTATACCAGACTTTTTCGAGGGCATCCGGCAGCGAGATCATGGCGGCGATCTCGTTGGAGGTATAGCCCTGGTTCATGTAATGCAGGGTCTGGTCGTGGATAAACTTATAGATGGCTGCCGTGTTCAGCAGATATTCATGGATCTCCTCGCCCCAGTGCGGCCAGTTGTGGCTCTGGAACACCACGTCGGTCTTGCTGCAGAAGCGTTGATCTGCCTCGATGATATACTTTGCCCAATCGTTGGCATCGCGTACCTCTGCGCCGCGCAGGGTGTACAGATTATGCAGCGTACCGGTGCAGTTTTCCGCCATCCAGAGGGCGCGGTATTTCGGGAAATAGGCGTTCATCTCGGCAGGGGCTTCGGTGCCGGGGGTCAGCTGGAATTCGATCTCCAGCCCGTCGATGGTCAGCTTCGGAACATCTTCCCCAATCTCATAGGTCGGTGCAATAAGGCTCACATGACCGGTAGACTGTCCCATGCCGATGCCGATGGAGAGTGCTCCTTTCTCCCCTTTTTCCAGCACCGTACCATACTGATACTGCGCACGCCGGGCCATTGCGATGCCGGCATAGACGTTTTCGCGGATGGCGTGTTTCAAAAATCCTTTCGGTGCAAGGATGACCGTTTTGCCCGAGGCAAGCTGTTTGTCGACGGAAAGGCTGGGGTCCGCTACATTGTTCCGGTCGATCGCACCCTCTGCGCCGCCAAAGTGATCCACATGGCTATGACTGTACAGCACAGCTTTGACATCCAGCGGTCCGAACCGGTTTTCCATCAGCGCTTTTGCTGCCTGCATATTTTCTTTGCACATCAGGACATCAAAAATGATCCAGCCGTTGTTGGTGCGGATGAAGGTCGCATTGGCCATATCAAAGCCGCGCACCTGATAGATGCCATCACATACTTCAAACAGACCGGCTTTGGCGTTGAGTTGGGTATTCCGCCACAGACTGGGGTTTACAGTGTCCGGAGCATCCCGGTTCAAATCGCCGTAGCTCTGCAGATCCCATGCAAATTTGCCATCCTCGGCGTAGATGATCTTACCTTCCGCATTGTCCAGCCAGCCACGTTCTGCGTTGGCAAACTCCCGCCGGTCTGAAAAATCCAGCTTTTCATACCATTCGGCGTTCTTTTCTGCCGTGATCGCCGTTGCCTCTTCGATCTCGCCCGGTTGGGGAGAGTCCTTGAAAATGTCTGTGATAAAGTTCAGACTGTTTTCATCGGTACTGCCTGCTGCGTGCGCGGTCAGGGATGCGCCGCAGGCGAACGCCGCAACCGCTGAAGTGGAAAGAAAGTTTCTGCGGGTCATCTTCATGGTGGGTTGCCTCCTTTATATCTGGGTTTATTTTACACAGACCGTGGGCGGCTGCCAGCCGCTCAGGGCATTCCAGTCGGGCTTATAGATACGCAGGAAGAGGATGTGCTTTATGCATCTTGTGAAAAACCATTTGACCTTCTATGTTACAGAATACACAGGAAATGCCAGAAAGTCAACGGCTTCTGCACTTTCGGCATCAAAGATGTGGCGTTGAACGGAACAAAGCACATCCTTCACGATTACAGCCCTGAGGTGGACGAATACCTTACGATCCATTGCTACCAGCCGGAACCGGGGTATTGTGCCTGCGTATTGCAGGCAGCAGATCCGTAACCGTTCTTCTTCCGTCTGCGGTTTATAATCCTTCTTGTGCCGTCCTCGTCGGTCTTTCAGGGCATCTTCGCCGTCTTTGACATGAAAATACCCCCAGAGTATTCAGAGTTTTGTTTTTACTCTGTCTACTCCAGGGGTAGCAGATCACTTCGCCAAAGCGGGGCTGTGTTTTTGTATTGGTTCTAGGCGCTCTGCTTTGCAGCCGGAGCGTTTTCCTGGGGGCGGTTGCCTCAATCCTGGCAAATTGCAGTTTCCATACGATCTTTCTCGGTTATCTGGCGGATGACCCGGCAGGGATTTCCGACAGCCAGACTATAGGGTGGGATGTCTTTTGTCACAACACTTCCGGCTCCGATCACACAGCCTTCTCCGATGGTAACGCCGCCACAAACCACTACGTTGGATGCCAACCAGCAATTATCCTTTATGGTGATGGGCCGGGCATATTCCAGATTATAAATGCTTCCATCTTCTCGCTTTTGGATATTCCGTTCTTCCGGCAAAAGCGGATGCATGGGAGTTGCCAGTGTGACATTTGGCCCGATCATCACATTGTCCCCGATATGGACTTCACATACATCTAAGCAGGTGAAATTAAAGTTGGCAGAGCTGTACTTTCCAAAGTACGTATTGCAGCCGTAATCAAAGTAGACCGGTGCCTGCAAATACGGAAACTGCTTTGTTGCAGGCAATAATTTTCGCAGAATTTCGGCTTGTTCTTCCGGTTGGTCCTCATCCGTCCGGTTGTACTTTCTTGCCAATTTGCGTGCATTCAAGCGTAATTTCTCCAGTTCCGGATCGGATGGATCGTATAGCGCGCCATTTATCATTTTCTCTCGTTCTGTCATTTCTGATGTTGCCTCCCAATTGGGTCTTATTGGTCAAGATAAATATACCATACTTGTCAAGAAAGGAACACCTCTATTGCAGCAAACAGGATCATTTGAAAAACGTCCGGGACCTTATCATAAGAAAGCACGACAGACTTTGATGGCTCCGGCCGATGGTCTGCTTTTTACCCTGCGGGAATATCCCATGGTCTATCCGGGCAGTCTGCTGGCCCGCATCCTGACAGGAGGATTCCAGAAATGAGGGAAGAAACGCTTTATGAATTGGAAACGCCCTACCGCCAGAAGTTCAAAATCAGAGGATTTCGTTTTCAAAACCATTGCCGAAAGTATTCCCGAAACGCCGGTCTTGTTGTATAATGATTCCGGACGGCCCGGCCAGGCGGGGCTTTGTAAAAACCATGCCCGAAGCCGGTCTGCTGTAGATCATACCCCGCAAGGAGGTCTGTTTCATGAATCTGACTCTGCGAAAGGATGCCGATGCCATCATCGCATCCAGCCTGAACGCCGTCCTGCCGGACAAAGCTGTCCGCCGCGCGCTGAAAGCCTTTGCGCCCAAGGGCGGCAGGGTGCTGCTGGTCGCAGCGGGCAAGGCCGCATGGCAGATGGCACACACGGCAGTGGGAGCGCTGGGCCGTGTGGACGGCGGCGTGGTCGTGACCAAATACGGGCATGTCAAGGGCGAAATTCTGGGCGTAAATTGTTATGAAGCGGGCCATCCGGTGCCGGACGAGAACAGCTTTGCGGCCACCGAGAAGGCATTGGAGCTGGTGCAGGGGCTGACAGCGGAGGATACCGTGCTGTTTCTGCTCTCCGGCGGAGGAAGTGCATTGTTTGAAAAGCCGCTGCTCCCCGGCACAGAATTGCAGGACATCACCGGCCAGCTTCTTGCCAGCGGTGCCGACATCGTGGAGATGAACACCATCCGCAAGCGGCTTTCGGGCGTCAAGGGCGGGCGGTTCGCGCAGGCATGCGCCCCGGCCCAGGTGTTCAGCATCGTGCTGAGCGATATTCTGGGCGACCCGCTGGATATGATCGCCAGCGGCCCGGCGGTGCCGGACACCTCTACCTGCGCACAGGCGCTTGCCATTGCGGAGAAGTATCACCTGAAGCTCTCGGAACAGGCAAAAGCTCTTCTGGCGCAGGAAACGCCCAAGAGGCTGGACAACGTGACGACCCGGATCACCGGCAGTGTGCGGGAGCTTTGCACCGCCGCCGCTGCCGCCTGCCGGGAGCTTGGCTATGAGCCCGTCCTGCTGACCGACCAGCTCTGCTGTGAAGCCCGGGAGGCGGGCAGCTTCCTTGGCTCCATCGTCCGGACCCACGCGGGGCAGGGAAAAAAGCTGGCCTACATCGCAGGCGGCGAGACGGTCGTCTACCTGACGGGCAAGGGCCTCGGCGGACGGAATCAGGAGCTTGCCCTTGCAGCGGCTCCGGCGCTGGCCGGGCTGGATGCAGCAGTGTTCTCGGTGGGCAGTGACGGCACCGACGGCCCCACCGATGCTGCCGGCGGCTATGTGGATGGTGACACCCTCTCCGCACTGACCGCCAAGGGCTGGAATGTGTTCGACACTCTGCAGAACAACGACGCCTACCATGCACTGAAAGCTGTGGACGGCCTGATCATCACCGGCGCTACTGGCACGAATGTCAATGATGCTGCCGTGGCGTTGGTGGGGGAGAAGTAAAAATGTGATTCTGGTATGAAAGAGGGGGCGGCTTCCATGTACGTCGATTGGGAATACTACAAAATTTTCTATTATGTGGCGAAGTATCAGAACTTTACGAAAGCGGCGCGGGTGCTGGGCAACAACCAGCCCAACATCACCCACTCGATGAACCGGCTGGAAAGCCAGCTGAACTGTGTGCTCTTTACCCGCTCCAACCGGGGCGTCACCCTGACGCCGGAGGGCGAGATGCTCTACTCCCGCATCGCCTCGGCGGCGGTGCAGATACAGGACGCGGAGGAAGAACTGAGCGCCAGCGCCACCCTCGAGCACGGCTCCATCAGCATCAGCGCGACGGAGACGGCGCTGAACATCTATCTGGCCGAAAAGCTGCGGACGTTCCACACCGAGTATCCCGGCATCCGGCTGCGCATTTCGAACCACTCCACGCCCCAGGCAGTGCAGGCTGTGAAGAACGGAGAAGTGGATTTTGCCGTCATCTCCACCCCGGCGGAAGTAGAACAGAGCCTGAAGATGGTGGAACTGAGACCGTTTTATGAGGTGCTGGTGGGCGGAAAGACCTTCACTGCTCTGGCCAGCCGGCGCCTGACGCTGAAGGAACTGAGCTGCTATCCGCTCATCTCTCTCAGCGATGAGAGCATGACCCGGAACTTCTACCGGCAGTTCTTCCTCGACCACGACGCCGTGCTCCGGCCCGACACCGAGGCCGCCACCACCGACCAGATGCTCACGCTGGTGAAAAGTGAGCTGGGCCTTGCCTTCGTGCCGGAACCAATGGCAAAAGAGCTTCTGGCCCGCGGCGAGATTGTCGAGCTGCATCTGCAGGAGATCATTCCCTCCCGCTCTATCTGTCTCATCTACGACCATCACCGTCCGCTGAACACGGCGGCCCGGAAGTTCCAGCAGATGCTGACAAAAGCGGAGCCGGGCCATCCGGCAGCGCCGAAGCAGGCGGAGAACGTCTCTTTCATATCCCAATAAAATACCGCCGATAGGATCTGTCGTTGTCCTATACAGGAAAGCCGCGGCCTACAGAGGCCCGGGCCTCATCGAATTCATCTGGCGCAAAAAGGCCGAAGGGAAGGAAAAACAGAATGATAGACAAAATGCTCGTGCGCGGGGCAAAGGTACACAACCTGAAAAACATCGACGTGGACATCCCGCTGAACAAGATCGTGGGCATTGCGGGCGTGTCGGGCTCGGGCAAATCCTCGCTGGCGCTGGGGGTGCTGTATGCCGAAGGCTCCCGCCGGTATCTGGAGGCGCTGTCCACCTACACCCGCCGCCGGATGACCCAGGCTTCGAAAGCCTCGGTGGAAGAGGTGCTGTATGTTCCGGCGGCGCTGGCGCTGCACCAGAGGCCGGGCGTACCGGGCATCCGCAGCACCTTCGGCACAGGCACGGAGCTTTTGAACAGCCTGCGGCTCATGTACTCCCGCCTCGCAAGCCACCGCTGCCCGAACGGGCATTACATCCCGCCGACGCTGGCTGTTGCGGCGGGCAGGGAGCTGGTCTGCCCGGAGTGCGGTGCGCATTTCTATGCGCCGTCGGCGGAGGAGCTGGCGTTCAACTCTCAAGGTGCCTGCCAGAAGTGCGGCGGCACAGGCAGCGTCCGGACGGTGGACATGGCGTCGCTGGTGCCGGACGACTCACTGACCATCGACGGCGGCGCAGTGGCCCCGTGGAACAGCCTGATGTGGTCGCTGATGACAGACGTCTGCCGGGAGATGGGCGTGAGGACGGATGTGCCGTTCCGCGACCTGACCGAACAGGAAAAGGACATCGTCTACCACGGCCCGGCAGAGAAAAAGCATATCTTCTACCACGCCAGGAACTCGAATCAGGCCGGCGAGCTGGACTTTACCTATTACAATGCCGTCTACACTGTAGAAAATGCTCTTGCAAAGGTCAAGGATGATAAGGGCATGAAGCGGGTCGAAAAGTTCCTGCGGGAAGATGTCTGCCCCGAGTGTCACGGCTCACGGCTCTCAGCGGCGGCGCGTGCGCCGAAGCTGCGGGGCATCTCGCTGGACGAAGCCTGCCAGATGACGCTGGAAGCCCTCGTGGAGTGGGTGAAGGGCGTGCCGGGCAGCCTGCCGGAAGAGATGCGCCCGATGGCGGAGAGCATCTGCGAGGCATTCGAAAGTACCGCCAAGCGGCTGATGGATTTAGGTCTGGGTTATCTGACGCTTGACCGCTCGGCCTCGACCCTTTCCACCGGTGAGCGCCAGCGGATGCAGCTGGCCCGGGCCGTCCGCAACCGCACCACCGGCGTGCTCTATGTGCTGGATGAGCCGTCCATCGGCCTGCATCCGTCGAACATCGTGGGCCTGACCGGCGTGATGCACGACCTTGTGGCCGATGGCAACTCGGTCATTCTGGTGGACCACGACACCCAGATTCTGAAAGAGGCCGACTGGGTGATCGAGATGGGGCCGGAAGCGGGAGCTAAGGGTGGACATGTCATTGCCGAAGGGACGATAGCTGATCTGAAGGCAAAGCCGGAGTCCCAGATCGGGCCGTTCCTCTCCGGAAAAGCTGAGACAAAGCTGCGCCGGTGTGCCAAGGAAGGGGAGATGTTCGCAGAGGGGGGGATCCATCTCTCCACCGGAAGCATCCACACGGTCAAGCCTTTGGAGCTGGACATTCCCAAGGGGCGGCTCACCGTGGTAACGGGCGTGTCCGGCTCCGGCAAAACGACGATGGTGCTGGAAAGCCTCGTACCGGCGCTGGAAGCAAAGACAAACGGCAGCGCCCTCCCGCCCCATATCCGGGAGATTCGCGCCGAGGGCATCGCGCACGTCAAGCTCATCGACGCGACGCCCATCGGCATCAATGTGCGCTCTACCGTGGCGACCTACGCGGGCGTCCACGACGAGCTGCGGAAGCTCTATGCCAGATCTCAGGACGCCAGGCAAAAGGGCTTCAAGGCCAGCGATTTTTCCTACAATACTGGCAGTCTGCGCTGCCCCGGCTGCGACGGCACCGGTGAGGTGAGCCTGGACGTGCAGTTCCTGCCGGACGTGAACATCGTCTGCCCCGACTGCCGGGGTTCCCGCTACGCGCGGGCGGCTTACGGCGTGAAGTTGATGAACAAGGCGGGGCAGGCCGTCTCCCTGCCGGAACTGATGGAGATGGACGTCAACTCCGCCCTTGCGTTCTGCGGCGGGATGAAGACAGTGAGCCAGCGCCTGCAGACATTGCAGCAGCTGGGTCTGGGCTACCTGACACTGGGCGAAGAGACGCCCAGCCTCTCCGGCGGCGAGGCCCAGCGCCTCAAGCTGGCCAGCGAGATCGGCCGCACCCAGACCGACTCGGTGTTCGTTTTCGATGAGCCCAGCATCGGCCTCCACCCGCTGGACGTGCAGGTGCTGCTGCGGGTGTTCCAAGCCCTGCTGGACAACGGCGCAACGGTCGTTGTCATCGAACACGACCTTGATGTCATCCGCAACGCGGACTATGTCATCGACATGGGGCCGGGCGGCGGCGAGAGCGGCGGCCGCGTCGTGGCAACAGGCACGCCGGAGGAGATCCAGGGAAACCCGGAGAGTATTACCGGAAGATATTTATAACAAAAAGGGGGCAGATGCTGCATGGCACCTGCCCCCTTCGTCGATATTCTTATTTGCTTTCCGGGACACCGCGCAGTTCGGCACGGAAGCGCTCGGGAACATCTTCTTCCCGGATATTTTTGACGAGATCCGGAAGCTTTGCGGTTTCGCCTACGGGATAGACCACGATGCACTTCCGATGCTTCGCTGACGATCAAAACAAAAAGTTAATTCTCGGAAGAAATATCCTGACCGAAATATTTCTCGCCCAGCTCCTTGAGGGTGCCGTCAGCGCGCAGCTCGTCGATGGCGCTGTTGAGGGCGTCGAGGAAGGAAGAGTCTTCGCTCTTGACGATAGGGATCGCAACGTGAGAAGCATCTTCGGTCTGGGCGACCAGCTTGAAGTCGGCGTCCGGATGGACGTTCAGGTAGTCGTAGAAGGAGACGTTGGCGTTCAGGGTGGCGTCGATGCGGCCAGCGGTCAGCAGCTGGATGGTCTCTTCCAGCGTGTCGATGCCCTGCACGGTAGCGCCGTAGCTCTCGGCCAGCTCCATGTAGGTGGAAGCGAGGCTGTTGGCCGTGGTCTTGCCGGCAAGGTCCTCGAAGCTCTTGATGTCCTCGTTATCCTTGCGGACGGCGAGGGCGGTATGGATGTAGCCGTAGGGAGTGGTGAAGTCGTAGGTCTTGGCGCGCTCTTCGGTGACTTCGACGCCGTTGCAGACGAGGTCGTAGCGGCCAGCGTCCAGACCGGCAAACAGGCTGTCCCAGTCGCTCTCGACGTACTCGGGCTCGACGCCCAGCTTCTCGGCAATGGCGCGGGAGACTTCGACGTCGTAGCCCACGAGGGTGTCGCTCTCATCGTGGAAGCTCCAGGGCTGCCATGCGCCTTCCAGCGCGATGACCAGCTTGCCGTTGGACTGGATGGTCTCCAGCTTGTTGGCGGCAGCAGCGGAAGCAGAAGCTGCGGTGCTGGAAGCAGTGGAGGCAGAAGTGTTGGAAGAGCAGCCGGCCAGCGAGAGAACACCGGCGGCGGCCATGACGCTCATGAGAGAAATAAAGGTTCTGCGTTTCATAGGGGATGATCCTTTCTTATTCAGTATGGGAAATTTTCTGAAGGAACTCACGGGTCCTTGCCTCTTTGGGATGGGCGAAGAACTCCTGCGAGGGGGCTTCCTCGACCACGACACCGTTTTCCATGAAGACGGTGCGGGACGAGACGTTGCGGGCAAAGCCCATCTCGTGGGTGACGACCAGCATGGTCATGCCCTCCTGTGCCAGCTGCCGCATGACGGCCAGCACTTCGCCGGTCAATTCCGGGTCGAGGGCGCTGGTGGGCTCGTCGAAATAGATGATCTCAGGGCCGGAGGCAAGAGCGCGGGCGATGGCCACGCGCTGCTGCTGACCGCCCGACAGCTGACGGGGGTAGTAGTCGGCACGGTCGGCGAGGCCGACCTTTTCCAGCATCTTCATGCCGACGGCATCAGCCTCCGCTTTGGGCATCTTCCGGGCAACGATGAGGCCCTCGGTGACGTTCTGCAGGGCCGTTTTGTTGCGGAAGAGGTTGTAGTTCTGGAAGACGAATGCCGTCTTGCGGCGCAGCCGCGCGATGCTGGCGCGGTCGGCGTGGGCGAGGTCGAAGGTCTCACCGTCGAAGGTGAGCTGGCCTGCGTCCGCCGTCTCAAGGAAGTTGAGACAACGCAGCAGGGTGGTCTTGCCTGAGCCGGAAGGGCCGAGGATGGCCACGACGTCACCCTTTTCCACCGTCAGATCGACGCCGCGCAGCACGTCCAGGCTGCTGGTCGGCTTGGGGGCGCGGCCAAAGATGCCGGGATGGACGTCGGGCTTTGCGTAAGTATGGAAGGATTTGTGGACGCCGCGTATCTCTAACATTGCCATAACAGCCACACTCCTTTCTTACTGGAAGCCGTGGGCGTTGAGCTGGCGCTCCAGCAGCCCTTGCAGCTTGGTGATGACGGTACAGAACAGCAGATACACCACAGCCACCTCACAGTAGATGGGCAGGAAGATGTAGGTGCGGGCGGCGACGCGCTGGCCGGCCATGAACAGCTCCGCTACCGTGATGTTGGAGGCCAGAGAGGTGTCCTTTATCATGCCGATGAGGGAGTTGGAGAGGGCAGGCACGGCGGTGCGCAGGGCCTGCGGCAGCACGATGCGGCGCATGATCTGCCACCAGCTCATGCCGACGCAGTAGCCGGCTTCCAGCTGGCCCTGCGGCACGCTCTCGAGTGCGCCGCGCATGGTCTCGGCGCAGTATGCGCCCTCGTTGAAGGCGAAGGCGATGACTGCCGCCGGGAAAGCGTCCAGCATGATGCCCACGCTGGGCAGGCCGTAAAAGATGATGAAAAGCTGCACCAGCAGCGGCGTGCCGCGGATGACCCAGATGTAGAACCGGGCCAGCTGGCTCAGCACCGGCACCCGGGCGTACTGCACCAGCGCCACGGCCACCGCCAGCACCATCGCCAAGGTGAACGAGACGAGGGTGAGGGGGATAGTCATGGTGAGGCCCGCCGAGAGGATGCGGGGAAGAGCCTCCCAGAGCACGCTGACGGTGCGGTTGGATAAGAGTGTTTCCAGCATGGATACTCCTTTTTCAAAATTTGAATCAACAGACAGGACAGGTGGGTGGACATATTATATACCTTAAAGCAGGGTCAAAGTCAAGAGGAAAAAATGAAAATCCTACAAAACCTACCAGAATACTATAACATGATTTGGAAATGAACGCAAATGGTTTCGAAAAATTGCATGGTATAGACGAAATGGACGAAAAACAGACGCTGACTTTGTGCAGAACGGCAGAGTAGTTGACGCGGCAGAAGCTTTCGGGTACAATAGAACTGTATAGACCTGTAAAGGTACAAACAGGCCGCACGCCCCGCCAGACGGGAGCGCGGCGGATACGGAGGACAAACGTGATGAAACGTATTGGTATTCTGGGCGCTGGCACCTGGGGCATGGCCCTTGCACGGATGCTGACTGTGAGCGGGAATGATGTGCTGGTGTGGTCGGCCATCGAGAAGGAGATCGACAGCCTTTCCACCACCCGCAAGCATCCCAACCTGCCGCAGATGAAGATCCCCGACGAGCTGCGGTTCACCAAGAGCATCGAGGAAGTCTGCAAGGACAAGGACATCCTGCTGTTCGCAGTGCCGTCGGTGTTCGTCCGCTCCACGGCGGCAAAGGCCCGGCCCTATGTGGCCGACGGCCAGATCATCGTGGACGTGGCAAAGGGCATCGAGCCCGACACCCTGTACACCATGACCGAGATCCTGGCCGATGAGCTGGGCAAGGAGGGCGGCCCGAAGGGCGTGCGTCTTGTGGCCCTGTCCGGCCCCACCCACGCCGAGGAAGTGGCCATCGACCTGCCCACCACCATCGTGTCGGCCAGCAAGGATAGGGAGGCCGCTGCCTATGTGCAGGAGGTCTTCACCAACAATGTCATGCGCGTCTACACCAACGAGGACATCAAGGGTGTAGAGCTGAGCGGCGCCATGAAGAATGTCATCGCGCTGGGCGTCGGCATCTCCACCGGCCTCGGCTACGGCGATAACGCCCGCGCTGCCCTCATCACCCGCGGCATCGCCGAGATCGCCCGTCTGGGCGTGGCGATGGGCTGCAATGTCCACACGTTCGCAGGTCTGGCCGGCATCGGCGACCTCATCGTGACCGCCACCAGTATGCACAGCCGCAACAACCGCGCCGGCATCCTCATCGGCAAGGGCGAGACCCCGGAAAATGCCGTCAAGGAAGTCGGCATGGTGGTCGAGGGCATGAACGCCCTGCCCGCTGCGCTGGAACTGGCCGAGCGGTATCAGGTGGAAATGCCCATCGTCCAGACCGTCAACGCCATCGTCAACAAGGGCATGAGTGCGGCAGAGGCTGTCAAGTCCCTGATGGAGCGCGGCCTGAAGAACGAGCTGCCGCAGGGCTACGAAAAATAAACGAAAAGGGGCGGTATCATGCCTTCTACCTACGCACACCGCCGCTTTGGCGCGGATGTTCTGGCCCTGCTGCCGGATGGTCTGTGCGCGACGCTGGAACAGCACCGGGAGCTTTACGACATAGGTCTCCACGGGCCGGACCTGATGTTTTATTACAAGGCCCTGCAGTCGAACCCGGTGAACCGTCTGGGCAACGCCATGCACGAGCAGAAGGGCGAGGTGTTTTTCACCCGCGCCCGCACCGTGGTGGAAAATGCGCCGGACAAAGATGCTGCTCTGGCTTATGTGCTGGGCTTTGTCTGCCACTTCGCGCTGGACAGCACCTGCCACCCTTATGTGGAGGCCTATGTCCGGGAGAGCGGTGTGGGACACTGCGAGATCGAGACGGAGTTTGACAACGCCCTGATGCGGGAAGACGGCCTCGACCCCATAAAGTTCTTCACGGCCAGCCACATCAAACCCAGCCGGGAGCGGGCCGAGGTCATCGCGCCCTTCTACGAAGGCGTCACGGTGGACGAGACGCTGGCGGCGATGAAGGGGATGATAACGGTGCATCATTTTTTGCAGGCGGCGAACCCCGTCAAGCGCTGGGTGGTGCTGACCGGGATGCGCGTCGCGGGCAAGTATGAGTTCATGCACGGCCTTGTGGCGAATCCGCAGCCGAACCCCAAATGCGTCCAGAGCAGCCAGAAGCTCGAAGAGCTGTATAAAACGGCTGTGCCGCTGGCGGTAAGGCTCATTGAAGAGTATGCAGAGAACAAGCCGCTTGGGGCGGAGTATCAGCATACGTTTGGGGAGAACTGAGAGGAGCACCGGATGGAAAAGAGCGGTAAATTCCGCCTGACGAGCTTGGAGCGGAACTGGATCCTGTACGACGTGGGCAACTCGGCCTTTGTGCTGATGGTGGCCACCCTTATCCCTATTTTCTTCAACGCGCTGGCAGAGAGCGGCGGCCTGAGCTCGGTGGAGTATCTGGCTTACTGGGGCTATGCCAGCTCGGCTGTGACCATCATCACGGCTGTTTTGAGCCCGATTTTGGGAACAGTGGCCGACACGAAGGGCTTCAAGAAGCCTATCTTCATACTCTGCGTCTTCGTGGGCATCGTGGGCTGCTGCGCCATGGGCGCGGTGTCGGCGTGGCTGCCGTTTCTGGTCATCTTCGTCATTGCGAAGGTGGGCTTTTCGGGCAGCCTGGTGTTCTACGACTCGATGCTCAGCGACGTGACCACTCCCGAGCGGATGGACGAAGTGTCCAGCCGGGGCTATGCGTGGGGATACATCGGCAGCTGCGTACCCTTCGTGGTCTGCCTCGGCCTTGTGCTGGGGGCGGGGAGCATCGGCATCAGCCAGATGACGGCGCTGAACCTGGCACTCCTGCTGACGGCGGCGTGGTGGCTGCTCACGACCCTGCCGCTGCTGAAAAGTTATAAACAGCTCTACTATGTGGAGGTGGAAAAGCACGCTGTCCGGCAGAGTTTTGCCCGCATCGGCCATACCCTGCGGCATCTGCCGGAGGATAAGCAGGTGTTCTGGTTTTTGCTGGCGTTCTTCTGCTACATCGACGGCGTGTACACCATTATCGACATGGCGACGGCCTACGGCACGGCGCTGGGTCTGGACACCACCGGCCTTTTGCTGGCACTTCTTGTGACCCAGATCGTGGCGTTCCCGTCGGCCCTCATCTTTGGGCGGCTGTCGAACAAGTACCCCTCGGCAAAGCTCATCCCGGTGTGCATCGCGGCCTACGCGGGCATCGCGGTGTTTGCGTTCTTTTTGACCCGGCAGTGGCAGTTCTGGGTGCTGGCCGTCATCGTGGGCATGTTCCAGGGCGGCGTGCAGGCGCTCAGCCGCTCCCACTTTGCAAAGATCATCCCGCCGGAAAAGTCGGGCGAATACTTTGGCCTCTTCGACATCTGCGGCAAGGGCGCGTCCTTCCTCGGTACCATGATCGTCAGCGTGGGAAGCCAGCTCACCGGCAGCGCTAATGTGGGCGTCGGCTCCCTCATCGTGCTGTTCATCGTGGGATTCGTGCTGTTCAGGGTGTCGTGCCGTCAGGGTGAGACAGTGTAAATCGTTTTGACCTCTGCTTTGTCTTCGGACAGGGCAGAGTTTTTTGTTTACCAGCGAGTTATGATTCACAAACCATTCATTGTGTTTTGGCGGGCAGGATGATACAATAGAATCAAAATCCAGAAAACGCAAAGGAGCAAGACCATGAAACAATATCCCGGCTACACCCTCGTCAAGCGCGAGGACTGCCCCGAACAGCACGGAATGCTGACTGTGCTGACCCATGACGTCAGCGGGGCGGCTGTCCTGCTGGTGGAAAACGACGACGACAACAAGGCCTTCGGCATCGGCTTTGGCACCTTCCCCTCCGACGACACCGGCGTGTTCCACATCCTCGAGCACTCGGTGCTGGCAGGCAGCGAGAAGTACCCGGTGAAGTCGCCGTTTTTGCAGCTGCTCAAGAGCAGCATGGCGTCCTTCCTGAACGCCATGACCTTCCCGGACAAGACGGTGTATCCCTTCGCTACCCCCAACGAGACGGACTTCAAGAACCTGATGGACGTCTATCTCAACGCGGTGTTCTGCCCGCTGGCCATGGTGGACAAGGGCGTGTTCGAGCAGGAGGGCTGGCACCGGGACGATGACGGCACGGTGAGCGGCGTCGTCTACAACGAGATGCAGGGGGCGCTGGCGACGCCGGACGCACAGCTGCAGAACGCTCTGAGCCGGGCAATGTTCCCGGATACGGCTTACGGCTTCGTCTCCGGCGGCGACCCGGCGTCCATCCCGGCGCTGACCTATGAAAAGTATGTGCGGGTCTACCGCCGCCACTACAGCGCCGACAACTGCTGCATCACCCTCTACGGCAAGATGGACATGGCCGAGAAGCTGGCCTTCCTTGACGAGCAGTATCTGAGCCGTATGCCCAAGAGCGCCAGCCGCCCCCGCCTGACGGTGCAGGACGAGCAGGTCGGTGCGAAGCGGAATATCCCGTACTATACCGAGAAGCCGGAGCCGGACGAGGCTCAGTGTGCGCTGGCGTGGTACACCGGTGCGTTCAGCGACCGGGAGCGCCAGCTGGGCGTGGAAATCCTGCTGGACGCCCTGCTGGGGACGAACCAGGCACCTCTGAAAGCCGCCCTGCTGGAAGAAAAACTGGGCGCGGACATCGACGTGGGCTTCGACGACAGCACGCTGCAGCCGACCTTGGAGCTTGTGCTGCGGGGCGCGACGGAAGAGTCGGCGGGCAAGTTTGCCGCCGCCGTGCGCAAGGCCGTGGACGGCATCCTCGAGAAGGGCATCCCCGAGGAGCTGCTGATGGCAAGCCTCAACTCCACCGAGTTCGCTTCCCTTGAGCGGCCGGGCAGCATCCCGGACGGCGTGCTGGACGCCATCAATGCATCTGCCGGCTGGCTCCACACCGGCGACCCGGTCCTGCTGCTCCACACGAATGTTCTGTTCGCTTCCCTGCGGGAGAAGCTGGAACAGGGCTGGTTCAATGAGCTGCTGCGGGAGCTGTTCGTGCCTGCGCCGGTGGAGATCATCCAGGTGCCGACCCTGCCCAGGAAAGAGGAAGAGGGGCGCGCCGCCCGCACCGACGGCAAGCTGGTGCTGGACCATCCGCTGACAGCCGCCGACCTCGGCGAGGGCAAAAAGCAGACACCGGGCAGCAGGGAGCTGCTGGCGGGTGCAGAACTGCTGCACCACCCCTCGGCAGGCAATACCTACCTGTACCTTTACTATGATCTGGGCGGCATGGCACCGGAAGATATGTCCTGCCTGCATCTGCTCACGGATGTCATGGATGAGCTGGACACCGAAAAGCACACGGCCCAGGAACTGAACACTCTGCGGAACACCTGGCTGGGAAGCAGTGGTGCGTGGATGGACTGCTGGACGGGACGGCAGGAAGGCAGGCCTTGCCACGCAAAGCTCATCGTGGGGATGAGCATGCTGGAACGCAGCCTCGAAAAGGCTGTGGAGCTGGGCAGTGAGTGGCTGTATGAGACAAAGTTCAGCGGCCCGCAGGCCGAAGCTGCGATGGAGCGGGTAGCAAGCCAGCAGAAGCTGCTCATGGAGCAGAAGTTCCTGCGGGAGGGCCACGCCTTCGCCGCCATGCGGGCGGCGGCACATTTCTCGGTGGAATCCGCACTGAGTGAGCGCTGCAACGGCGTGAGCTACTACCACTATCTCTGTGAGCTGCTGGAAAAGGCCGACTGGACCGCTCTGGGCAAAAAGATGGAAGAGCTGTGGAAGAGCGTGCTGAAAAAGAACGCCCTGACCGTCAGCCTCCACGGCAGCGACTCGGCGCTGGATACCCTGAAAAAGCTTCTGCCGGGCAGTGCCTTTGCGGCAGAAAAGCGCGGCGAGGCAAAGCCCTACACGGAGGAGCTGACAGCTCCGGTAAACGAGGCCTTCATCATCGACGGCGGCGTGAACTACGATGTGCTGGTCTGGCCCATGGAGCGGCGGTTGGAGCGGAAGGTGCTGGCCCGGGTGATGAGCTATGAATATCTGTGGCACAACATCCGCGAGGTGGGCGGCGCGTATGGCACCGGCATGGTGACCCAGAACGACGGCACCGAATATCTCTACACCTACCGTGACCCGCACCTGAAAGAAAGCTATGAGACTTTCGCAAAGGGGCCGGCAGAACTGGCAGGCCGCGACTACACCGGGAAGGACATGAACGAGTTCATCGTGGGTGCGGCAGCAAAGCTGGACACCCCGCGCAAGCCCCGGGAAGAGGCTGCGTCTACCGACTGCAAATACTTCTGCGGCATCACCGACGAGATGACTGCCGCCGAGCGCAAGAGCCTGTGCAGTGTGGATGCTGCCGCCCTCAAGGCCGAGGCGGCGGACCTGTCGGCCCGGATGGAGAAGGGCGTGAGGGTGGTCTTCGGCAGCAAGGAGGCTGTGGAGGCCGCAAAGGAGCTGTTCGACCGGGTGGAGACCCTGTAAAAATACGCAGTGAGTCTCCCGGAGACTTTGCGCAGAAAATTGAGTGAAAGATCCCCTGTCTGTGGAAAAGAACACAGGCAGGGGATTTTTTCTGTCTTGAAATATTACTCACGGGATAAAATACACGGTAAAATACGAATTTGAGGGCAAAAAGTATGGACTCCTGCGGCGGAGAAAAGCGTGGTATCCTTTTGCCAGCGACAGAACGAAAGGAAGTGAGAACACAGGATGGGGCAGGAAAAGCAGGCTGCGGCCAAGGGGCTGGAAAGTCTCCGGAAAGCCACCGACACCCTGAGCACCATGCTGGCGCAGGAGGTGAAAGATCTGAACGCCCGCCAGCGCGCGGCCCGCAGAGAGAACAGCACCGACCCCGGCATCATGAAAGGGCTGAAAGAAGCGACTGCTGTGCTGAAAGATCTGGCGGGCGTGTCGAAGACCCTGAACGACCAGGGTGTGGACGCAGAAGGGCGGGAATGCGGTGTGGTGCTGCTGCCGCCGGTGGAGGATGTATGACGACAGAAAACAAGAATGCAGGCGTCGTGTGGAGGCCTCAGCCGAGGCAGATGGAATTTATGCGGAGGCCGGAGCCGGAAGCACTTTACGGCGGCGCGGCAGGCGGCGGTAAGAGCGACGCCCTCGTCATCGAGGCGCTGCGGCAGGTACACATTCCGCACTACCGGGCGCTCATCCTCCGCAAGACCTATCCGCAGCTTTCCGACCTCGTGGACAAGAGTCAAAGCTATTACCGCCGGGCCTTTCCGGAGGCGCAGTACAACGCCACGAGCCATGTGTGGGTCTTCCCCAGCGGGGCGAAAATTTACTTCGGCTCGATGCAGTACACCAAGGACCGGACGAACTATCAGGGCAAAGCCTTTGATTTCATCGGGTTCGATGAGCTGACCCACTTCGAGTGGGAGGAGTACAGCTACATGATGAGCCGCAACCGCCCCACCGGCCCCGGCACCCGGGTGTATCTGCGGGCCACCACCAACCCCGGCGGGGTGGGCCACGGCTGGGTGAAGGCGCGGTTCATCACGCCCGCCCCGCCCGGCACCCCCATCGTGGAGGAATACCCGGTGCGGATGCCGGACGGCACCGAAAAGGTGCTGCGGCGGGCGCGGGTGTTCATCCCGTCCAGCATCTTCGATAACCCCGCCCTTCTGGAAAATGACCCGGACTATCTGGCCAGCCTCGCGGCTATGCCGGAGGCCGAAAAGCAGGCGCTGCTCTACGGCAGCTGGGACAGCTTTTCGGGGCAGGTGTTCACCGAGTGGCGGAACGACCCGAACCACTACGAAGACCAGCGCTGGACCCACGTCATCGCGCCGTTCACCATCCCGAAGCACTGGAAGATCTACCGGGGCTACGATTTCGGCTTTTCGAAGCCGTTCTCGGTGGGGTGGTACGCGGCGGACGAGGAAGGGCGGCTCTACCGCATCAAGGAGCTGTACGGCTGCACCGGACGCCCCAACGATGGCCTGCGCATCGACCCGGTGGAGCAGGCACGGCGCATCCGGGAGGCCGAGCAGAACGACCCGGTGCTCCGGGGCAGAGTCATTCAGGGCATCGCCGACCCGGCCATCTTCGACGAGAGCCGGGGCGAGAGCATCGCCGCCATGATGGAGCGGGGGCCGAACTTTCTGCACTGGATGCCCGGCGACCACACCCGTCTGGCGGGCAAGATGCAGATGCACTACCGGCTGAATTTTGACGGCGAGGGCAGGCCGATGCTGCAGGTGTTCAATACCTGCAAGCACTTCATCCGCACCATCCCGAACCTCGTGTACGACGAGAGCAATGTGGAGGACATCGACACCCGGCAGGAAGACCACATCTACGATGAGTGCCGCTATGTGCTGATGGAAAATCCCATCTCGCCGCCCCGGCATACATCGGCCCCGCCGGTGCTGGATGACCCGCTGGAGCTGCATCGGAAGGCGAAATTTTATAGGATATAGCCCTCTCAGGCGCGGCTCCACAATGGAGCGCTTGCCCGGAAAGACCTCTCAGGCGCTTCGCGCCAGCTCCCCTTGAAAGGGGAGCCATTGGCAGGCCGGTCAACTTTGTGTGAGACGGAAAAAGCCCGATGGGGCGTGAACGACAAAGCCCTGCAACAGAGGGCAGGAAGGAGAAAAAACTATGGATGAAGCAACAAAACTGCCCATCGGGCCGGAAGAGGTGGCTGAGGCTGCGCAGATCTTGCAGCGGTACAAGGCAGGCAAGGCCGCGCTGGACAAGCGTCTGGTGGACAACGAACTGTGGTTCCGGATGGGACACTGGAAGAACTACCAGAACCCCATGATGGAGGGCAAGCCCCAGCCGTCCAGCGGCTGGTTGTTCAACTCCATCGCCAACAAGCATGCCGACGCGATGGACAACTACCCCAGTCCCAACGTCCTGCCCCGGGCCGAGGACGATGAGGCAGCGGCACAGGCGCTTTCCAGCGTGCTGCCCGTGGTGCTGGAACAGGCTGACTATGAGCAGGTGTACAGCGACACCTGGTGGCGCAAGCTCAAGCAGGGGACCGGAGTCAAAGGCGTGTTCTGGGATCCGGAGCAGCGGGGCGGTGTGGGCGAGATCGCCATCCGGCCCATGAACCTGCTGATGCTCTACTGGGAGCCGGGCGTGGACGATATTCAGGCGTCGCCCCACTTTTTCTCGCTGAGTCTGGCCGACACGGCTCAGCTGGAAAGCCGCTGGCCCCAGCTGGCCGGACACACCGCCAGCGTGCTGGACGTGCCGCATTACATCCACGACGGCGGCCTTGATACCAGCAACAAGAGCGTCGTGGTGGACTGGTACTACAAAAAGCTCTCCCCCGAGGGCAGGAGCGTCCTGCACTACTGCAAGTTCTGCAATGGCGTGGTGCTCTACGCCAGCGAGAACGACCCGGCGCTGGCCGAAAGAGGCTTCTACGACCACGGCAGGTATCCCTTCGTGTTCGATGCGCTGTTCATGGAGGAGGACAGCCCGGCGGGATTCGGGTACATCGACGTGATGAAGGAGTGCCAGACCGCCATCGACAAGATGAACCACGCCATGGACGAGAACGTCCTGCTCTCGTCCCGCCAGCGGTATGTGCTGAGCGACACGGCGGGCGTCAATGAGGAAGAGCTGACGGACCTGTCGCGGGACATCATCCATGTGGTGGGGCGGCTGAACGACGACAGCTTCCGGCCTTTGCAGACGGCGGGTCTGCAGGGCAACAGCCTGAGCTACCGCAACAGCCGCATCGAGGAGCTGAAGGAGATCAGCGGAAACCGCGACATGACCCAGGGCGGCACTGCAGGCGGCGTGACGGCAGCTTCGGCCATCGCGGCCTTGCAGGAGGCGGGTTCGAAGCTCAGCCGGGATATGCTCAAGAGCGCTTACAGGGCATTTGCCAAAGAGTGCTACCTTATCATCGAGCTGATGAGGCAGTTCTACGACGAGGAGCGCATCTTCCGCATCACCGGCAAGAGCGGCGAGAGCGAGTTCGTCCGCTTTTCGGGCCAGGTGCTCCGCGCCCAGCCTGCAAGAGTCGTGGGCGGCGTGGAGCTGGGCAGTCATGAGCCGGTGTTCGACATCGTGGTGAGTGCGGAGAAAAAGTCCACCTTCTCACGCCTCTCCCAGAACGAGACGGCCAAGGAGTGCTATCAGCTGGGCTTTTTCGCCCCGGCCAACGCCGACGCCGCGCTGGCAGCGCTGGAAATGATGGACTTTGAGGGCATCGAAAAGGTGCGCCAGCGGGTGCGCCAGAACGGCACCCTTGCCCAGCAGCTGGCCCGGATGCAGGCCCAGATGACTCAGCTGACGGGTCTGCTGGAAGTGCAGAAAAAGTCCGAAGCCCCCAAGCTCAGCGGCCCGGCACAGGAGCTGAGTACGGCTGCGATGGCGAGGGCGATGAAGACGCAGAAAGGAGAAATGAGATGATAAAAGTAAACTACACCGAACTGGACGGCCCGGCAGGCCCCACCTGCCGGCTGGAAGCTTCGGGCCACGCGGGCTATGCCCCCGCCGGGCAGGACATCGTGTGTGCGGGGGCAAGCACCCTGATGCAGACCCTCTGCGCCCTGCTGGCGGGCGAGGAAGGCACCAAAAGCGGCGTGTGGGACGAGCCGAACGGCCCTCGTCTGGCCGTGACGGCGGCAGCACCCCAGAAGCCGTGGGTGGAGGGGGCGTTCGAATTTGCAAAGGCGGGCTTTGCCCTGCTGGCAGAACGCTACCCGGACAATGTCCGCTTCGCCGATTTGAGCGGACGGGGAGAACAGTCGATGGTGGATCTGCAGCTCTTTGCCTCGGAGAGCGGCGATGCCGCCGCCCCCTCCGCTCCTGCCCTCAGCCATGCACAGGCTCAGCAGGCCATCGCCTCCGGGACGATGAAGGCGGATGAGGGCCGGGAAGCTTCGGATGTGCCGACGCCGGCGGCGGTGCAGGAGCCGGAAGAGCGTCCTGCACCGCCCGAACGCCCTGCGCCGCTGCCGCCCATCCCGGGCCTGAGAGAGGGCGCGAACACCGTCCGAGCTCTCCACGCCCGCTGGGCGGCGGAAGAGGCGATGCTTCGCCGGGATATGCCGGATTTTTCGCTCAAGCAGGAGCTGGCGAACCCCGAGATGCGCCGCCTGATGGAGCTGCCCGGGATGCGGATGGGTGACGCCTACCGTCTGGCCCACTACAACGACGCTCTGCGTCAGACCGCCCAGACCGTGGAGCAGGGCGTCGTGGAGCGCATCCGTCAGCGTTCGGCCCGCCCGGCGGAAAACGGTACCAGCCCCGGCGGTGCGGCCATCACCCGGGCCGATGTGGCCAGTATGACCCGCGCCCAGCGTGAGGCACTGGAACGCCGTGCGATGCACGGGGTAAAGATCAGTTTTTGAAAATTTTGATACAGAAAGGACAAATGACATGAAAAGCTACAACCTGAAGATGAACCTCCAGCTCTTTGCCGACCCTTCTGCCAGCCTGCAGAACACCACCGGCACCATGACCAACGAGATGAAGACCTTCTACGAGAAGCGCCTCATCGACCAGGCCGAGCCCCGTCTGGTGCATGACCAGTTCGCGGACTACTATCCCGTACCCCAGAACGGCGGCAAGACCATTGAGTTCCGCAAGTACGACAGCCTGCCCAAGGCCGATACCCCGCTGACCGAGGGCGTGACTCCCAACGGCCAGACCCTGAACGTGACCACCATCACCAGCGACCTGCACCAGTACGGCGGCTGGACTCCGCTCACCGATGTGCTGCAGATGACTGCCATCGACAACAATGTGGTACAGGCCACCCGCGTTCTGGCAAGCCAGGCGGGCCGCACCATGGACAGCATCACCCGCGATGTGCTGGCCGGCGGCACCAACGTCATCTATGCGCCGAAGCTTTCCGCAGACGGCACCGAGACTGCCGTCACCAGCCGCAAGGCGCTGGACAAGAGCTGCACCCTGACCCCGAAGCTGTTCTTCCAGGCGGCGGCACAGCTGGGCGCGATGAACGCTGACCCCATCGGCGACAGCTACATCGCCATCATCCATCCCTACGCCGCCTACGACCTCAAGACCTGCAAGGAATTCATCGAGGCCCACAAGTACGCCGACCCCGACACCATGTACCGCGGCGAGATCGGCAAGCTGGGCAACATCCGCTTCATCGAGACCAGCGAGGCGAAGATCTGGAAGGACGCTACCTGTCCGGAGGGTCTGGCCGTCTTCGGCACCCTCGTGCTGGGCGCCCACGCCTACGGCGTCACCGAGCTGGAAGGCGGCGGCCTGGAGCACATCGTCAAGCAGCTGGGCTACGGCGACGATCCGCTGAACCAGCGCGCCTCTGTGGGCTGGAAGGGGATGCGCGCCGCCGAGCGTCTGGTGGAGCAGTACATGGTGCGCATCGAGAGCGTGTCCAGCTATTCCACCACTGCGGCGGCAAACTGAGCCCTCTCAGTCACCTGCGGTGACAGCTCTCCCAAAAGGGGCAACGATTTCGACCGCCGCCAGCGGCGGAAACAGGGAGAAATTGTTGGGGCAGCGGCCAGCAGGATGCAAGCAACAGCGAAGCAGACGCTGGGAGCCGCAACCCGGGTGCGAAGCACCCATTGGCAGGCCGGGCTGCTTTGAGCTGGACGAGAAAGGCTCAGTAAAAACAGAAAAGGGTGGGCCTTGCTTCCGAGGGCAGGTCCATCAGAAAGGAGAAGCTATGGCAGAAAAAAAGAATGTCCGCATCCGGCTGTTCAAGGACAACAGCCGGTACAAGGGCGATCTGTTCGTGAGCGTCAACGGCGTGAACTACAAGATCCGCCGGGGCGTGGAGGTGGAAGTGCCGCCTGAGGTGGCCGAGGTGCTGGAACACAGCCAGCAGCAGGACGAGTACACCGCCGCCCGCATCGCTGCGGCAGAGACTGCGGCCCAGTAAAATAAGACAACGCGGCCCGGCAGAAACGGCGGAGAAGGCCGCTTCTGCCGGGCCTTTTTGGAAAAAGCGAAAGGAGGCTTTTTATGACGGTAGGAGAAGCGATGGAGCGAGCCGAAGAGCTGCGCCCGGGCAGCCGTGTCGCGGCCCGCACCCGGCAGCGCTGGCTGTGCGAGGTGGACGGGATGCTGCGGGAGAAATTTTTCCAGCCCAGCTGCGCCGACAGCCGGGAGGGCGTGGGCGCGGACATTGCGTGGGACAACGGCCTGCGGGATGACGACGTGCTGCTGGTGCCACCGCCCTTCGACAGCCTGTACCCGCACTATCTGTGCGCCATGACGGACGCCGCGCTGGGTGAGAACGACCGGTACGCCGGTGAGCAGGCCCAGTACAACAGCATCTTAGCCGAACTGGCCGCGTGGCTGCGGCGGAAGAATCTGCCCGCCCGGGGCTGCAGCTGGCGCTGGTAAGGAGGGAGAAAGATGATACTTTCGAACCGGAACGGCCTGAAAAACACCCGGAACATGCTGCGGGTGTTCGGCGGGCTGAACGAGACGTACAGCTGCACCGAGGCAGAGTACAGCGCGGGCATCAACTTTTCGGCCCGGAATTTCCCGGCCCTGAGCACCCGTCTGCCCCGGCGGAAGCTGCGGGAGGAAGCTGGCCTGAACGGGATGTATCACCTGAACGGCCTGTTGACCGTCTGCGGCAGAGACCTCGTCTACACGCCGGACGACAGGGATGAGATGGAAGTGACCCTGAAAGACGCCGTGGAGAACGGCAGGAAAACGCTGGTGGGCATCGGGACGAAGATCCTGATCTTCCCGGACAAGCTGGCTTTCGACACTGCCAGCCGGGAGGTGAGCGCTCTGGGCGCGGTGTGGTCGGGCAAAAACACCAGCGTGGAGTTTGCACCCTGCGACGCGGAGGGCAAGGTCTACGAGGTGAGCGGCTGCGGCCCTGCTGAGCCCGACAAGCCGACGGACGGTCAGCTTTTCCTGCGGGTGGAAGACCCGGAAAAGCCATGGAGCAGCGAGAGCACGCTGGAAGTATATAGTGAGGCGTCCGGCAACTGGTCGGCGGTGGTGCTGGACTACTGCCGCATCTCGGCAAAGGGGGTGGGGACAGACTTTGCGGCAGAGGACACCGTGACCCTCACCGGCTCTGCAGCGGAACAGGCCGGGCAGTGGAATGAGCTGGACGGCGACCGCATCGTCTACGACGCCGGCGCAGATGCTCTGCGCGTCAAGGCCGACCCGGGCGGCGAGTGGTTCTATGGTCGTCTGACCCGCACCGGCGCAGCGGTAAGATGGGTGAGTCTGGACGGCAGCGTCAGCCGGGAGTTCGTCTCGGCAGAGGTGGTGGAGCTGGAACGCCGGGTGCCGGACATGGACTACCTGACCGAGTGCGACAACCGGGTGTGGGGATGCTCCAACAAGGAGAACGTCATCTACGCCTGCAAGCTGGGCGACCCCACCAACTGGTTCTCCTACCGGGGCATTGCCGCCGACAGCTATGCCGTGACCGTGGGCAGCGACGGGGCATTTACCGGCGCGGCTACCTGTATGGGATACGCGCTTTTCTTCAAGGAAAACACCCTTCACAAGCTTTACGGCTCCAAGCCCTCGGATTTCCAGCTCAGCAGCCTGCGCTGCCGGGGCGTGGCAAAGGGTGCTGCCCGGAGCCTCTGCGTCATCAACGAGACGCTTTATTATCTCTCGCCCGACGGCGTGATGGCCTGGGACGGCAGCATCCCCACAAAAGTCTCGACGGCCCTCGACCCGGCCCGGCTGCGGAACGTGAAGTCGGCGCTGGGCGGCGCGCTGGACGGGCGGTATTATCTGCACCTCGTGCGGGGCAGCGGCGAAGCCCAGGCCGTGCGGCTGCTGGTCTACGACACCGAACGGGGACTCTGGCAGGAGGAAGATGTCTGCTCCTACGAGATGGCCGGAAGCGGCGGGCAGCTCTATCTCTGGGACGGAAAGGCCATCTGGGCCGCAGATGCAGACCGGGAGGAGAACTGGCAGCAGGCGGGCGGCATCGAGGACGGCGTGAGCTTCGAGCTCGTCAGCGGGGACATCGGGCTGGACAGCCCGGAAGAGCTGTATCTCTCCCGGCTGACGCTCCGGCTCGAGGCCGGGGTGAAGAGCCGCATCGAGGTGGCTGTGAGTTACGACAGCGGAGCGTGGGAGACGCTGGCCCAGCTGACCGCCGACGGGCGGCGCTGCTTCGATGTTCCGTTTGTGCCGAGGCGGTGCGGGAGCCTGCGGCTCCGGCTGAAGGGCAGAGGACAGCTCACCCTGCGCAGCCTGACCCGGACGAGCGCCGCCGCGAAGGGCGGCATTCTGGCACAGGAGGTGAACTGAACATGGCAAGTGTCACGGGACTTTCGAAGATCGGACTGCCCCATCTGAGCGAGAACATGGACGCGGAGGATGCCCGCGCCATCCGCAACTACTTATACCAGATGCAGGAGCAATTACAATATGTGCTCTGCAATCTGGACGTGGAAAATATGTCGGAGCCGCTGCGCGCCCGGCTGAACAGCATCCAGTGAGAAAGGAGAATTTATGAGCACCGAGAAAAAGAAAGAACAGCAGCTGCTGGAAGATGTGGCTGCCCAGCCTGCAGCCCAGTCCTCCTACAGCACGGCGGGACTGAACAGCCGCAAAGAGGTGGAGAATGCACTGACAAATGCGGTGTACACCCCCGGCCAGAGCGTCACCGACGCAGCAGCGGACCTGAGAAACTGGCAGCAGAACCGGCCGGGCAAGTATGAGAGCGCCTATCAGGGCCGCATCGAAGACCTCATCGGCCAGCTGCTGGAGCGGAACAGCTTCCAGTACAGCTATGCACAGGACCCGCTCTACCGCCAGTATGCCCAGCAGTACACCCAGAACGCCCGCAACGCCAGCGCGGACGCCGCCGCACAGGCTGCGGCCCTCACCGGCGGCTACGGCTCCAGCTATGCGGCCAGTGTGGCCCAGCAGGCGTACCAGCAGCAGATGGGCGCGCTGAACGACGCCCTGCCGTCCCTCTACCGGCTGGCGTTGGACACCTACAACAGTGAGGGCGATGATGTCGTGACCCGGATCGACCAGCTCAACACGCAGGAGAAGAACGCACAGGCGCAGTATAATGCGGAGCTGTCGGACTATTACAGTCAGCTCGACCGGAAGGGCAGCGCCTACAATGCTGCCTACGAGCAGGACTATGGCCGCTATCAGGACTATCTGGGCCGGCTGGACACCCTGTACGGCTACTATTCCAATCAGGAGCAGCAGGCCATCGCCAAGCGCAAGCAGGCGTTCAATGGTGTGCTGAGCATTCTGGGCGTCATCGGCGACGCGGTGCAGCTGGCCATCACCGGGACCACCGGCATCGGCTCGCTGGTGGGTGCGCTGGCCAACACCGGATACAATATGTACGCGAAAGACCGCGCCTACGCGGCCGAGCGTGCTGACGCTGCGTGGGGCCAGCAGATGCAGGAGACCCAGCGGCAGGACAGCCTTGCCCAGCAGAAGTACAAAAACGAGCAGGCGGAGCGGCAGTATCAGGACACCCTGCGCCAGCAGGAGTTCAACAACAATGTGACCAGCGAAAAGCTGAATATCGCAAAGGGCGAATGGGCGCTCAAGCAGTCCAAGGCAGCCCAGAGCGCCCAGCAGGCTGCGGCAAACGCCGGGGCAAAGAGTGCGGGCAGTTCGGGAGGCTCGGGCAGCGGGTCGGTGTTGTCGTCCGGAGGCGGCACCATCGTACCTTACAGTGCAGCCCGTCTCTACCGGCAGGGCAGGAGCGACACGGCCATCCGCAGCGAACTGCTGAAGGAGGGCTACTCCAACGATGAGATCAATAATATCCTGAAGCAGCTGGGAAGCTGAGAAAGAAAAACGCCAGAGTGCAGAGTACCTTTCGGTGCTCTGCACTCTGGCGTTTCACTCTATTTATTTGTTCGGGTCCTACTGGGCATCCCCACAAAAGAAAAAGTCCGCTGCATTGCAGCGGACTTTTTAGTGGGGTGCCCAGTGGGACTCGAACCCACGGTCTCCAGATCCACAATCTGGCGCGTTAACCGACTACGCTATGGGCACCACATCAATGCGCCCGAAGGGACTCGAACCCCCGGCCCACTGCTTAGAAGGCAGTTGCTCTATCCACCTGAGCTACGGGCGCACGTTGTTATCCCATTGGGTTCTGATATGGTTTGCAGCTGTGAGTCGAAGCACGCTGCGAGAAGTATAATACCATAGCTCCGGGGTTCTGTCAAGAGAAATCTGAAACTTTTTTGCGCTTTTTGCAAAAGGCTTCTCACAGCAGCCACATCCCCACAAAGCCGAACGTAAGCCCGAAGGCTGCGCCTGCCAGCACATCCCGGACGAAGTGCGCCCCAGAAAGCACCCGCAGCAGACAGATGAGGGCGGCGATGGCCAGCATCACGACGCCGACGGCAGGGTAGAAGTAGAGCCACACCATCCCGAGGACGGCGGCACTGAGTGCGTGGCGGGAAGGGCAGGAATTGCCGTGGGTCTCCTTAGATACCAGCGGCACGAAGCCCGGCTGCTCATAAGGGCGGGGGAAGTTGAGCCTCGCCCGCAGGATAGTACCCAGCCCGAACGCCAGACCCGGAACGAGAATGGCCCGGGCAATGACCTGCATAAAATCAAGAGCGCCGCCGCCCCGTCCGATGCTGAGCATCCTGAACCACCGGAGGTTGAGCAGTACCAGAAGCACCGGATAGCAGACGAAAGGCACGAGGGGAAGCCAGCGGTTGAGCAGGATGATGCCCTCCCGCAGGGCGGGATGTCCTTCGAGCCAGTCTGTCAGTCGTTTATATCGTTCCGGTGTCATGCAATTCCCTCCCTGAGAGATTCATTCAAAACAGGTGTTGAGGTAGTTTTCTACATCGAAAGGCTCCGGCGTGGAGTCCTTGCGCAGGTAGAGGGGATGGTGGGGGTGGCCCTTTTTGCTGCGGGGGCCGAAGGTCACCCAGGGGATGTTCTTTTCCCGCGTCAGGGCAACCATCTCCCGCATCAGGCCGGGCAGATAGTCCCGCTTTTCAATCAGAGTACCCCATGCGGCCCACATGGTGGGCTCGGTCTGGGCCAGTACGGCCTGCAGCCAGCGGAGATTTTCGTCGCAGAGGGTGCGGTCGGGCGTTTTGTCCATGTCGTTGGGGTTGGTGGCCCGCTGGGGGTAGACGTTGAACATGATCCAGCTGTCGAAGCCGTTGGCGTTGGCCAGACGCTCGACGCTCTTCAGAGTGGGGTCCAGCGCGCCGGGCTGGGCGGTGCTGGGGTTGATGCCGATGCACACCAGCGGGCGGCGGCCCACCCGCCCCAGCACATAGCGGTAGGGCTGGTAGGTGTGGGGCTCGTAGTACCACAGACCGCCGGGATATTCGTCGGCTTCCAGCCGGGGAAGAGTTTCACAAAGCATAGCTTACCTCACAAGAAACGTGTGTTTCTTTTATCGTACCTTAAAATTTGTGCGAAAGCAACACCTTGCGGCGAGAAAGTCTCCCATAATTTCGATTTTCATGCTATACTATCCCTTAGAGGAAAGTATCCCTCTTCGCTTGCTGAAAAAGCAGAAGGAGTTTTGTTTATGATAGAAGATTACCGCAGCGCCCAGCGTGCGGGCCAGCGCGCCTACCGGGCCAATGTGGCCCGGGGGCAGTCGCCCTATCTCGCGGTGCTGGACGACATCCTCACCGATGTGGACATCGTGGCGCAGGAGCCTCTGGGGCTGGTGGACATCCCGGCCGAGAGCATCGTGGGTACCAAGACCGCCGGACGCCACACCGCCTTTGCCTCCAATTTCATGCCTCTTCTGGACGACGACACCGAGTTTGCAGTCAAGTGGTCGAACCTCTGTGACGCCCATCTGGAAGAGGGGATCCACACCCCTATTATTGCCTTCGAATACCTGAACAAATTCTATGTGCAGGAGGGCAACAAGCGTGTCTCCGTCCTCAAATACTATGAGGCCGTGAAAATTCCCGGCACCGTCACCCGGCTCATCCCGGCAAAGAACGACACGCTGGAAAATAAGCTCTATTACGAGTTCCTTGATTTTTACAAGTTTTCCCGCATCAACTACGTCGGCTTCTCCCGGCTGGGGGGCTATGCAAAGCTGCAGGCGCTGGCCTGCAAGGCCACGGGCGAGGCGTGGACGGAGGATGACCGGCTGAATTTCTCGTCCCTCTACACCATGTTCAGCCAGCAGTTCTATGCGCTGGGCGGCGGCTCACTGGGCCTGACGCCGGGCGACGCACTTTTGGTGTACCTGTCGGTGTACCGTTATGCCGATGCCTGCGAGTCCACCCCGACCGAGGTGCGGGAGAATCTGGCCCGCCTCTGGGACGAGGTGAAAATTCTGGCAGAGCCCCACGCTGTGGAACTGCTGCTGGAGCCGAAGCGCAGTTCTGAACCGCTGCTGAGCAAGCTGAATATTTTCAGCTCCCGCCCCAGCGAGCTGCGGGTGGTGTTCCTCCACGAGCACAACGCCCAGACCAGCGCATGGGTGCGCGGACAGGACAAGGGCCGCGCCGCGCTGGTGAAAGCTTTCCCGGATAAGCTCTATGTCAGCTGCCGGGAGAATATCAACCCCGAGGTGGACGCAGAGCAGGTGCTGGAAGAGGTGGCTCATGACCATGCGGACATCGTCTTCACCACCAGCGCCCGGATGCACACCGCCTGCCTGAAGGTCGCGGCCCAGCACCCCAAGACCCGCTTTTTGAACTGTTCCCTCAGTGCGCCCCATCCGCTGGTGCGCACCTACTACCCCCGCACCTATGAGGTGACCTATCTGCTGGGAATGCTGGCGGGCATCGTCTCCCACAGCGACAAGGTGGGCTATGTGGCTGCAAATCCGGTGTATGGTGTGCCTGCGGCCATCAATGCCTTTGCCCAGGGCGTGCGTGCCGTCCGGCCTGACAGCCGGGTGGTGCTGCGCTGGGCCTGCCTGTGCGATGCGACACACCCGCAGGATTTCTCGGACAGGAAAGACATCGAAGTCTTCTACAGTCAGGACTTCCGGGAGCCGGAAGGAACCTACCGCGATTACGGCCTCTGCCGCCGTCTGCCCGACGGCGTTCTGCAGCCGCTGGGCCTGCCGGAGTGGCGGTGGGACGTGTTTTTCACCGAGATCGTCCGCTCTGTGTTCGCCGGGACATGGGACAGCGCCCCCGGCGGCAGGGCGATCAACTACTGGTGGGGGCTCAAGAGCGGTGCCGAGCGGGTGGAATACCCCACCCGGCTGAACGACGGCACCATGCAGCTGCTCAAGATGGCAGAGCGCCAGCTCTGCGATGGGGAGATACATGTTTTCCCGACTGAGAGCTACAGTCAGGGCCATGCCCTTCACCATGCGGCTTCCGGCATCTATACGCCCAAGGAACTGATGGAGATGGACTGGCTGGAAGAGTGCGTAGAGGGCGAACTGCCCAGCTACGACGAACTGGACGCCAAGACCCGCAGCCTTTTGAACATCAATGGTCTGGACATCGTAAAGGGAACGCCGCAGTAACAGGCAAAGCCCCAAGGATAGAAAAGAATGGAGCAAAAACATCGTGAAAATACTTGCGATCTCGGATGTGCCGTCTAAACTGCTCTGGGACGAGAGTGTCCGCAAGCGGCTGGAAGGCATCGACCTTATCCTCTCCTGCGGTGATCTGCCGAAAAAATATCTCGAATACCTCACGAACTTCACCACCGCCCCCATCCTGTACGTCCACGGCAACCACGACGGCAGTTACAAGGAATCGGAGCCGGGTGGCTGCATCTGTGTGGACGATGCGGTCTATGTCTGGAAGGGGCTGCGCATCATGGGTCTGGGCGGGTGCAATCGGTACAACAGGGATGACACCTTCCAGTACACCGAGGCTGAAATGCGGCGGCGCGTCCGGAAGCTCTGGCTCGCGGCCCGGCGGGCGGGCGGCATCGACATCCTGCTGACCCATGCCCCGGCATCCGGCCTCAACGACGGCACCGACAAGGCCCACAAGGGGTTTCAGGTGTTCAACGATCTGATGGACCAGTATCAGCCCAAGTGGTTCATCCACGGGCATATGCACCTGAATTATGGGGCAAACCTGCCCCGTGTCTGCACCCGGGGCGGCACGACGGTCATCAACGCCACCGAGCGGTACGAGTTTGAGATACCCGACCCCGTTCAGGTGCCGAAGCGAAAGCTGTTCGGTTGGGGATAAAAATCAAAGAAAAAGGAGAAAGACAATGGAGATAGAATGCGCCTTGCAGCAGCTGGAATTGCTGCAAAAGAAGCTGTACGCCTACCACTGTGCGGACAGCTCCCTTTATCTGGACGCCGTGACCACCGCGCCCAGCGATACCTCCGAGGGCAGGGGCGTGGCCATGAGCATTCTGGCGGGAGAAAGCCAGAAGCTGATGACCAGCCCCGAGACAAAAGCGCTGCTGGATGAGCTGAGCGCCCGGGCCGGGGAACTGGACCTCGTCCACCGCCGCGAAGTGGAGGAGCTGCGCCGCAGCTGTGAGCAGCTGACCCGCATCCCGGCGGACGAATATATGGCTTACAAAGAGCTGTGCAACCGGGCGGACGACGTCTGGCACAAGGCCAAGGCACAGGACGATTTCGCCCTGTTCTGCCCCGTCTTGCAGGAGCTTGTAGACTACAACCGCCGCTTTGCCGGTTATTATGACGCCTCGAAAGCGCCCTATGACGCTCTGCTGAACGAGTATGAGCGCGGCGTGGATAGGAAGATGCTGGACAGCTTCTTTGCGACGCTGCGGGAGGAGCTGGTGCCGCTCATCCACAAAATCGGCGAGAAGCCGCAGATCGACGACAGCTTCCTGCATCAGGAGTATCCGGCAGCACAGCAGAGGGCCTTCGCCGACTATCTGATGGAAGTGATGGGCCTCGACCGCAGCCATTGTGGTCTGGGCGAGACGGAGCACCCCTTCACGCTGGAATTCAACAATAAGGATGTCCGCATCACCACCAACTACGACGAGTACAATGTGGCATCCTCGATGTACTCTGTCCTCCACGAGGGCGGCCATGCCCTGTATGAACTGGGCATCCGGGATGACCTGCAGTACACCTGTCTTGCGGGCGGCGTCTCGATGGGCGTCCACGAGAGCCAGTCCCGTTTCTATGAGAACCTTATTGGCCGGTCGCGGCCCTTCGTGGAAGCGATCTATCCCAAGGTGCAGGAGTTCTTTCCCCGGCAGCTGGGCGGCGTGAGCGCAGAGCAGTTCTACCGCGCGGTCAATAAGGCTCAGCCCAGCCTCATCCGCACCGAGGCCGACGAGCTGACCTACTGCCTCCACGTCATGGTACGGTATGAGATCGAAAAGCAGCTCATCGGCGGCACGCTGGAAGCAAAAGATGTGCCGGCTGTCTGGGCGAAGCTTTATAAGGAATATCTGGGCATCGAGGTGCCGAATGACCGGGATGGCTGTTTACAGGACAGCCACTGGTCGGGCGGCGCGTTCGGCTACTTCCCGTCTTACGCGCTGGGCAGTGCCTACGGCGCTCAGATGCTCCGCCGGATGGAGCAGGACGTGGATGTCTGGGGCGCAGCGGCAAAGGGCGACCTCACACCCATCACGGCGTGGCTGCGGGAAAAAGTCCACCAGTACGGCGGGCTGATGGAGCCTGCCGACGTGGTGAAGAACGCCTGCGGCGATTTCAGTGCTGAGGATTATATCCAGTACCTTACCCGAAAGTACACCGAACTGTACGGCTTATAAAAAAGAAAAGGCGTCTGCACAAATGACTGTGCAGACGCCTTTGTTCGTGTTGAGGAACATCACAGCTCCAGCTTGCCGGAGACTTTGTTGATGACATAGTAGGCCATACCCTCTTCAGGCTTGACGTAGACCTTGCAGGACTGGACGCCCACTTTATGGGTGGCGCGGTAGTCGGCCTTTGCGCGCTCGATGACATCGGTGATGTTGTACTGGTTGGTGCCGAACTCGACATAAACCTCCGGGGAGAGCGGGGGACGGCCGCGCCGCTGTGCAGCACCAGAAGATCTGCGCTTCTTCGGCTCTGCCGCAGGAGTCTCAGGAGCAGCGGCCACTGCGGGGACAGCAGACTTTTTCTCAGACATAGCTTATACCTTCTTTCCTGTATTCCACTGCAAATTGGAAACGTGGATGATTTCCGGGCCGGAAGCTGTATTACCGGTCAGTCCGACCGCTTTCTGTTCGTGCCAACGATTGGAAGCACTATACTTATATAATAGTTATTTCTTTGACGTTTGTAAAGTGTTTTTTGGAAAAAGCATCCCCATATTTCTGCGCCCGGAGCACTCAATTCCGATAAAAAGGGGAAAGAATGCCCTGGAAAAAGAAACTGTCCGGATTTGTGTGCGGCGCAGCGGAGAGAAAAGAAATGCAACGTGCGGGGAAAAGCAGAAATTTCCGGGGAATTTACCCGGCACAGCAGTCCTCGGCCCGCTTCACGACGGGGGCGAGAAGTTCCTCGTCCCAGTCTTCGGCGAGGACAAAAAGGGCCTGATCAATGACCTCCTGTGCGCGGGCGTCCGGGCGGCCCTGTGCCAGCCGGAATACTGCTGCCAGGAGCCGCAGTTTGAGGGTGCGGATGTTCTCCGGCGCGGCCCAGAGCCGGGCGAGGTCGTAGTTGTCGGTGTTGCCGCAGCGCATGGTGCAGATGGCGCAGTTGGGGGCGACGCGGTGCTTTTCCGTCTCGACGATGTGGTACATCCGGCGCAGTGCGTCTTCGGCAGCGTCCGGGTCGGCAGCCAGCCGGAGACCGGAGGTCAGCACACGGTCGGTGTCCTCGGTTTTCGGCTCGTTGACGGTGGAGCGGGCCAGCCCCACCAGCGCCCCTAACAGTGCGTCGCGCTGGCGCTGGGCGTCGGTAACGGGGGCAGAAAGAAACTGATTCATAGAGAATACTCCTTTGGGTACAATATTGTCTCTCTCAGTATACACGCCCGCGGCCCAAAAGGGGAGAGGAAATTTGCAGAAATTTGATGAGTTGTGAGCTGCATCTTGATTTTGAGAGAAAAATCCGCTATAATAACTATGTTATCTGTAAAATAGAATACGCCGGTGTGTCGGAATGGCAGACGCAAACGACTCAAAATCCGCTTCGTGATTTTTCTTGTCTGTACGAGAAATTCACGATTGTGCGTTGAATTTTGAAGGTTTGTCGAAGCAGGATTTCTTACATCCCTCCTGAA
>ONZT01000086.1_pt1 | contig 100299 bp, 115 predicted proteins | sample 1671571 | NCBI WGS metagenome assembly ONZT01 (sample SAMN06348170, study PRJEB24527) | human gut metagenome | biome: human gut; feature: ankylosing spondylitis patient; material: feces | host: Homo sapiens | place: China | collected 2015-10
ACCTGTGATTACAATAATTCTACCTTGATTCATCTATATTTTACCTCCACAAATTACGATTTTCTTAATTCTACAAACTGGAATTTGAGTCTCTGTAAAGCTGGAATTAACCCATACAATTATTTTAATTTAGAGGTTCTTACGCAATTATCCGTATTTTGTAATTTTTCAATACTGGAATGCCAGTGTAAATCAGCATTCTCCATTTTTATTAAAGCGAAAAACGTAAAATTGCGGAAGAACCAATTTAGATATTCACAATTTTACTTGCCACAGTATCTCGAAAAACACTGTCATGTTCTACCAGGAGCATGGTCGGGGCAAACTCCGTTATGAGTTGTTCAATCTGCATACGTGAGTACACATCAATAAAGTTGAGCGGTTCATCCCATACATACAAGTGTGCCTTTTCACAAAGGCTTTTCGCAATTAGGACTTTCTTCTTTTGCCCGCCAGAAAAGTCTTTAATATCCTTTTCAAACTGTACACGCTCAAAGTCCATTTTCCTAAGAATTGCCTTGAACAAACTTTCATCAAGGTTGTTTTCTTCTGCAAACTCGGAAAGGGTTCCACATAAATACGATGTATCCTGTGGCACATAAGAAATTACAAGCCCAGAGCCAAGTGTTACTGTACCCGTATAATCTATGGACTGCCCGACTACCAACTTTAACAGGCTACTTTTGCCACTGCCGTTCTTTCCATCAAGCACAATGCGTTCTCCCTGTCTTATTTCAAACGAAACGGGTTCACAAACTGAAATGCCATCATAATAAACTACTACATTCGATAATGATGCAAGCAAATCTGTATGGTAATTAAGCGGTTGTATCTTGAGGGCTTCTGCGGTTTCCATATTTTTCAGCAATGCTGATTTTTGTTCGATTGTCTGTTGTTGTCTCGCTTCTATAGATTTTGAACGCTTCATCATTTTGGCGGCTTTATGACCGACATAACCTTTATCTGCTGCCCCAATTTTGGAAGCTTCTACACGTTCAGACCATACTGCAGCGCGTTTTGCCGACTGCTGTAATCGTCTGATGTCCTTTTGCAAACGTTCGTTCTGAGCCAGTTCAAATTCTTGCTGTCGCTCAAAATTTGACATCCATGATGAAAAGTTTCCTCTTTGCACTTCGATATTCGCTCGGTTAATCGATAGAATATAGTCAACACAATCGTCAAGAAAGCGACGATCGTGAGAAACTAAGATGAATCCCTTTTTCTTTTTCAGATATGCCGCCACACTTTTTCTCGCTTTGGCATCCAAATGGTTGGTAGGTTCATCAATCAGTAGGAAATGCCCTTCATTAAGAAAAAGAGCGGCAATCAAAACCTTTGTCTGCTCTCCGTTGGAAAGTGTTTCAAAAGGTCGCCAAAGCACATCGACATCAACATCAAGATAAGAAAGTTCTCGCATAAGTTCCCATTCTTCCGCAAGTGGGCAAATCTCCTGCAATATATCCTCTGTAATACGATTCTTATCTGAAACGGGATAAGGAAAATAATCAAACTGTACGGATGATAGGATTTTTCCACTATACTCATATTTCCCAAGCAGAAGATTCAGAAAGGTTGTTTTACCTCGTCCGTTTCTGCCCACAAAACCAAGCTTCCAATCGGTATCAACCTGGAAACTGACATTTTCAAAAACATTATCATAACTTGTCGGATATGAAAACGTAAGGTTTTCAATTTTAATCATTGACATAAATATTATCCTCCTTTGCATGTCATACGATACAAAGTCGGTTCGGTGAATGTTTACTACGTATAGATTTCACCAAAAGGAACCGACACTATACGGAGTGAATCATGTGTAACTATCTGTTCTGCACTATTCATAAAGCACCTCCAAAACAAAATAAGAGCCACAAGAAAGTTTATCCTTGCAGCTCGTCATAGCATAAAATAACACCACTAAGCAAAAGTGGCAACAGCACTATATTGAGTAAGATAGACATATAACTTTCTTGCAATAGACACAATAATGCCAAAGTATAGCACTACCGCATATTTTGATTTTATTTGCAAGAAAAGTTAATCATCTTCCCACCTCTTTCTAAATTTCAAAATATTATACCATAAATCGCAGGCAAATACAAGTGGTTATAAAAATTTAACAAATCGCTTATAATACAATCATATAACTTTACGCATTCCTTACTGACCGTAAAATTCCGATTTATTGCTGACTTTATTATACTTTATTGCCTATCGAAAAGATAGCATATTTTATGAAACTTGTCGGCTGGGAACAGCTTGCAACGCAAGGTGTCCCCAGATGGCAAGTCCACAAAAGGGTAGCTGGCGGCAGCCAGCGCAGGGGAAGCGTAGCGTCCCCTGTTTGATTTGGAGCAGACCATGACTGCGGAAAATCACAGCCCTCCGGCGAGGAGCCTTCGGAGAACGCAATGCACCAACCTCTGGGTGGTGTATAATTGCGCCCTTAGTAAACTAAGGGGTTTCCGGCTTCTCCCGTTCCAGCAGTTTTTTCAATAGTTCCTGCGTGTCCTGTCTGTGAAAAATGAGTTTCAACAACAGCATGACATCATCATCTGTCAGGCGTTCCGGCTCTTGCAGAAAACTTTCCAGCATACCGCCACGGGTACAGAGCCGGTGTGTCCGTTCTTTTCGGGTAAGCTGCTTTAACTGGTGTTGCAATGCCTTTTCATCATTGATAGCTTTCCGCAGTTTCTTTTCGCTTTTCTCCAGCTCCCGGTTGAGCTTTTCCAGCTTTGAGGTATCAGGCAAGGGCAGCGTCCTCCTTTCCCGGTATCAGCACATAAATCCTGTTTGGTTCTCCAACGCCCTGACGCACCCGCATGATAAGTCCGGCGGTTTCCAGTTCATTCAGAGAACGCTTGACCGTCATGGGGCTGCGGGACAGGACTGCGGCAATGGCTGTGACAGGGAAGCAGATAAACAGGATTCCGTTCTCGTCCTCCTGTCCGTTGGATAGCATAGCGTCCAACATCCGGCAGTACATGACCTTTGCGGTGCTGCTGACTGGAAATCCTGTCAACGCTCTGGGAAAGGGCATACAGGGCGGCAACGGTGTGCCTATCGTCATAAATTCAAAATTCATTCGGTGTGTTCCTCCTTTTTCTTTGCTCTTTTGGATAAATAACGGGGGCAGTCAACCACAACCGCCCGGAAGCTCTGCTTGCACCCATGCTTGCATTTCCGGCATAATTCGTTGTAAGTGACACGCCCCCGGTCATTGAGGTAAAAAGAAAGCTCATGCTTCCTCTTTTTGCTCATTCTCGGCATATTGCGTTTCCTCCCGTTTTAGTGTATAGTTTCGGGGCGATTTTCGGCAAAATTACGGTCATAGAGCCGTCTAAAATCTCCAGAAGTATCAGCAATAGGGTAGACTATCCCCCTATCAGATTGTCGTGTTTCGGTATCATTTCGGTATCAGTTCGCCAGTTCTCCCCGGTGTCGTTCCTCCCCTGAATCTCACAGCGGCGTATCGCTCCCGTTGGTACGCTCGTTTCGGTCAGGGTTCCTCCACATCCCTGCCAAAAGTCATGGCGCTACATCGCCGGGGAAGCATATCCCACACAGGCTGGTCATTCGATTGGAATAATCCATCGATGAACTACCTGTATCATAGAACATTTTTGTGCCCTGTGCCGTATGTCCACAAAGTAGGAATTAGGGGTAAAAATCAGAAATTTCCACGATTGCGGAAAGTGTGATATAATCCAGATAAGCGGCAGCAATCAAACCACCGGAAAGGAGCGTGCGCCCATGAAAGGAGCGACAAGCATACAGGAACGCCTTTGGGAACTCCGCAAGGACAAAGGCTTAAATCTGGAAGAATTATCAGAGCTGACGGGCATTTCCAAATCAGCTCTTGGCAGTTATGAAAAAGAGGATTATAAGGAAATCAATCATGGCAACCTTATCACGCTGGCAGACTTCTATGGGGTTTCCGTTGATTATCTGCTGTGCCGGACAGAGAACCGGGAGCAGATCAACACGCCACTAACAGAGCTGCATTTGAATGATGAGATGGTGGCACTTCTGAAAGGCGGTCGGATTAACAACCGTCTGCTCTGTGAGCTTGCCACTCATAAGGACTTTATCAAGTTTCTTGCGGACATTGAGATTTATGTAGATGGGATTGCCACCATGCAGATTCAAAACCTCAACGCCCTTGTCGATACTGTCCGGCATGAAATCATTGAACGGTATCGCCCCGGCGAAGACGACCCGCATTTGAAAGTGCTGCAAGCCGCCCATATCAGCGATGATGAATATTTCAGCCACATGGTTCTTGATGACCTCAATCTCATTATCCGGGATATTCGGGAAGCCCACAAAAAGGACAGCGAGAGTGCGCCCCAGACCACCGTTGCCGATGAATTGAAAGAAAATTTGGAAGCGGTTGAAAATTTCAAGGGCAGTCGGGATGAAAAGCTGGTTGTCCTTTACTGCAAGCAGCTCGGCATCAACTATAAAAATCTGTCAGACGAAGAATTTCGCTGGCTCATTCGGATTCTACAAAAATCAAAGAAAACAGGAACTCCTATCAGTCAAAGGAAAAAACGGTAAAGAAAAACCGCTGTTGCATGGTTGTGTTTGCTTCCATGTAGCAGCGGTTGGTGCTATACTTATTCAGTTAAAATTTCAAAGCGATAAAGTGGAATTTATCTTAGAAATTACAGCAATGTTATTTTGATAAACTTTCAAGAATTGAAATATCATGCTTATCTTTATCTCTTAATTCATAACCTGAATGGAAAACTCTTTGGCCTTTTAAGGATATACAAGGAATTGTTTTTCCTTCAAAAAAAGCACTACCAAAGTAATCTTTTTCAAACTCATACCAGCCACCCTCTAAATCAGCTTGTTTTGAAGTTCCGTCCTCACTTAAAACGAACGGGTGAATGTCTAAGTAACCAAGTTCATCACTATATAACTCTATTCTAACCGGTTTCCAGTCTGTATCAATTTTATAGCCCAGATTCAAAAGCACATTTAACAATTTTTCCGTATGTTGAGCATCAAAATTTATATCTATATCTCTATGAATTCTTGTTTGTTCACCAGCTAAAATATCTACACCCCATCCGCCATCCAACCAGTATGTAATTCCAGTATTTTCGAATAATTCTATTACTTTCATTAAATCTTCTTTTGTTGTTATTTCTTTTCTACCCATACAAAGTCTCCTTTACAACTTCTAATTTGTAATAATCATTCTACCATACCGTTATGAATAAATCATCTCATGTAAAACAATTTCTTCTGCCCGGTTGTGAATGTTATTGCAACGCTGCACCCATTCCATTTGACAGGTACGCTTCAATTCCTCGGTCACGCCCTCGGCAGCTTTCATCTGCTCCATGATGGTGTCTAACCGTTTCTGTGCCTGTTCGTTCAGGTCTGCAAGATATGTCCACAATTCCCCGGTCAGGGTCAATGTGTGTAATCTGGCTGGGCAGACTTCTCTTAAATATTCCCGGTGCATCCGTCCGTACTTTCCGATGGGGCGGTGTTCCTCCGGCAACTTCAAGTCCGGGATGTAGTAATCTCCAACAAGGATATAATCAATTCCGTTTTCTTTTATTCTTGGTTTCAATTCGCTCATGTTCCTTACCTCCTGTGGAAGCAGGCTCGTCTGGTACTAACTCAATCACATCGGTAATCTCACAATTCAGCGTTTCGCAGATACGGGCTAATGTATCCATGCTGATGTGCTTTCCCTCTTTGCTCATGTTGGCAATCATATTCGTTGTCATACCAGCGGCAAGCCTTAAATCTTCTTTTCTCATATCACGCTCTAACAGTGTGTGCCAGAGTGGTTTATAGCTGATGTGCATATTGTTTTCCTGCCTTTCTATCCATACCACCGGGGCGGCTGCCCCGGCAGGAACTTTTCTCTTATTATAGCACCAATCTTGTGAAATCACAATTTATTCTTGTAGCCTGCCGCTGATACCGTCTGGATTGTGCATTCCCTTTCTTTTTGTTCCCTTTAATTAGCCATGAACTGTTTTATCCCTTGTGACTTTGCTTATGTGTGATAAAGAAGTAATAGAAGTGTAAAAAATTTTGCCGTTCCTATCCGGCACTTGCGCATTGTGTCGGATAGGTCGGGCGGTTATTCGGGCAAGTCCACCTTGCCAACAAAAGAATAATAAATCTCAATGTCCTGCCTACGGGTCTTGTTCTCGTCATAGCTGCACTCATGCACAACGATTTTCTCTACAAACTCCCGCAACAGAGTAGGGGTAAGTTCTTCAAAGCTGGTATGCCGCCGAACAACATTCATAAACTTTTCTGCGTTCACGGTGGCTTCCTGTGCTTTGGAAAGCTCCGCTTGGATAGCAGCGGCTCTTTCTTTCAGCTCCCGTTGTTCTGCTTCATAGTCTGCCGACAGCTCTGTGAAACGCTCGTCTGATATGCGCCCGGTCACGCTGTCCTCATACAGCCGCTTGAAAATAGCGGATAACTCGGCTATGCGTTTCTCGGTGGCTTCCAGCTCCTTTTTCTTGGCGGCGTTCCTGCGCTTGCCCCCGTCCTCGTTCTGCTCAATCAAGAGCTTCATAAACCGGGCTTCATGCTTTGCCGCATAGCTTGTCACTTTCCGCAGATTGGAGAGTACGCCAGCGGTCAAGAGGTCGGTGCGGATAAAGTGCGCCGTACAGTCATGGGTGCGTTTCTTGTAGTTGCCGCAGATATAACAGTCCTGCTTGCGCTTGTCCGTCTGGTATCGCTGCTGATACATGACACTACCGCAGTCCGCACAGAACAGTATGCCGGAGAACAAGCCCACTTCATCATAGCGGTTGGGGCGTTTGCGCTGCTTGCGAAGTTCCTGCACCCGTTCCCATGTTTGGGTGTCTATGATAGGCTCGTGGTGGTTCTCGAAAATCACTTGCTTTTCCAGGGGATTTTCTACACTGTGCTTGACTTTGTAAGAGAGCTTTTCTGTCTTGAAGTTTACCAGACAGCCTGTGTATTCCCGGTTTTCAAGGATATGCACAACGGTATTGGTCGCCCACTTGCACTCATAGCCGGGGTGGTAGCGGCGGGTGCTGCCCGTCCTGCGGTATTCCAGCGTTCCCGGCGTGGGGATTTGCTGCTCTGTGAGCATACGGGCTATCTTGGTCGGACCATTCCCGGCAAGACAGAGGTTGTATATCTGCTTGACTACGGGTGCAGCTTCCTCGTCAATAATGAAATTTTCGTCCTCGTCCATGAGGTAGCCATACACAGGCTTGCTTGTGATGGGCTTGCCACTCATGCCTTTTGAGCGTTTTACTGCTTTGATTTTCTTACTCGTATCTCTCACCAGCCATTCGTTAAAGATATTCCGCAGCGGGGCAAAGTCATTGTCGCCCTGTGCGCTGTCCACTCCGTCATTGATAGCGATGAAGCGGACACCTTTCTGTGGGAAAATCATTTCCGTGTACATTCCCACTTGCAGGTAGTTTCGCCCTAACCTCGACATATCCTTTACGATAACTGTCCCGACTTTTCCGGCTTCAATGTCCGCAAGCATGGCTTGAAAACCGGGTCTTTGAAAGTTCGCACCAGAATAACCGTCGTCCGTGTACCAGCGCAGATTGGAAAAGCCGTTCTGCTTTGCATAGGTTTCAAGAATACGCTTCTGGTTGGAAATGGAATTGCTCTCGCCTTGCAGCTCGTCCTCATGGGAAAGTCTTGGGTAAAGGGCGGTAATTGGTTGTTGGTTGGTCTGTCTTAACATAAAATCCTCCGTTTCCGACAGCCAGCCCCACTATTCCGTACCTTGATTGTACCACATGGGGCGGCTGTCTGTATAGCGGCAAAAGCGTCAAATCTGCTTCTTTATGGTCGGTCAAATCGCCGTTTTTTGTGTAGCAGCTTCCGCTTCCAGCACTTTCATCATCTTGTCGGCTGCGGTATCGGTTGCGCCCTGCTTGAAGAAGCCGGAAACGGTAAGGACGGAGTTGCCCATGCGGATTTCCGTCACACAGTCCGGGCGGCGGTCTGTTTTGGTGGTGCTTGTCTGTTTCGTTTCTGTCATAGGCTCTCCTTTCGCTGCTTCATCAGTTGCTTTAAGCGTTCCAGCTTTTCCTGTGCGGTTTCCTTTCGGAAGTTGCTGCCCGTGAAGCGGACGGGGGCGCACATGGAAGTCAACCTGTCATAGATACGGGCGTGGGGCGTGTCCTGCGGGTGCTGCAATTCCTCCAGCGTGAGGTTGGTCGTGGCGATCAGCGGCTTGTCGCTTCGGTAACGGCTGTCAATCACGCTGTAAACCTGTTCCAGCCCGTATTCTGTTCCTCGCTCCATACCAAAATCATCAAGTATCAGCAGGGGGTAGCTGCAAAGGCGGGAAATATATTCGTTCCTGCCCTCAAAGCTGGCAGCAAGGTCATTGAGTATGGTTGCAAAGTTTGTCATACAGACGGCAACCTCTTTCTCCATAAGGGCGTTGGCGATACAGGCGGCAAGGTAGCTTTTTCCTGTCCCCACGCCGCCCCAAAACAGGTAGCCGATATTTTCAGCCTGCATGGTTTCCCAGCTCTCCACATAAAAGCGGGCGGTTTCGGTCTGTGGGTTTCTGCCGTTGTCATGCTCAAATGTCCAGTTCCGCATAGCAGGGTCGGTAAAGCCCCGGCGTTTCAAGTCCTCCACTTTTTCAAGGTGCTTCTGTCGGCTTTCGGCGGCTTGCTGCTTTTCACGGGCTGCTCGCTGGCAGTCGCAGTCTGTTGGGTGGCGGTCACGCCCGAAACAGGTCTTTCCCTCTGCAAAGTAGGCTTCTTTGGGCGTATGGCACTTGCCGCAGTATAAAAGCCCGTCCTCGCCTGTGTAGTCCTCCGCTTCGGCGGTAGTGGCTGTAATGTCCGTAATCATAGCTTCAATCTCGTTTTTCATAAGCTCTCGCCCTCCTTGCATGAATAATCGGGTATGCCCTGTTTCGGGGCAACCTTGCCTTTGGCAGCGTCTTCCTGCGCCCACTTGTAAATGGTGGCTGCATGGCTGTGGTACTGCTTCCCAGTGGAAGCGATATGGCAGGAAAGCCGGTCAATATAATACTCCCACTTGTCGGGCAGCTCTGTTTTCAGCCCGGAAAGCTCTGTATCGGTCAGTATCACATTGTTGTATCTGCCATAAGCGGCGGGGGTGGGGTGTCCCGTTTCTCCCTCTCTCTCTTTTTCTATCTCTATCTCTTTCTCTAACTCTATCTCTATCTCTGGTGGACGAATGTCGGACAAATGTCCGCCTTTTGTCCGGGGCGGTAAAAGTGCCTTGTTTTCCAGCCTTGCAGCCCGTTTTCGCTCGGCTTCGGTAGAGGACTGTCCTATCATCAACTCAATGTCGGTCATATAGAAAGCCCCGCTGTCAAGCTGCTCCACAAGCCCCAACTGCCGGAAAATCTCTAAAGCCCTCTCAACTGTCCCTATCTGGTGGCGGGTCAGTGTCGCTATCATCTGCGCTGTGTAGGGGATATGCTCGTCAAGCTGCAATTTCCCGCCGTTTTTCAGCGATTTTAAGTACAGCTTCAAGAGAATATTGGAATATAAAATCCCGTCTTTCATATCTTCCAGCAGTACAATGGAGTCGCTGTCAAAAAAGTTCTCTTTCAGCTTGAGGTAGTAATACTTGCGGTTATCTGCCATTGTCCCTGTCCTCCTTTTTCCGGCGTTTGGAGTAGTAGCGGGGGCAGAGTATGATAACCGCCCGGAAGCTCTGCTTGCAGCTATGGGTACAGCTCCGGCAGAGGTCGTTGTATGTGATACGGTCGCAGGTGGTATTCCCGATTTTTACTTGCCGCAGGAAAAAAGACCATTCCAGCCGCCGTTTCTTGCTCATTCTTGGCATGGGTGCGCTCCTTTCTGCCGTTTCCGCTGGTGTGGCGGTATCGGCGGTAATTCTGTATTATCTCGGTATCATTTTCTGGGTTTTTCTGCCCTGTAAGCCCGTTAAAAAATCCTTTGGTATTGCGGATAGGGTACGGGGCAGCCCCCTTGTTCTGTATGGGTTCGGGTACATTTTGGGGTGGTTTTTATCGCTCCTGTTCCTGCCTTTTCACAGGCTTGCGCTCCCGGCGTAAAATCTGGTCGATATTGCCCTTGACGGTCTGTAAGCGGCGGTATTCCTCCCGTTTTGCCCGGTAATCGTTGTAGCCGCTGTTTTTCTCTTTGATAAGGGTTTCAATCTCTGCTTGCAGGGCTTTATAGCTCGGCAGCTTGGAAATGCCGTTCTCCCTGAAATAGCGGGCGGCTGCGTCTGCTATGATAAAGTCGCTTTCGTGCTTCTGTCGGTAGGCTGCTTTTGCTTTGGCGTTTTTCTGCTGTTTCAGCCCGTCCCGGACAGGGCGGGTCTTGGAATAGGCAAGCACCTGCCGTTGCAGCTCCTTTTTCCCGTTCAGCGTCTTTTCCACCTGCTTCAACCACGCAAGGCTTTCCTGCATGGCGGCATAGGCGGCAGAACAGGCTTCGTCCAGTTCCTCCGGGGAGGAAAAGCCGTACTGCTGATAGGCGGTAACGGTAGCTGCCATTTGCTTTAGGTTGTGCTTTGCCGCCCAGCGGTCATAGCCCACGCCCTTGCCCTCGGCTCGCTTGGCTTCCCGGTCAACCATGCGCTGCAAGGTGTTGTCTGCCGGGGTGGTTTTTGTGGTTTTTTCCCCTTGTGACGGCTTTTTAACTGCGGCAGGGTATTCGGGTATGGCTTTGGTCTGTTCGGCGGCTCTGCGGGCGTTCTGTGTAAGCAGGGCAAGGACAGCAGCCTTGTCAAAATCGTCCCCCAGCTTCCGGGCTGTGATAGGCTTTGTCCTGTCCGGCGTGAGGTAGGAAAGCCGCCCCCGGCTCTCCTTGACAGTCACACCCTCACGCAGCAAAAGGGAAGAAAACTCGTCAAAGCTGGTAGCTTGGGAAAGTGCCTGCCGTATCGTCCGGCGCAGCTTCGCCTTGTCCGTTTCAAACTTGGTGGGCTTGGTCGGCTGTCCGGCGGCTTCTCTGGTGGCGTTCTCTTTATCAAGGGCAAGCTGCCCTTTCTTTGCCGCCCAGTATTCCCGTTCCGTTATCCGTTCCTTGCTGCCGTTCAAGAGGTCGATTTGGTAAAGCCCCTCCCGGTGGCACATCTCCATGACTTCACTCTTGAAATATTCCATAGCGGCATTGGTGCAGCGGTGCTTGCAGCCCGCCCTTGTGTCGGCTGGTCTGTCCATGTAGGGCAGAAGCGGGACTTCATAAATCCGCAGGGAGTTGATGACGATATGCACATGGATATTGCCGCTGTGGTTATGCCCGTCCGGGTGGGTGCAGATTAGGGCTTGGTGTCCGGGAAAATGCTCCTTGCAGAACTGCTCGCCCAGCTCCTGCGCCCGGTCTACGGTCAAGCCGTTGTCTGTCCCGTCCCGTGGGTCAAAGCTGATGATATAGTGGTGGCTTTTCACATCTTCCCGTTTTTGGTTTTTCTCATAGCGGAGATTAGCCCGCATACAGGCAACAGCGAAATCCTCGCCCCCGCAGTTGAGGGAAGAAATGCGGTAATCCTCCCTCGGTATCAGCCGCCCGTTTTCATCAAGGGTGGGCTTCATGGTAAACTCGTCATGCTCAAATGTGAGATAGGCTTCCGCTGCGCCATAGTCCGCATTTTTAGAGCTGATATGTTTGAATGTTGCCAACAGCGTCACCCACTTTCTGCAAGACTTCAAACTTTAGGGCAGCAAGGTCGGAAACCGCCGCCCGTACCTCCCCGGCAAGCTGCGGGTAGGGGCTGTGCCACTCGTTCAGCGTCCGGGCTATCTGGTTTAAGTTGCCGCCGATCCTGCCGTATTCGGCGGTCAGCTTCCCAACAGCGGCAAGCAACTCGTCATTGACGGGGGAAACGGTTATGATGGGGCGTATGGCTGCCCCGGTTATGGCTTGCCGGATAAACTCGGCTTGGCTCATGTTGTAAGCAGAAAGCCTTTCCGCAAACTCGGCGTATTCTTCCTCGGTCATGCGTGTCTTGACTACCCGGCTGCGGTGCGGCGTGTTATATCGTTTTCGCATGGTAAAACCTCCTTTCGGCTGTGCGTGGTGTCCTCTCACTAATAGGAGAAAAACAGGGTGTAAAGCGGAACTGTTTTTGAAAAATCCGAAAAATTATTTTGAGGGATTTTTCAGCGGCGCAAGCCGCATAAGCAGGGTTTGGGGAAGGCACTCCCCAACAAGATTCCCGCAGGGGCAAAATGAGCGAAAAGCGAATTTTGGTACTGCGGTAGAATCTTGCTCTAAGAAACTGCCGGACTGCCGTTCACTTGCTACTGCCACTTTTTCAGAAAATCGCAACCAACTTTTTTATAAAAGGCTACCGGATTGCCCTCACTTGCTACGGCCACTTTTTCAAGAAATCTATAACCAGCTTTTTTCATAAAAGGATGCGGGCGGCGTTCTCCCCTTACTCCCTACAACACCGCAAAAAGCAAAAATGACGGACTTTCCGGCAAGAACTTTTCCAGCGGCTCGGTCTTTCCCGACAATAAGGCGTTTCGGAAGCTGCGTTTTGCCCGCTGTCTGAAAAAAATGGCAGCCTTTTTTGGCTTCACTGTCTAATACGGAACTTTTGGAAATTTGCCAAAAATGGGCGCAAAAAAAGCAGCAAATCTTTTTCGGATTTACTGCTTCATGTGCCGCTGCGGGACGGCGGAATATTCAGTTTTTATAGTGGTTCAGTGTGGCAAACTGTGGCTTTCTCTTATAGATTTACGGTCATAATATATTCCTCACTATTTTCATCAACAACAGTAAATCCCACTTTCTCGTACATCTTCACTGCATAATTACTTTTCTGAACAGATAAGGATATTTTTGAATATCCAGCCAATCTTTCTACTTGTAATAGTTGTTTCAATAATGAAGTTCCAATGCCTAATCCTCTATATTGGGGGCAGACAGACATAGCAAGAGATGGCGTATCATTATCAATGTGTCCATAATCATTCATAATTCTTACCCAAATAGCTCCTACTATATTTCCTTGAATTTCTGCAACTAAGGCTTTATCGTGTTTTCGATTTCCAAACTCAATGATATATTCTTGTAATTCTGGACAGTCTATGACTGATTTAGGTGGTGGCTCAATTCCGTCTGGAATATAAATCGCTTCGTACAAAAAGTCACTTAGTAAACAATATTCTTCGCTTCTCATTTCTCGTATTATATAGTCCATAGTTTCACTCCAAATTAAAATTTTATTAAGATAATTTTATCACATCTATATTCTATGCTCAACGGTCAAGACGGAACTTGAACAGGCTTTCAAGCAGCTTTGTTCTGATGTAGTCCTCCATATCAGAGTTATAATAGCCGTTCATTTTGGAGAAATAGCGGATATATCCGGCATAGCGGTCAAGGACAGCCTGTATTGCTATGGGGTCGCCCTCATGTGCCTTTATAATAGTTTCATAGGGGAGAAGTCGGTTACTCATGGGGCAGCACCTCCATTTCCTCTTTCAGCCGCTTCAAGGCAAGCTGGATATGTCGCCCGATTGTGCTACGTGTCCAGCCGCTTTGTTCTCCGATTTCTTTCTGCGTCAAGTGCTGGAAGTAATATAAAAAGATTTCCTCCTGCGTCTGTTCCGGCAATCGGGCAAGAGCTGCCGCAAGAGAACAGCTATCTAAAAGTATCGTCTGCCCTCGAACAGAAAACGGATAAGTTTCGCCATAGTCCGGCGCTTGAAAATACTCGTCTGTGGTGCTTAGTAGGACAAACTTTTCTTCGGTCAAATATTCAAGGGAGATTTCCCGTTTCCACCTCGCCGCCAGCATACGGGCAGCGTCAAAGGACGCATGGCGAATAACAATCCGACAATAGGTATCATGGGTATAGCGGATATGTTCTTTATAGGCTTCCTGTTCAGTCATGGAAACTCCCCCTTTCTTTGATTATGGGAAAGGGCGGCAGCACTTTTGGCTGTCGCCCCTTGATTACCCACCAGCAAGGACAGTTGGGGCTGTCAACGGTGGGCGCAGCCCATTTACTTGCCGTTGACTGGCTCGACTGGGTTTGCTATCTCGTTTAGTATTCCTTTTTCTTGAAAATACTAACGGTCAAAGGATAAGATAAAACATATACCAATAACGAACAGGCAAGTATAGCAATTCCTCCGCATATAAGCTGCGGTGCAGTCATCTTGGGAAATAACGTATTTATGAGAGTAGAAAGCCCCATAACAATTCCAATACCGCAAAGTAAGCTGATTATCAGAAAAACTTCGTTTCGTTCCTCTCCGCCCAAATAAAACAGCGGGAAAAATATTGCTCCCATAAACAGACTAATTCCGATTCCGATAACGAACAGCATGAAAATATCTACATTTCTGTCAAGGGTAACGCCATGCAGCATAATGGAAAGTGCCACGCCAATTCCCGCATAAGCTATTCCCACAATCAACCATAGAATTTGACTTATAAAATAGCTTTTCACAATGTCTGACCGTTTTACAGGAGCAGTCAACTTATATTTGCTCCATTTTGTAGAGCTTTCTTTCCTCAAACCCGCAATCGCATTTAGGGAAAAGCCAATCATTCCTAACAGCGCATAACCCATAAGCAAAGAGGGGCTGATAACAGCGACAACAAAAATGCCTAACAGCAACATAAACACGGAAAATGCCTTTGCATTTGAACGTACAGCAAAGTAATTATTTTTAAGTAGCCCTTTCATACTCGTTCCCCCTTTACTAAAAGCAGCATAATTTCATCAACGGAAACATGGTCTATGACAACGCCTTTATATTTTCTCTGTGCTTCTTTCCCGTTGGAAACCAGCACATCAATTTGAAAATCACGTTTCCGATAGGCAAGAATATCTTTCGGGTCTAATGCAAGGAATTGACTTTCCTTGCAGCGCATAACAGCATAGTTATATACCAAATCATTTTTTGATACGGTCATAATGAGCTTGCCATTATGGATAAAAGTGATGTAATCCGCAACCTTTTCCAAATCGCTTGTGATATGGGAAGATAACAGGATTGAGTGATTTTCTTCCTGCACAAATTCCAGAAAAACGTCCAGCATTTCATCACGCATAATCGGGTCTAAGCCGCTGGTCGCTTCATCCAAAATCAATAATTCCGGGTGGTGCGCCAGTGCAGCGGCAATCGCCAGTTTCATTGTCATTCCTCTGGAATAATGTTTGATTTTCTGCTTCGCTGGCAGGTGGAAGTCCTCTAAATACTTCTGGAACAGGGAATTGTCCCACTGTGTATAAAGCCCCTCCATGACTTCGGATAGCTGCTTTGCTGTCCAGTAAGCGGGAAAATTGTCGCCGTCATAGACAACACCAATTTTTTCACGCAAGCTCGTATCTGCGTCCAGCATTTCCTGTCCAAACAGCTTTACCGTTCCGCTGTCTTTCGTGATTGTATTCAGAATACAACCAATCGTCGTAGTTTTTCCTGCTCCGTTTTCTCCGACAAATCCTAAAATAGCCCCATACGGTAGGGAAAAGGTCACATTTTCCAATGTGAAATTTGACTTGGGAAATGTCTTGGAAACTTGCTGTAATTCTAAAATATTTTCCATGCTCATTCGTCCTCCTGATAGAATAAAGCCAACAACTCCGTCAATTTTTCAAGGGAGATATTACTTGTCCGTCCAATCTCAGCGGCGGCTTGTAAATGTTCCTCTGCAATACGTTGTTGTTCCTCTTGATAAAATTCTTTGTTTTGTGCTGACACAAAACTCCCTCTGCCTACTGTGGTTTCTATGAAACCGTCCCTTTGCAAATCTTCATAGGCTTTCTGTACAGTAATGACGCTTACATGGATTGATTTTGCCAATGCCCGCATTGAGGGGATTGCGTCTCCGGCTTGCAGTTCCCCGCTCATTATCATAGCTTTAATCTGTGATGTGATTTGCTCGTATATCGGCTTGTTGGCGTTATTACTGATGATGATTTCCATAACTCACCGCCTTTGCTTTTGAATTGTACTTAATGTACAAGTACATTATAACATATATATAATCATAGTCAATCCTCAAAATAAAATTGCCAGATACAGTTATTAAAAATAGCTGTATCTGGCACTAGGAATAGGGGAGCTGCTGCCTATCAAATTGTTGTGTGTTACTTTACCGCACATGAGCATTGGAGCCGGGGTTGTCGTTGCCATAACCTTCCAGCAGGTTGATGGCACCCCACACGCCGAGACCGGCACCCAGAGCGACAACCAGAGTCTGAAGAACTTCGATAGCAGAGTTAAAGAATTCCATAGTCGTTTCTCCTTTATTTTGAAAAAATTGTAGACCGTCCGTACACACCTGAAATCGTACATTTTTGAGCCACGAACTGCGGCAGAAGTGGATTTGCCGGTGTACCTCTCTGGTCTGGATAAAATAAAACCGCCTACCGGGTCAGGCAGACGGGAGCGAATCAGCATCCACCACGATGAACTCATCACCGGGGTGGATTTTTGTTTTTCGGTTCAGATATTTTTCAATATCGAACGTATTTTTGGGGTCGTAATCGGAAGTCAGCTTGTAGTTCGGATGCTGGGTCAGATCATACTTGTCCGAGAGGAAAGGCCGCACACCGCGTAGCTGCAAGATGCACTTGCCGCCATCCAGCACCGCCAGCTCATCCCGGCTCAATAATTCGTGCCCCATCTTCTGGAACGTAGTGCCGTAGCTGGGGCTGTTGCCACGGGTGTCCGAAGTGTTGAACGAATCAATCGTTTCCTTACCCAGCATTTCGGACAGGTCTTTCAACGTACCGGGTTCCGAACCGCCGAGAAAAATCTGACTGTCCATGTTGCCGATGATGGTGTCGGCATTGTCCTTGTAGATAGCCTTTAGCTGGCTTTTCGTCTGCAAAACAAGGCAGGCCGAAATCTCACGGCTGCGGATGGTTGCCACCAGCTTTTCCAGATTGGGAATCTGGCCGATGTTGGCGCACTCGTCGATCAGGCACCGCACATGGATGGGCAGCTTGCCGCCGTACACATCATCTGCTTTATCGCACAGTAAATTGAAAAGCTGGGTGTAGACCATTGAAATCAGGAAGTTGAAGGTGGAATCCGTGTCCGACATAATGAGGAACAGCGCCGTTTTCCGGTCACCCAGCTTGTCCAGTTCCAGCTCATCGTACATGGTGAGATCACGCAGTTCTTGGATGTCGAAGGGGGCGAGCCGGGCACCACAGGAAATGAGGATGGATTTTGCGGTCTTTCCTGCGGCCAGCTTGTAAAGTTTGTACTGCCGCCCGGCAAAGGAGTTGGGCTTCTTTTTTGCCAGTTCTTCAAACAGCAGATCCACCGGGTTCTGGTATTCCTCGTCGTCCTCCAGTACCTGCATGGTGTTGAGCATTTCCAGCAGGGTAGCAAAGTTTTGTTCCTCGGCAGGGGCTTCATAATGCAGATAAGCGATCAGGGCGGTGAGCAAAAGACGTTCACTTTTCTCCCAAAATGGATCGCCACCGGACCCTTCGCCCTTGGTGTTGGTCATCAGGGTCGTGACCAGTTTCAGAATGTCCTTTTCGCTGTGGACATAGGCGAAGGGGTTGTAGTGCATCGACTTTTTGAAGTTGATGGTGTTCAGGATTTTCAGCTTGTAACCGTTCTTCAGGAGGGCGTTCCCGCACTCGACCACGATACTGCCTTTCGGATCGGTTACGACATAGGAACTATGGCATTGCAGGAGGTTCGGTTTCAGCCAAAATCTCGTTTTACCAGAGCCGGAGCCGCCGACCACCAGCACGTTTTTGTTCCGGGCGTTCTTGGGGTCAGCTGGACGATTGCTCATCATTAACCGCTCTGTCTTGGTTAAAATGATGTTGTCGGCAAACTTGGGAGCCATGAACGGCTCAATATCCTTGGCGGTGCCCCACCGGGCAGAGCCGTACTCCATGCCATGACGGTACTTCTTTGCATTTTTGCTCCGCAAATATACGGCAAGCCGTAGCCCTGTGCCGCAGGAAAAGCCAATAAGCAAATCCAGCGGATGCAGACTGGGCAGAGGATTCGCAAATGCCACCGGGAAAGTTCCCATCATAGACATGATGTGTTCGCCCAACTCTTTGCCCTCGGCCAGCCGCCACGCTTCACCAAGGTTCGTTGCCACCAGCCCCAGCAGGATATACGGCAGATACAGTGCCAGCAGCTTTGTCAGCTTTTTCGTGGTCACAGTCCACGCTCCTGTTCCTTATGCCGGACTTTGCCGGGGAGTTCTGCCGCCGCCTGCACCAGCTCCTGCAATCGTGCCAGCACCGAGGGACGTTTGTCCTTGTTCAGCAAAGATGCCGAATACTCCTTGAACGCCGATTGAAATGCTTCTGCATCCGGGGCTTTGAAAAAGACTAGATACCGGGGCGGCACTTCGGAGGTGTCCTTGCGGATAGCGTAGTCGATGCCGTACTTTTTGGCGTAGCGCTCCAGACCACGGATACCGGTCTTGCTGATCTCCACGCTGGATACGCCACGGTTTTGCCGCAGAAGGGTGCGGACACTTTGCTTGCCTTGGGATGCCTTGGACTGGTACAGCCGAAGCGCTGCTTTTATCGCCCGCAGGACAGTCCGGGCAGACAATTTCGTAGTCGAGATCATCAGGTTGAAGGATTTCTGTTCGATTTCTTCCTGCATCGTTCATCACCATCCCTTGCCGCCTGCATCAGAGCCGCCACGAAGAAGCCGAAAAAAGCACCTGCTTCAAAAAATGCGAAACCGATAAAAAAGTTCAGCATGGTGCACCTCAGTCGATGCAGATGCAGGTCAGCTTTTGCCCATCTGCCATCAGGGTGGTGCTGTGGCCTTCCAGATAGGTCTGAAAGCGGTAAATATCCTCCACCGTCAGGGATACGATGGTGCTGTGCCCATCGGTGCGGTAGAAGATGACCGGACCGGTCAGGTACCGCTTGCCTGCCAGCTTGAGGACCTGCGCCGGATTGTAACTGATAAACAGCGGCGCACCCTTCACGGAAATCAGGGCATCGTCCTCGTCAAAACAAGGCAGAACGGAAGGGGCATCCTCCTCCATGATAATGGTTAGCTCCATGTCGGGACCGATAGCGGCAAGGTACACATCCTTGCCTGCTGCCTCGGTCAAACAGGATGCCGCCTGCTTCAGCATGGTCAGGATGTTCACATCCACCGTGATCTGCGGGGCGTGAGTTGCGGAGTGAAAAGGAATCGTATTGTTCATAGGCGTTACCTCCAAATTTTTGCAAACAAAAAAGACCCCATCGGGTCTCTTGGTTCAGTCTGCGCTCAACGCGCTTCTTCCTGCTTCTTTTGTTTTGCCTGCTGCTTTTTCAGTTGCCACTGGTCGAGCAGCTTGATGATGATGTTTTCCATCTGCCGGGGCGTGTAGTTGCGCGGAAAGTATTTCCGCAGAGTTTCGTTTTTGATGGTCACGGTGTCCAGTTCGCTTTTCTTTTCCTCGTTCATAATGTCGTAGACAGCATCGTAGTCAAACTCGCCCTGCTGTGCCAGCTTTTTTATCCGAATGGCTTGCGAAAGGGATGGAGCATTCTGTGAAGCGTCCATTGCTTCTAAAAAATCCTGCTGCTGTTTCTCATCCAGATAGGACAGTTCTACCGCAGGGTTAAAAGAGATTTTCTTTTCGTCCACCATGTCCAGTAGTTCAGGGACAAGATTGGTGAGCCGAATGAAACGCTGGACTTGTCTGCCGCTTTCATCAGTGGCTTTTCCGACTTCATCAGCGGCTTCCAACTTCCCGACAACTTGTCGGGAAGTTAAATCCGACCTAGCACCTTGATTTTTTATCGCATCCAGCTTCATCTTGTACGCCAAAGCCCTTTCACTGGGCAGGATGTGTTCACGCTGAAGGTTGGAATCCACCATCAATATCACCGCAGCATCGTCCGACATCTGCCGCACAATGACCGGCAGGGTGTCCAGCCCGGCAAGTTTCGCCGCATACTGACGGCGGTGCCCGGAGATGATCTCGTAGCCGTCACCATCCGGGCGGGGACGGGCAATCAGCGGAGCCAGCACACCGTACTGAGCGATGCTCTCCACCGTCCGGGTCATGGCTTCATCGTCCAGCACCTTGAAGGGGTGGTTGGTGAAGGGATGCAGCTCGTCGATGGGAATCTGCTGCACCTGTTCCCGTTGCTCCTCTTGTCGGTTTTCCTCAGTGGAAAACAGGTCATCTAGCCCTTTCAGAGCTAAGTTTCCGCTGTCGATCGGCATCCGCCAGCACCTCCTTTGCAAGAGATTGGTAGGCTTCTGCCACCTTGCCTTTGGGGTCATGCTGGAAAATGCTCTTGCCTGCCGCACTGGTTTCAGCCGCACGGACGGAGCGGGGGATGGTCTGCTCAAACACCTTCAGGTGTTTTCCGTATGCCTGCCGAATCAGATTGCTGATCTGCTTTCCATAATTGGTGCGGCTGTCGGTCATGGTGAGCAAGATACCCTCAATTTTCAATTTCGGGTTGATCTGCCGCCGGACTTTCTGCACGGTCTGCAAAAGCTGTTCCAAGCCTTTTGCGGAAAGATACTGTGCCTGCACGGGAATCAGGGCAGCGTCTGCCGCCGCCAGTGCGTTGATGGTGAGCATCCCCAGCGAGGGCATACAGTCCAGCAGGATATAATCGTACTCCCGATATGCCCCCTCCAACACCTGTTTGAGCATCTTTTCCCGGTTCATACTGTTTACCAGAGCCACTTCCAGCCCTGCCAGTTCGATGTTCGCAGGAATCAGGTCAACGCCCTCCGCATGGTGCAGGATACCTTCGCCGGGCGGAATGGGCTGGTCGTTCATGGCTTTCTGCATCAAGTTGGAAAGGGTGGTGGGCAGGTCATCGGGCTGCTGCCAGCCCATGCTGATGGTCAGTGAACCCTGTGGGTCGGTATCCACCAACAGGACTTTCTTGCCCTCCATTGCCAGCCCGATGCCTAGATTTTCACAGGCAGTGCTTTTCCCCACACCACCTTTTTGATTGGTGACTGCGATAATCGTAGCTTTCTTTGCGATAACATCACCCCGCCTTCGGTGAACCGCGCGCAAAGTCATGGTTCGTCTTGTTCTGATAGTAGAGGTTCATGGTAGTGGGCGCATTGTAGAGCATCGCCAGCAGATACTGCTTCATGTTCCGCACCGGAGCGGTGTTTTCTGCCAAACAGCCCAGCACGAAACGGATGTGGTCAGCGTTCAGCTTTTTCAGCCGACTGCGTACCACCTCGGTAGGCTTGTCATCTCCGGCGATCCGCAACATCTTCCGTTTGGTGGAACAGGTGTCCACAAGCAAGTCTACGATCTGATAGATGGTGTCCTCATCGTCCGGGCAGAGCCGGAGCAGAAGGTCTACCTCCAATGCCTGATAAAAATAATCCTCAAGCTGCTCCCGGATGCCCCCGGAATAGATAGGGTCAGGATCGTTCCACTCTGTTTTATTCTTATCAGTCTTATTTGCTTGCGGTTTTGGCTGCACCAGAATTGCGCTTTCGGCAGCACCAGAATTGCTGTTTGGGCAATTCTGTACTTGCGCTTTTGGCAAGCCAGAGGAAAAGTCCTTGACGTAGATCAGGCTGGGTCTGCCCAGACCACGGCGTTTGCGCTCGATGAGGTCGAGCTGCTCCAGTTCTCGGAACAACTTGACCGCCTTGTGTTCGGCGCAGCAGAGGGATTCCTGCACTTCCCGGACGGTGTAGATGATATACACCCGGCCTTGCTCGTCCAGCCAGCCGTTCTTGACCGACAGGCTCATGCGGTCCAGTAAGATGCCGTACAGCGTCCGGGCATCGGTGGAGAGCTTCTGGAAGCGGTGGTCTTGGAACAGTGCTTTCGGGATGCGGAAGTAGGAGAACAATTCGCCTGACTGACCATAGAAGTAGTCCAGCATCATTTGATGTGTCCTCGGATTTTCAACTGTATGGGTGCGTTCATGTGGAAAACCTCCTTCCCGATTTCTACAAAAGAAAAAGCTCACCTTCCTTTTTTGAAAGTGAGCCATGTAAAGTCAAAATGGTAACAGTAAGTGTCGAGTTTCGTAGGTGAAAATTTTCACCTACCGTTTCACCTACAAAGAGCCGTTTTGGAGACAAAAAGATACCAAAAGTTACGTCAAAGTACACAAAGGCACTTTCATGGAATTATCAGATAGTCACAAGATTTCACAAGAAAAACGGGATTTCAAAATTAGCGACGTTCTCATAACCGCTTGGTCGCGGGTTCAAGTCCTGCCTGGCCCATAACAAAAACAGCACCCCAGACGGGGTGCTGTTTTTGTTATGGGTGCAAAAGTAAATCATCCGCCCCCGAAAATTCACAAAAGCGTGCAATAATGGAAAAAGCCCGGTGGTTTCAACGAACCATCGAGCTTTTTCTTGGCGGAGTAGGAGGGATTTGAACCCTCGCGCCGTTGTTTAGACGACCTACGCCCTTAGCAGAGCCCGAAAAACTCACGCTATAACGTTACCCGGTACAACAAGGCGGGGCAACACCGGGGGCATCGCCATCACTCGTTAAAAGCGGCGGTTGCCAGCTCCACGGCTGCCAGCTTATCCTCAAAAAGCTGATGTCGGCTGTAATGCTGCGTGATATCCCTGACCGCATGGCCGAGGATCAGCTTTTGCAGCAGCGGCTGCACCCCGGCGGCCTCCATGGCTGTTGCCAGCGTGTGGCGGCAGCTGTGGGCAGTCATGTGCGGCCTGCCGCCCCAGTGCTCCACTGCCGGGCACCAGCGATCATAAAAGTGCTCACGGCATCCATCGGCCAGACCGTGGGTGGCCACCTGCATGGCCTCGGCTACCAGCGGCACGATGGCGGTAGCAATGGGGATCTCCCGGTTTTTGCCCGCTGCCGTCTTAATGCCGCCTATGATGCACTGACGCTGGAGGTCAATGTTGGCAAGATCCAGCTGCATCAGCTCGCCCGGCCTCATGCCGGTGTAGCACAGGATCAGCGCATACCGGGCAAGATCATCCCCGGCACGGTACGCCTGCCACATCCGGTGCACCTCGTCCACGGTGTAGGCATCACGCTCACTGTCTGGCACCGGCGGCAGCTCGATCAGGGCGGTCTTGTCCTGTGCCATGTCCAGCGCCTCGCTGGTGACCGCTACCTCGTACAGCTTGCCCAGCAGCGTCTTGATGTCCCGGTGGGCATAGTAGTCACCGGGCGCGGCATCCGTCAGCTCCTGCAATACCTTAAAAGGTATCTGCCCGACAACCTGCATCTGGATTCGCTCCAGCCTGCGCCATGCGGTGCCATAATGGCTACGCTTGTCCTTACTGAGGGCCTGCCACTTCTTTGTCTGCTGCAGGGCTGTCCAGCAGTCTATCAGGCGCATGGATCTGGGCGCCACACCGGTGCGAGTGTAGGTATCCAGATACTCCTCAGCAGCTGCCCGGGTGGGAAAGCCGCACTTTTTGCGGGCATAGACCACCGTACCGTTACGCACCACGCGCACCTGTATTGTCCACGTTTTCCCGCACCGGTAGATACAGCCCTTACCGTTTGCGCGCTTGCGCGGCTTTGGCGCTGCCGTGCGCTGTTGCTTTTTGCCGCAGTACGGACAGTATAGGGCATCTTCCTGTATTTCCCGCCCGCAGGCGGTTCTTTGACACTTCATTTCTTCCCTCCGCTTGCATACTTTGCCCGGCGGTGGTATTATAGATCTGCAAGTTTTGGCTTGTTTGAGATCTATAATACCACAGGCATAGAGATCGGAAACGCTCTCGGTGTTCCAGCACCGGGGGCGTTTTTTATTTGCGGCTCTTATTGAAGCAAAAAAATAAGGGCTGGTGCATGCACCAGCCCTCTAAAAACAACTCCACTTGCGTGGCGTTTTTGTTCGTCTGTATTAGTTTACAGAAAGAAGAGCGGTTATTCAATGCACTATTATTTCACGGTAATGGATTGTTGTTGCCGTTATCTAATGGGTACAGCTGATTGATGGCTTTCAGCACAAAAGAATAGGAAGATACCAGAATCTCATTTTTTTGAAAATACTCTCGGTGCTTCAGCATCCTCTCGTTGAAAAGCTGGTGCAGCTCTGCAGCGAAGTACTCTCGTGTTTTGGGAGAAGTAACGATCTTGTCGTAAACCAAAAGCAAACCGATAAAGTCGTGAATGACTGGATTCGACATCTTTTTTTCCCGGGAGGTTTCTTTGACACCCGGAATAGTGCTTGCAAAGTGGGTCAAAAATCTTGAGGGTCGTATCTTCCGGGTGGATGCTGTTCGCATACTATTCAAAAGGCAGTTATTGTGCGCCGCTGCATTTCGCAAACAGCGAACAGCAAACAGGCAGCGAAACAGATCCTCGTTCTTTCCGCCTGTGTTTTGATCGTATACCTCACACAGATTTACAAGATCACCAAAGGAGATGACCTCGATCAGGTTCCATACGGCATAGCCTTCTTTTTGCAATTTATGAATTAGGTCACGGCACATGGAATTCTCTGATTTGCCACCAATGGAGGCTTTGACATCCGGGTACACGTTGAAGAACCTTTCTACGATTTCGTAACCATCCTCAGCAGGATCTTCGCTTATTTCCCGAATCAGCATGACTTTGAGATAATGTTCGATGTCCAGCGTAGCGTGCAGGATCAACCGGCGGAGATGCATATCTAACGTGGATAATTCCGTTAGATATGCAAAATCCAGATTCAGATATTTTCCGGTTTTGGGGTTGATCTCATAGTCCTTATCAAAGGCTTTGACTTTGAAAAAGAAGGTGCTGTACTTCAAGAACAAGATGGCCTGTTCTTCGGTGCACAGCGTAAATGTAACGCCTTTGCTTTTGAGATGCTCTACCTGCTGCTCAATCGTAAGTTTTGGGCGACGTGTCGAGACCCTTGCGCTTGCCTGCTCTTTTTTCTGTACGTCCATATTATTTCCTTCTCGCCCACCGGCACGCCCGGCGGGCGTTTTCTTTCGCCCTTGTATCAGTTCACCTTTTCAAAAACCATTGTAGCCTGAATGCGGTCACCGCCCATCAGTCCTTTACTGCCTCCGTTGGCGGTGGTGATAGTATGGAGCCGGTAGCCTTTCGCAGCTTGCTCATTGATGACCTTTTCCAGCTCTGTCAGGTTCCCGGATCCGGTGCCGATAAACTTTTCTTTCAGCGTCACCTGAAGAACAACATACTGATATGCGTTGCCCGATGCCTCTGAGTAAGAAGATTCTTTTTGTAATGTGTCCATAAAGCCCATAATAACGTCCTCCTGCTTATATATCCCTGCAAAGCCCCACGGCTTTGCCCTCGATCGTTACTGTGTTCATGTCCTCCAGCTGCCGATTCGCAAACGCCATGCTTTGCGTTGGTGCGCCGGGGGAGATTTTTATTTACCGATAACAAACCCTGATGGTAACAAAGGGTCCACTTTGATTTTTTATCATTTCAGCATCAGGAGTGATAGTTTTATATTCTCCGCCGGTGATGACCGCTGTAACACTTTTCAGACAATGCTGGCGCATGATTTCTTTAACGTGAAGGGCTTCATCGGCACCGATATAACCGATTTTTTCTCCATCAACTATTACCATTACGGCATTTTTATCGTGCGGATTATTCGGTTCTTCAACAAGCTCGGCTGTTTTCGTTGTGCGCTCAAAACGATAAATTTTCTGATTTACTTTTCCTGCTTTAATCAATGATTCACAGGTTTTTCTCCAATCAGGATTCGGGTTGGCCACTTTTGCGATGTTGGTTCTATGATAATACGCTCCCGGAATTTCAAAAGTTTCCTGCAAACGGGTTGCATCCTTTGACAGGATTGATTTTTGCACTGTATTTCTTTCAACACTTTCTTTTTTCTCTATAAATTTATCAAGTGCGGTCGCTGCTTGTTTTTCATTTTCGGGTAAAATACCCTTATGGAACACAGATTCAGCAGCACCTGCTACCATGCCATACAAAAAACAGATGCCCAAATAGCTTAGAGCACCCATCAAAGCACCCGAGGCGATGGCAAGGGAGATTTCCCGACCTTGTCCGAAATAGTAATATGCCGCAGAACCAACTCCGCAAATGCCGGCCGCAATAAACATCCAGCTTTTTTTATTTTGCATAACAGCGCTTCCTCCTGCTTTTAGACCAATCCCCGGCAGAATCCAACCGCCAAGCCTTCCACTTCTATCTCTTCCAGCTGCTGCCCTGCAAACACCATGGGTGGGCAGACGGCGGAGTTGTCTGCGATCAGCTGCACCACACCGTTCTGATAATAGCAATGCTTCAGGGTTGCCTCTTCGCCGATACGCACCGCTGCGATCTGCCCCTGCTCCACCTCCGGCTGGCTGCGGATGCACACCACATCACCGTCGCAGATAGTGGGTGACATACTGTCACCGTGGCATTCCAGTGCAAAATCCGCTCGCCATGCAGCAGGCACACCGATATAACTCTTGATGTTCTCCTCTGCTGTGATGGGCGTACCGCAGGCAATCTGCCCGATCAGCGGCACCCGCGCCATCTCCGGCAGCGGCTGGAATCCCGGCGGGATTTCTTTCCGAGGTGGGGATATCGGGTGCTTTCGTTCCACCTGAGACCTTCCCATGAGATAGTCCATATCGACATTAAAAATGTCAGCAATAGCCTCCATGGTCTCAAAATCAGGCTCACGTCCGCCAGTTTCGTACATTCCGACTGTACTACGCGAAACATCAAGCATCGTTGCAAGTTCTCCCTGCGTTATCCCTCTGGACGTTCGCAAGTCCTTTAGTATAGATCCAAAGTTTGCCATGGTTCACCTCCATAACGTTCTTATGGCAAGAATATCACAAAACGTGATAAAGTCAAGGAGAATTGTCACGAAACGTGTTGACATTTTGCGTGACGGTGCTATACTGTAGGCAAGCGGTCACGTTTTGTGACAGTGCGAAAGGTGGTGAAATTATGGATTCCAACAAGATTGCGAAAAACCTCGTTACGCTCCGAGGGGAAAGAAGTCGGGAAAGTGTAGCGGTTGCGCTGGGTTTAAGCCTCTCCACCCTCACTATGTACGAGATTGGCGCACGCATTCCCCGTGACGAGAATAAGGAAAAAATCGCTCGATACTACGGCAAGACCGTTGACGAGATTTTTTTTGCTTAACTTTGTCACTTATCGTGACATTTCAAAGGAGTGTACCGTGAAAGCATACGGAGGCGATACGGATGATAGCAACACGTCGCAAGATTTATACGGACAAGATTCTGAACGATCTGCTGGAAAGAAGGTAAAGGTTATGGATAACAAAGATGGTAAAAACGAAGAACTTCTCAACAAACAGTTGCAGTTGCTTGCTGAGAAGTCCTTGAACGCAGATGCGGATACTTTAGTAAGCCTTACAGATGCCATGTGTAAAGTTTATAAAGTTCTCAACGGTGATCTCTGAAATACCCATTGTTCCGCTTTTCTCGCAAATCCAGCTTGATTTCATACAGTGCATCCTGATACATCGTATGAATCTCAGCCGGGGTTTTACCCTTCAAATCCTGATTCTGGACGTACAGAAGGGCAAGCGCTTCAATATTGGAGCTCGGAAACGTTTTTAATTCGATATCTTCCATCGTATCACCTCCTTTCCAGAATCATTTTACTGCGAAAATAAGGCAATTACAAGGAGGTCAACTCACATGAACGACAACAAAAAGCCCAGCGAACCACTGGAGACGGAAGGCCGGGTTATGGAGGACGAGATTCAAAAACTTAAACGAAGCAGCTTAATTCTCAGCGTCGCCTGCTTTGTCCAAAGTCTCCTGCTCTTGCGAATTGTCTGGCAGATCAGCGACATCTACAGCACCCTCGAAATCCTCCTGGGCAACTTCGAGATCGTTTACGGAAGCATCCTGAGTCTCCGCAGCGACCTCATTCTGATTCTTGAGACAGTCAAGAATCTCCCGCTTTAACGTGAGGTCCTGTTTTTGTAGTTTGATGGATTCCTGCTGGTATTCGGCGAAGGCCGACCATGCAGCCTCTTCTTTCTGCTCGTGCTCTACCGAGGAGCATTGGTCAACGATAAACAAGAGAATCGTAACAATGATTCCAACGATGGCGATCCAATCACTGTTGGAGATCTTCTTGTCTGCCGTCTGGGCCTCTTTCACCTTGGCATCAACCAATTCAACGGCTTCTTCCGGCAGGCAGCTTTTTACGCCTGCCAGCACTTCCTGCACTTCTTCTGCCGGAATTTCTTGTCGGGCTTCAAATTCTCCGATTGGAAGAGCCTGAATGCTTTCCAGCAGGCCAACGGCCCACTGGCCGGTCATGTTCTGGTAGACCGAACTGTTCAACTGTTCCGCAATCGCATTTGCAAACGTTGCTGTCAATGGAATCAAATCGGCATTCAACATTTGATGACGTAAATTTGCAATCGCACCAGTGGAATTCAGTTGAAGATTTTCCAGAGTGGATGACCTTATTTCCGGCATCGGAATATTCACCACTTCTGTTAATCTCTTTTGCATTGCCATAAAATCCACGTTGTTTTCCAGTATGCCTGCAATTCGGTTTCCCCAATCAACTGCAAACTGACTATAATCCACACCTTTCACCTCCCTTCTGCCCCTCTATTCTACCGCAGAAGGGAGACCACAACAAGGAGGTACACACTATGAACCGCTACATGATCTATCTGCCGGTGGATGCCCCGGGGCGGCTGATCCGGTGCGATGCAAACGGCAGCCTGGTCCTGAGCCAGATGCAGACCCTGGTAGACGGCTATATCGAGGTGCTGAGCAGCAGCCTGGAGCCGGAATGGGCCCGGGAGCCGGTGGACGGCATCCGGCTGGTCGTTGGCGAGGACGCCAAGCTGTTCGATGCCAAGCACAACGACAACGCCACTTGGCTGTATATCCATCAGGACCGTGACAAGATCGTTGGTGACGCTTTTCTCTGCGCAGAGGTGGACGGTGAGCTGATCGGCTTTACCAAGCCGGTAGCAAAGACCATCTGTGAGGAGTTTGGCATTGACATGGAGGATGACGCATGGAAAGACTGACAGCCCCGCGGTGCAACGGCATCAAGAGCGGCTATTGGAGCACCGTCAAAAAGGACGAGCTTGTGCAGCGCCTCGGCCAGTACGAGGACACCGGCCTTACCCCGGAGGAGATCCGGGAGCTGAGCCGCAAGGACGACCGGTTTCAGACATTCAACCCGGACTAAGGAGGACAACATGAAAGCATTCATCAGGCCGCAGGCAGCGGTGGAGTACCTGCGGGATGTGGGTTTTTCCATCGGCAAGGACACCCTGCAGCTGGGGCTGCAGCAGCGGGTCTTCCCGTTTGGCGATTACATCAAGGCACCCGCCCCCGGCGGGCAGGACGTGTATCTGATCTACCCGGCATTGCTGGCCAAGTGGGCAGCAGAGCGCAGCCCGGTGGCAAAGCCGGAGGACGCGGAAAGGATAGGAGCATGAGAGAGGACTTTAGACCGACCGTCACCGTCCGGCTGGGCGATGACGGAAACCCGGAGATCAACATTGACGGGACAACGATGCAGGCGCAGCAGCTATGTGTTGCACTGCTGGCTGGTCTGGCAATGGAGATCGAACCGGAGAATCCCGTGAGTTTTCTCACGGGCATGGTCATCAGTGCGGGCGATCTGCTGGATTGCATGGAAACCGAGGAGGACAACGACAATGAAGCGGTATCTTAAAATCATCAGCGTGGCATTTCTGGCTGGTGTGGGTGCAGCGCGTGTGCTGATCTGGCTGAACATGGGTATTGTGCACCTGCTGGTCATGCGGGGCGGCTGGGAGGTGGCTGCGGTGGTCAATGCTGCGCCGTGGATCCTGTTCGCGCTGGGCAGCGGTATGGCATTCTCTCTGTATGAGCTGTGGACCGAGAACCAGCAGTACACCCGCAGCGCAAAGCGGCAGGTCATCGACCGCCGCCACGCCCGCACCGAGGAGCCGGAGTGCCGGCAGAACCGCATGGACGCATGACAGGGTCTTTGCTCATCAACAACCGATAACAACGCCCTCCACTGGTGGCAGGAGGTAAAACAAGAGCCACTGCCAGTGTATCAAGACACAGAAAGGAGATGATCCCATGGGAAGAATGGTCACCGTTGAGGAGTGGGCAGAGCTCCACGGGAAAACCCCCGCCGCAGTACGGCGCACGATCCGTAAAGGCGTATGGAAAAAGGCACAGAACGTCCTTGTTGACGGCAAGCTTACATGGCTGTTGGACGAGGATTGGCTGTGGCCGAAAGCCACCAACCCGACCAAGCAGGCCAAGCTGCTTTGTGACATCCGCAAGCTGATGCCGCCTGTGGTATATGCCACATCGTCAGACGGCGTGGTGGTCTGCATGGTGCCCTGCACCGGGTACAACCGCACCGCCGTCGATGTCACCGCAGAAGAAATGAATGAGCTGTGGAGCGTCAAGCCGCAGCAGCGCGCTGCCGCGCAGGGTGCCCTGCAGTATGGCTGGCTGCACCCGCTGGCCGATCCGAGATCCTACAACGAGAAAGGAGAGCGTTTGCAGAATGTCTACAACCGCAAAAAGTAATGCAAAAAGCACCACCCGCAGAAAGCCCACCCAGAGCGCGCAGGAGTGCCCGGCGGCACAGGTGGTACAGAGTTTTCCCTTGTTTACCCCTAAGCCCCGTCAGACAGTCCCGCAGGAGGTTCAGGTGGTCATTTGCGAGTGCGGCGCAGATGCAGTGCGCATCCGGCTGCTGCCTGACCCGGCGGCGGTGCTTCACATCATGGATGAAACCTTTGGCACGCTGGGCTGGACGCGGCGATACTACTTCGCAGATGGCCGCCTCTGGTGCGGCGTTGGCGTGTATCATCCGCTGATGAACAACTTCGCCATCAAGGACGCAGCTGCCCCGGCGGGCAAGTTCAAAATTTCAAACCCGGACAAGTGGAAGGAAAACGGCAGCTTTCTGGCCGCCGCTGCCCTCTGGGGTGCCGGTGCTGATGTGATGGCCCTGCCCTCCATGACCTTTGCCGCAGATCAGGTGGATATCGACCCGATCAAAAAGCCGGGCAAGCGTCCCGGGGATCCGCTCGTTGTGGTCGGGTATGGTCTGTACCACGCTCTGACCGTGGACAAGCTGCTGCGGGCCGAGGATGGGCACATCATCGGTGTGCAGCTGCTGCAGGGAGAGCGTAAAGTGGTATGGCAAGCAGAGTGATCGGCCGCCTGCCGGTGGTGTATTATCCACAGACCGGCAAGCTGGAAGTGGAAAACGCAGGAGAATTTGTGGAGAAACAGATCTACCAGCGTCTGGACGAGCTGGCACAAGGCAAGCCCCTGCACATCACTCTGACAGTGGAGCCGGTCAACAAAGCCCGCAGCACGGCACAGAACAGCCTTATGTGGGCGCTACTCACCATCATGGCAGACCATTACAACGGCGGACGCACCGGCGGTGTGACCCCGGAGAGCTGCTATCTGGAGATGCTGGAGAAGTACGGCGCCAAGGTGGATTATCTGGAAGTCCCGGCGGGCGCTCTGGATATCCTGCGCGGCTGCTATCGGCTTGTCCATCTGGTGGAGATACTGGATAACAACCGCTGCACGGTCAAGTGCACACAGGGCAGCTCCACCTTTACCACCCAAGAAATGAAGAATCTGATAGACGGGATCTTTGACCGCCTTGCTGAGATGGGCGTGAGTAATCCCTTAGTGACTGCCTACTGGCAGGAGTGGAGTGAACCATGAAACGCAAACGCTTTGAAAAGCTGATGATCTCGCAGCATAAATCACAGGCTCGTGATATCCGGCAGGCTGTCCGCTCCATCATCGCACTGCGCCACTATTCCGAGGAGTGCAATGGTATCCTGATCGTCTACAACGAAAAAACCGAGCGCTTTATGGAGGCCAAGTTGCACCCGTACAGCGAGATGTATGCCCGGATCCAGAGAGGTCAGGGCGCTATTGGAAAGGAGTCTTGACAGATGACCAAGAAAATGACCCGCAAGCGCTTTTGCAAGCTGCTGATGGCTCACGGAGTCAACCGGAACACCGCACGGGGCTTGGCGAAGTGTATCAACGCCGCTCGGCGGTATGGCTTCATTGATGGATTCACCATTAAACTTGTCAACGGCCAGAAGTATCAGGTCGATAATGTGCACTCTTACCGCGAGGCTTATGAGAGCACGCAAAAGGATGGGGTGCCGCTTGTCTAAAAGCATCATTCAGGCAGAAAAGGAGTGCTACATCTGCCGCCGCTGGTATGCGGTAAAGACCACGCGCAGGCTGGAGGAGCATCACGTCCTCAATGGGCCGCTGCGCAGCTTTTCGGAGAGGCACGGCCTCAAGGTCTGGCTGTGCCACCAGCACCACACTGAGCCGGGCATGAGCCCGCACTATAACGCCACCTGCGCCCAGACCCTGAAAGCCGCTGCGCAGGCAAAATATGAGGAGAAGAACGGCCCCGGCGCACACGCTGCATGGATGGCTGCCGTTGGAAAGGACTATATCAATGCTTAATGTTATCGCAATTATGGGCCGCCTTGTGGCGGATCCTGAACTCCGCACCACCCCGGCGGGGATGAATGTCTGCAAGTTCCGCATTGCCTGTGACCGAAACTTTGTAAAGCCCGGCGAGCAGCGTCAGGCCGATTTCATTGATATCATTGCATGGCGGCAGCAGGCTGAGTTTGTGTGCCGCTACTTCCAGAAGGGCAGTCTGGTTGCCATCAATGGCCGCCTCCAGACCAACAACTACACCGGCAAGGACGGCAACAACCGTACATCCGTTGCCGTGGTGGCCGACAACATCAACTTTGCGGGCTCCAAGAGCACCAGCAAGCCGGTGGACGAGGGCGGCGAGGCTGCCCCGCGCTCTGAGGCATGGCCGAAAGCAGACCCGCCTGCAAACTACGGCGGCGTGGATGACTTTTCCGTGATCGATGACAGCGATGACCTGCCGTTTTAATGGAGGACTAACGGGATGAGAAAAGACGGATATGTTGTTGTGCAGCCGTGGATGGTGACGGACTACAACCTCAACGGCAACAAGCTCCTGATCTATGCCCTGATCTGGGGCTTTTCCCAAGACGATCAGTCTTGTTTCTATGGCTCTGTCAGTTACATCGTGGACTACTTCAAACTGAGCAAGCGTGCCGTGCTGAACCTTCTGGGTGAGCTGGAAAAGGACGGTCTGATCCGTAAGTGGTCTGAAACAGTAAACGGCAGACCCACAAACCGGTATGCAGCGCTTCGCCCGGCAGAGTGTTCGTCTGCGTCTGATGGGTGCAAAAAATGCACTAGTGCAGAAAATGCACCGGTGAACAATGTGCACCCGGATAGGTGCAAAAAGTGCACCTCTACCGGTGCAGAAAGTGCACCCAAGAAAGAAAAAGAGAAAGCTAATAATAATAAACCCCGCGCAGAGGCGCGGGAGGAGCCGAGCAGCCTGACCGTTGCCGAGGTATTTGACGAGTTTTCCCGTGGTGCACCCGGCGGGCTGTATGACGCCCTGATGGACTTTGACCAGCACCGGCAGGCGCTTGCCAAGAAGGACAAGAAAAAGCTGTGGAGCCCTCTGGTTGCAAAGAAGATCTGCAAGTCCATCAAGCGGCTTGTGGATGAGGCGGGCGTGAAGGATCGTGCCGGGTACGCCATCGCGATGCTGAACCAGAGTGTCGAAAACGGATGGACGGGCGTGTTTGCGGTCAAAGATTTTGTGGACAAGACCCCGGCGGCGGTACATATCGCGCAGCCTGCACCGGATAAGCCCCGCAAGATCACCAAAGACACGACCCTCGCAGACCTGCTGGGGGGTGTAGGAGCGTGACAAACAACAAGATCTCCACTGCGCAGCAGCATCAACTTGCTGTGATCGGCGCTGCAATCTTAGACCCGGCGGCGTGCAAGAATACTGTGCAGCGTCTGACCCCGGCCATGTTCGAGGAAGGCCCTTACCGGCAACTGTTCGCAGCCATCAAGCTGCAGCTGGATACCGGGCACAACGTGGATGCCGTGATACTGGAGCGGATGCTGGGCGCAGACTTCCGGCCTTTGATCGTGCTGGCAGCAGAGACCGTGCCCACCATCAGCCATGTGCAGGACTATGAGGCGCTGGTGATGGAGGACTACCGCAAGCGTCTGCTGCTGGAGCTTGCCGCCAAGATCTCCATGAACCCTGCGGATTCTGACACCATCTGCCGGGATCTGAGCGAGGCGCTGAAAGAACAGGATCACCTGCGGCGGGAATCGGTGGACGCGAACGTCAAGGAGTTTGCCGAGGTCTGGGACGAGACGCTCCAATGGCTGCAGCAGCCAGACACCAACGTCAGGATGGCATGGCGTGAACTGGATGAGCTGGGTCTGTTCGGCGAGAAGATGGTCACCGTCATTGCTGGCCGTCCCGGACACGGCAAGACAGATCTGGCTCTCGCTCTGGCTCTGCGCCTGAGTAACAGCTGTCAGGTGTATTACCTGACCATGGAGGAGGACAGGCGCAAGCTGATGCTGCGCACCATGTCCAAGCTGACCCGCATCAACTCAACCCGCCTGCGTGACCGCAAGCTGACCGAGGAGGAGCGGGAGAGCCTGAACAACGCCTTTGCCCTCATCAAGGGGCACACCGGCATGATCTACGATGACGGCACTCGGATGACCGTGGACGATATCCGCGCCCGGGTCATGAAATACCGCCCGCGTGTGGTCTTTGTGGATCACATCGGCCTGATCTCCGACACCCAGCAGGGGCGCAAGGAGCAGGAGCGTCTTGCAGACGTTACCCGCAGCCTGAAAGAGCTTGCCATGGAGACCGGCACCACCATTGTGGAGCTGGTACAGCTGAACCGCGTAACGGATCGCAACGGCGGCGCCAAAAAGGCATCACTGGGAGACCTTCGCGGATCCGGCACCATCGAGCAGGACGCGGATGCCGTTGTTTTCATCGAGAGCCAAGTGGACGGAGAGCGCCAGCTGCAGGGCCCGAATGATTACTTTGACGTTAACCTGCGCATCCCGAAAAACCGCGAGGGCGCAACCGGCAGAGTGTCCATGTGGTGGCAGCCACAATATCACGAGTGGCAGCCTGCGTCGGATCCGTCCGAAAACTACAGCGAGGATTTTGCCCCGGCGGATCATGAGGATATCCCGGCGGGGTGGTAAACAGGAGGCAAACAAAAATGGAAATGGGAAAACTGATCCGTCAGGCACGCAAAAATGCTGGGCTGATGCAGGCTGAACTTGCCGAAAAAGTAGGAATTTCAATCAACAGTGTGCGTCTGTATGAATCATGCCGCTTAACCCAAAAGGTTGAAACTCTGCGCAAGGTCGCAAATGCCTGTGGTGTTCCGCTTAGCTATTTTATCCCGGATTTGGAGCCAACCGTATGGCCGGAATGGATCAGAACGGCAGAGAGAAAACCCACCGCAGAGGACGCAAACGAGGACGGCTGCGTCCTGAGCATCAACATAAACCCCGGCGACATGAACACAACAAGTTGGCCGTGGAACATGGTAGCAACCTTCCCGGATAATCTTCCGGTCTGGATGCCGTTGCCTAAAAAACCTGATGGAGTGCTGCGGCCGCAGGAGGGTAAAGATGGCCGAGGTTAAACTCATCAGCCCCGAAAAGCTGAAAATCATGCTTGATACGTTTGTAGCTGACGGAGAGATCCACACGTTGCAGGACGTGAAAGATTTTATTGACGCCATGCCAAACACAAAGCCCCAGCGGGCTACATGGGTACCGATAGATAGCGATGACCCGGTTACGGCTACCCGCTTCCAGTGCTCACATTGCGCCTGCGAAATATCTAACGATTGGGACTATGAGCCGCCTGACGATATGTGGAATTATTGCCCCTGCTGTGGCTTTGAGATGAACGGAGGCGAGTAAAATGCTGGAGAGCGCTGGATATATGGCTCTTGTTGTGATAGCGTGGGCCGTTTCCGCCGGTTTTGCTGGCGGCGTGACCTTTCTGCTGGCCGAGTTGGCAGCGGAATTTTATGAGGAACATTTTCGCCGTTGATAAAGGGAGGATGCAGCCCGATGACCTATGAAGAAAAAAAGGAATGGTTGCGGCGGTACCGCAAGGCCGCCAAACTTGAAAAGATCAAGCTGGAAGAGGTAGAGCGGTACCGCACAGACGCGGAGCATATCACACAGGTGCTCTCCCCTGTTCCCGGCGGCGCTGGTGACGGTCAGGCGCTGCCCCGCTCTGTGGAACGCATTGCGGACGCTATGCAGGCAGCCAACGCGCAGGTGATGGAGTGCCAGAGGATCTGCAAGGAGATTCTGAGCGTTATGAGCCAGACCGCAGACATACAGGATTACGAAATCCTGTACCTGCGGTACATCGGCGGTAAGAAGTGGGAGCAGATCGCCGTCAAGATGGGTATGGATGTAAGCCGCGTATACCGGCGGCACAAGCGTGCCGTGAAGGCTCTCGACATCCCGGAGTGTCAGTAAACGCACTGTTTTTGAAGCAAAGCGCACTGTTTTGCACTGTTTTTGATGAAAGACGCACTGTTTTGCACTGTTTGGCCTGTGATATTATTAGACTGCGAAAGCCGTAAGGAGCTGGACAACATCCAACGCCCTGCGGCTTTTGTATTGCCCGGCTGCGACAGGGGAACACCTTACCGACCAACAGCCTGAATGTACCAGCCGGGCAATTCTTGTATTGGTATCCGTGACACTGTTGAGGACAACACCCCGGCGGGGTCACTGGGTATACATGGGAGTCATTGCAGCATCATCCCGGAGTGCGTGGCAGCGTATCGCCAAGCGGGTTCCTTTGCCACCATCCTACCCAGTAAGCTGCCGCTGCTGGCAGCTGCGCACTCCATCCTATGCCGTTGTAGCTCAACGCAGAGCGCCGCTGTTGCAGGCGGGTCAACATTGATGATACATCCATGACAGGCAACTGCGACCAATCACCGCAGCGGGCTGGCGTGGAATGGTGCCGGTTCGAATCCGGTCAACGGCTTATTTTATACCCCCGGACTTGCAAAACACCCCGGGGTCTTTTTATACCCTACTCCTCCCGCAAGTGCCGCCCCCTGCAAATACCCCGGAGCTGTCTGCGGTACAGCGGACTGTGATGGGTCTGCACACTATAACCACAACGCTGCCAAAGGAGGCCTGCACCATGACGAACCCGCGCTATGCCAACGGCAATCTGCGGCGCAAGCATCGGGAGCGGCTGCGGGCAGTGGGCTGCGAATGCGGCATCTGTCACGGGCGTTTCGGTCCTATTCATTACGATGAGCCTTCAGACGCGCAGCATCCGCTCTCCTTTGTGGTGGACGAGATCCGACCTGTATCCAAATGGCGGCAGTTCGGGTATCCCTCGGCGCGGGCAGCGGCTGAGGACTGGACGAACCTGCAAGCGGCGCATTATTTCTGCAATGCGCAAAAAGGCAACAAAACCGGGCAAAACAGCCCGAAAACCGGCAAAAAAGGGGCAAAACCGTGCCGCATTCCGCAGGTCAGTGACGGCGAGTGGTAGGGTGGGGAGGTCCCCCCTCCCGCCGTCCTCGGCGACTCCGCGCTGTCCAGCGCCGATTTACACACAGGAAGTTTTTGAAAGGGGCATCCAGACATGGCGACCATGAAAAGCATCACTGCCAGCGGCAGCCGTCTGGGGCAGCTCAAGCGCCTTGCGCTGGTGCTTGCAAAGAACATCGACAGCTGCGAGGACGCCCGGCTTTTGCCCCAGCTGGCCAAGCAGTACCGGGACACCATCCGGGAAATCGAGGAAATGGAGGGAGCACCCAGCGATGACGACGAAGTCGGCGCGATCCTCGCGCAGCGGCAGCAGGATGGGAAGTCAGGAGCCGTCCGAACGTATCGCTCCGGCGTACCGGAGCACTGACGGCGGCGATGCCGTGCGCATCCTGCGAGCAGGCGGCACCATCCCGGATCCGTGGCAGAGTGACGTGCTGGAGGACTGGATGGGGCGCACCGTCTCCGGCAAGTGGGCAGCGCCCACAGCGGGCGGCAGCGTACCCCGGCAGAACGGCAAGAGCCTGCTGGTGCAGGGGCGCGCCGAGGCCGGGATGCTGCTGTTCAACGAAACAGTCATCTACACCGCCCACCTGCAAAAGACCGCCACCGAGACCTTTGAGGAGATGCGCGCCTTCTTTGAGGGTGCTCGGATGCGGCGGTATGTGGAGGAGATCCGCACCGCCCTCGGACGGGAGCAGATCATCCTGAAAAGCGGTGCCCGCATCAAGTTTCTGGCACGCACCCGCAACGGCGGACGCGGTCAGCACGGCGACCTTTTGATCTTTGACGAGGCGCAGGAGCTGGACGAGACCGCGCAGGGCTCTTTCCTGCCCGCCATCTCTGCCAGCTTAAACCCGCAGACCATCTATGTGGGCACGCCACCGGGGCCGGATGCCGTAGGCACTGTGTTTCGGTCACTGCGCCGCCGCGCGCTGGACGGCGATGCCAAAAAGGCCGCATGGTTCGAGTTCTCGGTGGACAAGATTGGGGACGTGAAGGACCCGGCGCGCTGGGCAGCCACCAACCCCGCCCTCGGGCGGCGCATCCAGCTTTCCACCATTGAGGGCGAGGCCGAGCAGCTGGACCCGGACACCTTTGCCCGGGAGCGTCTGGGCTGGTGGAGCCCGGAAACGACCGAACAGCCGGACTACGCCATAGACCGCACCGCTTGGACAGCCTGCGCCAGCGAGGAGCAAAAGCCCGAGGGCAAGACCGCCTACGGCATCAAGTTTGCACCGGACGGCAGCGCGGTCTGCCTGTGCGGCGCGGTGCTGCCAAAGGACGGCGCCGCCCGCGTTTCCCTGATCGACCTGCGCCCCACCGGGCAGGGGCTTGCATGGCTGGCGGACTGGCTGAACCAGCGGTACGACAAGGCCAGCTGCGTGGTCATTGACGGACGCAACGGCGTGGACGTGCTGGCAGACCGCATCAAAGCGGTGTGGCGGGCAAAGAACGCCGTGATCCGCCCCGGCACCAAGGACGTGATCGCCGCCGTGGGCGGCTTTACCAACAGCATCAGCGAGCACAGCCTGACATGGTATCAGCCGCAGACCGTGCTGGACGAGAGCGCCCGCACCGCCATCAAGCGCCCCATCGGCGGCGGGTACGGCTTTGGCGGGGACAACAGCCTGCCGGTTGAAGCCTGTGCGCTGGCGCTGTGGGGCGTAAAGACCTGTAAACGCGACCCGACCCGCAAGATGCGCATCGGGTGAAAGGAGCACCATGACCACTACCCTATCTTTTGGCGCTGTGCTGGGCTTGACCGGGGAGGAGCAGCGGCAGCTGGCTGAACTGACCGAAGCCTACAACTACCACCAGATCCGCAACGCCACCAAAGATAAATATTACGAGGGGCACGTCACCTTGCAGGACGTGAACCTTGGCATTGCGCTGCCCAAGGGGCTGAACAAGCTGGAGGTCGGCTGCAACTGGGGACAGAAAGCGGTGGACGCGCTGGCCTCCCGCAGTATGTTCGATGGCTTTGTGAGCAACGGCGGTGCGCTGGACGGGCTGCAAAAGCTGGTAGCAGACAACCGTCTGGTTGCCGCCTACGCCAAAGCCTGCCGGGATCAGCTGAAATACGGCTGTGTGTTCGCCACCCTGTCCGAGGATACGGACATCGGCTGCCGCATCCGCTTCCACTCCCCTGCCTCCGCCTCCGCACTCTGGAGCGGCGAGAAGGGGCGCATCGACTGCGGGTTTGCCATCATCGACACGGTACAGGACGAGCACCAAAAGGACAGCTGGCGGCCTGCGCTGGTCAACCTCTACACCGACACCGCCGTCATCGTGCTGCGCTCTGACGGCAGCAGCTGGACGGCGAAGCGGATGCCCCACCGGATGGGTCGTCCGCTGATGGAGCCGCTGATCTGGAACGCCACCAGCAACAAGCCCTTTGGCCGCAGCCGCCTGAAGCGTGCCATCCGTTCCCTCATCGACGACTATGTGCGCACCGTGGCCAACGCCACCATCGCGCTGGAGTTTGACACCACGCCCCAGAAGTACATCCTCGGCGTGACCGATGAGCAGTACGATGCCATTACGTCCGATAAATTCAAGCAGTATGTCGGTGCGATCATCGCCGCCACCTCCAACCCGGAGACCGGCGAAAATCCGGACTTTGGTCAGCTGGCACAGGGCAGCTTACAGCCCCATGTAGAAAAGATGCGGATGACCGCCACCCAGTTTGCGGCAGCTACCGGCCTGACCGTGACCGACGTGGGCGTGGTGAACGATGCCAACCCCACCAGCAGCGATGCCATCCTTGCCCAGAGCCAGACGCTGGTGCTGATGGCGCAGCAGTTGAACACCGGCAACGGTGATGCCCTGCACACCATCGCCTGTATGGCGCAGGCCATTGCCCGGAACGTACCTCTGACCGATCTGACCGAGGACGAGCGCGGCGTGATGGCGCACTTCAAAAACCCCGCCATGCCCAGCGTGGCGGTGACTGCGGATGCTGCCATCAAGATCGCAACTGCCCGGAAGGAGTTTGCCAGCACCGACATCTTTCTGGAGATGCTCGGCTTCGACCAAGCAGACATCCGGCGCATCAAAACGCAGGAGCAGCGGGCGCGCGGGCAGGCACTGCTGATGGAGATGGACGATGCAGATCACGACACGGACGTGGAATAATTACATTGCCCGGCTCTCCCGGCTGAACGAGGCTGCCGGGCAGAAGCTGCGGGAGTACATCCGGCTGCACGGCACGGACGACACCGAGGCGCTGATCTCCTACGCCTACGCCGTTACCACCCGGTACGGCGAGGGCAGCGCGGAGCTTGCCTGCCAGATGTATGACGCACTGGCCGAGGCCGAGGGGATGCTGCTGCCCGCAGCAGAGCCTGCCGCAACTGCCAGCTACGGCGAGGTAGCCCGCATGGTGCACGCCACCAAGGACCAGAACCCCGCCAACCTGCCCAGCGGCGTGAGCCGTCTGGTCAAGCGTGCGGGCGCGGACACCACCCTGCACAACGCGGTGCGGGACGGCGCCGAGTGGGCGTGGGTGCCCCACGGGGATACCTGCCCCTTCTGCATCACGCTGGCCTCCAACGGCTGGCAGAGAGCCAGCAAGAAGCTGCTGAAGGGCAGGCACGCGGAGCACATCCACTCCAACTGTGACTGTGAGTTTGCGGTACGGTTCCACTCCGGCACCAATGTGGCAGGCTACGACCCGGAAAAATACCTCAAGCAGTACCGGGCAGCGGGCAGCGATGTGAACGCCATGCGCCGCATCGACTATGCCGCCCAGAAGGATGCCATCAACGCCCGGAAGCGGGCGGCGTATGCGGCAAGAAAAAACTTCTCTGTTTATTCGAGCTTGAACATGGAGCCAAAACCTGTTACAATGCAGTCAATCAGCAATGTCAAGGCGTTCAGCTGTGACACGCTGGATGCTGCTGGACAACAGCAGCTGAAAAATGCGCACAAACGTCTGCTTATGACCGCATCCAAGCAGCCGCTTGGAGTGGAAGTTGGCAGGGCATACGATTTGAATATGAAACCGCTCACAAAAGAGTTAACAGGAGCAGCAGAGCGCTCAACAGTGTCGGTGCCAAAACAAAATGTGCCGTATATTGTTATTCATACACACCCTGACAGTAACATTTTCTCACAACGGGATTTGAGTAACTTTGCAAATAACGTAAACCTGAAAATGCTTACAGCCGCTGGCCATGATGGGCACGTTTATGCGGTTGAAAAATCAGCTTCGTTTGACGCAAAAGCCGTAAAAACACTGGTTTCCGATCTCGGAGAATCCGTCAGCGGCATTGCAGATCAATATGATCGGAAAGAGATTTCCTATCAGGAAGCCGCCGAATCGTTGAATTTTCTTGTTCGCAACTGTCTGTCAGAATTGGAGGGATACGGTGTCAAGTTCTACGAATGAAAAGTTCTTTACCCCGGAACGTATAAAGAAAATGCAGCAGTATCTGATAGACTATCCTATCGACCATAAATACGACGAACTATGCGCCCAAGATATCTATGATGGGGATGACGTTCCGCCACGTCAGCTGGCTGCGCGAGGTTATTATGATGTTCTGAAAGAACTCGGAAAACTCCCGCCGGGAGTTGAATGATCGTTAAACCACGATGCACACGCCCCGTGGTTTTTGTTTGCCCATTTTCAGCACGATGCAGTTTGCACCGTGCTTTTTTCATGCCGTATTCGCTCATGTTGGCCAGAGCAGCTGCCTCGTAAGCAGCAGGCCGCCGGTTCGATTCCGGCAAACGGCACCATCGCAGCGGGCAGTGCGTACCCTGCCCACAACCGGACGCAGACGGAGAACTGCGTCACCAAACCGAGGTTTTACAAGCAGAAAGGAGTTTCCACCATGAAACGCGAAGACGTAAAGAACAAGATCCCCGGCATCACCGATGAACAGTTGAACTGGCTGATGAGCGAAAACAGCGCTGACATCAACCGCGAGAAGACCGTCGCTGAACAGTTCAAGACCCAGTTCGAAAACGCACAGGCCCAACTCAAGACTGCGCAGGATGGCCTCGCCAAGTTCGACGGCAAGAAGACCCCGGACGAGTACGAGTCCGAGCTGACGAAGCTCCGGGGCGATATGCAGGCACAGGCGGACGGCTTCGCCTTCGACTCGGCCCTGAATAACGCCATCATGGGCAAGAAGGGCCGCAGCGTCAATGCCGTGCGCGCCCTGCTGAATCTGGATGCCCTGAAGGGCTCCAAAGACCGCACCACCGACATCGACAAAGCGCTGGAGGATGCGGTCAAGGCAAACCCGTGGGCGTTCGGTGATGCCCAGCCTGCCGGGTATCCCAATGTTAAAGATGGCGGCACTCCGAACCATATCCCCAGCCAGCCGGACGGCGTTCTGGCTGCCTTCAGCAAACTGAACCCGAATCTGAAAATCTGACCCGTGCAGCCGCACGGAGAAAGCGAGGTATTTTTATGGCACATGCAAATCAGGAGCGTTGGGCATCCTATGTGGACGTAAAGCTGCGCAACACACTGGTGACCCGCGATAATCTCATCTTCAACAGTCGCTACGAGGGCGACCCCACTTCCGGCAAGGTCAAGATCCCGGTGCGCGACACCGAGGTAGCCGTCAAGGAGTACGATAAGGCCAACGGCGTTGCTGCCGACGTGGGCACCACCACCTATCTGGATCTGAACATCGACCACGACGAGGCGGTCAACGAGCTGATCGACGGCTACGATGCCGACAGCGTGCCCGATGACATTGTGGCAGATCGTCTGGACAGTGCCGGTTACTCTCTGGCGCTGTCCATCGACAAGAAGTCCATCGATGCGCTGGAAAGCGCAACCGGTGCCACCGTCAGCGCCACCAAGACCGCTGCCACCGAGATCAACGCCTACAAGCTGGCACTGGAGGCCAAGCGGGTGCTGGGCCGCAAGGGTGTACCCAACGAGGGACGCTTCCTCATTGCGTCCCCGGAGTATCTGGAGGTGCTGATGCTGGACGAGCACTTCATCAAGCAGGGCGACCTGTCTCAGGAGATGGTGCAGCAGGGCGTTGTCGGCCGCATTGCGGGCTTCAATGTGTTCGAGAGCAACAACATGGACTACGAGTCCACCACCCGCGTCAGCAGCAAAAAGACCACCACCGAGTTCATTGCCGGTCATCCCAACTGGTGCCACCGCGTAATGGAGTGGCAGACCGATGTGCACCTGCAGGATCTGTCCGGCTCCGGCAAGTACATCGGTGCATCCGCTGTGCAGGGCCGTAAGGTGTATGGCCTGATGGTCTCCAAGCCCCAGACCCTGTACATCAAGCGCACCGAGACCGCCACCTGATGAGGTGCCGTCATGAGCTACGCAGAACTGCAGGACGTGGAGGCGGGCTTTCGCGTCCTGTCGGATGAGGAGCGCAGCCGCTGCACCGCCCTGCTGCGCGAGGCGGCGCTTATCATCGACACCTACAACGCCGATGCCGACGCTGACCGCAAGCGGCTGGTATCCTGCCGGATGGTGCGCCGCCAGCTGGGCGAGGACGACAGCGGGGACGCTGTCACCTTCCCCATGGGCGCAACGCAGGGCACTGCCACGGCGCTGGGCTACAGCCAGAGCTGGACCATGAGCGGCGGCTCTGCCGGCGAGCTGTATCTTTCCAAGCTGGAAAAGAAGCTGCTGGGCGTGGGCGGCCGCGTGGGCGCACACAGCCCGCTGGAGGACTTATGCTGAAGGGTATCGACATCATCCTGTACGAAAAGACCAAGACCGGCGAGGACGGCTTCCACGATTCCATCTACGAGGAAAGCCCCGTCACCGTGCACAACGTGCTGGTGGGGCAGCCCACTGCCGAGGAGATCACCACCGAATTGCAGCTGACCGGGCGGCGCATCGCCTATACGCTGGCAATCCCCAAGGGCGATACCCACAACTGGGACAACGTCCGGGTGGCGTTTTTCGGCAAGACCTTCCGCACCTGCGGCGGGGCTGTGCAGGGTATCGAAGCCATGATCCCACTGCGCTGGAACAAGAAAGTACAGGTGGAGCGGTATGAATGATTTTCACTTTGAACTGAACCGCTCCGGTGTCCGGAAACTGCTGAAGAGCAAAGAGATGCAAAACGGCCTTTCCTCCGTCGCTTTTGCGGCGCAAAGCCGTCTGGGCGATGGATATACGGCCAGTTACTACACGGCGGACACCCGCGCAGTGGCTGAGATAAGCGCCGATTCGCTCTCCGCCCGGAAAGAGAACGCCGACACCAACTCCATCCTGAAAGCGCTGAAGTGACTATGATCGAAGAAATCATCCTCAATTATCTGCTGGAAAGCGGTTTTCCCTGTTATCTGTCCGTGCCGGAGGAGCCCTCCGGCAATTTTGTTGTACTGGACAAGACCGGCTCCGGCCACGACGAGGGGCTTTTCCATGCCACGCTGGCCGTGCAGTCCTACGGAAAGAGCAAGTTCAGCGCGGCCCAGCTCAGCCACCAAGTGGTGCAGGCCATGCTGGACGCCGACACGCTGCCCGAGGTGGTCAGCTGCGAACTGGTCACCGACTACGATTTTCCCGACACCACCCGGAAGCTGCCCCGCTATCAGGCGGTTTTCGAGCTGGTGCATTACTGACTCTCTGAAAGGAGCATTTCTTTATGGCAAACGCAAAGAACGTCACCGCCGCAAAGCCCAAGGTCGGCGGCGCGGTCCACCGCGCCCCGCTGGGTACACCTCTGCCCACCGACGCCAAGAGTGAGCTGGACAAGGCTTTTGAGTCTCTGGGCTACATCTCCAGCGACGGCCTGACCAACTCCAACTCGCCCTCCAGCGAGAACACCACCGCATGGGGCGGCGACACCGTGCTGACCCAGCAGACCGAGAAGCCGGACACCTTCGCCTATACCCTGCTGGAGGCGCTGAACCCGGCCGTGCTCAAGTCGGTGTATGGCGACAAGAACGTCACCGGCACACTGGAGACCGGCATCACCGTCAAGGCCAACAGCGATGAACAGCAGGACTGCTGCTGGGTCATCGACATGGTGATGAAAAACAATGCAGCCAAGCGCATCGTCATCCCGGACGCTGCCGTTTCTGCCGTGGGCGACATCACCTACTCCAACGGCGCGGTGGGCTACAACACCACTCTGACCGCTGTACCTGATGATCATGGCAACACCCACTATGAGTACATCGTCGCAGCCGGCGCAGAGACGCAGACTGCCAAAGAAGCTAAGGAGGTCAAGGCATGATCACTGCTGAAACCAAGGACGGCTTTGCTGTCGAACTCAGCGAAGAAGCGCTGGACAACGTGGAGCTTCTGGACGCGCTGGCCGCGGTGCAGGACTCCGACGTCCTGTCTCTGGGCCGCACCATCCGCTTGCTGATGGGCAAGGAGCAGACCAAGAAGCTTTATGACCACCTGCGCACCGAAGACGGCCGTGTACCGGTCGTTGCCCTGAGCAACGCTCTCGGCGAGCTGATGGAATCCTTCCGTGCCGGAAAAAACTCTTCCTCCTCTCCGGCCTGATCGCATCGGACGAGGGGAAAGACAAGCTTATCTGCGATTTTGCCCAGTATTACCATGTGCTGGACTGGCGCAGCCTGCCGGTGCGGCTGGCGGCCACGCTGGCCGCCGGTCTGCCGCCGGACAGCCGATGCATGATGCATCTGGCCGGGCAGAAGCTGCCGGAAAAGACTCTGATGGATGCCGCCGCGGTGGATGCTCTGCACCGCATCGAATGGCGGCTCATCGGCTGCCCCGGCAGCCGCCCGCCCGACTCCATCCTTGCCGCCCTCACCGATCCCGATACAGGCGGCACCGGCAATGTGCAGAGCTTCGACAGCCCGGAAGATTTTGAGGCGGCACTTGCCGCCATGAAAGGAGGTTGAACATGGCAGACGGCATTGAACTCGGCAAAGCTTATGTCCAGATCGTTCCCTCGGCCAAGGGCATCAAGGACAGCATCGCCAAAGAGCTGGGCGGCGAAAGCGCCCGCGCCGGTGAGTCTGCCGGACAGCTCTTCACCGGCAAGCTGGTCGGCACCATCAAAACGGTGCTGGGTACTGCCGCCATCGGGAAGATGATCTCCGACTCGGTCAACGCGGGCGGTGCTCTCCAGCAGAGCCTCGGCGGCATCGAAACGCTGTTCAAGGACAGCGCCGACAAGGTCAAGACCTATGCCGCACAGGCCTACAAGACCGCCGGACTTTCGGCCAACGACTACATGGAGTCCACAACCAGCTTCGCGGCCAGCCTGCTTTCCAGCGTCAGTCAGGACACCGACGCGGCGGCGCAGCTGGCCAACATGGCGATGGTGGATATGTCTGACAACGCAAACAAGATGGGTACCTCGATGCAGGACATCCGGAACGCCTATCAGGGCTTTGCGAAGCAGAACTACACCATGCTCGACAACCTCAAGCTGGGCTACGGCGGTACGCAGGCTGAGATGCAGCGCCTGCTGAAGGACGCCGAGAAGATCTCCGGCGTGAAGTATGATCTGGGCAATCTGGCCGACATGTACAGCGCCATCCATGTCATCCAGACCGAGCTAGACATCACCGGCACCACGGCCAGGGAGGCCACCACCACCCTGACCGGCTCCTTTGCCTCCATGAAGGCCGCAGCCCAGAATGTTCTGGGACAGATAGCGCTGGGTGAGGACCTTCAGCCCTCGCTGGAGGCCCTTGTGGAGACAGCCCGCACCTATCTGGTGGACAACCTCCTCCCGCTGGTCGTCAATGCGGTCGGCGGCATCCCGGAGGCCATCGCTGCGCTGGCCCCGGCCATCCTTCAGACCGGCACGGAGCTGCTGCAGAATCTCACATCCGGGTTTGCCGCAGGCATCCCGGATTTTTTGTCGCAGGCGCTGCCCGCCGTCCTCTCCTTCACCGAAGAGCTGCGGGCGAATTTCGGTGATTTTGTCTCGGCAGGCATCGACCTCATCCTCAGCCTTGCAAACGGGCTGGTGGAGGGCCTGCCGCAGCTCTTCGCCTACATTCCCGATATTGTCATCAATATCGCGGGCCTCATCAACGACAATGCACCGAAAATTTTAGCCGGTGCGGTCGGCCTCATGGTGCAGCTGGGCAAAGGTCTTATCGACAGCATCCCTCTCATCATCCAGAATATGGGCAAGATCGTGGAGGCCATCGTCTCGGTGATCTCCGCCTTCAACTGGCTGAATCTCGGGGCAAACATCCTGAAGGGGCTGGCCAGCGGCATCAAAAGCATGGCGTCGTCTGTGACACAGGCCATGCAGCAGGGCATTTCCGGCGCGATCAGCTGGATAAAATCCCTGCCTGGGCAGGCTGTGCAGTGGGGCAAGAATCTCATTCAGAGCTTTATCAGCGGCCTGAACGGCACCGGCACGGCGGCGACCATCGCCACTGCAGGCATTCAGGTCGCTAAGACTGCTGCACAGCCTGACACCGACTGGACTCTCAGTGACGATGTGGTGGATAAGGCCGAGGTCAATGCATTCAGGATGCAGAACCTCGCAAAGCAGGTCGAGGACACCATCCCGGCCTACACCAAATCCGGCGACGCTGCGGCTGCTGCCGCCCAAAAGGCCGGCTCTGCCGCAAAGACTGCCGCCTCGGTGGTGAACTCCTACAGCGACACGGCCTATGAGGTCGTCGGGAACACCAAGCGCACCATCCAGACCATCAACGAGGAGCTGTCCAACGGTACCACCCAGCAGAAGCAGACCATCACCTCCACCAGCCGCGAGATGGTGGACGGCGTCCTCAAGGACGTCAAGACCGTCGAGACCATCGCGGCGGACGGCAAGCGGACGGTCAGCCAGACCATGGAGACCGTGAGGGACGTGGTGAACACCGTGACGGCCACCACCACGGCCCTCGCGGACGGGGTCAAGACCACCACCCAGACCGTGACCAAAACTCTCGCGGACGGCACCACCGAACAGCAGCAGGTCATCACCCAGACGCAGGACAAGGTCATCGATGGGGCGCTCCGCACGGTGGAGACCGTCAAGACCATTGCCGCCGACGGCACCGAGCAGGTGGCCGAGACCATCAAGGACAGCGCCGCCAAGACCTTAGACGGCCTTTGGAAAGAGATTCAGGACCGCGCCAACGAGGGCATCCTCGGCACGGTAGACGCCCTCGTTGGCGCGGTCAAATCCGGCGACTGGGTGGGCATCGGCAAGTGGGCGGCATCCGCCCTCTACGCAGGGCTCACCGCCGACCAGAAGCAGAAGCTCACCGACTACGCCCTCTCGCTGGTGGACGGCCTGAACGGCGTTCTCGGACAGGGCGCACAGGGGCTGTCGCAGGGCGCGGCTTCTCTGGGACAGCAGCTCTTCGAGGGCATTACCGGCCGCTTTGGCGACGTTGCCTCTCTGGCCGGGCAACTGAGCGGCACCCTGCAGGACACCTTCGCGGCTCTTAAAGGCCCCCTCGGCATAGCGGCCAAGGCCATCAGCACAGCCCTCTCGGGCAACCTGCTCTCGGCCTTCCCCACCATCTTCGCCGCGATGGGTACCCTCGTCACCACGGTCGGCTCTGCCTTTGTCGCCATGCTGGAGTCCATCGGTGCGGCCATCTCGGCTACCGGCATCGGCCTGCCTGTGGGTGCTATGGTCATCGCTGCAGGCGTCGCTCTGGCTGTGGCCATCGCGGCCATTGCCATGAAGCTGGGGAGCAGCAGCAGATCTTCCGTGAAGACGCCCAACAGCAGCTCCGGCTCCGGCAGCGCCGTCACCGCCCCCAGCTACTCGCTGTGGGACTACGAGAAAGAAACCGCTCGGCCTGAGCGCAAGCCCCGGCCCTCGTATGAGATCAACCAGTATATTTACTCCAAAGCGCAGACAGCGGCTGACCTGATGCGCGAAGCACGATACGAACAGGAAAGGGCGGTGCTTGCCGGTGTTTGATGCCATCTTTACCGCCAGCAGCGGCCAGAGCTTCAGCTTCGGCTACAAGGCAGGCGTGCTCTACAGCATCGACCCCATCGGCGATCTGCCGGTGGAGCTGGAGACCAGTCAGGGCTACCAGCAGGTGGGTGCCACCGTGGAGAGCCGCAGCATCTCCGGCGTGACCCGCACCATTACCGGGCGCATCCTGCGGAATACTGCCTATCTCAAGCGTCAGCTGCGGGATATTTTCACCCCCGGGGCCACCGGGCGGCTGACCGTGGCCGGAAAATACTACTGCGACGCCGAAGTGCAGCGCTGCCCCGCCATCAGTGCCGCAAACCTCTGGCCCACCTTCAGCTTTCAGCTTTACTGCCCGAATCCCTACTGGCGCAGTGTTTCCGAGACCAGCGTTTCGCTGTTCTATACGCAGCCTGCGTTCCGGCTGCCCGTCTGCTATAGCACCCACCAGTTCGGCCTGCGCATCCAGTCGGATTTTCTCAAGCTCAGCAACCCCGGCCCGGACACGCAGGATTTTGTGCTGACGCTGACTGCGCAGGGCGTCGTACAAAACCCTGGCGTGCGGGATCTTGCTACCGGAGAGTATCTTCGTTTTCTCACCGAGATGCAGGACGGCGACGTCATTCGGCTCTGGCGGGAGGACGGGCGGCTGCGCATCGAGCAGATCATCGACGGCGAGACCTTCAATGCCTTCGAGCTGCTGGATGAGAGCAGCACCCTCTGGACGCTGCGTCACGGCACACGGGCATGGACACGCACTGCCGACAGCGGCATGACGGCGCTCTATCTGACCCTGAGCTTCAGCGCAGCGTATGCATCTCTTGTAGTGGAGGAAAACTCATGAGCGGCGAAAAAGCATCTGCCCTGACTGCCAGCAGTACAAAGACGATCTTTGTCTATAGCCCCGAGCTGAAGCTTCTGGGGCGAATCGAGAGCTGGGTGTCGCTGGTCTGGCCGGAGCGGTACAACACCTACAAGAACGTGCAGGGGGCGCAGCTGGAGCTTCATGAATCTACCAGCCTGCAGGCCCTCTGCCGCCCCGACCGGTATCTCTGGCTGGCCGGCAGCGAGCACCTCATGCGGATATGCTCCGCCCAGACCTCCGACCACCGCCTTGTGGTCTCTGCCCGCGACGCAGCCTATATCCTCGACGAGCGCAGCAGCCTCCAGACCCTGAAGAATTTTTCGGCGGAGACGACGCTCCGCCAGCTGGTCACGGCCATGGAGCCGTGGCCCGGCGTCGAGCTCGGCGACCTGGCCGAGATTACCGACACCTACACCGGCGAGGCCGCACCCGGCAGTCTGCTGGATGTGGCTGAGCAGGTATGTCAGGAGCTGGACATCGGCTTCCGGCTCCGGTTCGACCCGGCAGAGAAAAAGCTGCTGTTCGAGCTGTACCGCCCTCTGCTGGACCGGAACGCCCGCTATGCGCCCCAGTACGGCAACCTTACCGACCTGACCTACACCGAGAGCACGGCCGATTATAAGAATGTGGTGATCGTGGTAGGCGGCGACGCCACCGTCACGGTGGGCGCAGAGAGTGCAGCAGGAATTGCCCGGCGTGAGCTGGTGGTGGATGCCGCCAGCCGCACCAGAAGCAGCAGCCAGACCCAGAGCGACTACCTCGAAAGCCTGAAAGCCCTCGGAACGCAGGAGCTGGCCAAGCACACTCGGCTTGAGAATTTCCGCTTTACCCCTACGGATGAGGTCATGGTGGGCAAAGTCGTCGCCGCGAGCCTGCCGGGTACCGACATTCAGGCTGCCGCCCGCATCACGTCCATCACCCTGACATCCCAGAAGGGCGAGAACAGCGTCTCCACCGAGATCGGAACACCTATCATCAGGAGAAGAACATGAAGCTTGTGACATACCCCCTCGACGGGGTGACTTACAGTGCCGAAGATGTGGCCGCTTATCTATGCACCCGCACCTCCGGCGTCTACTCTCGCGATTCAAACTTTGCTGTAACCGTCAGCGGCCCCCGGGAGATCACCGTCTCCCCCGGTCTCGCGTGGATCAACTACGACGCCTTCAAGGGCATCTCTGTCTGCGCCCGGGAGCGCGGCACGCTGACAGTACCCGACGCAGACGATATGCTGCCCCGCATCGACCGGGTAGTGCTCCAGTTTGATGCCAATGCCAATCTGACGGCTCTGAAGCTCAAGCCCGGCACTCCGGAGGCCGAGCCCACTGCCCCGGAGCTGATCCGGACGCACTTCATCTATGAGCTGTGTCTGTGTGAGATCTCCGTTCCGGCCGGCAGTGCAGAGATCACTGCCGCATCCCTCACCGACACCCGCACCGACGAAGCCCTCTGCGGCCTCATGCGGGACGGAGTCACCGGCATCCCCATGGAGGCGCTGGGCGCACAGGCACTGGCCAAGGCCAAAGAGACCGCCGAGCTTTGCGATAAGCTGCTGGCCAGTTACACCGGCGGCTATCTGGGCATCTGGCCGGTGACCCTGACGGCGGACGGCTGGGCCGAATGTACCGACGTACCCGGCTACGCCTACAAGCAGACAGCAGAGCTGCGAGCGGCGAGAGAGGCAAACGTCCCCTCCGCCGTACCCACCCCGGAGACCTTCACCGTGGCGGTGGCGGCGGGGCTTGCAGGCGTCTGCGAGACCAAGGACGGCAGCATCACGTTTTGGGCCGAGAACGTCCCCGAGGGCGGCATCCAGATGCAGGTGGAGCTGCTGGGGCCCTCGGCCTCGACCGCTGACACCGGAGAGGACACCCTGGGCGACACCGTCCTCGAAGACACGACTTTGTAACGGAGGTACACCATGAAGTATGTGAAACAGCATTTCGTCACCGGCATGAAGGTCAGCCTGCCCGACGTGCTCAACCGGATGGAGGCCGGCATCGCAGCCGCCTGCGCCGCGGCGGTGGAGGGCATCGGCAGCGTGACCACCGGCGACACACCCGCCGCCGGCATCCGGGACGGCAAGCTCTGCCTGACTCTGCCGCGCGGTCTCCCCGGCCCGCAGGGCGACCCCGGCGAGGGCCTGAGTGACAACGCCAAGGCCCTGCTGCTCTCCCTGTTGGCCGGCACGGCCCTCGACAGGGACGCCGCCCTCGCTGCCCTGCGGGCGGAGTGGGGCTTCGCCGAGCCGGACGACACCACCCTCGAGGCCGCAGACGCGGCAGAGGAGGCGTGAGTATGGCGCTGGGAAGCGTAAGTATATCCACTTTTATCCCGGGGGAGTTGGATGATTTAACCGGCACAGTTAGTATTATCCCGTTTACCCGGGCGGAAATCGAGCGGCTAGCAAACAAGAAAGCGTACCCCAACGGCAAGGTGGTGTGGTCCGCTAACGTCAATGCATCGTCTACCACCAATGTTCCTGATGACGTGGACTATATCACAATTTCAGTTGGCGACTCCCCTATTAAAGTAGCCCGTGGCGGCTCCGCACAGTGGACGAGCAGTGCGTATTATAAGTACTCTCCTAGCGGCTATGTTGCTGTTAATAATACCGCAAAGTTTTCTGACGAAGGAGTTCTTACGCTCTCATGGTCCTGTAGCGTCAATATCAGTAGCGGCGGTACATACCAACTCACTGGCTACCACTACTACTGACAAAACAAAAAGCAGCCCCCGGGTGGGGGCTGCTCAAAAGAAAGGTCGTGTTCTCTATCGCTATCAAAGAATATTCCATGTCCCGGGACTCCACCCGGCAGCTCTCACCCAGCTTCAAGGTGCGGGAGTTTGCCTGCAAGGGCAGCAATGTCGTGCTCCTCGACGACGAGCTTGTGGTGCTGCTCCAGTGCATCCGGGAGCACTTCGGCAAGCCGGTACACATCACCAGCGGCTATCGCACCGCCGCCCACAACGCCGCCGTGGGCGGCAGCAAGTCCAGCCAGCACCTGCTGGGCCGGGCGGCGGACTTCTACGTTGAGGGCGTGGACGTGGCCACTGTGGCCGCCTACGCCGAGGCCCTGCTGCCCGGGCGCGGCGGCATCGGGCGGTATCCGAAGGACGCAAAGCATCCCAAGCGCAGCACCGGCTGGGTGCACATCGACACCCGGGCGAATAAGAGCCGGTGGAGGGGGTGAGACTATGGCAAGCTGTCTGATCTCGGATGCTCCTTACGCAGCGTGGCTCTCTGACGTACTCGCTACGCTGGAGGAGCACAAGGTCACCAAGATCGCCGTAGCAGCCCCCCTGCCCGGCGGCGAGGTCTTTACCGGTTACTACGACATGAGCACTATGGACAAGGCTCTGGCGGCCGCAAACATTCAGGCTGACGCCACTATGGACGTAGTATGCGCCAACGGCCTGCGCATCCAGCAGGCGTGGGACGCCGCCCAGGACGAGGACGCCCCCGAGGAGGAAGGAGGGTGATACCGATGCAGCAGCTTCTCGCATACATCTCCGCCCACTGGATGGAGGGAGCCATCTGGCTGCTGGGCATCGGCTGGGGGTACCTGATCAAAAAGGTCACCGAGTACCGGACCATCAAGGACGGCCTGCTGGCCATCATGCACGACCGGCTGTATCAGCTGTGTACCAGTTGTATCCAGCAGGGCAGCATCGACACCGCCTGCCTTAAAAATCTGGAGTACCTCTACCGCAGCTACCACTCCCTGGGGGGCAACGGCACCGGCACAGAGCTGTACTCCCGAGCCAAGGCTCTACCCATCCGTGACTGACCCACTTACACAGGCCCGGCCCCGCCGGGAGAAAGGATACCCTATGAAAGCACATATCACCACCCGCACCGTCTCCGCTGCCACCATCGCCCGCACCGCCGTGCTGGCTCTGGCCCTCATCAACCAGATCCTGAGCGCCGCAGGCAAGCCCGTGCTGCCCATCGAGAGCGCCCAGCTCGAGCAGCTCATCTCCACCGGCTTCACCACCGTGTCTGCGCTGGTCAACTGGTGGTTCAACAACTCCTTCACCAAGGAGGCCATTCAGGCTGACGCCGAGTTTGAGCGGCTGAGGAAGAGCGTATACTAACTACATTCAGCGCGCCACAAAAATGGTGACATAGCAAAGCCCCGGGGATCCATTAAGGATCCCCGGGGCTTTTGTTATTTGTCGTTTTTCACCAGCCTCTAGATGCAGAGAAAGCAGGGTGCATCAGAGGGTGCAACTATCGCAGGCTTTTGCAGTCTGTGGTGGTTTTGCCTTTCCAGCCAAAAGGAAAATCCCCCGCAGTTTTCACGAAACTACGAGGGATTTTCTTGGCGGAGTAGGAGGGATTTGAACCCTCGCGCCGTTGTTTAGACGACCTACGCCCTTAGCAGGGGCGCCTCTTCGGCCTCTTGAGTACTACTCCAGAGCAAAGTGCGTTACACTTATTCAAAAAAATGGCGGAGAGAGTGGGATTCGAACCCACGGTACGTTGCCGTACGGCAGTTTTCAAGACTGCTTCCTTAAACCACTCGGACATCTCTCCTCGTGGGCACTCGCACACGCCGTACCGAATGCCTATTTAATTTACCAGATTTCCGGCCTTCTGTCAAGCCCAAATTGAAACTTTTTCGTCCAGCCCTGCAGATTCCTCTCACGCGACAACCTTTTTTTGGCTGGCCGCTCACTTTTCTCTTTACAAAAACATCTTTTTGTTGTACAATAAAAGCATAAAATATTGACCTCGGAGTAAAGGAGTGTACGACCATGTCGTTTTCAGAGCTTTTGAAGCAGTGCCGCAAGCAGAAGGGGATCAGTCAGGCTGAGCTGGCATCCAAACTGGGGGTGACCCAGCAGGCCGTCGGCAAGTGGGAAAGCGGCAAATCCTCTCCCGACCCCGCCACGGTGGCCCGCATCGCTGAGATTTTGAGCACCACAGCCGATTTCCTGCTGGGGCTCTACCGTCCGGTGTCCAACGTGACCACCCCCGAGGAGCGCTTCTTCGGCAACTACGCCGAGAGCCTCATCCCGGTCATCGGCACCGTGAAGGCCGGGTACGGCGCACTGGCCTTTGAGGAGGATTATGGGCAGGAGTATGCCCGCGTCAAGGACCCCTCCAACTACTTCTACCTCGTCGTGCGCGGCGACAGCATGGAGCCCCGCATCCAGGACGGCGACCTCGCCCTTGTCCACAAGCAGGACACGCTGGAAAACGGCGACCTGGGCGTGCTGGTCTACGGCGACGAGGGCGAAGGCACCCTCAAGCGGTATATCCAGCGGGGCAACTGCGTCGTTCTGCAGCCCTTCAACCCCGCTTACAACGAGCTGGTCATCAAGGGTGAGGACCTGAACCGCCTGCACATCGCGGGCCGCGTGGTCGAGACGAAGGCCAAGTGGTGAGTCTCTCCCCTGCCCCACGGCGCTTCCGATCAGCAGCTGTGGGGGGTAAGGGGGAGATATCCCCTTCTGGGAGGTATCTTTCTATGGAACAGTCCCTGATGGACAAGCTCACCATCTTGGCCGACAGCGCAAAATATGACGTGGCCTGTACGTCTAGCGGCGTGTCCCATCCGGCGAAGCGCGGCACCATCGGCAGCTGCTATGCGCCGGGCTGCTGCCACGCCTTTACCGCTGATGGCCGCTGCGTCAGCCTGCTGAAGGTCCTGATGAGCAACTGCTGCGCCTTCGACTGCAGCTACTGCGTCAATCGGAAGTCCAACGACGTTCCCCGGGCCACTTTTTCGCCCCGGGAGCTGGCAGAACTGACCATTGAGTTCTACCGCCGCAACTACATCGAGGGACTTTTCCTCTCCAGCGCCGTGCTGGGGAACCCCGACTACACCACCGAGCGGATGCTCACCGTTCTGCGGCTGCTGCGGAACGAATATCACTTCGGCGGCTACATCCATGCCAAGACCATCCCCGGCACCAGCCCCGAGCTCATCCAGCAGATGGGCTATCTCGCCGACCGCCTCAGCGTCAACGTCGAGCTGCCCAGCGAACAGAGCCTCCATCTTCTCGCCCCCGACAAGGGCCGCCACTCCATCTTCCGGCCCATGAAGCAGATCTCGGTGGCAGGCGAAGAGAGCCGTCAGGAGCTGACTCTCTACCGCCACGCGCCCAAGTTTGCTCCCGCCGGCCAGAGCACCCAGATGATCGTCGGTGCGTCGCCCGAGACGGACTACCACATTTTGCAGCTGTCCGAGGGGATGTACCAGAAATACGGCCTCAAGCGGGTGTTCTACTCGGCCTATATCCCGGTATCGGACGACACCCGCCTGCCTGCGCTGGATACGAAGCCGCCGCTCCTGCGGGAACACCGGCTCTATCAGGCCGACTGGCTGCTGCGGTTCTACCAGTTCAGGGCCGACGAGATACTGGATCAGGACAACCAGAGCTTCAACCCCTATCTCGACCCGAAATGCAACTGGGCCGTCCAGCACTACGGGCTGTTCCCGGTGGACGTGAACCGCGCCCCCTTCGAGATGCTGCTGCGGGTGCCGGGCATCGGCCCCAAGAGCGCCCGCCGCATCCGGGACGCCCGGCGGCTGTCGGCCCTCGGCCTCGACGAGCTGAAGCGGATGGGCGTCGTGCTCAAGCGGGCGCAGTATTTCATCACCTGCCGGGGCTTTTCCGGGGCGCACCCGGGCCGGGGCAGTGCCGGACGGGAGCGCATCACCCGGGCGCTCATCGACCCCAACGTCTTCAGCGCCGGGGCCGAGCAGCTGAGTATGTTCGCACCGCCCGCCGTTGACCGGCTGGTGGAGCAGGGCGTGCCGCCCCGGGCGGCCCAGCGGATGGTGCGGGAGGAGGCGGTGCAATGTCTGGCGAGAGCACTGTGATGCCGCCCCGGAAGCTCCACGACGCCGATGTGGTCTACCTCTACGATGGCAGCTTTGAGGGCTTCCTGTGCTGTGTATTCGAGAGTTTCGCCCAGCATGAGATCCCCTTCGCCGTCTGGACGCCCCAGCGGGAGACGGCCACCCTTTACCCCGTCCGGGACATCGGGACGGACTCTGCCCGAGCGCAGCGGGTCTTTTCGGCCCTTGGCCGCAAACTGGGCCGGGAGACGGAATATCTCGTCAGCCGGGATTTCCTCTCCGGGCAGGAAGATAAGGAATTGCTTCTCATCCGCTTCCTGCATCTGGCCTTCGCCCTCGGTCCCGGCACGGTCAAGCGGATGGGCCACCCGGATGTGGCCCCGCTCTACGAGATGAAAAAGAGTCTCGACTGGGAGGTGGACAAGTTTCAGGGCTTCGTCCGCTTCGAGGAGCACGACGGGATGCTGGGTGCGGTCATCCACCCCAAAAACTATATCCTGCCTCTGCTGCGGGGGCATTTCTGCTCCCGCTTTCCGGAAGAGAACTTCATGATATACGACGCAGTCCATCAGGCGGTATTGCTTTATCAGGAGCACAAGGCCCAGCTTCTGGAGCTGGCCGCGCCGCTGGAGCTGCCCCCGCCCAGCGCCCGGGAACAGGAGTTTCAGGCTCTCTGGAAGCAGTTCTACGACACGCTGGAGATCAAGGCCCGCCACAACGAAAAGGGCCGGATGACCCACTGTCCCAAGCGTTTCTGGCAGGATATGGCAGAAATGCGGTGATTCTTTACAAAAAGGTTGCATCTGCGCCGTTGCGCTCTGCAAAAGGTATGGTATACTAAAGGGGAGCTTCGGCAGAGCATCTGCCGCACCCACCCCGAAACGGGCTATGATAAAAGGAGCATTGTTAAAACTATGGTTCGCATTACTATGGAAGACGGCGGCATCATCGACATCGAGCTGAACGAGGAAGCTGCCCCCATCACCTGTGAGAATTTCAAGAAGCTGGTCGGTCAGGGCTTCTACAACGGCCTGACCTTCCACCGCGTCATCCCCAACTTCATGATCCAGGGCGGCTGCCCGCTGGGCAACGGCACCGGCGGCCCCGGCTGGAACATCAAGGGCGAGTTTGCCGCCAACGGCGTCAACAACCCCATCAAGCACGTCCGCGGCGTCATCAGCATGGCCCGCAGCATGAACCCCAACAGCGCCGGCAGCCAGTTCTTCATCATGCATAAGGACGCACCCCATCTGGACGGCCAGTACGCCGCTTTCGGCAAGGTCGTCGCCGGCATGGACGTCGTGGACAAGATCGCATCCGTCCCCACCGACTGGAACGACAAGCCTAAGACCCCCGTCAAGATGAAGACCGTCGAGCTCATCGAGGGCTGATCTTCTGCACCTATGGCTTTCCCTTTGGGGAAAGCCTTTTTTGCATCCACAGGAGGAACTTCCATGAAGTACGATTTCACCACCCTGCCCGACCGCCATGGCCGGGACTCCATCGCCGTGGACGGGCTGGGCAAAGGCTTTGCGCCCGACGCACCGCAGCCCGGCTTCGATGCCATCCCCATGTGGGTGGCGGACATGAACTTTGTCTGCCTGCCCACCATCCAGCAGGCCGTCATCGAGCGGGTCCAGCACCCGGCTTTCGGCTATTTTGACCCGACGCCCGAATACTACAGCTCCATCATCCGCTGGCAGGAGACTCGCAACGACGTCACGGGTCTGACCGCCGAGGCCATCGGCTACGAGAACGGCGTGCTGGGCGGCGTCATCAGCGCACTGAACTGCGTCTGCTCCCGGGGCGACAAGGTGCTGGTCCACAGCCCCACCTACATCGGCTTCACCCGCTGCCTGACCGACAACGGCTATGACATCGTCCACTCCCCGCTGGTGCAGGACGAGAATGGCATCTGGCGGATGGATTACGCCAACATGGAAAAGCACCTCGCCGAAGAGCACATCCACGCCGCCATCCTGTGCAGCCCCCACAACCCCTGCGGCCGCGTCTGGGAGCGGTGGGAACTGGAAAAGGCCATGGAGTTGTACAAGAAGTATAATGTCTACGTCGTTTCCGACGAGATCTGGTCGGACATCATCCTCTCCGGCCACAAGCACATCCCCACCCAGTCCATCAGTGAGGACGCCCGGATGCGCACTGCCGCCCTCTACGCCCCCTCCAAGACCTTCAACCTTGCCGGTCTCATCGGCAGCTATCACATCGTTTATGACCCGTGGTGGCGTGACCGCATCAAGAAGGAATCCTCCCTCTGCCACTACAACTCCATGAACGTCCTCTCGATGCACGCTCTCATCGGTGCCTACCGCCCCGAGGGCTATGAGTGGGCCGACGAGCTCTGTGAGACGCTGACCAGCAATGTGGATTTCGCCTGTGACTACATCGCAAAGCATTTCGAGGGTGTCCATGTAACAAAGCCCGAAGGCACCTATATGCTCTTTGTGGACTGCACCGACTGGTGCGCCGCCCACGGCAAGACCATTCAGGACGTGGAGAAAGCCTGCTGGGCCGTCGGCGCTGCCGTGCAGGACGGCGTGATGTTCCACGGCCCCTGCCATCTGCGCATCAATCTGGCCTCGCCCCGCGCCCGCATTGAAGAGGCGTTCCACCGGATGGACCGGTATGTGTTCAACGCAAAGTAATTTCAAATAATATTTATACGGAAAAGAGGCTGTCGACTCAACCTCTCAGTCTCGCATACGCTCGACAGCTCCCCTAGTAGGGGAGCCTCTGGCGAAGAGAGAAGGCTTTCCGCCATGCCAAAGCCTCCCCTCGATAGGGGAGGTGGCACGGCGCAGCCGTGACGGAGAGGTTAGAACAACAGCCTCTTTATTTTTATTGATGCATTTTTACCAGCCGCTCGTTCAGCGCCCGCAGGCCGTCCCGCACCTCGGCGGGCGAAACGACTTCTATCTTGCCGCCGAAGCCGCAGACCCAGCCGTAGAACTGGTCACTGACGCAGACGGGGACGTCGAAATGGAAATGCTCCTTCCCTTCCGGCACGAAGATGGGCGAAGCGCCGAAGCGCTCCCGCATGGCTGATTCGAGGTCGGAAGTACACCGCAAGGTGACTCTATACTCCGGCCCGCCGAACATCTGGAAGTGCTTTTTCAGGTAGGCGGGCAGGTCGAGATCCGCGAACTGCTCTTTGCCGCGGCGGGGCTCGTCCAGCACCGTGACCCCGGCCATTTTATCCACCCGGTAATGGCGGATGCCCACCGGCTCCTTCTCGTCCTGATAGGCGATGAGGTAGTAGCAGCCGTTCTCCCACGCCATCTGCCAGGGGCTGATGGTGTAAGGCGCGGGGCGTCCCGCCTTTTTGTAGCGGAAGCGCACCATCCTGCCGGTGTTGATGGCCGTAAAGAGGGCATCAACGCTGTAGGGCAGGTCTTTGTTGGCGCTCTTGGGGCGGCCATCGACATAGACCTGACGCTGGAGCTGACTGCCCTCATACTGGGAGGCCAGCCCTTCCAGCTTATGGATGAGCTTATCACTGGACGCTTTCGAGATGACCCGGCTGGACTGGACAGCGTCCACCAGAAGCTTCAGCTCCGCCAGCTCGAAAGGCCGCGTCGCCATCCAATAGCCGCCGCTGCGGCCCCGGCGCAGCCGGATGTCATAGCCCAGTGCGTTCAGCGCATCGATGTCGCTGTAGACGCTCTTTCGCTCGCAGAGGATGCCCTGCCGGGCCAGCAGCTCCACCAGCTGAGGCACATTCAGCAGATGCTCCTCGTCGGTCTGCTGCTCAAAGATATGCAGCAGCGCCAACAGTTTGGATTTTTGTCCCTCCTGCTTGGGCATGGGCGGCCTCCTTTACGGTCACGAGTCCTTTTTGTCGAATGCGGCGCGGCGCTGGGTGGACAGACGGAACATCTCTTCCAGCTTGTCCCGGTCGTCGGCCACGAGGGCGTCCCGCAGCTGGTCCAGAGCGGAATCGAACTGGTCGATCTCGGCGATGAGGTTCTCCTTGTTCCAGAGGAACAGCTCGGCCCACATCTTCTCGTTGATGCGGGCGATGCGGGTCAGATCGCGGAAGGAGTCGCCCGTGTACTCGCAGAGAGAAGAGTTGTCGTTGGCGCACATGAGGCTGACGGCGATGGCGTGGCAGAGCTGGCTGACGTAGCCGATCATCTTGTCGTGCTCCTGCACCGTCAGGGTGCAGATGTGGCGGAAGCCCAGCACCTCGGCCAGCTCTTTTGCCCACTGAACGGCCTCGGGGGTGTTCTTCTCGGTGGGGGTGATGATGAAGTTGGCCGGGGCAAAGCTGACCTCGGCGGCGTGCTCGACACTGGAGGTCTCACGGCCTGCCATCGGGTGGCTGGCGATGAACTCCACGCCCTCCGGACACATGGCCTGCACCGGCTCCACAAGGCCGGTCTTGACGCCGGAGACATCGGTAAAGATGCAGCCGGGCTTGATGAGATGGCCGTAGGTCTTGAACCAGTCGATGAGGGCCGTGGGGTAGAGGCCGAAGATGATGTGGTCGGCCTGCGAGACGAGGTCCTCGAAATCGTGGGTCTTTCCGCTGGCGATATAGCCGTGGTCGAGAGCGTACTGTAAGTGGCCCTCGCTGCGGTTGATGCCGTCCACATGGAATCCGGCTTTGGAAAGCTCGAGGGCGTATTTGCCGCCCAGCAGTCCGAGGCCCACGATCAGATAACGCTTTGTTTTATCCAGCATATTCTACCTCCGCGCCTAACGGCTTGATGGCTTCAAAGAAATGGGGCCAGCTCTTCTGCACGGCCTCGGCGTCGTCGATGGAAAGTTCCAGCCCGGCAGCCAGCGCCAGCACCGCAAGGCTCATCACCACACGGTGGTCGTTGTGGCCATGGAGCGGCGCGGCGGGGGCGTGGAGGCTGTCTGCACAGCCGTGGATGGTGATGGTGCCGCCCTCGCTCTCGAGGACGCCGCCGCAGGCCCGCAGTTCGGCTTCCATGGCTGCAATGCGGTCGCTCTCCTTGATCCGGAGACGCTCCGCGTTGCGGATGGTGGTGGTCCCTTCGCAAAGCAGGCCCAGGACCATCAGCACGGGGCCGAGGTCGGGGCAGTCGGCAAGGTCAATGTCCACACCGTGGAGAGGTGCTTTCTCGAACACGATGCCTGCGTCGGTGGTGCGGAAGCTTGCACCACAGCGGCGCAGAATGTCGAGGATCGCGGCATCGCCCTGCAGGGTGTCGGCGGATAATCCTTTGAGGGTCACGCCGCCCTGCACCGCTCCCAGCACCGCCGGGAAGGCCGCCTGGCTGTAATCGCCCTCCACGGTGTAATCGCAAGGCCGGTATTTCTGCCCGCCCGGGATGAAGAGGGTGTTTTCGTCCTGCCAGCGGCTCTCGACGCCGAAACGGCGCTGGGCCGCCCGGGTCATCTCGATATAACTGCGGCTCTCTACCGGCGGGATAAGGTGGAGGGCGCTGTCGCCCGCCAGCAGCGGCAGGGCGAACAGCAGCCCGCTGATGAACTGGCTGGACACGTTGCCCGCCAGCTCATACTCGCCGCTTTTCAGAGTTCCTTCGACGGTCAGGCCCGCCGGGGACTGTTCAAATCGGAGAGACTGCTTCTGATACAACTTCTCGTATACTGTCTGAGGGCGCTCCATCAGCCGTCCGCGGCCAACAAAGGTCACTTTCTGCCCGGTGAGGCTGGCAATGGGGATGAGAAAGCGCAGGGTGCTTCCGCTCTCACAGCAGTCCACCGGAGCGCTGACGGGCAGAAAGCTCCCCAGACCCTCCACGACGGCACGATCCGCACCGGTGCGCACTTTGGCGCAGAGCTGCCCGGCGGCGGAGAGGGTGGCAGAAATATCCTTGCTGAATTCAAGGTTTTTGATGTGGGAAGCACCCTCGGCCAGTGCCGAGCAGAGCACCGCGCGGTGCGCCATGCTCTTGCTGGGCGGCGCGGTGATGGTTCCGCCGATGCCGCCGGGGGCTTGCTTTATCGTTACTAACATAATCATCCTTTAGGCGGCTTGCCCTCTCAGTCACCTTTGGTGACAGCTCTCCCAAAGGGAGAGCCTCTCGCCTAGCCGCCACGTTGTAGCCTCTCCCTCTGGGAGAGGTGGATTTGCGAAGCAAAGACGGAGAGGGCTAGCCCACTTCCCTTACATATCCCGGCCGATAGCCCATGCGACCTGACGGCACTTTGCCATAGCCTGCGCAAAGGCGTCGGGGGTCAGGCACTGTGCGCCGTCGCTCCATGCGTGGCGGGGGTCGTAGTGGACTTCCACCTCAAGGCCGTCGGCACCGGCGGCGACAGCGGCGATCATCATGGGCTCCACAAGGTTTGCCTTGCCGGTGGCGTGGCTGGGGTCCACGATGACGGGCAGATGGGTCTTCTCGTGGATGATAGGCACAGCGGAGAGGTCGAGGGTGTTGCGGGTGTACTTCTCGAAGGTGCGGATGCCGCGCTCACAGAGGATGACCTGCTCGTTGCCGCCGGCCATGATGTACTCGGCGCTCATGATCCACTCTTCGATGGTGTTGCAGAGGCCGCGCTTGAGCAGAACGGGCTTGTGCATCTTGCCCACAGCCTTGAGCAGCTGAAAGTTCTGCATATTGCGGGCACCGATCTGCACCACGTCCACATATTCCTCGAACTCGGGGATGCGCTCCTCGCTCATCAGCTCGGAGACGATGGGCATACCGGTGGCCTCCCGGGCTTTCACCATGTCAAGGATGCCCTCAGTCTCGAGGCCCTGGAAGGAGTAGGGAGAGGTGCGGGGCTTGTAAGCGCCGCCGCGGAAGAGGGTCGCGCCGCCGGCCTTGACGCCCTGTGCGATGCGGAGGGCCTGCTCTTCGCTCTCGATGCTGCAGGGGCCGGCCATGACAGCGATCTTCTCCTTGCCGCCGATCTTGACGCCGCCGCAGTCGATGACGGAATCTGCCGGGTGGAAGAGGCGGTTGGCACGCTTATAGGGGGCGGAAACACGGGTCACGTTGTCGATCCAGGGGTTGGCGAGGACGTCGCGCTCGTCGATCTTGGTGGTATCGCCCACGAGGCCGAAGACATTGTAGTCCTTGCCGGTGATGAGGGTGACGTCGAGGCCCTGCTTTTCGAAGCGGTCAACGATTTTCTCGAGCTCTTCCTTCGGGGTACCCTTTTTGGTGGAGATGATCATAAAATTTTTCCTTTCTATCCTTCTTTTCCACGCCCTCTTTGCTCCGCTTTCCCGCGGAAGAGAGTCGATTTTTACATCACTAAATGGGTGTGCGCACTGCCGTCCAGCCGCAGCAGCTGGGCCAGATAGGCGGCAGCGTGGAGATAGCCGCTGATGCCCTCGCCGATGAAGTGGCCCTGACAGCCGAACGAGACGATGTCCGTCTTGCGGAAGGGCTCGTGCTCGTCGGGCTCGCTGAGCAGCACTTCCACGGCAGGCACGCCGCAGAGGCGCAGCGCGTCGAGGATGGCGACGCTGTAGTGGGCGTAGCCGCCGGGATTCAGGATGATGCCGTCGGCCCGGCCTGCGGCAGACTGGATCTCGTCGATGAGGTCGCCCTCGTGGTTGGACTGGAAAAATTCCACTTCCATGCCCATCTGGGTGCAGCACAGCTCGAGGTAATCCAGCAGACCGTTATAATCCAGCTGACCGGCCACGCCCGGCTCGGTGAAGTGCATCATGTTGAGGTTGGGGCCGTTAATGACTAAAAATTTCATCCAGTGCCTCCATTGCGGCGGTCACGGCGTCTTCCACCGTGCCGCTGTTCGGGATAACGGCGTCTGCCGCCGCGAGATACAGGGGGCGGCGCTCCGCCTCCATCTTTTTCAGCGCCTCGGTGCTGGACGAGAGCGGACGTCCGCCGCCCACCGTCAGCGCATCCAGGGGCCGGTCGAGGAAGAGCAGGACGCCGTTCTGATGCAGCGCCCGCAGATTCTCGCCCCGCTTGATGATGCCGCCGCCGCAGGAGAGCAGCTGTCGTCCCTCTTTGGCAAAGCGGGCGGTCTGGGCGGATTCCTTCGCACGGAAGCCGTCCTCGCCCTCGGCGGCGAAGATGTCGGGGATGCTGCGGCCATCGGCCTTGACGATCTCCTCGTCGAGGTCGATGAACTTTTTGCCCAGCTTTTCGGCCAATGCACGGCCCACGGTAGATTTTCCGCTGGATGGCATTCCGATGAGGGCCACGTTGAGCATATCGCGGCGGAGCGCGGCAGTGATGCGGCCGATCTCCCCTGCCGCGTCGTCGAACTTCCGGCTGAGGAAGTATTCGGCGGCGTACACGGCCTGCGCCACCAGCATCTCGAGGCCGCCCACAGCCACCGGGACCCCGGCCTCTTCGGCCCGGAGGATGAGCTCCGTCTTATCGGGGTTGTACACCACGTCCAGCACAGCTTCCAGCCCGGGCATTTTTGCCACGTCCAGACTGCACACGCCCACGTTGGGGTACATTCCGGCGGGGGTGGTGTTGATGACGATCTGTGCGCCGCTGGCAACGGCTTCTTCATAGGAGAGCTGGCCTTTGGCGGCGTCCGGCGTCCGGCTGACGGTGAGCACCCTGGCCGCACCCTTGCCGCGGGCGACGGCGCTGGTGGTGTTGTGGGTGCCGCCGGTGCCGAGGATGAGGACGGTTTTGCCCGCAAAATCGACGCCGTGGGCGTCGCACAGGTGGGCAAAGCCGAGATGATCGGTGTTGTAGCCGTAGAGCAGGCCGTTCTTGTTGACCACGGTGTTCACCGCGCCGATGGCCTTGGCACGGGGGTCGATATAGGTGCAGTATTCCATCACCAGCCGCTTATAGGGGATGGTGACATTGATGGCCTTGAACTGCCGTCTGGTCAGGAAAGCCCGGGCTTCCTCTTCGGTGGGAAGCGGGCAGAGGTCGTAGCGATAGCCGCAGAGCATCTCATGGATGATCTTCGAGTAGGAATGGCCCAGTTTCGAGCCGATGAGTCCGTATTCCATCACAGTCCCTCCCTGCGGTAGCTGGTGGGCCGCTCCATCCATGCGGTGCCATAGCGGGCGGTCATCAAATCGCCCACAGCCAGCGCGGCGGCGCAGGTCTGGACGATGGCGGCTCTCGGCACGATGCAGGGGTCATGACGGCCCTGAATGGAGAGGGGCGCATCCTGCTTTGCAATGTAATCCACCGTCTCCTGCTCTTTGTAGATGCTGGGCGTCGGCTTGACAGCGGTGCGGAAGACGACAGGCATTCCGTTGGTGATGCCGCCGTTGATGCCCGCGTTGTGGTTGGTGGCCGTGACCACCGAATCGCCCTTCATGCGGAAGGCATCGTTGGCCTTAGAGCCTTTCAGGTCGGCGAAGCCGAAGCCGGTGCCGAACTCAATGCCCTTCACGGCAGGCACCGAAAACGCCATGTGGGAAATAAGGCTCTCCACGCTGTCAAAATACGGCTCGCCCACACCGGCGGGCAGGCCGAGAATGGCTGTTTCAAGGATGCCGCCCACGCTGTCGCCCTCCGAACCGGCGGCACGGATGGCCGTTTTCATCGGCTCTTCGACGGAAGCATCCAGCAGGGCGAAGCCCTCGCCCCTGCTTTCCAGCACGCTCACCTGAGCGGCCAGTGCGGCGGCATCGTCCAGCGCAAAGGGCGTATCGGAAATGCCGGCACAGCGGGCGATGTGGGTGGTGATGTCGATGCCGGCGCGGTTCAGCGCACCCAGCACGATGGCACCGCCTGCCACCAGCGCGGCAGTGATGCGGCCCGAAAAGTGTCCACCGCCCCGGGCGTCCTGAAAGCCGTGGTATTTGGCGTAGGCGGTATAGTCCGCGTGGCCGGGGCGGAGAAGGTCAGCCGTCTTGGCGTAGTCGCCGCTGCGGGTGTTCTGGTTCTCGATCATCAGGGCGATGGCCGTGCCGGTGGTGTGACCGTTCACGACACCGGAGAGCAGCTGTACGTTATCGGCCTCCACGCGGGGCGTCGAAAGCCCGTCGCCCCGGGCGCGGCGCTTATCCATGCAGGCGGCAATGAATTCCTCATCCACCGGCACACCAGCAGCCATGCCGTCCAGCACACCGCCGATGGCCCTGCCGTGGCTCTCGCCGAAGATGGTCAGCGCCAATGCGCTGCCAAAGGTGTTTTTCATGGCTTTAGTCCTCCATGCCCAGCAGGGGGCGCAGACCCTCCACCGGGATGGTCTCCGCGCGCCAGCAGCCAAGGCCCGGCACCTTGATGACGGTGATCTGGCCGCCCTGTGCCTTTTTGTCGTGGAGCATCTCGGCGTAGACCTTGTCCTTGTTGTAGGCGGTACGCAGGGGCAGGCCCAGACGGCGGTAGACCGCACGGACGCGCTTCTGCAGCGCCTTGGACTCGATCATCGGCAGCATCCCCAGAGCCACGCACTCGCCGTGGTAGAGGCCCACGGTGCGGCGCCCCTTGACGCCCTTGACGGCCTCGATGCCGTGGCCGATGGTGTGGCCGAAATTGAGGGCCTTGCGCACCCCATGCTCCGTCTCGTCCTGCTCGACGATGCTCTTTTTGAAACGGAGGCTGCGGTAAATAATTTCGCCGATCTGCTCGTCGATGTCGCCCTTTTCAAAGATGGCGAACAGTTCCGGGTCGGCCAGCAGGCTGGCCTTCACCGACTCGGCCAGACCGTTGATGTACTGGCGGCGGGGCAGGGTGGCGAGGGTGCTGGGGTCTACGATGACCAGCCTGGGCTGCCAGAAGGAACCGACGATGTTCTTCGTCTCCCCCAGATCCACAGCGGTCTTGCCGCCGATGGAGGAATCGATCATCGAGAGGGTGGTGGTGGGGCAGTTGATGAAGTCGATGCCGCGCATATAGATGGAAGCGGCAAAACCCGCCAGATCGCCCACGACGCCGCCGCCCACGGCGATGACGAGGTCGCCGCGGCCCATGTTGAACTCCAGCATCTGGCGCAGGACGCTTTCGAGGATCTTCATGCTCTTGCTGGCCTCGCCCTGCGGGACCGTCATGATTTTTGCGTCGCGGCACTGGTCGGCCACACGCTGTGCGTACTCGGCGGGGACGCCTGCGTCCGTCACCACCGCCACCCGGCGGTCGAGGCGGGCAAACTGGTACAGATTTTCCAGTGCGCCGTTTTTCAGGATGATGTCATAGCTGCGCTCACCCAGATTCATGGTGAGCTTGGTGCCGATAAATCCACTCATTTTGTATACACTCCTAACAGCCGCACCGTGCGGCAGGTATGGTCCAGCTCACGCAGCAGCGCGGCGGTCTCGTCGGCGGAGGGGTCGCCCACCAGCTCGACGTAAAAATAATAATCAAAGGGGACATGGGGCAGCGGACGGCTCTTGATGGACTCCATGTCGTAGCCGAAGCGGCCAATGACCTGGATGACCTCAGCCAGCTTGCCGGGTTTGTTGTCCAGTGTGAACAGCAGCGAGAAGCGGTTGCCCACGGTGGGCTTTTCGCGGCTGAGGACGATGAAGCGGGTGGTGTTGTCGCCGTCGGTGTTGATGCTGGGGACGAGGACTTCCAGCCCGTAAAGGGCGGCTGTCTCGGCGCTGGCGATGGCGGCTTTGGACGGGTCACCCGACTCGGCTACGAACTTTGCGGCCATGGCCGTGTTGGGCATGGCCGTGGCGGGCAGACGGAACTGCTTTAAGAACGTCTCACTCTGGGCGATGGCCTGCTGATGGCTGTAGACGTGCTTGAGCTGGGCCAGCTGGGTGCCGGGCAGGACGAGCAGGTTCTGGGAGATGGGCAGGTCGTAGACGTCCACCACCCACAGCTCGGGGTGGTTGTAGCACAAGTCGAGGACGGCGGAGACGTCGCCTGCGTGGCTGTTCTCAAACGGCACAACGCCGTGGGCGGTGTCGCCCCGGCTGACGGCATCGAACACCTCGTCCCACGTCGGGCAGCTGACGGCCTCCGCGTGGGGGAAGAGCGCCCGCAGCGCGATGTGGGCGAAAGCGCCTTCCACGCCCTGATAGGCGGCGCGGTTCCGGCCCAGCACCTCAGCTTCGTACTGCTTGGCGACATCCATCATGTTCTGGACATGGTCTTTATAGTAAGGCCGGAGGGCAGCGTTCTGGATGCGGGCCGCAGCCTTTTCCAGCACCGCCGCCTCCCGCGCGGCGTCAAAAATCGGCAGGCCGTGGGCCTGTTTGTATTGGGCGACGCTGAGCACAGCGGCCATCCGCCGCTCAAACAGGGCGGCCAGCTGCGCGTCCACCGCGTCGATCTCGGCGCGGGCTTGTTCCAGTGTGTCCATCTTTCCACATCCTTTGGGTAAAATTTCAGTTCCTACAGCGATGATACTTAGTAAGTATACCATAACCCGGACAAGGAAACAACAAGCCCGGCTCTCTTTGAGGGTAGATAATATTTCAAATCCGGGGCCGTCAACGCGAAGAGATTGCAACAGGGAGACCCTCCTGTTTCCGGGGCCTGCGCTGTGTTTTATGCCCTGCGCCCTCCTATTACTCTGCGCTAATATCTGACATAAAAATCATAAATTTGACTTTATACTGTGGCAAGTTATAATGAAATTGTCAACGGAAAGGAGGCAATTTCAGTGAAAATCACCGCAGATAATTTTTTCACCACCTCGGACGGCATCCACATTTATTTCGAAGACCGAGGTTCCGGGCTTCCTATCGTGATGGTCCCCGGATTTTTATGCACCACCAAATTTTTCGAAAAAAACGCTGAGGTCCTCTCCAAAGAGTTCCGCGTCATCACGATGGACCCCCGCGGACAGGGCAACTCCTCCAAGACCTGCCAGGGCAACACCATCCGCCGCAATGCGCAGGACATCAAGGAGCTCATCGACCATCTCGGTCTGGAGCACGTCGTCCTGTTGGGCTGGTCGCTGGCCTCCTCCATCGTTGTCAGCTATGCAGCCGAATTTGAGCAGTACAAGCTCAACGGCCTCGTGACGATGGACGGCTCGCTGTATCCGTTCTCGGACGCCGACTGGAACCACCACCGCGGCCGTGACTATAACCTGCAGAACTGGTTCGACACCTACCTGCCTCTTTACTACGACCCCAAGCTCTTCTACGACAAATTCATCGCCCGCGTTTCCTGTGCGGAGGGAATGGACGATGAGATCCGGGCCTGGTTCGAGGCCGAGTGCAAAAAGACGATGCCCTGGACGGCGCTGGAACTGCACTACGACTTCTGCCTGACCGATAATTTCAGCAATCTGAAAAAGATTACCGTTCCTTACGCCGTATTCGGCGCACAGTCCAAAGCCTACGGTCTGGACATGGTAGACCGCTTTGCTGCCGAAGTGCGGGGCTACAGTGAGGTCCACAAGTTCTACAAGAGCGGCCACCTGATGTTTCTGTACGAGGCGGAAAAGTTCAACGCCTGTCTCGCTGACTTTGTGCGGAAAGCCGACGCGCTCTTCCGCCAAAAATAAAAACACCACACGAAAAAGGAGGAAAAAACAATGCTGCTCGCGCTCACAGGTTTCGTCATGATAGGCCTGCTGATGTACTTCCTGCTGAAGGGAAAGGCCATCCCCGTGACCCTCTTCGTCGTCCTTCCCATCATCGGTGCACTCATCAACGGCTTCGGCATCGCAGACATCACCGATTACATCAAATCCGGCGTCTCCACCACCTGGGGCATGGCCGCCCTGTTCGTCTTCGTCATCACCTACTTTGGCATCATGACCGATGTCGGTATGTTTGATAAGCTGGTCAAAAAGCTCATCAAGATCGCCAACGGCCGGGTGCTGGGCATCCTTCTGGTCGTCGTCCTCGTCTCCATCCTGGGCCATCTGGACGGCAACAGCCCCACGACCTACCTCATCGTCATCCCCGCAATGGCTCCCCTGTGCAAAAAGCTGAACATCCGCATCAGTACCATCATGATGGTCTGCACGGCCACCATCACCGTCATGAACCTCGTGCCCTGGGGCGGCGTGCTCAATCGTCAGTCCATCACGCTGGCAATGGATTCCAACGAGCTGTGGCATATGTATCTGCCTCTGCAGATCTGCGGCCTCGTCTGCTGTGTCGGTCTGGCCGTCATCATGGCCCGTGTCGAAGTCAAGCGCGGTGCCGGTAAGATCGACGTCGCCGCCACGCAGGAAGAAGAGACCGAAGTCGTGGACGAAGCCGCCGCAAAGCTCCTTCGCCCCAAGCTGCTCTGGTACAACGTCCTGCTGACTGTCGTCGTCTTCGTGCTCCTCTTCACCACCAAGCTTCCCAACTACTTCATCTTCATGCTGGGCTGCGTGTTCGCCCTCGTCGTCAACTTCCCTGACCCCAAAGAGCAGGAAGCCCGTCTCGCCGCACACGCTCCCAAAGCCATCTCTCTGGTCGCCACCGTTCTGGCCGCCGGTGTCATGGTCGGCATCCTGAACAACACCGGCATGATCGTCGCCATGGCAGAGTTCATCATCAACATCCTGCCCGCCGCACTGGCCAAGCATCTGCATCTCGTCTTCGCCTTCCTGGGCGGCTTCATCGGTCTGGCCGTCTCTCCTGACCCGCTGTACTACGGCATCCTGCCCGTGCTGATCGAGGTCTGCGGCAACTATGGCATCCCGGCCACCAGCGTCGCCATCGCGTTCGGCGTCGGCGCCGACTCCTGCTTCACGATGGCTCCGGTCATCGCCTCCACCTACCTCGGTCTGGCTGTGTCCGGTATGTCTCTGAAGGACGTCATGAAGACCAACTTCCTCCCCCACTGGATCATCGGCCTCATCATGATCGTCTTCGGCTGCCTCATCGGCACCATCGTCGTCTGAAACGCATTCTCGCTCCTTCCTCTTCCCGGAACTGGCCGATGCAGAGCACCGGCCAGTTCTGCTTTTCATTTTTCCCGTTTTGCGCTATGATAAAAGCGACGCAACGCCCTCTCTGGCAGAATGGAGCTGTCTCATGGAATACCGAGATTTTGAATATGTTCTGACCATCTATCAGGAAAAAAGCCTCTCGAAAGCCGCCGAAAAGCTCTATATCACCCAGCCTGCGCTCAGCATTTTCCTCACACGGCTGGAAACACAGCTTCAGACCCAGCTTTTCGAGCGCACCAAGCGGGGGCTCGTCCCCACCTACGCGGGCCAGAAATACATCGAGTTTGCCCGTCAGTCCATCGCGCTGGGCCGCAGCTTCGACCAGGAGTTGTGCGAGATACAGGCCGAGCGCAAAGGCATCCTCCGCCTCGGGACTTCTCCCCATATCGGTTCCATCGTTCTGCCCGAGGTGCTTTTTTCTTTCCAGAACCGCTATCCGAACATCCAGCTTGCCATCACAGAGGGGACTTCCCTCACGCTGGAAAAGCTCATCGACAACAACGAGCTGGATCTGGCCCTCATGCATCTGCCTCTGCTCTGCGAGCACGCAGGCTATACCCGCGTCAGCGATGACCGCTATGTCATAGCGATGGCGAAAGACAATCCCCTCACCCGCAAAGCCTACTCCAAACCCGGCTTTGCGCACCTCTTTCTCGACCCAGCGCTGGCCGCAGAGCAGCAGTTCATCCTCGCCCACCCGCAGCAGCGCGTCCGGCAGATCTCCGACCGCATCCTCCGCCATGCAGGCATCGTGCCGAAGATCCGGCTGGAGACCAGCAGCGTCCAGAGCGCCCTCTGCTTTGCGTCCAACGACCTCGGCATCACCTTTGCGCCGGAAAGCTATATCCCCCTTTTCAATGTACAGAAAGAGCTCGCTTATTTCTATCTGGAAGACAAATATGAAGCGTCCTGGACCTTCTGTGTCGTCTATCCCCAGAACGTCACGCCCTCCACCCCGGCCCGCTTCTTTTTGCAGGAAACGCAGCGGCTCTTTGGCCGATAAACAAAGAACGCCCCCTCCGGCATTGCCGGAGAGGGCGTTCTTGCTTATTTGCGCAGGTCTTCCCTGCTGCGGGGGGTGCCGAACACCCGGCCATAGGGGTTGTCGAGGTCGGCAGCCTTCAGAGATGCAGTTTTTTCGGCGGGCTTTTCAGGGATGCTGAGATGCTTTGCCTTCCCCCTGGAGAGAACACGGTACCGCATGGCTCAGCCCTCCGGAGCTGCCGTGGAGACAGCGCCTTCGGTCAGCTTCTGCCAGAATTCTTCGCCTCCTGCGAGGTTATCCGCAGTGCCGCTGTTCCACGCGCCCCGCATTCCCACATAGAACCGGGACATATACTCCTGACTGGAACCACTCCTGCTCTGGGTGGTGTCGGGGCCGTAGTCACCGAGGTCGAGGCCAGCCAGGACCGGGCAGTCGTCCCACTTGTACACCATGTTCCACCAGTCCTCGTCGCTGTCGGCGGCGGGCAGAGTGCCGTCAAGATACCGCAGCGAGCCGGTGCTCTCCTCAAAGCCCGCCGGGTCCCAGAGCAGAAAGACAGAGCTGAGGCCGCCCTGTACGTCGGCGGCCAGCTTGGTAGTGCCGGCCATGGTCAGATAGGCGGCGCTCTCGGTCTGGGTCTCCGTGTCGGAGTAGTCGAGGGTGTAGACGTTGAGGGTCACGACCACCTTGCCGTCGCCGTTGCGGTCTTCGCCGTAGGCGGCCAGTGCATCCTGCAAAGCGTTCACGGTGTCCTCGGGCAGATAGTAGGGAGCCACCACGGCCACGTTATGATCGGGCTTGGTGACGAAGAAATACTGTCCGATGAAGTTGTAGGCCACAAAGGCCGCGGCGATGCCGATGAGGATGACCCATTTCAGGTTATAGTCCCACCAGTTGGCCCAGCGCTCTTTGCGGGTGTACTGTCTTTCCCTGCGGGGGGCAATGTCTTTCGGGTCGATGTCGCGCTCGTAACGGTAGCTTGCCATGAGGCAGTGTCCTCCAAAGTCTTAAAGCTCTGCCAGAATGGTCTGGCGGACGGCGTCGGGCAGCTGCTTCTGCTCGGCCCGGCTCATGCCTGCCGTCCGGATGGGCGGCAGCACCCGGACGTATACCGTGCCGGGGGTGGCACGGTTGCCGTGGGCCTCGAACAGGCCCCGTGCGCCGGAGATGGCCACCGGCACCACCGGCGCGCCGGTCTTGACCGCGATGCGGAAGGCACCGGCCTTGAACTCACCGGCGCCGCCCTCTTCGCCCTTGTAGCGGGTGCCTTCAGGGAAGATGATGAAGCTCCTGCCGCTCTCCACGATGGCGGTGGCGTCGTTCAACGCGCGCACCGAGGCGCGGACATCGTCGCGCTGGACGAAAACGCAGCCCAGCAGCTTCATCCAGCGGTTGAGCAGAGGAATTTTTCCCAGCTCTTCCTTGGCGAGGATGCCGTAGGGCTCATCGAGGCCGGCCAGCAGCAGCGGGATGTCATAATAGCTGCGGTGGTTCGCCACAAAGACGCAGGGGCCATCCTTCGGGATGTTGTCCAGTCCCTCGACGCTGAGCCGGACGCCGGTGACGTTCAGGATGCCTTTGCTCCAATGGGGGATGTGCTTTTTTACCAGCTGGCGCACCGTCTCGGTGTCGCCTGCAGCCAGCGCACGCTCGGCTTTGCACAGCACACTGTAATGGACGATCATGTACCCGAACAGATAAACGAATAACGCAATGGTGCGGAAAATGCTCACAGAGCGATACCTCCTTCTGGCTCAAAAAGCCGTTTCTATTGTATCACACTCCGCCCCAAAAAGGGAGAGGAAATACTTTTTTTACATTTAGAGGGCTTTGCGGCTTGCAAAATCCACAAAATCCGGGTATATTTATAATCAGAAAGCCAGCACAATGGCGTTTCCTGCCAAAACCGTGCTGTGCAATGCAAGCCGTCTTTCGGGACGGCGAGAGAGGATAACCATACAACATGAGTCTGTTCCCTTCTGCAAACGATTTCAAGTCCGGGCCGGGCGTCGAAAAGGACGCCCCCCGCAAGACCGGCGTAGGCCGCTTCTTCGAGCTGGTGGGCCGGGATATGAGCGGGATGTTCCTTGCAAACCTGCTCACCTGTCTGGGCTTTCTGCCCGTCATCTGTCTGGTGTACATCGGCTTCCTGATGAACAGCCTGCCCGTCATGGTGCTCAGCGCCGCCGTGGGCGGCATCCTGGCCGGGCCGGTGCTGGCGGGCATGTACGACACCGTCCTGCGCGCTCTGCGCGATGAGGCCGGTTACTGGTGGACCACCTACCGCAAGGCCTTCAAGCAAAATTTCAAAGCCAGCATCCTGCCGGGCGTGCTCTACTGCGTCGTGGTCACGGTGCAGATCTTCCTCGTGTACTTCTGCTTCAACCTGCTCTACCACGGCACCAACGTCGGCGTAGGCATGTGGGTGGCCACGGTGCTCAACCTCGTCATCTTCCACATGCTGTTCTCCTACATGTGGCCCCAGGTGGTCCTGCTGGACCAGCCTTTCGGCCAGACGCTCAAAAACAGCGTCAACTGCATGATCGCTTTCCTGCCCCACGCACTGGCTGCGTCCCTCGTGACGGTACTGTTCTGGGGCCTCGTCATCCTCTGTATGCCGCTGGGCCTGCTGCTCATGCTGGTGTTCGGCTTCTGGTTCCAGGTGGAGATCACCAGCCAGATCGTCTACGGCGACCTCGACCGGGTGTTCCACATCGAGGAGAACATCCGCAGGCTCCACGACGCCGAGTATGAAGCCGAGATGGCCGAGGAGCGCAGCGACGACGAGGAATAAACGACACACCGACGCGGAAAGGGGATGCGTGCAATGGAACAGCGGAACAATCTGGTGCTGCAGGGCACGGAGACATTTTCCCGCGGACAGCTCGATAATGTGGCGCTGGACAACGGCAGCGTCGTGCTGGACAGCGTGGCCGGGCGGTACCTGCAATACGGCAGCTACACGACGCCCGAGTTCGCCATGCCGGCCTTCTGCAACCTGAACGTCAGCTGGAACGCCCACGCGCCCCAGAACACGATGGTGGAGGTGCGCTGCCGCGTCTATGCAGGCGGCAGCTGGACGGGCTGGATGAGCTTTGGCAAGTGGGCGCCGGATTACCCCCGGGCCAGCATCAGCACCCACAGCGACGACGGCCTCATCTTCCTGATGGGCGACACCGTGACGGTGGCGCTGCCCGGCGGCGGCACCGGCGTCCAGCTTCAGGTCAATCTTTCGACCAACGACGACAAAGTCACCCCGGCGCTCCGGCTGCTGGCGGCGGCGGTCCGCCCCCTTGCGTGGGATAAGCAGGGCGGCCACCCCATCAACCGCCGCCTGTACTTACCGGAATACTGCCTCTCGGCCCACGACCCCAGCTTTGGCCGGGACATGGACCTGCCGCTGGTGATGGCGGCCCTGATGAACCGCTGGGGCGAGGACATCCTGCCCGAAGAGGTGGCCTACGTCATGGAGGACAAGACCACCGGCAGCACCAGCAACGGCGCTTTCGCCGCCGCGGCAGCAGGCTGCTGCGGTTTTCCCTGCTGGCAGGCGTGGATGGACCTGCAGGATCTGCGGGAGCAGATACACGACGGCTGTTCTGTGGCCGTGCGCATCGAGCGCCGCATCCGGGGCCAGCGGGACCCCATCGGGGTCTGGATGGGTCTGCGGGGCTTCGGCCACGACGACGCGGTCCTCGCCGATTATGTCCTGCTCAACGACCCCACCGCCGACAGCGACGGAGCCGTGAACTGCACGATGGCAGTGACGGATTTTGCCCGCTACTTCACCGGGCGGGCCATCGCTCTCCGCCCTAAGCCCCGGGACACCGAGGCCAACCGCCCCCGGCGGGTCTCCTGCGACTTTGTGTACAGTGCCGAGGATGACTGCTGGTATCTGGCCCAGAAAGGCCAGCGGCAGCTGCTCCCGGCAGAATTTTCCGGCTGGGCGGCCTGTAGCCCCCACGACGGAGTAGCCCACGCCACCACAGCCCACCGCACCTTCCGGCGGATGGAGCGGACACGGACCGGCGGCTTCCGCTTCCCGCCCGAGCAGACCGCCGCAGGCGGGCGGTGCAGCGTTTACATCGTGGACCATACCGGCACCATGCAGTTTGCAGAGGTGCGCCTGCCTGCGCCTCCGCCGCCCGCGCTGCCGCTATCGGAAGCAAACCAAAGCACCGCGCCTTCTGTCTCCTGAGAGGCAGCACAGCCAAGAGCTTTTTGGGATAAATCATCAACATGGGAGGAACATATTATGGCAAAGACGATCATCACTTTGGGCCGTGAGTACTGCACCGGCGGACGCTACATCGCCAAGGACGTGGCACGCGCACTGGGCATCAAGCTCTACGACAAGGAACTGATCACGATGGCCGCCAAGAATTCCGGACTGTCCGAGGAGGCCGTGGCCGCCAGCGAGAAGCGGCACACCCACAGCCTGCTGTACAGCCTGTATACGATGGGCAATGACCTTCCGCTGGGCGACCAGGTCTTCATCCTGCAGAGCCGCATCATCAAGCAGCTGGCCGACGAAGGCCCCTGCGTCATCGTGGGCCGCTGCGGCGACTATGTCCTGCGCGACCGCAAGGACGTGCTGCGCGTCTTCGTCTACGCCCCCAAGGAGTGGCGTCTGGCTTACGGCAAGGAGAACAATATGCTGCAGGCCAAGGACGAAAAGGGCATCAAGGACGAGATCGACAAGACCGACCGCAACCGTGCCGCCTACTACAACTACTACACCCAGAACCGCTGGGGCGATGCCCACAACTATGACCTTGCCATCAACGCCGCACTGGGCCATGACGCCTGTGTGCAGATGATCCTTGCCGCCGCAGAGGCCAAGGAGAAGGCCATGGAGGGCTGATGCCCGCCGCCCCGGAGGGGGCAAAATAAATAATGATGCTGCGTGGGTGGGGTGCTTTTGCGCTCTGCCCACGTTTGCGGCATAGAAGAACTCTGCATCCCCAAGTCATCAACATCAAAAGGAGAAATCGTGGAAAACAAGCATCCCTCATCCTCTCCCGCCGGTGAGCGGGAAAACATCATGGGTACCATGGACATCAACCCTCTGCTCATCAAGCTCAGCGTGCCGATGATGGTATCCATGCTGGTGCAGGCCCTCTACAACGTGGTGGACTCGATTTTCGTGTCCCACGTCAGCGAGAGTGCCCTGACCGCCGTTTCGCTGGCGTTCTCTTTGCAGAACGTCATGATCGCCGTGGGCGTCGGCACCGGTGTGGGCGTCAACGCACTGCTGTCCAAGAGCCTCGGCGAAAAGAACCAGGAACGGGCCAATCAGACCGCCGAGAACGGCATCTTCCTGTCCCTGTGCAGCTACGCCGTCTTCCTCGTCATCGGCCTCACCTGCATGAAACCCTACTTCTACGCACAGACTTCGGACATGGACATCGCCCGGCAGGGCATCCAGTATCTGCAGCTCTGCTGCGTGCTCAGCCTCGGCCTCTTTACCCAGACCATGGGCGAGAAGCTGCTGGCCGCCACCGGCCGCACCCATCTGAGCATGATCAGCCAGCTGGTGGGCGCTGTCGTGAACATCGTTCTCGACCCCATCTTCATCTTCGGCTACTGCGGCGAGGCCCTGTCCGGCACCACCGGCGCTGCCGCGGCCACCGTCATCGGCCAGTTCTGCGGCGCGGGCATGACGCTATACTTTAATCTCAATAAGAACCCCGACATCCAGATCAGCTTCCGGGGCTTCCGGCCCAGCGCCAAGGCCATCGGCCGCATCTACACCGTCGGCCTGCCCAGCATCGCCATGCAGTGCGTGGGCAGCGTGATGACCTTCTTCATGAACCAGATCTTGATGGCCTTCTCGGCCACGGCTGTCGCCGTCTTCGGCGTCTACTTCAAGCTGCAGAGCTTCGTGTTCATGCCCATCTTCGGCATGAACAACGGCATGGTCCCCATCATCAGCTACAACTACGGCGCACGGAAGCCGGAGCGGGTCAAAAAGACCATCCGCCTCGCAGTCTTCTACGCCGAGTGCATCATGCTGGTGGGCTTCTGCATCTTCCAGTTCCTGCCGGATAAGCTGCTGGGCCTCTTCGCCGCCAGCGACGCCATGCTGGCCATCGGCGTCCCGGCGCTGCGCATCATCTGCCCCCACTTCCTGCTGGCGGGTGCCGGCATCGTGCTGAGCTCGGTGTTCCAGGCGCTGGGCAACGGCGTGTTCAGCCTGACCGTCTCCATCTGCCGTCAGCTGGTGGTGCTCATCCCCGCTGCATGGCTGCTGAGCCGCACCGGCGAGGTGAACATGGTCTGGTGGGCCTTCATCATCGCGGAGGTGGCCAGCCTTGCGCTGAGCCTCGTTTTCATGGCCCGCATCAACCGTACCGTCATCGTCCCGCTCTCCGAAAAGCAGGACGCGGCCGTATAACCTGAAAGGAACGTGAACTCTATGGCAAAAAAGCTGAAGTGGAACCTTATCCTCATGAGTCTGCTCTATCTGGCGCTGGGCATCTTCCTGCTGATGGTGCCTGGCACGGCCCTCAATGTGGTCTGCTACGCGCTGGGCGGCGTGGTGCTGGCCTGCGCGGCAGTGCAGCTGGTGCGGTATTTTGTCGTAGAGCGCGGCGTGTTCCAGAGCCAGCTCACCCTCATCTCGGGGCTGGTCTGTCTGGCGCTGGGCGCATTCCTCATCATCCGCAGCGACGTGGTGGTGCGGGTGCTGCCCATCGTGTTCGGCCTGTTCGTCATCTTTGACAGTCTGGGCCGCATCCAGAACGCTCTCGAGCTGCGCCGGTGCGAGTATCCGAGCTGGAAGATCTTTCTGCTGCTGGCCGTGCTCAGCGTCGTGCTGGGCATCGTGATGGTGGTGGACCCCTTCGGCACCATGGAGACGCTGGTGATGGCCATCGGCCTCATCCTCATCCTGGAAGGCGCACTGAACCTGCTGAGCGCCCTGTACACCATGCTGGCCGTCCGGCGCTTTATAAAGCTGCATCCGGAGACCCAGTCCATGCTGGAAGCCATTACCGGCCAGGATCTGAACGGCGACGGCGTCATCGCCCCGGATGTCTCCCACGCAGATGTGGAGTCCACCGCTGTGGAGCTCGACTATGTGGATGAGAGCGCCGAGGTGGAGCAGGAGAACAAATAACGTTAGCGGGCTTGCCCTCTCAGTCACCTTCGGTGACAGCTCTCCCAAAGGGAGAGCCTCTGGCCTGCCGGAAGATTTTTGCCTCTCCCTTTGGGAGAGGTGGATGCGACCAGCGGGAGCAGACGGAGAGGGCAAGGACGCTGACCGCAGACTAACCCTCTGCTGAAAAACGAAACCCAAAATCAATTCAATATAAAGGATAAAAAGAGTTATGGAAAAGTACGATCTCATCATCGTTGGTGCCGGCCCTGCCGGCATCTTCACCGCTGTGGAGCTGCTGCGCCGCGGCAGCAAGAAGCACATCCTGCTGGTGGAAAAAGGCAAGCCGGTGGAAAAGCGCCACTGCCCCAAGGCCGAGATCGGCCACTGCGTCAACTGCCGTCCCACCTGCGCCATCACCACCGGCTTCTCCGGTGCAGGCGCCTTCTCCGACGGCAAGCTGAGCCTCTCCTATGAGGTCGGCGGCGACCTGCCCAGCCTCATCGGCGAAGAGTTTGCACAGGAGCTCATCGACTACACCGACAAGATCTACCTCGAGTTCGGCGCTGACCCCCATGTGGAGGGCATCTACACCGGCGAGGACATCAAGGAGATCCGCAAGAACGCCATCCACGCCGGTCTGAAGCTGGTGGACTGCCCCATCCGCCACCTCGGCACCGAGAAGGCACAGCAGCTCTATCTCGCCATCCAGAACTATCTGGCTGACAACGGCGTGGAGATGCTCTTCTCCACCGAGTGCGAGAACATCATCCTCGAAGACGAGGAGTGCAAGGGCGTGCTGCTGCGTCAGGGCAACGGGGAGCCCCGCGCCGTCTACGGCGACACCGTGGTCATCGGCACCGGCCGCCGCGGCGCAGACTGGCTTGAGAAAATTTGTGCAGAGCACCATATCGCCCACAAGCCCGGCACCGTGGACATCGGTGTCCGCGTCGAGTGCCGCAACGAGGTCATGGAAAAGGTGAACAAGGTGCTGTATGAGTCCAAGCTCATCGGCTACCCGAAGCCCTGGAAGAACAAGGTCCGCACCTTCTGCCAGAACCCCGGCGGCTTCGTGGCACAGGAGAACTATGACAACGACCTGGCCGTGGTCAATGGCCACAGCTTCAAGGAGAAGAAGAGCGAGAACACCAACCTCGCCATCCTCGTCTCCCACAACTTCACCGAGCCCTTCAACCAGCCCATCGCCTACGCCCAGAAGGTGGGCGAGCTGACCAATATGCTGGGCGCAGGCCACATCATGGTGCAGCGCTACGGCGACATCCTCGACGGCAAGCGCACCTGGGCGAAGGAGCTGGCCCAGTCCAACGTCAAGCCCACCCTGAAGGACGCCGTGGCCGGCGACATCACCGCCGCCATGCCCTATCGCGCCATGACCAACATCATCGAGTTCATCAAGATGCTGGACATGGTCGTCCCCGGCTTTGCCGCCAACGAGACCCTGCTGTACAGCCCTGAGCTGAAATTCTACTCCAACAAGGTCAAGATGGACTCGAACCTCGACACCAACATCAAGGGCCTGCACTGCCTCGGCGACTCTTCCGGCTGGACCCGCGGCCTGATGATGGCCTCCGTCATGGGCGTGCTGATGGGCCGCAAGCTGGCTGAGAAGGAAGGCTGCTGAAACGCCTTTCTGCACTAAGCTGCGCTGAATATTTGGTTCCCGATGCCTCTCCGCACTCCGCGGAGGGGCATTTTTTGCGCTTTGTGCGGCAAAACCGTGCAGGATACAAAAATCGGCAGAAAAAGTCAATTTCCGTTAACCTCGAAAATTTATGGGAATTTGAATTGATTTTCTTCGTTCAAACTGCTACAATCTCAAGTAGAACTCAAGAAGAAATTGCGTCTTGCGCATAATGCGAGGAGGGATCACTTATGTGCGAAGCCCCCGGAAGCGTAGTAACGCTGCTATGTTCCGGCATCCAGCTTTACAGCGCCGAGAGGCGCATTGCGGACTGCATCCTTGCAGATGTAAAGCGGGCGTCGATGTGTACGTCAGCAGAACTGGCCCGGCTGAGCTGTTCGTCCGAGGCCACCGTCACCCGGCTGTGCCACAAACTGGGATTCGAGAACTACCGCAAATTCCAGCTGGCGCTGGCACGGGACGCCATGGAGCAGCAGGAAGCCCAGCGTATGCGGGACGAAGGGCAGGACGAGCTGCATCAGGCACTTCTGAACATTCTGGCAAACCGCGAAGAGGAGCTGCGGGCCACCATTCAGGCCATTGATACCCGCCAGCTGCGGCAGATCCTCTCTCTGCTGCGCAGCTGCGAGGTCATGGAGGTGGTCTCCGAGGGCGGCGGCCTGCCGGTGGCCTTCGATGCCTCCATCCGGTTCAGTCACCTGGGCAAGCGGTGCGTTTCCAGCGCAGTCCACGAGAAGAACCTTGCCTTTGCCCAGACGCTGACCCCCAAAGACATCCTCATCGTGCTCTCGGCCTCCGGGCAGAGCGCCAGGCTGGAAGAGGTGTCCGCTGCCGCCAAAGGGCGGGATGTACCGGTGCTGCTCATCACCTGTGACAGCCACGGCCCGCTGGCCCAGCTGGCCGACTATGTGATGACGGCTTCCAACCGCGAACAGCGGCTCATCGAGGGCAGCCATGCGGCATCGCTGCTCTCGCCGAACGTCCTGATCGAGGTGCTTTACTACCTGCTGCGGATGGAAAATCTGTAAAAAACAAACGCTGGCACCTTCGTGCCAGCGTTTGTTTTTATCATTGGAGCTCCAGATCACTGGGCAGGATGACATCCAGCTCCGCCGCAGGCTCTGCCACGAGGCGGCGGCTCTGGTTGAAGATGGCCTTTTCCAGCGTGTTGCGGGCGAGACGTCCGTTGCCCGCCGTGCGGGCATCCTCTGCCTGGCGGCGCTCGTAGTAGCCCCGCAGCGGTTCCGTGCAGCTCTCGGCCAGCCTGTAGCCCTTGCCCCTCGCCAGCACATTCGTGATGTCCAGCAGCTCATCGGCGGTGTAGTCCGGGAACGCTATCTTGTTCGGGAAGCGGCTGGCAAGGCCGCTGTTGGCGGTCAGGAACGTCTCCATCTCTTTGGTGTAGCCCGCAAGGATGACCACCAGCTCGTCGCGGTGGTCTTCCATCCCCTTCACCAGCGTGTCGATGGCCTCGAGGCCGAAGCTGTCCTGCTCGCCCCGGTAGAGGCTGTAGGCCTCGTCGATGAAAAGGACGCCGCCCAGCGCGCTTTGGATGACGCTGTTGGTCAGGGGGGCGGTGTGGCCGGTGTAGCGGCCCACGAGGTCTCCCCGGCTCACCTCCACCAGCTGCCCGCCCTTGAGGGCGCCGATGGCCTTGAGGTACTTTGCCACGAGCCGGGCGATGGTGGTCTTGCCGGTGCCGGGGTTGCCGGTGAAGATCATGTGCATCGAGAGGCTGGCGGTCTTGAGGCCCGCCGCCGCACGGCGCTGCTGCACCTGAATGTTATCGGCAAGACCGAAGACGTATTCCTTCACCGGTGCAAGACCCACGAGGTCGTTCAGCTCTTTCCTGATCTCTTCCACTGCGCCGGTATAGGCGGCGGGCAGCAGGTCGAAGAGCTTCTGGGGCCCGGCGTCGTTGAGGGCAAAGTCCAGGCCGTCCTCCCGGGCAGTCAGTGTGATCGTTCCGGTAAGCGCGGCATCTGTTTGCAGACAGTATTCGCTCAGAGCGCGGAATATCTTATCGCAGCAGGCCGAAAGCCCCGCCGCACCCTGCTTCGGGCTGCACTGGGCCGCCACATAGTCCCGCACATCCGCGCCCGCCGACAGGGTCAGGCCGAGGCGGGTCTTCACTTTTGCGGCCAGCGCGTTGAGCTGCTGGGCTGCCAGCGCGGCGAGAGCTTCCCGCGCAAAGGCGCTGGTCTCGCAGACATCGCCCAGCGCCGAGACGAAGGCCGCACCGAACTTGTCAGCCAGCGCCTCCCGGCCCTTCTGGGAGAAGAAGACAAGGTACTTGCCGCAGGGGGTGATGCGGCTCACAGCCCCGGGGGCAAGCGCCGTTCCGGCGTCCACGAGGATGCCCTCCTTGTTGACAAGATACCGGCTGGACAGGGGCGCACTGCCCTTGACGGCCAGGTCTGCCAGCGTCTTCAAAAAGCCCGGGTAGCAGCTCTCGTAGTGCTCAAAGACCAGGATCTCGCCCGGCGCATGGAGGGCGGCGTACAGATCCTGCAAAAAGAGCTTTTCGGCCCCCGGGTTGGGGTAAAGCGCCAGATCCATGACGGCCAGCTTATCGCTCTGCAAAAGACCCCGAACGGCCATGCAGCGGGCCGTCTCCGTCAGAGCGAAATGCCGCCCCGTGCCGGGCGCACCGCAGAGCAGGATGACGTTCCGGGCCGTGGGGGCCTCGGTCCCCAGCACGAAAGGCCGGCGCATGGCCCGCACGACGCCGTCCACGAAGGCGTCCTGCCCCAGCACTGTCTTTTTCACCTCAGCGGCCAGCCCTTCGAAGCTGCCCAGATGCTCCTGTCTGACTTCAGTGGTGCCTTTGGCCAGCAGGCCGTCGGCCTCCATATCCTCGAGCATCTTCCGGCTCTGGGCCAGCGCCTCCTGTGTGGCGTCTCTGCGCAGCTCGGCGTTCTGTTTTTTCAGCATTTCGTCCAGCTTTTTCTGCTGCTCCAGCAGGGCTGCGTTCATATCGGGCAGACCGGGCTTTTCCGGCTGCGTTTTCTGCGTATCAAAGCGCAGTTTTCCTCCCGGGCCGAACACTCCGTTCATCAAGTTCTCCCAATCGTCGGTGTATGCCATCTGCCTGCCTCCGTCCTGTGTTTTTTCCCAGTATAGTGTACTTTGCCCCCTTTTGCAAGAAAAGTCTTGAAAATCCACGGGCAGGCGGGTACACTAATTTTATATTGATTTGATATGCGAAGGGAATGGAACGAAATGAAAACGCCCGCAGAGTGGAAAACGCTGTTCGAGCGCAGCGCCTTTGCACGGCAGACAAACTACAGCGGCCCTCTGGGGCCGGAATATAACCCCTCCGGCACCCGGCTCCGGCTCTGGGCGCCCACGGCGCAGAAGGTATCGGTCAACCTCTACCGCCGGGGCGACGGCGGGGCCTGCATGGGGACCCTGCCGCTGGAACAGCACGGGCAGGGCGTCTGGTCGGTCTATCTGCCCGGCGACCAGCACGGACATTACTACACCTTTACCGTCGAGGTGGACGGCACAGCATACGAGACGGGCGACCCCTACGCCCGGACGGCAGGCGTCAACGGCCTGCGGAGCATGATTTTAGACGCCCCCCGCATCGACCCGCCCGACTGGAGCCACGACCACCGGGTCATCGTCCCGGCCTCCCGCCGGACGGTGTGGGAGGTCAGCGTCCGTGACTTCTCGCAAGACCCGGCCTGCGGCGTTCGGAATGCATGGCGGGGCAAATTCATGGCCTTTACCCAGAAGGGGACCACCCTTTCTTCCGCCGGCACCTTCCCCACCTGTCTCGACTACCTCAAGCGGCTGGGAGTGGGCTATGTGCAGCTGCTGCCCATCTTCGACTTCGGCAGTGTGGACGAGAGCCGCCCTCTCACCCGGCAGTACAACTGGGGCTACGACCCCACCAACTACAACGTCCCCGAGGGCAGCTACTCCACCGACCCCGCGAAAGGCGAAGTCCGGGTGCGGGAGTGCAAGGAGATGATAGCTTCTCTCCACGCGGCGGGCATCGGCGTCATCATGGACGTGGTGTACAATCATATGTACCGCAGCGAGAACCCGCTGAACAGCACGGTGCCTTATTATTTCTTCCGGCAGAACCCGGACGGCAGCTTCTCCAACGGCAGCGGCTGCGGCAACGAGTTTGCCAGTGAGCGGCCCATGGCCCGGAAATACCTCATCGACTCGGTGCTCTACTGGGCGCAGGAATATCACATCGACGGCTTCCGCTTCGACCTCATGGGCCTCTATGACGTGGACACCATGAACGAACTGCGGGCCGCGCTGGACGCTCTTCCGGGCGGCAGAAACATCCTGATGTACGGCGAGCCGTGGCAGGGCGGCGGAAGCCAGCTCCACCGGTACGAGGCCAACAAGGCGAACCTCGCCATGCTGTCCGAGCGCATCGGCGTCTTCTGCGACAACACCCGCGACGTCATCAAGGGCGGCTGTTTTGACGCCCGGGAGCCGGGTTACGTCGAGGGCAGACCGGGCAGCTTCTGGGACATCGGCGGGGCCGTGGCCGCGTGGTGCCGCAGCGACAAGCTGCCCGCCCATTCGCCCTCTCAGATCGTCAGCTATGTCTCTGCCCACGACAATTTCACTCTCTGGGATAAACTGATGCTCGTCCGGTACGCCCGTCCCGAGTACACTGCCGCCGACTCGGCGGCGCTGGCCCAGAACCGGCTGGCGGCGGGCATCTATCTCACCTGCATGGGGATGCCCTTCCTGCAGGCCGGCGAGGAGTTCGCCCGCACCAAAAAAGGTCAGGGCAACACCTACCGCTCTTCGCCCTCCCTCAACCGTCTGGACTGGAAGCGGGCCGCGCAGTTCCACGGACTGGTGGACTATTACCGGGGCCTGCTGGGCCTGCGGGCGCAGTTCCCCCGCCTGAGCGCCTCGGACGCGGCCAGCCCGGCGGCTATCAAGTTTTTCTCGCTGGAACAGCCCCTCGTGGGCTGGACTTTGCCTGCCGCACCCGGCGACGGCGCGGCATGGCGGGCGCTCTGCGTCTTTTACAATCCCACGGAAGAAGAAAAACGGGTCCACCTGCCCGACGGCCAGTGGAAATTGCTGAGCGACGGCGTATCGTCTGCGCTCTGGAAAGGCCCCAGCCGGGTCTGCGGCGGCGAAGTGACACTGCTGCCATGCAGTGCAACGATTTTCGGCCAGGTATAATAAAAAAGCGGCCCGCCGCTTTACGCGACGAGCCGCCCAATCATGTCCTGATTTAGCCCTGCGGGTCCTGCTGAGGTGCAGACTCGGCAGACTTCTCCTGACGGGATGCGCCGTTGGTGCCATTGCCGCTGTTGGAGGCGTTCTTTTCGCCCAGCGTCAGGCTGACGGTCTGCATCTGACCGTCGCGGGCGACGGTGATGGACAGGGTGTCACCGGCAGAGTGCTCCTGCATCAGGGTGCCAAGGTCGGTCTTCTGGGCTACCTCAGTGTTGTCGATACTGACGATGCGGTCGCCGGCCTTGAGGCCCGCCTTATCGGCTGGGCCGCCGGACACGACGTCCACGACGTAGATGCCGTAGGCGTTGACGCCCAGCTGTGCCGCCGTCTGTGCGTCGGTGACAGCCAGATAGGTGATGCCCATGTAGGGACGGCCCGTGACGTAGCCGTTCTCCAGCAGGTCCTGCGCCACCTTGATGGCGTCGTTGATGGGGATGGCGAAGCCCAGACCCTCAGCGTCAGAGCTGGAAGACTTTGCGTTGACGATGCCGATCAGCTCGCCGTTCATGTTGAACAGGCCGCCGCCGGAGTTGCCGGGGCTGACAGAAGCATCCATCTGAATGAGGGACATGGTGTTGACAGAGCTGGAGCTCTGGATGGAGACACTGCGGTTCAGGGCGCTGACGATACCGCTGGTGACGGTGCCGCCCAGCTCACCCAGCGGGTTGCCCACGGCCAGCACGTTGTCGCCCACGGCCAGCTTGTCGCTGTCGCCCACGATGGCGGGGGTCAGGCCGTCGGCATCGATCTTGATGACGGCGATGTCGCTGGTGGAATCCTCGCCCACGACGGTGGCAGGGTAGTCCTTGTCGCCGATGGTGACGGTGATGTTGGACGCGCCGCTCACGACATGGTCACAGGTGAGGATGTAGCCATCCGAGCTGATGATGACGCCGCTGCCGGCGCCGCTCTCCACCTGGCTCTGGCCGTACCAGGACCACTGGGAGTAGACCACCTGCTCGGTGGTGATGACCACGACGCTGGGGCTGACGGTCTTGGCCACCTGTGCGGTGGTCATGCCGCTGGAAACAGTCGTGCCTTCGGCGGCGCTCTCAGAGTCTGCCGAAGAGCTGTCGGACCGCTCCACCTGCTGGATGATGACCTTGTTATTGCCGCCGAAGCGTGCGCCCACAAAGCCGCCCATAAAGCCCATGGCTGCGGCCAGCACCAGAGCGACGATGCTCTTTACAGCCTTGCCTGCATTCTTCTTCGGCTTCTTCGGCGCGGCAGGAGCCGTGTTCTGCGGGCCTGCGGGGGGCGGCGTTGCGCCGCCGGAAGGCTGGGTGTTCTCGCTGAAGGTAGAAGCAGTGTTTGCGGTGTTCATGCCGCTGGACCCCACATTGGGGTAGCCGGTATCACCGGCAGGATTATTGGAAGAGGAATAGTCATATTCCCATTTGTTTTCATCCATCGTGATTACTTCCTTTCTAAGGGATTAGAAGTTGTTTTCATAACCGTTGCGCACCGTCTGAGCGGTCTTTTTGCCCGCATACTGCGTTGCTTTCCCTTGCAATCCGCCTAGGATTGCTTCGGGAAAGCGCCTTGCCTGCCGGCAAAAATCCTCGCCCATTCGGCACTCTCCGGCTATGAAAACAACTTCGGCCGGGGGAAGAGCTTTTCCGCTCCTCTCCGGCACGGTTTTATTCTATCTGCTAATTGTGAAAATCAATCGTTTCCCCAGTGAAGAATGTGTGAAATAAAGTCTAAGGAGTTTCTATGAAAATCAGCGCCACGCAAACGGGCTTTGCCCTTTATAAAGAGGCCGACGTCATCGGCCGGTGCGACGTCACGCCCACCCCAAAAGGCGCGGACATCACGGCCCTGTCCGTCCTGCCCCAGTGGCGGCGGAAAGGCTACGGCTCCTACCTGTTAAAAGAGATATTGCGCCGGTTCGGCGGTTATGACCGGGAGGCTGCGACGGTGTTCACCGCGCCCCTGCCCGCCGACGAGGGCGAAGGGCTGTTCTGGCAGAAATTCGGCTTTGCGCCTGAGGATGGGCGGCTCGTCCGCCGCCGCACCCCCGATCTGACGGCGGTGCGCTTCGTGCAGGACTATCTTGCCGCCCATCTCCCCCACCCGAAGCTCTCCATCGACGCCACCTGCGGCAACGGCGGCGACACGGCGTTCCTCTGCCGCCTTGCCGGCCCGGAAGGCCGGGTGCTGGGCTTCGACATCCAGCCCGAGGCCATCACTTCCACCCGCGCCCGGCTCGAAAAGCAGGGCCTCACGGCAGAGCTTATCTGCGACAGCCACGCGAACCTCTTACAGTATGTCCGGCCCGGCACGGCGGACATCGTGATGTTCAACTTCGGCTGGCTGCCCGGGGCCGACCACAGCGTCTTCTCCACAGCAGACAGCAGCATCCCTGCGCTGGAAGCCGCCCTCGCGGCGCTGCGCACCGGCGGCGTGCTCAGCGCCATCCTCTACAGCGGCCGCGTCATCGGCACAGACGAAAAGCAGAGCATCCTTGGCTGGCTGCGGTCTCTCCCGCTGGAAAAATATACCGTACTGGTGTGCGATTTTGCCAACTGGGCCGACACTGCGCCCCTGCCCTGCCTTGTTCTGAAAAAATAGCAAAAACTCTTGCATCCATGTGGATTTTCTGTTAAAATAAGCGTTGTATGTAATTTTATAGGAGAGTTTCCCATGTAAACAGACCCTATTGTTTGCTGATACATCCACCCGGCCCTTCGCGGGGCCGCATCTCAGGAGAACGAAACTTTTATGACAAATCGTGAAGAAATCGAGCGCCGCCGGACGTTTGCTATCATCAGCCACCCCGACGCCGGCAAAACGACGCTGACCGAAAAGCTGCTGCTGTACGGCGGAGCCATCAATCAGGCAGGCTCTGTCAAAGGCAAGCAGAGCGCAAAGCACGCCGTGTCCGACTGGATGGACATCGAGAAGCAGCGCGGCATCTCTGTCACCTCTTCGGTGCTGCAGTTCAACTACGCAGGCAAGTGCGTGAACATTCTGGACACCCCGGGCCATCAGGACTTCTCGGAGGATACCTACCGCACCCTGATGGCAGCCGACTCGGCTGTCATGGTCATCGACGCCGCAAAGGGCGTCGAGGCCCAGACCATCAAGCTGTTCAAGGTCTGCACCCTGCGCCATATCCCCATCTTCACCTTCATCAACAAGATGGACCGCGAGGCCCGCGACCCCTTCGAGCTGATGGAGAACATCGAAGAAATTCTGGGCATCAAGACCTACCCCATGAACTGGCCCATCGGCTGCGGCAAGGAGTTCAAGGGCGTGTTCGACCGCAACACCCGCAAAGTGCTTGCTTTCTCCAGCGACGGCCGCGCCAACGGCGTCAAGAAGGTCGAGGAGACCGAGGCCGAGCTGGGCGATGCCGCACTGGACGAACTGCTGACCCCCTATCTGCACCAGCAGCTGGTGGACGAGATCGAGCTTCTGGACGGTGCTGCCGAGGAGTTTGACCTCGACCGCGTGCTGCGCGGCGAGCTGAGCCCCGTGTTCTTCGGCTCTGCGCTGACCAACTTCGGCGTCGAGCCCTTCCTTGAGAACTTCCTCCGCCTCACCCCCACCCCGCTGGCCCGCGTGGACAGCCTGACCGGCGAGGCCGTTGACCCCTGCCGCGATGAGTTCTCTGCCTTCATCTTCAAAATTCAGGCCAACATGAACAAGGCCCACCGCGACCGTATCGCCTTCATGCGCATCTGCTCGGGCAAGTTCGAGCGCGGCATGGAAGCCTACCACGTGCAGGAGGGCAAGAACATCAAGCTGGCCACCGGCACCCAGCTGATGGCGCAGGACCGCGCCATCGTCGATGAAGCCTACGCAGGCGACATCATCGGCCTGTTTGACCCGGGCATCTTCTCCATCGGCGACACCCTGTGTACCGGCAAGAAGAAGATCGAGTTCGCCGGCATCCCCACCTTCTCCCCCGAGCACTTTGCCCGCATCGAGCAGAAGGACACCATGAAGCGCAAGCAGTTCGTGAAAGGCATGGAGCAGATCGCTCAGGAGGGCGCTATCCAGATCTTCCGCGAAGTGGGCGGCGGCATGGAAGAAGTCGTGGTCGGCGTCGTCGGCGTGCTGCAGCTGGAAGTGCTGGAGTACCGTCTGAACACCGAGTACAACGTCGAGATCCGGATGCAGCAGCTTCCCTTCGAGCAGCTGCGCTGGATCCAGAACGACCCCGACACTTACGTCCTGCGTGACCTCGACCTCACCAGCGACACCAAGGCCGTCGAGGACATGAAGGGCAACCGCCTGCTCCTGTTCACCTCCGATTGGGCTATCCGCTGGGCTGAAACGCACAATGAGACGTTAAAGCTGAGCGAATTTGGCAATATTTAAGTTACAGGTTCCCAAGAGCTGCTGTGCAGAAGACCTGCATGGCAGCTCTTTTTGGAATAAATCTAAAATACAACAATATGTACCAGTCAGCGACAACACCCCCCTTCGCGGGGCGCTGCCGGAAAAGAAGGTAACGATCTATGGAAAAACGTAACATTGGCAAAAGCGGCCTCTCCGCACCATTTCTGGGGCTTGGCACCTGGGCCATCGGCGGCGGCAGCTGGTGGGGCGACAACGACGACGCCCTGTCGGTAAAAGCCATCGAGACTGCCGTGGAGCAGGGCATCACCTGGATAGACACCGCCCCCATCTATGGCCTTTACCACAGCGAAGAGGTGGTGGGCGAAGCTTTGCGCCACATCGACCGGGACAAGGTCATCCTCTCCACCAAGTGCGGCCTCGAGTGGCGGCACGAAAGCCCCGTTCTCCACAAGGTGGTGGACGGCGTGCAGACCTACCGCGACCTGTCGGCCAAGAGCATCATCGAGGATGTGGAAGACAGCCTGCGCCGTCTCGGCACCGACCATCTGGACGTGCTCTACACCCACTGGCAGACGCCCGACCTTTCCATCTTCCCGCTGGAAGAGACCGTCGAAGCCATGATGAAGCTCAAGGAGCAGGGCAAAATTCGTGCCATCGGCGCGTCCAACACCACCGCTGAGTTCATCCGCGGCTACTGCAAATACGGCCAGCTGGATGTCATTCAGGAAAAGTACAGCCTGCTGACCCGCCGCATCGAAAAGCAGCTGCTGCCCACCTGCAAGGAGCTGGGCGTGTCCATTCAGGCTTATTCTCCCTTGGAGCAGGGCCTGCTCACCGGCAAGGTGACCATGGACACCACCTACCCCGAGGGCAGCACCCGGAACACGAACCCCTGCTTCCAGCCCGCCCGTCGGGCGCAGGCCATCCGGCTGCTGGACAGCTGGTCTGACCTCTGCGAGAAGTACCACTGCACCAAGGCGCAGCTGGTCATCGCCCTGACGGCCCGGATGATCCCCGGCCTGCACGTTCTGTGCGGCGCACGGACGCCGGAGCAGGTCATCGACAACGCCGGTGCGCTCCACATCGCACTGGAAGGCGCCGACGCCGTCCAGATGAAGTGGGACGTGGACGCCATCTCCTGAGCAAAACCGCAGATATGAAACGAGCAGAGCCTCCACCGAAAGGTAGAGGCTCTGCTCGTTTCATATCTGGATTCTTTGTGATAAACTGGAATTTATCTAACTTTTCCTTGAAAGCCTAAATTCTTCAAAGCATCTTCTCCAAACTTTGCAAAGTCACCTTCTGCACCAAAAGAAAAGAAAGCTTCTTTACCACCAGTGGCAATAATATCTGCACTCTGATACCCCTGATACTCGGATAACATAATTACTAAACTGGCATAACTTCCTGTTCGTAAAAACCAGTTTTCAAAAATTAATAGTAGTGTTTTGGTGTCTCCCAATTCACGTATAATTTCGTCTTTGAATTCCACATCGGAGAACTTACGTTTATCAAATTCTTCTTTGATTTTATTTTTGATTTCATCTAATTCATATCGTTTTTTAGCATACATTTCGACTTTCTTGCTTGCCATTGAAAACGCTCCTTTCAAATTCCGATTTGCCGACCTCACCCATTCTCTTTCCAGAACAGCCCGCCGCTGGTCTGGAAGAGCAGCCACGGATTGATGCTCTTACTGCCGAGCTTGAAGTCCATGGTCAGGTCTTCGCCCAGTGCGCCCACGGCCTGCCCGCGCTCCACGCTCTGGCCCTCGCTCACCGAGAGAGCATCCAGCCCGTAGAGGTAGCTGCGCATCCCGCAGCCGTGGTCGATGACGACGGTGTTGCCGGTGAGGGCAAGGTTCCGGGCCAGCACCACGACGCCGTTGGCGGGAGCGCGGCAGGGGTCGCCCGGGATGGTGTAGAGTTTCGTGGAGTTTGATCTGCTGCCCTGCTTGCCGCCGGTGACTTTGGTCTGGCCGAAGTCCACGAGGGTCATGTAATTCTCCGCCGGGCAGGCGAAGCCGCCGCTCCACAGCTTTTCGCGGGCGGGCTGCTCATAGAGGGGCCAGACGGCGTTGCGGAACTCGGTGTTGGCAGCTTCGGAGGCTTCCGGTTCGGCTTCGATTTCAACCGCGCCGAAGTCCTTCGGGATGACGGTGATGTTCTTCACCACCGTCTCGCCGCCCACGGTAAAGGTCACTTCGTGCGCACCGGCAGCGGCATTGTAGGCCGCCGGGATATAGGCGCGCCACCCACTGCCCAGACGGACAGCCTGCACATTGCCCAGGTCTGTTTCCACCGTGGGGGCTGTCTCGCCCACCATGCCGGTGAAAGCCGCGGCCACCGTGCCGCCCTGCTCCATCCGTTCGGCGGAAAGCTCCACCTCGGCGCTTGCCTGCAGGGTGAACCGGAAAGAGTAATAGTACCAGCCGGTGGGCCGGGCGGGCTTTTCGAGCCGGACGTCCTGCCGCAGCTGGCCGGTGCTGCCGCCCTCGAACTGAGTCGCCAGCATATTTTCCGGCAGACGCCAGACGGTCAGCTCGGCCTTATAGTCGCCGTTGGCCGGGAACAAAAAGTCGTCGTAGGTGGCCGCAGTCCCCTCGAAGACCACATTGCCGGCGCTGTCGGTGATGGTCAGGGGGCCGTAGCTGTACCAGTCCGGCAGGGCGAAGGCCGGGTGGGCATCGTAAAGCACGCCCAGCTTCTGCACCGTCAGGGTACGGGGGCTGGCGAAGACTTTATCCACCTGCCCGCCCAGCAGCGGCACCTGCCAGCACCAGCCGTTGGGCTCCAGCTCCTGCCCGGCAAACTGCACCTCAGACGCGGGCTTCGCGCCCTCCGAGGTGAACGAATAACTCACGCCCAGCACCGCCGCAAGCAGCACCACGACGCCCAGCGCGACGCCGATGAGCCATAACAAAAGCCGCTTCATATATGTACTCTCCTTCTAAAGTTTGGGTGCAAGGCCCGGCTGCTAAAGAGCCGCAGGCGAAAACGCCTTACCTGCCCGGCCTGCCAATGGCTCTCCCCTTGGGAGCAACAATGATGACCGCCGCCAGTGGCGGAAACAGGGAATCATTGTTGGGGCAGTGGCCAGCAAGACGCAAGTGCTTTTTAAGCACGAAGCGGATGCTGGGTGCCGCAACCCGTTTCTGGCGCGCAAGCGCCTGAGAGGGTATAAAAAGGCGCACCGGCACAGCCCTGTTACAGACTGCCGGTGCGCCCTTCGTCATTTTGTTCTGTTTCGGCCCGCGTTATTCGGCAGTATCCTCAGCGGGAGCAGCCTCTTCTGCGGCCTCGTCTTCAGCCTCAGCAGGCTCTTCCTCAGCGGGGGCGGCGGTATCCTCACCGAACAGCAGACGCTCGTACTCGTCCAGCTCCTTCTCACGGCGGCGCAGATAAACAGCCACAGCAGCCAGCGCACCAGCCACAGCAGCCAGCGTTGCGATAACAGCGATCAGACAGGATTTCTTCATAGGTTCAGCACACTCCTTTTTGGTCGAACCAGCGGTCCAGCTATTTTCAGCGGTCGTTCCGCGGCACAGGCTCGGTCTATTCTGAAACTATTATACCCGGACTTCACGAAAATTACAACCAAAAAGGCAAAATTTTGCTTTTTTCAAAGTCCCAGCTTTTTCTTATACGCCTTGAATGCGCCGGGCAGGGTGTATTCGTTCTGCAGCTGTTCGCGGCTGGCCCAGACACAGCCCGCCGGGGCTTCCGCACTGCCGACGCAGACAGAATAGCCGCTCATCCGCCACTCGATGTGGCTGAAAATATGCTTTGCCGCCGGCAGAGGTTCGATGCTCTCACAGGCAAGGCCCAGCGCTTCCAGCCGGGCGCAGACTTCTTCGGCGCTGAGGGCTTCGCCCTCCCACAGAAGCGGCTGCCACAGACCGGCCAGCAGACCTTTTTGGGGCCGCTGCTGCAGCAGGAAGCACCCTTCGGCGTCTTCGGCCAGCACTACCGTCACCGGCTCGATGCGCCGTGCTTTGGGCGCAGCCTTATGGGGCAGTTCCAGCGCCGTACCGGCCCTGCGAGCTTCACACAGAGAGGCCAGCGGACACTGCTCACAGAGCGGTGCGCCGTTCGGCACACAGACCAGTGCGCCCAGCTCCATCAGAGCCTGGTTGTAGTCGCCCGCCTTTTCGGGGGGCTGATGCTCCATGACCCGGGCCGTAAAAGCTCGTTTTACCGCCGGTTCTGTAATAACGCCGAGGTCATTATACAGTCTGGAAAACACCCGCAGCACATTTCCGTCCACCGCCGGGACAGCCAGCCCGAAGCTGATGGAGGCGATGGCCCCCGCCGTGTAGTCCCCGATACCGGGCAGAGCGCGGAGGGCGTCATAGTCGGCTGGCAGCTGCCCGCCGTACTGCTCACAGACGATGCGGGCGGCCTTTTGCAGGTTGCGCACCCGGCTGTAGTAGCCCAGCCCCTCCCAGAGCTTGTGGAGCTTTTCTTCTTCGCACGCCGCCAGCGCAGGAATATCCGGCAGGGCGGCGAGGAAGCGCTCATAATAGGGCAGCGCCGCCGAGACGCGGGTCTGCTGCAGCATGATCTCACTGAGCCAGACGTGGTAGGGGCTGGGGTCGGTGCGGAAGGGCAGGATGCGCTGGTTCTTGTAGAACCATTCCAGCAATGCCGGGGCGATGTTTTCCACTTGTTTTGCTCTCCTTGTTGAAAAATGTAAAGGCGGCTTGCCCTCTCAGGCCGCTTCGCGTCCAGCTCTCCCAAAGGGAGAGCCTTTTGCCTGCCGGGAAGCCTTTTGCCTCTCCCCTTGGGAGAGGTGGCGCGGCGTCAGCCGTGACGGAGAGGGCAAGGATGCTAACCAAAAACCGGGCCGCTGCGAAAAGCAGCAGTCCGGTCATCGTGTGCTCTATCTTAGAAGCCGTAAGCCGTGCGGGGGAAGGGCAGCACGTCACGGATGTTCTGGATGCCCGTGAGGTACATGATCATGCGCTCGAAGCCCAGACCATAGCCTGCGTGCTCCACGCCGCCGAACTTGCGGAGGTTCAGGTACCAGTCGTAGCTGGACTTGTCCAGACCCAGCTCGTCCATACGGGTCACGAGCTTGTCGTAGTCCTCCTCACGCTGGCTGCCGCCGATGAGCTCGCCGATGCCGGGAACCAGCATATCGGCTGCGGCCACGGTCTTGCCGTCGGCGTTCTGCTTCATGTAGAAGCTCTTGATCTCCTTCGGGTAGTCGGTGACGAAGACGGGCTTCTTGAACACTACCTCGGTCAGGTAGCGCTCGTGCTCGGTCTGGATGTCCACGCCCCACTCCACGGGGAACTGGAACTTCTTGTTGTTCTTCTTCAGGATCTCGATGGCGTCGGTGTAGCTGATGCGGCCAAACTCGCTGTTTGCCACCAGCTCAAGGCGCTCGATGAGGCCCTTGTCGATGAACTGGTTGAAGAAAGCCATCTCATCGGGGCAGTTGTCCAGAACGTAGCGGATGACATACTTGGTCATGGCCTCAGCGGTGTCCATGTAGCCGTTCAGATCACAGAACGCCATCTCCGGCTCGATCATCCAGAACTCGGCAGCGTGGCGGGTGGTAAAGCTCTTCTCGGCGCGGAAGGTGGGGCCAAAGGTGTACACCTTGCCGAACGCCATTGCCATGGCCTCGGCTTCCAGCTGGCCGGAAACGGTCAGGTTGACGGGCTTCTCGAAGAAGTCCTTGGTGTAATCGACGGTGCCGTCTTCGTTCTTGGGGACGTTGTCGAGGTCGAGGGTGGTAACGCGGAACATCTCGCCGGCGCCCTCACAGTCGGAAGCGGTCAGCAGCGGAGAGTGAGCGTAGACGAAGCCGTTCTCCTGGAAGAACTTGTGGATGGCGTAAGCGGCCACGCTGCGGACGCGGAAAGCGGCGTTGAAGGTGTTGGTGCGGGGGCGCAGGGTGGGCATGGTGCGCAGATACTCCATGCTCATCTTCTTTTTCTGCAGCGGATACTCGTCGGCGGGGCAGTCGCCCAGGATCTCTACGCTGTCAGCATTCAGCTCGAAGGGCTGCTTTGCCTGCGGGGTCAGCACGATGCGGCCCACGACGCGCAGGCTGCTGTACAGGCCGGTGTGGACGACCTCATCGTAGTTTGCCAGCTTGCCGGCTTCCAGCACGACCTGCAGGGTCTTGAAGCAGCCGCCGTCGGACAGGGCGATGAAGCCGATGTTCTTGGAGTCGCGGATGTTCTTTGCCCAGCCGCATACGGTGACGACCGTACCATCGGCGGGGGTGTTCTTGTACAGCGAAACGATCTCAGTGCGTTCCATTTTCAGATTACCTCCGATATAAAGTAAAAAGACAGCTTTTCTCCCTGAAAGTTCAGGGCGAACAAGCTGTCTTGTAATGTCCGCGGTGCCACCTGAATTACCGGAAGTGTCCGGTCGCTCACGCGCTCAAGTAAAAGCGCTGCTCCGTTAACGCTGAGCCTGCGGCGCACCTACTGGCGGCGCATTTTTCTCACTGCGCCCTGTTCAGTTTGCTGCTCCCGGGTGTTCGTTCACGCACCGTCCGCGCACGGCTCCCAGCTCTGCCGCGCTCTCTGTGGCGTTGTGATGCGCTACTTTTCCCAATCACTGCATTTACCAGTAAAATATAGCACTTTGCCGCCGTTTCGTCAAGTATCCGGGCCAAGCAGCGCCTGCACAAGGCCGTTGGCCGCAAGCTGCCCGGCGTAGAGGGCCTCGTTGAGGTTATTGCCGTGGCCTCCTATCTCGATGAGCAGACTGCCGGTGGTGAGGTCCTGATTATAAAAGCGGTAGCTGAACAGCACCGGTCGGGTGAACCCGGGGTACATCCCCTCCATGCTCCGCTCCCATGCGGCGGCGAAACGGAGGTTCTGCCGCCAGCTGGGCAGCCGGACGCTGCCGCCGTTGTCGCACCCGCAGATGATCATGACCTGCGCGGCCTGCCGCCCGTCCACGGTGCAGACCGGGGCCATCCGGGAACCTCCCTCTGTCTCGATGGCGTCCCGGTGGACGTCCAGCACCACCTTGATGCTGGGATACTGCGCCAGATACCGCTGGACGACGGCCCGGCTGTTCTCGTAGCTGCCGGTGTAGCTGGGGTAGTCGTTCAGGGTCTCGTCGTGGAGGGTGTTCAGCCCGGCGGCGTTGAGGGTGTCGGCCATCACCCGGCCCACGGCACACATATTCAGGTTCGTGTCGGTGGTGCGGGCGCCGTCGCCGGGCGAATACCACAGCCCCGCCGAGAGGCGGTAATCCTCAGTGGCGTGGGTGTGCATGATGAGGACCTGCGGGTCAGGGCTGTCCTTTTCGACGCCAAAGGGCAGTGGGGCCTGTATCTCTGCCGCGATGTCCGCCGCAGTCTGTCGGGTGTTGTTCTTGATGCTGCCCGCGCCGCAGGCAACGTACTTTTCACCGCTGCCTTGCGGGTAATTTTTTTCGATCACTGCGCCCGCGCCTTCGGGCCGGGCGTCGTCGCCCAGAAGCTCCACAAGATAGCTTTCGATGCCGCCTGTCGGGGCGGCGGCTTCGGGCCGAGAGGCGGCAGTCCCGGTGCTTTCAGGGGCGGCTTCGGTCATGGATGCGGCCTCCTCCTGTGCCGCGCCGGAGACGGCCTTTCGGCTCAGGGAGAGCGCCGTCTGCGCCGCCGGGACAGGCCCGGCGATGACCGCCGCCAGCCCCAGCACAACACTGTGGGCCGTGATGGTCAGAGCCGCAAAAAGGGCCGCTGCGCCCAGAAAGGGCAGCAGATGGCTCTGCCCGGCCTCGCCATAGCGCATAGACTGCCCCCTCCCCTTTTGTTTTATCCATACAATATGATGGACGGCCTGGTTTTATCCCACCAGCCAGCAGAGCTGGGCGATGCTGAGCCTCGGCTGCAAGGCGCGGTTAATGGCCGCGCCCAGCAGGGCGGCCCCGTGGGCGATGACGCTGTCCAGTTCCCGGGGCGTCACCACGAGGTCTTTGCCCTCCTGCGCCATCATCAGGGTGGGGATGCCCGCCGCGATGACCGGCAGGCCCAGACGGGCCGCGTCCAGATGCTTGCTGCTGCCGGGCTGGGCCGGGCAGAGGCCGGTGTCGGAGAACTGCAGCGTCCGGCCCAGACGCTGGGGTTCCGACGAGCAGAGGCTGTCCACACAGATGAGGGCCGTGGGCCGCACTTCCCGCACCAGCGCACCGGCCAGCTGCTGCAGGCTCAGACCGGTGGACGCCGAGACGCCCGGAGCCACCGCCGCCACCGGGCGGATGCCCTTCACCGGCGGACGGCCTGCGCCCATCGTGACAAAAATTTTCTGGACGGTGCGGGGGCCGAGGGCGTCGGCGGTGACCCGGCGGTTACCCACGCCCAGCACCAGCACCGGCCCTTCCGGCGGCAGAAGCGCCCGCAGCTCGTCCGCTGCCTGCTCGATGACCTCGGCGTCCCGCTCGTCCAGCACACTGACGCTGGGGACTTCCAGCGTGACGTACCGCCCCCGGGGCTTTTCGAGGCCCTCCCGGGCGATCTCCACCCGCGTCACCGTCACGCCGCCCCGCTTTGCCGTGGCCGCGCGGACTCCGCCGGGCAGGTCAGCCGCGGCCGTGTAGAGCTCGTCCGCCATATCTGTCAAGCGCATGATTTTCCCTCTTTTCTGCTCTGTTTGCCGCCAAAAAGCCGGTTTTGGGGCCTCGCGGCACAAAAAGTATGGGAAAATCAAAACTTTTTGAAACAAAAATCGAAAAAATGCTTGCGCTGGAACGGCAAATATGGTATCATAAGGTGCGCTGTTATAGGTAGCCAAGGAGGTGGAACGAATGCCTAACATCAAATCTCAGAAGGACCGTGTCGTGCAGGCTGTTGCAGAGCAGGCTCACAACAAGGCCATTAAGACCAACCTGAAAACAGTCGTCAAGAAGGCAGACGCTGCCATCGATGCGAATGCCGCTGACAAGGACGCAACCGTCCTGGCTGCTGTTTCCGCGATCGACAAGGCTCGCGCTAAGGGTGTCATCAAAAAGAACACCGCTAGCCGCAAGATCAGCCGTATGGCAAAGCGTGCTAACAAGAACGCTTGATCGCAGTTTGATTGACGAACAAAACCCCTGTACCGGGACCCCGGTGCGGGGGTTTTTGTTTTTTATTTTTCGGGCGCGGGGTCGGTCAGATTGCTGTTGCCGCCGGGCTGATTTTTTCTTTAAGTGGGGTTTCGCGCCGGTGGCGCGGGGGTAGAGCGCTTTTGCATTGGGGCTAAGTTCTCTTTTGCGTGCCAAAAGAGAACCAGAAAAGCACCAGCGATTTCGACGCGCTGGATCCACGAGAAAGGGGCTGCTCGCCCCTTTCAGACCCCGAAGGAGTAGTCGAAACGGAAAAAAGCTAGCCGCTTCGCTAAACGCTTTTTTCTCGTTTCTCCGATTTGCTGCTTCGCAGCTGGTGTTACGTCTCTGCTGACGGTAACGTCCAGCAGAGAGGTGAAATCTTCGGCGGAGCCGTAAATGGGAGAAGCACAAAAAAATGCGTTTAGCGAAG